>Ga0209777_10000057_pt1 | contig 183002 bp, 156 predicted proteins | sample FrelakmetHBP12HB_FD_187147 | JGI IMG/M metagenome (GOLD analysis project Ga0209777, IMG submission 187147) | Freshwater lake sediment microbial communities from the University of Notre Dame, USA, for methane emissions studies -HBP12 HB (SPAdes)... | ecosystem: Environmental > Aquatic >...
ACCGGGGATCTACCTGCCCGGACGCTTCGGCGTGCGCAGCGAGATCAACGCGTATCTGCGCGAGGGTGGGCCGCAGGTGACGCCCGCCGAGCCGCAGCAGGCGATGATCGCGCTCGACGTGTAGTCGCCGGCGGCGCGAGGCGCCAGGCACGCCGTCCGGCGCCGGCCACGCCGCCACCCTGGCGGCGTGCGAGACCGCGCGCTAACATAGGGCACTTTCTTGGCGGAGCAGCCGTCGTGACGCAATCTCCGGGACCGGGAACGGGCGACCTCGATACCATCCGCCAGGTGCTGTTCGGCGCGGAGCTGGCGCGCCTCGAGCGTGACCAGGCGAGCGAGCGCCGCGCCATGGCCGAGCAGGTCGCGGAACTCGAGCGCCGGGTGGGCCTGCGCATGGACGAGTTGGCGCAGCGCGTGACCGCGCAGCTCGACGATCTGTCGCGACGCCAGCAGGCGCACGCCGAGCGCGTGACGCAACTGCTGGATCAGGTGATGGCGGAGCTGACGCGGCGCGTCGACGACCTGCTGGCCGAGACCCGCAGCCGCCTGGACGAGCTCAAGGCGAAGGCGGCGGAGCTGGAGCGGCGCAAGTTGAACGTGGCGGACTTCGGCGCGTCGCTGGCGTCCCTCGGCCAGCGGTTCACCGGAGATTCAGGCGCCAGTTCGCCACCGGCAGGGTGATGTCCCCGAAAGAGGACATCCGCTGTTACCGTTCCTTGACACTCTCGACTAGCAAGGAGCATATTGGCCGCGGTTTTTTTGCCTCGCCTCACCAACGAGCGCATAGACCGCTTTGGTCGTCGATGGGAGTTTCGAAAGGAGGTGGCGTGTCGCTGCCACGTTCGTCTTTCGTGTCCTCGCGTGTTCACGCCTGTGGAGGTCTGCAATGAGTCATCGTAGTCGCTGGGCCTTCTCTCGCCTCGCCAGAGTGGCGTCGGCCATAGTGGCCGTGGTGCTGTTCGGGGCTGGCAGCCTGCTAGCTCAGGGAACGGCCGGCAAGATTGAAGGCACGGTAAAGGACCAGTCCGGCGCCCCCATCGCAGGGGCGCAGGTACTCATCGTGGGCTCGGCGTATCAGGCCACCAGCGATGAGAAGGGTTACTTCTTCATGAACAACGTTCCGTCCGGCGTCGTCACGGTGCGGGCCCAGTACATCGGGTACGCCCCGAACGAGGTGCGGAACGTCCGTGTGCTCGCCGGCCAGACGATGACGGTGAACCCGGTGCTCGAACAGCGGGCCATCGAGGTGTCCGGCATCACGGTGACCGTGGAGCAGAACCCGATCGTGCCGCGCGACCAGGTGGCCAGCAAGCCGATCGTCCAGGGCGACGTGATTCAGCAGTTGCCCGTGGACGCGGTGAGCCAGGTGCTGCGGCTCCAGCCGGGCGTGGTCGAGGGCAACCGCGGGATCTCGATCCGCGGCAGCCGGCCAGGCTCGCAGGCGACGTACATCGACGGCGTGCTGGTCAAGAACTTCAACGGCGGGTTCGGCGGCGGCAACGGCGGCTCATCGTCGAACACCACCTCCGCAACCACGATCGGCACCAACGCGCTGGAAGAGGTGTCGGTGACGACGGGCGCCGTGGGCGCGGCCTACAGCGAGTCGGAGGGCGGCGTCGTGTCGATGGTGACGCGCGCCGGCGGCTCGCAGTTCCACGGGTCGGTGAGCTACGCGACCGACAACGTCTCGGGAGCACTGTACGGCTCGGGGCTCAATCACGTCGAGGCCTCGGTTGGCGGGCCGATCATCCCCAACTTCACGTTCTACGTCGCGACCACGCTGCAGGGCCAGCGGAACGCTCTGCGGCCGCTGGGCGCGTCGAGCATCCCGCAATTCGTGCTCGGCGGGGCGTCCGATTCGGTGATGGTGCCCCTGCAGGTGGGGAACGCGAGGTCCGACAGCCAGCTCGTCGTGATTCCGCACTTCGTGCAGTATTCCAGCTCCGGCGGGTGCAGCTACTCGGCCCCGTCGATTCCCTACACCACCGGCGGCGTCATCGCCGACACGGCACCGCATCGCGTGCTGTCGGCGGCCGAGAAGGGGACGTGCCAGGCCGGCGCGCTGGCGAACAACAACAGCGACCAAACCACGATCGACGGGAAGTTGCAGTACTCGTTCGGCACCGGGTCGCGGGTTTCCATGGCGTACCACGTCGACCGCAACCAGGGCCTGAGCGGCTACCCGACGTACGATCCGCTGCAGCAGGCGGGTACTTGGTCCTCGTCGCAGGCCGTGATCGGCAACTGGACGCAGAACCTCTCGACCTCCAGCGAGCACGCGCTGTCGCTCGAGGCGGCCCTGAGCTGGCAGCGGGACCAGTACATCGGCGGGACCGTGCAGCCGAGCTGGATGGAGAACCACCAGGATCCGTTCGCGTGGTTCAACGCGAGCAACATCCAGTTCATCACGAATTTCAGCAGCTTCCCGATCAACGACCAGTTGATCCAGAACCTGCGGCTCGGCAACTGCGCCGGCGCGAGTCCGGCGAATACCTGCATCCCGTACCTCAACCGGAACGATCTCGTCGCCACCAGCGCCTATCGGATCAACCCGTACGGCGTGGCGTCGACCCAGTTCAACAGCCAGGGGTTGGGGGCGTACGCCACGCGGATGCAGCAGGAAACGCGGGTGACGGGCCGGGGACTGGTCGACTGGCAGGCGGACCGCTACAACCGGTTCCAGGCAGGGTTTGACTTCACCAACTTCACCGACCTGGCCTTTAACTCCAGCGTGATCAGCCAGTCCTTCATGAGTGCCTACAAGGACTCTCCGAAGCTCTACGGCATGTTCGCCACCGACCGCATCGACCTCGGCGACCTGGTCATCGAGCTGGGGCTGCGGTACAACCATCTGAACAGCGGCATCATGTATCCGCGGACCCCCGGCCGGGCCTTCACCGACCCGATCAAGTTGGCGACCATCGCGGATTCCATCAAGCTGCAGCAGTACGCGTTCAGCGCGCAGGACAGCTCGATGGTGCGGGCCTGCGACGCGGCGCTCGCGGCGAACGCTGCGACCCCGGGCTCGGGTAATGCGGCGCTGGCGACTTGCAACTTCTTCACCGCCAGCGCGCAGGACATCCTGTCACCGTCGCTGCGGGTGTCCTTCCCGGTGACGGACCGTACCGGCTTCCGGCTGTCCTATTCGCACCAGGTCGAGACGCCGGACATGAGCGTGCTGGCGAGCGGCTCGAACAGCGACATTTCGAATTCGAACAGCAACGACATCTTCGCCCGCCCGGTGGGATTCGGGAAGACGATCCAGTTCGAGTTCGGTGTCCGGCACGCGTTCAGCGACGACATGGTCCTCGACATCTCCGCGTACAACAAGGATCTCGTCTCGGAGGGCGCGGGGCGGACGATTAACATCTACGACCCGGTCATCGGCGGGGACCCGACCCAGACGAACGCGGCCTACAACCTTTACACCAGCGCGGACTTCGGGAACATCCGCGGCGTCGACGTGCGGCTCGACCGCCGGTTCGGCTCGATCTTCCAGGGCACGATCTCCTACACGTACCAGACGGCGCTGAACACCGGCTCGGACCCGAACGAGTATCTGAATACCCTGGCCCGCAGCAACAGCGCGGTGACCGGCGCGCGGGTCCCGCCGCCGCAGGCGATCCTGACCAGCAGCGATAACCGGACCCACACCATCGCCGGCAACCTGGCGGCGACCTTCCCGGCCGGCTGGCACAGCGGCACGCTGCTCGGCTCGATCCTCGAAAACGGCGGCATCTACGCGACCTTCCGGGCCGCGAGCGGCCTGCCGTACACGCTGATGTTGAACCAGGGCTCCGGCACTCGCGGCCCCGGCAACGGTTTCGGCCTGATCGCGACGCCGCTCGAGCCGATCAACAGCTCGACGATGCCGTGGATCAAGGACGTGGACCTGCGGCTCACCCGCGGCTTCCGCGTGGTCGGCAGGGAGATCTCGGTCTTCGCCGACTTCCGGAACCTGTTCAACTGGAAGAATCTGACTTCGATCTTCGCCGAGACGGGCGACGTCGTGAACCAGATTTATCAGAACAACATCCTCTCGCCGCAGAACTCGCAGCTGCAGAGCGATGCAGGCGCCCTCTGGGTGAGCAAGCAGGTGGTCGTCAACGGCACCTCCCAGACCGTGACCGGCGTCGACCTGACCGACTGCTCCAAGTACGCGTACGCCTCCGACGGCAGCCGCGGGTTGCCCGACTGTCTGTTGCTGCGGCAGGCCGAGGCGCGGTGGGGCAACGGCGACAATTTCTTCTCCAGCAGCGAGATCGCCACGGCGTTCAACGCCTACTTCAACCGTGCTCAGGGCCCGTACACGTTCTACGGCAACGGGTTCAACATGCGTCTTGGTTTCGAGTTCACCTTCTAGTCGGGGACGGCCGGCGGCGCCTCGCCATCGGGCGCGGCGCCGCCGGGCGCAAACGTTCAAGGAGTCCGCATGCAACCCAGAGTGCTACAGCGTTTTGCGCTGACCGCGGTCCTCGTGCTCGGGGCGGCAGTCTCGGTCGTTTCGACGTCCGCGGCCAGGCCCACCCGTCCGGGACCGCGGATCCAGAGCCAGAGGGGCGGCTTCAACCTCTTTGCCGGGGTCGTTGCCCTGCGGGTCAACAGCAACCGCGTGGACTGCTTCGGCATCACGAACTACGGCAACCAGTGCACCAACCTCGTGGGCAGCGGCACCGTCGAGGGCGGATTCTGGCCCAACGGCACGGGGGACAACTACGTCTTCAACGGCGGCCTCCAGATGGCCGGGACGGTGTTCTATGACACCACCGCGGGCCAGCCCGCGACCGGCCCGTGGATCGGGGACACCGTCGGCGTCTTCTTCATGGATCCGACCGGCTTTTATCGTCAAGGCGACGCGATCACGAACATCTACAACAGCCTGAACGCGAGCGACGTGGCCCCGGGTGTTTGGCCAACCGCAGGGTACGTCAACGACCCGTCGCTGTACAACGCGGCGCTCCTCCACCGGCAGTCCATCTCGCAACAGGACACCTGGGTCCGCTACTGGGACGGCAACACCAGCATCACGTCCGGCCGCAAGCACGCCATGGGGGTGCTCGTCGAGCAGCGCGGCCTGCTGTGGAACTTCCCGTCAGGGAACCAGGACATCCTGTACTTCCTGTTCCGGTTCATCAACATCACGGCGACGGACCCCGCCGCGTACGCGAACCTGTCGGCCGCCGGCTACAGTACGGGGGACATCAACGACATCGTGACGATCGCCACGAACTTCCACAACGCGGCGGCGACGACGTACGGCGTGACGTTGCCCGCGTCGGGCTACACCTTCCACAACGTCTTTGCGAACTACTTCCAGGACCCGGACGAGGGCAATTCATCGAGCCTGAACTTCTCGCAGGCCGTCTTGCCGTTCTCGCTGGTGTCGGTGATGAAGGACAACTTCAAAGAGGCCTTGTGGGGGTATCCGCCGGCCGCGTTCGGCGACCCGTTCTACCCGGCCCCGGGCTTCGAGGCCGTCAAGTACCTCAAGAGCCCGGTGAATCCGGCCACGGGGAAGGAATTCGGCATCACGGTCTGGGGGAATACCTGCAACTCTTCCTATGCAGGGTGCCTCTTCGCCGACGCGGATGGCGTGCCGCAGATGTACCGTTACATCTCCGGGCACCCATCCCCTGCGCAGGGTGACGGGATCTGCAACGCCGACCCGATTCTTTCGCATACCTGCCAGTCGATCCAGGGCGCCGCGGATACACGCTTCTTCGAGGCTTCCGGTCCGTTCGACCTGGCGCCGGGGCAGTCGTCGGTGATCGTGGTGGCGCTCATCTTCGCCGCGCCGTTGCACAAGTGGGCGGCAACGAACAACGCCCCCTACTCAATGCAGGCCGGTTCGCTCGACGGGTCCGTAGGCACGAACTACATCGGCGCGACCGACGCTTCCTCTCCGACGTTCGTCCCCGGGTGGCCGGCGACCCCCCAAGCGTTGGCGGGCGGTGCCCTCGTCTGCACCACGGCCTGCACCAAGACGGCCACCATCCGCGAGCCGATCGAGCGCGCGATGGGGTGGGGGCAGTTCAGCGACGCAAACCTCGACGGAATCATCGAGCAGAACGAGGTCCAGACGGCGCCGGGCTCGCTCCTGGACAAGGCGAAGGTGGCGCAGGCGATCTTCGACGCCAAGTTCCTGCTCCCGTTCGCGCCCGAGGCCCCGCAATTCTATCTGGTGCCGGGTGACAACAAGGTGACGGTCGCGTGGACGAAGTCGCCGACCGAGACCGTGCAGGCGGGCGGAGGCGATCCGTACTACGTGGTCGCCAGCGACAATACCAGCGCGCTGTACAATCCGAACTATCGCCAGTATGACGTGGAGGGCTACCGGGTCTGGCGCGGCCGGACCGCGGCCGAGATGCAGGTGATCGCGCAGTTCGACTACGCCGGCACCAGCCTGATCGACTACACGGGCGAGGTGTTCGACGCGAATCACCCGAATTGCGCGCCTGAGATCGGACTGAGCGCCAACTGTGCGGTGCTGTTCAAGTATCCGCCCACCGGAACCGGGCCGAGCGTGAGCTACGACCTGGGCGGCAACTTCGTTCAGATCCCGCCCAATGGGCGCGTGCAGTTGCTCAATGGCAACGTGCTCGTTCTCAACGCGGACACGGCGGTCACGGGCGGGGCCTCGGGCTACCCGGCGCTGACGGACGGTGGTGTGCCGTTTGCGTACGTGGACCATAGCGTATCCAACGGGTTCCAGTACTTCTACGCCGTCACGGCGTTCGACGTGAACAGCCTCAAGTCGGGCCCGAGCTCGCTGCAGTCGTCGGTCACGACCAAGTCCGTCACGCCGCGGAATGTCGCTACGAACGCGGCCGCCCCGGTGCTCGTGGTCGGGATGTTCGGCGACGATACCACCGCCCTCGACCCGAACACTTCGAACCTGAAGGTGGACCCGGCGACCGGGGCCTTCAGCGGCATGGTTCCGCCCACCAACGGCGCGAGCTTCGGCCTCCTTGCCTACGTGGCGGAGGCGCTGGCGCCGGGCGCCATCACGGCCAAGATCGATTCGGTCGGCGCCGGCTATACCACCGGCATCTCGACGCCGTCGCCCACCCTGTACGTCTCCCTGATCTCGGGGAAGGACACGGTGCGCAAGGCGATGCCGTTGGTCACCGCTTCGTTCAGCGCGGATCCCACCGCGCTCACGAGCTACTCGGTGGATTCCGCGTCGTCTGCACTGGTGAGGTTCGATTCGGTGCGCTCTGCGAGCCTGGGGATCTCACCCCAGTTCGCGGCTACCGCCCGCATGCCGGTGCTGTTTACATCCTGGGTTCTGCCGCTCTCGGCGAGTGACGAGGGCCATACCCTGATCGAAGGACGGTACGGCGCGCCCGGCACGGCCTCTGCCGAAGCGAGCCGCTACCTGCTGCACGCCGTGTGGTACAATGAGGGAGGCAGCGAGCCGCCCCAGCCAACGGTCAACCCGTTCGGCTCGGCGGCCAACACCAACGGGACGCTGACCGGCGTGAGCATCATCTATCAGCCGACCACGTACCGGCTGCCGATCGCCGGCGGGGCGGCGGTCAGCGAGATTCCCATCGCCCATCGGTACGTGCTGTACTCGATGCCGGCGACCTACTATCCCGCGGACTTCGTGGTGACGTGGAACGCGGACTCGAGCATCACGGTCCGCGACTCGACGCACCACGTGTTCCTGCCCTTCCGGACGGACCTCGGACCGGGGTGGGGTTTCGTCAATGAGCGCAACTACGTCGCCGCCAACATTTACCATGACGGCTACGGTGCGTATGTGCCGACGATCGTCGGCTATCACCACCAGTACGGCCTCTACCCGGCGTGCACTTACGTCGGCGCGACGTGCACGACGCTGCAGACCAAGGCCGAGTACGAGCAGATCGACCTCACGAACGTGGGCACCGCCGGTGGCAGCGGAGTCGTGCTGTACATCGACGGCATGTTCTTCGAAATGCAGATGGCGGCGTTGCCCTCGGCGGGTACCAAGTGGCATCTGAAGGCGGTCAGCGGCGAGCTCAATGCCAGCTGCCCGACCCTGCCGACCACCCCGGCGAACGTGCCGGCGGCTTGCTCGAACTACTCGTACACGCCGCCAATCGTGCGCGCGGCGTACGTGCCGGGGCTGCAGTACAAGTTCATCGTCACGCAGGCGTTCGGGATCGCCAAGGCCGCCGGCGACTTGAGCCGGATCCACACCGTGCCGGATCCCTATTACGTGACGAACTCGCTCGAGACCTCGCCCAACATCAAGGTGCTCGAGTTCGTCAACTTGCCGAACCAGGCCATCATCCGGATTTACAGCGTGAGTGGGATCTTGGTCCGGGTCCTGACGCATAACGACCCGACCGGTGGCGGCTTGGCGGTCTGGGACCTCCGCAATCGGAACAACCAGTTCGTGGCGAGCGGCGTGTACTTCTATCACGTCGAAGCGCCGGACGGCAGCACCAAGATCGGCCGGTTCACGGTGGTCAACTTCGCTCAGTAAAACGTCCCGAAGCGGGCCGGGGCCTCGCCCCGGCCCGCGCGGAGGTTCGAATGCGCAATCGTTTCGTCATGATGGGCGTCGCGCTGGTCGCCGCCTCACTCACGTACGTGGCCGGGGCGCAGGCGCAGGGGGCGGTGTGCGGCGGTTCGGTCGCGCCGTGCAACGTCATTCCTGTGAACAATACGGCGTACGGCACGACCGCCGACGAGTTCCTGTTGCTCGCGCCGTCGGCGCGCGGCACGGCGCTCGGAGGGGGGTTCGCGGCGCTGGCCACGGACGTGTCGGCCGTGTACTACAACCCCGCCGGCCTCGCGCAGATGGACCATGCGGGGTTCATGGGCTCCTCCATGAACTACCTCGCGGGCACCAAGTACGCGTGGGCGGCGGCCGCATTCCCGATGAGCGGCGGTTCGCGCGCCATCGGCGTTTCGGTGGCGAACTTCGGGTTCAGCGGCCAGCCGGTGTACACGGTCGAGGACCCGACCGGGACGTCGGGCGAGGTCTACTCGGTGAGCCAGACGGTGGTCGGCCTCACCTACTCGCAGCAGTTCTCGGACCGGTTTTCCGCCGGCATCACGGCCAAGCTCGTCAATGACCAGCTGGGCCGCACGACCGGCAACGCGTTCGCCGTGGACTTCGGCACCAGTTTCCACGCTACGATCGCGGGCCGGCCGATGCGCGCGTCGTTCGTCGTGCAGAACCTTGGCACGAGCATCTCGCAGAGCGGTCAGGCGCTCACGGTCAGCTATGTCGTCCCGCCGCCGGCGGGCCAGCAACCGGTGCCGACGGAGCCTGCGACGGCGCAGTTGTCGGCGAAGTCCTGGTCCCTGCCGGTGCTGTTCCGCGTCGGTCTGGCCTATGACGTCTTCCAGACCACGGCAGGGCGGCTGTCCGTGCTGGGTGAGTTCATCCAGCCCAACAACAACCAGCCGGGCTTCGACTTCGGGGGCGAGTACCAGGTGGGGCTCGGCAGCTCCGGCTTCTCGGTCGCCGGCCGTGCCAGCGTGACGTACTCGCCGGACAACAACGTGTCGGCTCCGGACTCCGGTACGGCGAACTACGCCGGTTTCACCGGCGCCGGGGCGGGCAGCCAGTACCGCGGGTCCTACGGCGGCGGGGTGTATTACCGGCCCGGCACGTCGGGCTTCGGCGTGGGTGTGGATTACGCCTACAAGAACATGGGCCTCTTGGGCAACGTGAGCATGCTCAGCGTGGCGTTCACCTGGTAGGTTGACATTTCCTTGGCGGGGCGCCGGAGAGCCGCACGCTCTCCGGCCCCTTCCGGCAGGCTTGGATGCGGAAGGCTTGGATGATGCCGGTGGCCGCGCTCCTGGTGGCGGCCGCGGCGACGGGTGGACAGGGCGGCGCGCAGCCGCTGATGATCCGAGTGGTTCGGTTCTACTCTGTTGCCGGTGCGACGACGACAATCGAAGGGGTGTGTGAGTTGCGCCTGGAGGCCGTGGCGCCGGGGATGGGACCGGTGGTGCGGTATCGGGTCGAGGTGTCGATCCGCGACAGCAGCGGCTTGGAGCTGCAGCGCAGCGGCTGGTCCAGGGAGGTGTCGGCGGAGGTGGCCAGGGCGAATGGCGCCACCGCGGTCGAGACATTCGAGTTCCCGGCGGCGCCGGGGCGCTACCAGGTGGTGGTGCGGGTGATCCCGGAGGCTGGGCCGGCCGTGGAGCGGGCGATCGACGTGAAGGCATATGCCGGGCGGCCGCCCCTTTCGGACCTGCTGCTCGCTACGTCGGCGCGGGCCGCGGAGACCGACACCGGCGCTGTCTCTGCCGGGGAGATACGGCGAGGATCGTTGGTGATGCGGACCGCGCCCGTCCCACAGCTCTCGCCGACCGAGGCGACGCTAGCGTACTACGCCGAGGTGTATCCCTGGGAGGGAGCCTCGCTGGACGGTCAGTTGAGCGTGGCCGTAGTGGGAGCGGGAGGGCAGAGCGTGGTCCGGACGACGCCGCGTGCCGTGCGCTTCCCTCAGGCCGGCGGAGTCACGGAAGGCTCGCTCGAGTTGGCCGGCCTACCGGCCGGCGAGTACCGCCTCGAGCTCCGCGTCCGGTTGGGCGACAGCGCCGTGGTGGGAGAGGCTCCGTTCGCCATGCGCGCGCCCGCTGTGGTGGCGGCGAACCCGGCGCCACCGGCCGACAGCCTCGCGGATCGGTTCGAGCGCGCGAGCGAGTCGAAACTGGATTCGATGTACGCTCCGCTGGTCTATCTGCTCGAGCCGCGCGAGCAGCAGGTGTACGACCAGTTGGCGATCGAGGGCAAGCGGCGGTTCCTGCGGGAGGCCTGGGCCAAGCGGGACCTGGAGCACGGTGCCGGCGGCGTCAACCAGGCGATGGTGCGGTTCTATGCGGCGGTGGATTATGCGAATCACACGTTTCACGAGGGTGGCGCGGGGCAGGTGCCAGGCTGGCGCACCGATCGCGGCAGGGTGTTCCTGAAGAATGGACGGTGGGACGAGATCCTGCGGCGTCCCGTGGCGTCCCCGGCGCCGTACGAGGTGTGGAAATACACGCGGGGTCGCCAGCGGTACTACGTGTTCCTGGACCGGTCGGGGCTGGGCATCTACCAGTTGATCGCTACCAATGACCGGCACGAGGTTGGAGTGCAGAACTGGGGCCGGATGTTGGGGACGGAAGACTCCACCGATGTCGTGCGGTTTCTCGGTTTGACGACCCTGGATCAACCGCAGTAGCCAGGCGGTGCGCGGTCGGAAATCACGCTACTTGAGCGCGAGGGTAATCATGAAGCGTCAAAGTCTGGTTCTGCTTGCGGTGGCGTTCGTGGCAGCCGGCGCCGCGGCTTGCTTCAAGGATCCGGTGAGCGGTCTGAGGAGCGGGCCGGCGGTGCTGAGTACGAACGAACAGGCCGTCATCCTGAAGACCGGCGACAGCACGACCGTGATCGCCTACCTGAAGGATAACGCCGGCAACCAACTCGCGGTGACCGGCGCCACGTGGACCTCGGCGGATTCGACCATCGCCGTGGTCGTGGCGGACACCAGCAAGGTCATTCCCGGCAACGCGTTCGCGCGTGCCTTCATCCGGGGCGTGGATTCCGTCAGCGGCGGGTGGACGAACGTGATCCTCACGGCGCGGGGCGTCGTGGACACGATTCGGGTCCTGGTCTTCCCGGCGAAGCTGACGGCGCAGCACGTGGCCACCACGGGCGCGACGTTAACCGACACGGTGATCGTCCCGGCTAACCCCATAGCCGTGCCGCCGACCCTCGCCAAGCCGATTACGTACACGGCGAAGGACACGCTCATTCTGACCGGGACGAGCAAGCTCACGTTCGACACCTCCCAGGTCACGGTCTCCGTCTCCACCACGAACGGGACGTCCCCCGGCTTCATCGTGGCCAAGACCCCAAGCCAGCTCACGGTGGTCTTCGAGATCGGGACCGCAGGCAAGGTCATGGTGCAGCATCTCCTGCTGACGCCGGGTAACGCATCGATCGGCACGGTCCCTGTTGACACGCTGATCAGCGACAGCGTGGCCGTCGCGCCGTGGCGCATCGGGCAGGCCGCTTTCGGCACCAGCGCTTCCGTGGGCAGCAACGTGATGACGGTGACGTTGCCCGCGAGCATGGCCTTCACCGCCGCGAGTTCGGCCAGCTTCGCCGGATCTCCGGTGGCGGTCATCGCCAAGAGCGCCCAGTCCCTGAGCTTCTTCTCGACGGTCCCGACCACGAGCGCACCGGTAACGGTGTACAACGTGACGCTCGCCGCCGATCCCAGCGTCGGGGGCAGCATCACGTTCGATTCACTCTCGAGCAACGTCGCGAATTACACGCTCAGCCCCGCCAGCTTGCCGAACGCGAGCGTCGCCCTGTCGCCGAACAACAGTAAGCTGGGGGACACGATCATCATCACGGCGCCCGCCGGGATGACGTTCTCCACCACCGCCCCGGTTTCACGGGTCCTGGTGGGCAACCGAGCCATCACGACCAGCGACACCGCGTGGAACATCTCGCTTGCGGCTGGCACGCTGATGGTGCTCCCGAAGCGCGGCGGGAGCAGCAACATCACGGTCACCAACATGAAGCTTCCGCTCGCGGGCGCGGTGCCCTTCGCGCTGACGACTCCGGCCACCTTCGCGATCGACAGCGTGGCGTCGGACCTCCCGGTGGGCGCGACCAAGGCGAGCGCCAAGGTCATGACCATCCCTGCCTCGAATGTGGACACCGTTTATGGCGCGGTGAACGCCACCACGATCACCGAGGACTTCTGGACCTTCACTACTTCCGCCGCCCACGCCATCAACGCGGTCCTTGGCTGGTACGGCAGCGGCAATCCGTATTCGACGGCGCTGAACACGCCGGTGTACACGAACGACCTGGACCTGGTGGTGTGCAACGCGTCGATGACGTGCGACGAGAACGATGCGACGGATCTGCTGGGTTACGCCGCAGCGACTACGGCGCAGCCGGAGCATGGGACCTCGGCGAGTGTTGCGGCGGGCACGTACTGGGCGGGTATCATTCCGTTCACGCCCGATGGAAGCCGCACGATCGTTTACCGCTTGATCATCACGCTGCAGTAGCAGCGGGCAGCATCTGAAACGAACGCCCCCGGCTTCGGCCGGGGGCGTTTCGTTTGCGGGGGCGCCTGACACGGCGGGTCGGCTCAGGAGTCAGATTCGATGGGGGCCGCCGGGTTGCCGGTGGAAAGCGCGGGCCTACTGACGCGGTGCCAGCGCCTCGAACAGGTCAGAAAGCTCAACCGGCTTGGCGAGGAAGATGTCGGCGCCGGCGTCGTGAAAGGCCCGCTCCAGCACCGGCTCGGTCAGTCCGGTCATCGCGACGATGCGGCAGCCGGGAAAGGCCCGGCGGATGCCGCGCACCACCTCGAGCCCACCGGCGCCCGGGAGCACCAGGTCCACGACGGCGGCGTCGAGGCGCGGGAGATTGAGGAGCGACGCCAGGGCCTCGTTGCCCGTGCGGGCCCGGTGCACCTCGTAGCCCTGGCGCTCGAGCGCGCGGGAAATCACGTGAGCCAGGTCGTCGTCGTCGTCCACCAGCAACACCGGCGGTGGGCCCTGGGCCGTGCCGGGCGGATCAGGAAGGTTCACCGGAGTCTCGCTGCTGCCGGCGCTCCCGCCGGGTGTGGAGCACGACGCCGAGCACGATCAGCCCCAGGGCGACCGGCATCAGGGCGATCAGCGCGCCCGTCCAGAACATCGTCTTGGCCAAGGGGCCGTGGGACATGTCCTGCGCCCACGCCGGGTGGACCGCCGCTAGGAGAAGGGCCGGTACAGCAGCAGGTAGACGACGACGCCAGTCAGCGACACGTACAGCCATAGGGGCAGGGTCCACCGGGCGATGCGCTGATGTGTGGGGTGTCGCGACCGGAGCCCGAGATACACCGTCGTCAGGGCCAGGGGCACGATCGCCGCTGCCAGCACCGTGTGCGAGATGAGGATAGCGAAGTACAGCGGTCGTATCCAGCCCCGCCCCCCGAAGTGCCGCATCCCGGCGTGCGCGTGGTACCACAGGTAGGAAGCCAGGAACAACGTCGAGATGCCGAAAGCGGAGAGCATGAACGTCTTGTGCAGGAGGAGGCTCCGCCGCCGGATCATCGCGTAGCCGCAGGAAAGCAGCACCGCTGTCGTGCCGTTCAGCACGGCGTTGACGGCCGGGAGATCCGCGGTCGCGATCACCGGGCGGGGCGGCGCGAGGCCACCCAGACGGCCGCCCCGAAGGCCAGCGAGGCACAGGCCGCGGTGACGGCCAGCGAGATCCCGAAGCCGGGGAGGCCGGCCGCATCCGCGGGCGCGAGCGCGCGGCGCAGGGCGGCCACCCCGTATGTCAACGGGTTGGCGCGCATCACTGCGCCGAGCCAGCCGGGCGTGCCCGCGACGGGAAACAGCGTGCCCGCCAGGAGCCACATCGGGACCAGGAAGAGGTTCATGATGGCGTGGAAGCCCTGGGTCGAATCCAGCCACCAGGCGATGGCGCAGGCCAGCGCCGTGAGGGCGAAGGCCAAGAGGAAGAGCACGGCGGCCAGAACCGCCAGCGCGCCCGGCGACGGGACCCGGAGACCGATGGCCGGCCCCAGCAGGAGGAAGAGCACGCTCTGCAACAGGGCCAGCGTCGTGCCGCCCAGAACTTTGCCGAGCACGACGGTCGCGCGCGGCGCCGGCGAGACGAGCACCGCCTGCAGGAAGCCCTCGCGCCGGTCCTCGATGATCGAGATCTCGGAGAAGATCGCTGTGAAGAGCAGGATGAGGATCACGACGCCGGGGAAGAAGTACGCCAGGTAGCTGGTTCCTCCGGCCGTGCCGGGGGCGTGGAACGACGGGCCAAGCCCCGCGCCGATGAGCAGCCAGAACAGCACCGGGGGCGCGAGGGCCCCCAGCACGCGGCTCGGCTGGCGGTAGAAACGCACCAGCTCACGTTGCCAAAGAGTGAAGACGGCAAGGAAGAAGATGCTCACGCGTCACCCTCGTCGGCGCCCTGGCGAAAGAGATGGCCGGTGCGGTGCACGAAGACGTCGTCCAGGGTGGGCTTGCCCAGGGTGAGGCCGCGGATGGCGTCGGGGAACGCCTCGACGAGCTGCGGCACCAGCTCGTGGCCGCGCGCGCGCTCGACCCGCACCGCCCGCTCCACCACCTGGGCCCGGCAGCCGAACCGCTCCCCGATGGCGGTCGCGAGGCTCTCGGGGTCGTCCGTCTCGAGGGTGATGACGTCGCCGCCGATCTCCGCCTTGAGGGCCGCCGGCGCTCCCAGCGCGACCAGGCGTCCCTCGTCCAGCAGGGCGATCCGGTCGCCCCGCTCCGCCTCATCCATCAGGTGGGTCGTCACCACCGCGGTGGCACCCGTCTCGCCGCGCACCGCGTCCAGGTACGTCCAGAACTCGCGCCGCGCCGAGGGATCGAGTCCCGTGGTGGGCTCGTCCAGGAGCAGCAGCTTGGGGCGGTGCAGCATCCCCTTGGCCAGCTCCACGCGCCGGGCGAGGCCGCCCGACAGCTGCTCGACCCGCTCGCCGGAGCGGCCGGCCAGTCCGACCCGCTCGAGCGCGGCGGTGATCCGGATCTCGAGGTCCCGGCCGTGCAGGCCGTAGAGGCGCCCCTGGTGCCGCAGGTTCTCGGCGGCAGTGAGCTTGCGATCGAGGCTCGGCGCCTGGAACACCACCCCCAGCGCCCGCCGCGCCCGCGCGGGCTCCCGGGCCACGTCGGCGCCGCACACGGTAACCGAGCCGCTGGTCGGCAGGAGCGCGGTCGAGAGGATCCTGAACAGGGTGGTCTTGCCGCTGCCGTTGGGGCCGAGGAGCGCGAGCAGCTCTCCGCGGCCGACGTCCAGGGAAATGCCGGCCAGCGCCTCGCGCTCGCCGAAGCGATGCCGCAGCTCCCGGATCCGGACCGCGGCTTCGGTCAGGCCAGAGCCATCAGCGTGCACAGCACCGGGAGGTAGAGCAGGGAGTAGTGGAACAGGCCCGCGGCCTGCGCCTGCGCGCCGGGCCGCAGCGCGAAGCGCAGGGCGTAGAACAGGAACCCGAGTCCCAGGGCCAGGGCGCCGAAGAAGTAGAGCGGGCCCGCCATCCCCAGGAACGCCGGCACCAGGCTCACCGGGAGCAGGGCCAGTGCGTAGAGGACCGACTGACGGCCGGTACTCGCGCCGCCCGGATCCACGACCGAGAGGACCCGGAACCCGGCCCGCGCGTAGTCGCGGCGGTACAGCGCGGCGAGCGCCAGGAAGTGCGGCATCTGCCAGAAGAAGAGGATGAGGAAGAGCACCCAGGCGCCGGTGTCGAGCCGGCCGCGCGCCGCCGCCCAGCCGATCACGGGCGGGATTGCACCGGGCACCGCGCCCGCCACCGTGGCGAGCGAGGTCACCCGCTTGAGCGGCGTGTAGACGAGCAGGTAGCTGGCCGCCGTCGCGGCCGCGAGGGCGCCGGCGAGGACGCCCACGGTGAGCGCGAGGTACGCCGTGCCGACCACCGCGAGCGCGACGCCGAACGCCACGCCCTCACGCGGCACCAGGCGGCCCGCGGGGAGCGGTCGCCGGAGCGTCCGCCGCATCAGCGCGTCGGCATCGCGCTCGGCCCACTGGTTGAGCGCGCTGGCCGCCCCGGCCACGAGCGCCGTGCCCGCGAGCGTGCGCGCCAGCAACGCCAGGTCCCACGCTCCGCGGCGCGCCGCAACAAACCCGACGAGCGCCGTGAGCACGACGAGAAAGGTGATGCGCGGCTTGGTGAGAGCGACGAAGTCGGAGAGGCGCCGGCGCGCGGGGATGAGCGTGTCGCTGCCGGCCCAGGCGCTCATGCGGCGGCGCGGGCGGCGGCGTCCTTTCGGCTCGCGGCCTGCGGTGCCAGCAGCCGCCGGGCGCGGAGCGCGAGGACCAAGGACGTCACCAGGACCAGCGCGCCGGAGAGCACGTGGGTCGTGGCCGGCACGACCGCCCTGCGGGTCCAGATGATCGCCGCCCCCAGATAGATCTGAAAGGCCAGGAGCAAGAGTTGCAGAGTTGCAGGGCGCCGCAACGCCGGCAAGTCGGCGTGTCGTCGCAGCACGGTCACGACCGTCCAGAGTACCATGCCCGTTACGAGCAGGGCGCCGGCGCGGTGCACCAACTGGTAGGCGACCGGAGCGGACATCGCGCTCGGCCAGAGCCGCCCGAAGGCGAGCGGGAAATCGGGGATCGCGAGCCCCGCGCCGCTGTGCCGCACCAGGGCGCCCGCCAGCACCTGGAGGTAGATCACCGCGACGGTCGCCGCGCTCAGGGCCCGGAGCGGCGGCCAGCCCGCGTCGGCGGCCGGCTCGCCCGCCTCCAGCCAGCCTGGCGAGGTCACGAGCGCGATGGCGGCCGTCAGGCAGAAGAAGATCTCGGCGAGCCCCGCGTGCGCCACGGCGACCGCGACCGGCAGCTTGAGGAGAACGGTGATGCCACCCAAGACGCCCTGCAGAACCACCGCGGCCAGCGCGGCGGCACCCAGCCGGCGCACCCAGCGGCGCGGCTCTGCCCGCCACAGCCACACGGCCAGTACGATGGTCAGGAGCCCGACGGCGGCCGCCACGATGCGGTGGCCGTGCTCGAACAGCACGCCGCCCGTCATCGGCGGAAAGACCTTCCCGAAGGAGAGCGGCCAGTCGGGGACGGAGAGGGCTGAGCCGGTACTGGTGACCAGCCCACCGATGAACAGCAGGGTCGCGGTGGCACACGCCACCGCGACAGCGTAGCGGTGCAGCGCGGGCCGGTAGCCCGCCGGCTCGCTCACTTGCCGAGGAATCTCCGCAGGAACTTCAGATACACGGCGAACCCGACGGCGAAGACGGCAAAGGCGATGGACGAGACGAGGCTCCAGGCGGTGCCGGTCTGCTGGTGCTCGCGCCATCCCCAGACGGCGAAGAAGGCGCAGAAGACGATCGCGGTGACGATCAGTACCTTGTGGAAATTGATCACGGCGCCCGGAACCCGTGCATGACGGCTACCACAAGGATAACCGCCAGCGGGAGCGGCGCCAGCACGACGTACAGCAGCCGCTTCGGCTCGAACTTGAGGTGCATGAAGTACAGCGCCACCAGCATCGCCTTCCACAGCGCCAGGAACACCAGCGACACGATCATCAGCCGCCGCGGCAGGCGAAAGTACACGATCGCGACCTCCACCACCGTGAGGATCCCCAGCATGGCCCAGACGGCGATGTAGTTGGGTGCCTTGTGTTCAGCGTGTTCAGCCGCTTCCATGCAGCGCCCCTCGTGTAGTGCGTGTTCTCAGGTCTCGCTACTCAACACTCACAACCACTCGCAACTCGGCGTCTCGCAACTACCCTCAACTCTGCGTTCTCGCAGCTCGCAACTAAATGAGGTAGACGATGGTGAAGAGGATGATCCACACCAGGTCCACGAAGTGCCAGTAGAGGCCGATCGTCTCGATGCCCTGGAACTTCCCGCCGGCGTACTTGCCGCGGAACGCCCGGATCGTCACCCAGATCATGCTCAGCACGCCGCAGGTCACGTGGAACCCGTGGAACCCCGTCATGGTGTAGAAGGCCGCGCCGAACAGACCCGAGCTGGGGAGGAAACCCTTCTCGATCAGGTGGTGGTACTCGAAGGCCTGGACGGTCACGAACGTCGCGCCCCCCAGCACCGTCAGCAGCAGCCACTTCCTGAGCCCGGCCTGGTCGTCCCTGGTGGCGGCGGCGTACGCCTTCACCATCGAGACGCTGGAGCAGATCAGGATGAAGGTGTTGAGCGCCGTGACCGGGATCGCGAGCACGGTCCGCGGCTCCGGCCACTCCGCGTTGGTGCCCCAGCGCAGGATGATGTAGGACCCGATCAGGGCCGTGAAGAACATCACCTCGGAGACGAGGAAGACCCACATCCCCAGCTTCTGGGTGTGGACGCCGACGCTGCCCTGGGGCGCGACCTCGCGCGGGGCCGCCGCGGCGTGCGCGGTCATCGGCGGGTCTCCGCGACCTGTGCCGGCGGCTGGTTCACCGGGATGAAGTCCTCCGCGGCGCCCGGCACGCTGTACTCGTAGGGGCCGTGGTACACCGTGGGCGTGGTCGCGAAGTTCCCGTGCGGCGGCGGCGACGCCACGGTCCACTCGAGGCCGCAGTCACGCCACGGATTGAGGTCCGCCTGCTTCCCCCGCGCCAGCGTACGGACGATGTTCCACGCCATCACCAGCTGCGAGGTGAACAGCAGGAACGCGCTCACCGTGATGAAGACGTTGATCGGCTGCATCGGCCGCAGGTACTCGTAGACCGTCGGATCGTAGATCCGGCGCATCTCGCCGCCGACGCCGAGGATGTGCATCGGGAAGAAGGTCAGGTTGTAGAAGACGAAGGTCAGGGCGAAGTGGACCTTGCCCAGCCGCTCGTCGAGCTGCTTGCCGAACATCTTCGGGAACCAGAAGTAGATCCCCGCATAGATGGCGAACAGGCTCCCGCCGAACAGCACGTAGTGGATGTGCGCCACGATGAAGTAGGTGCCGTGGATGTACATGTCCACCGGCGTCGAAGCCATGAAGATGCCCGACAGCCCGCCGATGATGAACATCGAGACGAAGGCCAGGGCGTTCAGCATCGGCGTGGTGAAGTGGATGCTGCCGCGCCACAGCGTGCCCAGCCAGTTGAATACCTTGATGGCCGAGGGGACCGCGATCACGATGGTCGAGACCATGAACGCGCTGGCCAGCGTGGGGTTCATGCCGCTCTGGAACATGTGGTGGCCCCACACGACGAACCCGAGGAAGGCGATCGCGACCATCGCCCACACCATCGAGGCGTAGCCGAAGATCGGCTTGCGCGCGCCGTTGGCGATGACGTCGGAGGCGATCCCCATCGCCGGCAGGATCAGGATGTAGACCTCGGGGTGCCCGAAGAACCAGAACAGGTGCTGCCACATCAGCGGCTGGCCGCCGCCCGCCGGCAGGTAGAAGTGCGTGCCGATGGTCTGGTCGAACAGCAGCATGATCACCGCGCCCGCCAGGACCGGCACCGCGAGGACCGCCAGCACCGCCGTGATGAACAGCGCCCAGACCGACAGCGGCAGGCGGAACCAGGTCATCCCGGGGGCGCGCAGGTTGATCACCGTGGTGATGTAGTTCACCGACCCCAGCAGCGAGGAGGCGCCGAAGATCACGATGCTGACGCACCACAGCTGCTGCCCGAGGTGCACGCCGGTGTAGTCGGGCACGTTGGAGAGCGGCGCGTACACCGTCCAGCCGGCGACCGCCGAGCCGCCCAGCACGAACAGGCTAGCCGTCATCAGCAGCCCCGACGGGATCATCAGCCAGAACGACCACATATTGAGGCGCGGGAACGCCATGTCCGGCGCGCCGATCTTGAGCGGGATCAGGTAGTTGGCGAACACGCCCACCAGCAGCGGCATCACGGCGAAGAAGATCATGAAGGTGCCGTGCATCGTCACCAGGCCGATGTACGTCTTCGGCGCGACCACGCCCCCCGGCGCCACGCCCTGCGGCAGCCAGCCGCCGAGCGGCATCGGCTGCCCGGGGAAGCCGAGCTGCCACCGGATCCCCATCGCCAGCAGCCCGCCCACCAGCAGGAAGAACAGGCTGAGGAACAGGAACTGGATCCCGATGATCTTGTGGTCGGTCGAGAAGACGTACTTCCGGACGAACGACCGGTCGTCGGCGTGCGCGTGCCCCGGCAGGGCGGCTCCGGCGGTCGCGGTCATGGCGTGCCCATTCCACTGTTCGAGGCGGCGGCCGCGGAGTCGGCGGGGGTGGCCTCACCCTGGCTCACCAGCCACGCGGCGTAGTCCGCCGGCGTGTGCACGATCACCACGCCCCGCATCCGGTAGTGCCCGAGGCCGCACAGCTCCGAGCACGCCAGCTCGAACGTCCCGGTAAGCGTGGGCTTCACCCACAGCTTGATGTCCATCCCGGGCACGATGTCCTGCTTGAGCCGGAACGCCGGCACGAAGAAGCTGTGCACCACGTCGCGCGAGGTCATCTCCAGCACGTAGTCCCGGTCCACCACCAGGTGGATTGAGTCCCTCTTCATGAAGTCGTCGTCGGTCCCCAGCTTGCCGTCCGGGCCCGGATACGTCACGTGCCACTCAAACTGCTTGGCCTCCAGGCCGAGGTGCGTGGCGTCCCGGGGATAGGTGTCGGAGTCCTTGATCTTCGACCACAGCGGCTGGCTGACGAAAGCGAGCGACACGAGGATCACCGCCGGGATGGAAGTCCAGATGATCTCAGCCCTGGTGCTGCCCTCGACGTACGTCGCCGTTCGCCCGCTGCGCTTGCGATAGCGCACCAGGAACACCAGGAGCGTCGCCTCGACCAGGACGAACACCGCTCCGGTGATGTAGAGGATGACGTAGAACAGCGAATCGACCTTGCCGCCGACGCTGGATGCGTTGCCCGGGAACCACCAGTGCATCGCAGGTGTCTCCGCCGTACACCAGGCCCCCCATGCCACGGAGAGGCCGCAGGTAGGAACGTTTGAGATTGAGTGTCGTGTCGAAACAGCCGTGAAAGGTAATGGCCGCGGCGCCTCTTGTCATTAGCGTTATCTTCGCGCGTGCCTGCGGCATCGCCGATCCTCCCCCCAGAGCCCGTTTCCGCCCCCGACCAGTGGGGCGAGCGTCTCCCGCGCAGCCTCGGCCTGTGGAGTGCGGTGGCGGTCCTGGTGGGCTCGACGATCGGGAGCGGGATCTTTCGCACTCCCGCCCTCATCGCGAGCCGGGTGCCGGCGCCCCTGCCGATGCTCGGCGTATGGGTGCTGGGCGGGCTGCTGGTGCTGTGCGGGGCGCTGACCTACGCCGAGCTGGCGGCGATGTACCCGCGCTCGGGAGGCCTCTACGTCTACGTCCGCGAGGGGTTCGGCCGCCCGGCCGCGTTCCTGCTGGGCTGGACCGAGCTGCTGGTGATCCGGGCCTCGGCCCTGGGCGCCATCGCGACCGTGTTCGCGGAGTACCTGCTCCGCTCCCTCGGGATGAACCCCGACCTTCCGCAGTACGCGCCCGCAGTGCATCCGCTGGCGGCCGCGGCGATCGCCGTGACCGCGGCGTTCAATTTCGTCGGCGTCCGCTGGTCGGCGCTGGTGCTGAACGCGACGACCGCGGCCAAGTACGGCGCCTTGCTCTGTTTGGTCGTGGTGGCGTTTGCGGCGGGCCAGGGAGACTTCCGGCACTTCGCCGGCCTCGTGCCGGCCACCGGGGGCCTCAACGCAGGGCTCTTCGGTCTGGCGCTGGTCTCGGTCCTGTGGGCGTACGACGGGTGGGCGGACGTGTCGTTCGTCAGTGGCGAGGTGAAGGATCCGCAGCGGAACCTCCCCCGGGCCCTGCTCCTGGGCACGGGGTCGGTCGTGCTCATCTACCTGCTGGCCAATGCCGCCTATCTCTACCTGCTGCCCATCGGCGACATGGCCCGGTCGCGGCTGGTGGCGGCCGATGCCGCCCAGCTGCTCGTGGGACGTGTCGGTGTCGGCATCGTGGCCGTCGTCGTGATGATTTCGACATTCGGGGGTCTTGCGGGCTCGATGCTCACCGGGCCGCGGATCTTCTTCGCGATGGCGGACGACCGGCTCTTCTTCCGGGGCGTGGCGCATATCCACCCCAGGTTCAAGACGCCGTCGGTCGCCATCGTGCTCACGGCGGGGCTGGGCATCGTACTCGTCCTGGCGAGGACCTTCGAGCAGTTGGCCGACACGTTCGTGCTGGCGCTGTGGCCGTTCTACGCGCTGGGCGCGGCCGCGGTGTTCGTGCTGCGGCGCCGGCGGCCCGACCTCCATCGGCCGGTTCAAGTATGGGGTTATCCGGTGCCGCCGATCCTCTTTCTGCTCAGTGCCTTGCTGATTTTGGGCAACGCGTTGGTGAGCGATCCGGGCGGCACCGCCCTCGCTTTCGGCGTCATTCTTGCGGGGTTGCCGGCCTACTGGATCTGGACGCGCCTCACCGGAAAATGACCGTCGAAGGGGGAGCCAGGAGGCCGTGTTTCCGGTGGTCCGGGGGGTCGGGAATCGTGACGATTTCGTGTCTAGCGGCCTCTTGATTCGACTCGTATTTTGGCGCGTGCTGCAAGCGCTCCTCGCAGTATGCCCTTCACATGAAGGAGTTTCCTATGAGAGTAGGGACTCGGCGTAAACTTCTCTCTCGAGTGATCTCGATAGTGGCGGTGGCGACACTCGCCCTGTCGGGATCGCTGCTCGCGCAGGGCGTGACGACCTCGGCGATGACCGGGGTTGTGACGGACTCCGCGAAGAACCCGCTGGCGGGAGCCCACGTGAGCGCGGTGCACGTGCCATCCGGCACCGCGTACAGCGCCACGACGCGGTCGGACGGCCGATTCACCATCCCCGGCATGCGCGTCGGGGGCCCCTATCGCGTCACCGTGAGCCAGATCGGGTACCGGCGACAGGTGCAGAACGAGATCAACCTGCAACTGGGCGTGGCCGCCGACCTGGCGTTCGTGATGGGATCGGTGAGCGTGGAGCTCGAGCCCATCGTTGTCAGCGCGAAGGCGGACGCCGTCTTCAGCTCCCAGCGTACGGGAGCCGCGACGGCCATAGCGACCCAGCAGATCGCCTCGCTGCCGACCGTCAACCGCTTCGTCGACGACATTCTCCGCCTGACCCCGGAGTACAGCTCGAATGGATTCGGGTACTCCTTTGCGGGCCAGCTGGACTACTTCAACAACATGACGATTGACGGCGCCTACTTCAACAACTCGTTCGGCCTTGCTGGGGAGCCGGGCGGGCGCACGGGAGTCGCGGCCGTCTCGCTGGATGCCGTCGAGCAGATCGAGGTGAACGTGGCGCCGTACGACGTGCGCCAGGGCAACTTCGTGGGCGCCGGCGTCAACATGGTGACCAAGAGCGGCACCAATGACTACACCGGCTCGCTCTACTACGGCTTCCGCAGCAGCCGGTACGTCGGCTCGCAGGCCGGCCCGAACACCTTCACCACGGGCACCTTCGATTACCACAACGTCGGCCTGAACATCGGCGGGCCGATTCTCAAGAACAAGCTGTTCTTCTTCACCAGCTGGGAGCAGGACCTCCAGACCTCGCCGGGGACCACGTACACCGCCAACACCGGCGGCCAGCCGGTCACCGGCAACACGACGCGCGTCCTTGCGTCGGACCTGAACGCGCTGAGCTCGTATCTGCAGACGAACTTCAACTACGCCACGGGTCCGTATCAGGGCTACAGCTTCAACGTCCCGTCCAACCGGTTTCTGGCGCGGTTGGACTACAACCTGAACGACAACAACAAGCTGTCGCTGCGGTACAACGTGCTGAACTCGAGCTCCGACATTCTGATATCCAACTCCAGCTCACTGGGCCTCGGGTGCCGGCGATATGGCCCTTCCCCCTGCACCGGAACGAGCGCGTTGAACTTTGCGACCTCGAACTACGGCATTCTGGAGAACATCCGCTCCACCGTGGCCGAATGGAACTCGACGATCGGCAGCAGGATGTCCAACAACCTGACCGTGGGGTACACCTCGAACAACGAGAACCGGCGCAGCGTCGCCCCGCCGTGGTTCCCGGAGGTGGAGATTCTCCAAGGGGGCACCAACTACACGACGTTCGGCTTCGAGCCGTTCACGCCGGACAACCAGCTGATCTATCACAGCTTCCAGATGCAGGACAACTTCAACGTCTATCTGCCGAAGCACACGCTGACCTTCGGCATCAGCGTCGAGCAGTACCATTCCAAGAACGTCTTCTTCCCGGGCGCGCAGAGCGTCTACGTTTACGACTCGCTGGCCCAATTCTACAGGGATGCCAACGCCTATCTGGCCCAGTGCGGGCCGTATACGGTTGGCCAACCCCTCTGCAGTCGCACCGGGCCGTCGCCGGTGAACCTGCGCCTCTTCCAGTACCGGTACGGGAACATCCCCGGGCAGACGGAGCCGGTGCAGCCGCTGGACGTGCTGTACGCCGGCGCCTACGTGCAGGACCAGTGGCGGCCGACCCCGGAGCTGACGGTCACCGCGGGGCTGCGGGTGGACGCCCCGCAGTTCGGACACACCGCTTACGACAACGCGGTCGCGGACACGATGCACTTCCGCGGCGCGGGCGGCGATACGGTGCATTACAACAGCGGCGCGCTGCCGCCGGTCAACCCGCTGCTTTCCCCCCGCCTGGGGTTCAACTACGACCTCAATGGCAAGCATCAGACCCAGATCCGCGGCGGAACCGGCGTATTCTCCGGCCGGCCCGCGTACGTGTGGATCTCGAACCAGGTCGGCAACACCGGGGTGCTGACGGGCTTCATTTCCCAGTCCAACACCTCAGGGCCCAACACGGCCTATCCGTTCAACCCGAACCCCAATGCCTACGCACCCGCCACGGTCACGGGCGGACCTGCGCAGACCTTCGAGCTGAACTTCACCGACAAGAACTTCAAGTTCCCGCAGGTCTGGCGCAGCAACATCGCGGTTGACCAGCGCCTGCCGCTGGGCCTGACGGGGACCGTCGATCTCCTGTACACCAAGGACTTGAACGGCATCGGGTACGTCAACGTCAACCTTCCGGCGGCGGACTCCTTCTTCTCGGGCCCCGACAACCGGCCCCGCTGGTACCTGCGGTCCGGCTGCGTCCCTCCGCCGGGAGTCACTACCTGCCAGGGCTACCGGATCTACCAGAACGTCAGCGACGCACCCGTGCTCACGAACGAGGGCATTGGCCACGCCTACAACATCTCGTTCTCGCTCGAGCGGCCGCTCATCAAGGGCTTCTACGGCAAAGTCGGATACACGTACGGCGAGAGCAAGAACACGGGTGACCCCGGTTCCATCGCCTACGGCAACTGGACCGGCATCACCAGCCATGGGGATCCGAACAATCCGGGCCTGGGGTACTCCGCCTCCTCGCCGGGCAACCGGATCTTCGCCGCCCTGACCTACACGGGCAACCTCATCATGCCCGGCCCGACCTCGATCGGGCTGTACCTCGATGGCCACAACTTCGGGAACGGCAGCTACGTGTTCTCGGGCGACATGAACGGGGATGGCGTCAACGGGAACGACCTGATTTACATCCCGAAAGACACGAGCCAGATGAACTTCATCCCGCTCACCGTGGGAACCACCACCTACACGCGGGTGCAGCAGCAGACGGCGTGGACCGCGTTCATCAATCAGGACAAGTACCTGAGTTCCCATCGTGGCCAGTACGCGCAACGCAACGCCGTCTTCCTCCCGATCATCTGGCGGCTGGACGGCAGCCTCACGCAGGACATCGGCCAGCTGACTCGGGGCAGGGCGAATTCGCTCCAGCTCCGGGTTGACGTCCTGAACCTGACCAACCTGCTCAACAGCAACTGGGGCACGGGTTACACCCTTACGACCACCCAGCCGCTGGTGTACAAGGGCGTGGATCCCCTTACCAACATGCCCACGTACACGCTGCAGACCGTCGGCGGGAAGCTGATCTCCTCGTCGTTTACGAAGACGGCGGGCACCACCGACGTGTGGCGCATCAACCTGAGCCTGCGCTACAACTTCTAGCGGTCCGTAGCGCAGTCGGATTCGAGGGGCCGCCCTCCGCAAGGGGGGCGGCTTCTCGTTGTGCCGCGGGGAAGACGGGTCAGGTGCGGCCGCTGGCTGCCGACTGAGTTCAGGTCCGGGCCTTGGCGAACAGCACCACACCGGCGGCGCCGAAGAGCGTGTTGGGGATCCACGCCGCCAGCAGCGGCGGCACCACGCCGCCGGCGCCCACCGCCTTCATGACCTGCACCATCGTGAGGAAGACGATGGTGGTGGCGAGGCTCACGGCGACGCCGTAGGCCGCGCCGCTGCGGCCGCCGGCGATCCCGAGCGGCGCGCCGAACAGCGCGATGATCAGGCAGGTGCAGGGAATGGCGATCTTCAGCGCCCGCTCGACCTTCAGCTTGTTCGCGTCGCCGCCGGCGCGCTCCACCGTCCGGACGTAGTGGCCCAGCTCGGCGTAGCGCATCTGGTCCGGCGCCTTCGGCTCGACGGTGAGGTCGAGGGGCCGCTCGGCCATGGCCCGCTGGCGGAGGGAGTCGAAGGCGAAGGCGATTTCGCGGTTGCGGCCGAAAAACAGCCGCAGCGAGCCGCTGCGGAGCGTCCACGCCGTGCGCGGCGAGAAGCTGGCGGACTGCGCGATCAGGTAGTAGCCGGGGAAGCTGGAATCGGCCCCGGCCTGGTCCACGGCGCCCTCCCGCTCGATCTGGACGCCGGTCAGCGCGCGGTCCGGCACGGAGAGGGTGCGGAGCGTGTACATGCGCCCGCCGTCGGCGCGGTACACGAAGTTGTAGCGTACGGTCTGCGAGCGGACCTCGCGCTCGCCCAGCAGGGTGGCGCGTTTCTCCTGGCCGAGCGGCGCGAACTCGCCCAGGAAGAAGGCGAACACGCTGGCGGCGGCGGCGAGCGCGAAGATGGGCCGCACCAGCCGGTGGAAGGAGATGCCGGAGGCCTTGGCGGCCGTGATCTCCGAGTGGCGGGCCAGCGAGCCGACGGAGAACACGGTGGCGAAGAGCACGGCGGCCGGCGTGATGAAGAACACCTGCTCCGGCACGCCGGCCAGGTAGGCGAGCGCGACCCGCAGCACCGGCAGGTGCTTCTCGATGTAGCGGTCCACATGGTCCGTGAGGTCGATGACGATCGTGAGGATCGGGAACCCCAGGGCCGTGATCGCGAAGATCTTGACGAACTCGCCGGTCACGTAGCGATCGAGCACCCGCAGGCCCCGGATCACGGGCGCCTTCCCGACCAACGGTCACGGAGGGCCGCCATCCGGTCCCGCCACCCGCCGCCCCGCGCCGCGACGCGCTGCCGGTTGAGGCGCAGGAAGAAGCCCAGACCGATCGCGGTCATCGCGAGGTTCGCTCCCCACATCGCCCAGAACGGCGTCACGATCAGTGCGTCGGCCAGCGTCTCGCCGCCGATGAGCCCGATGTAGTAGAAGCCGAAGATGAGCACGCTCGCGCCGATCACCAGGCCGACGCCACCGCGCGGGAAGCGCAGCGCGACCGGCGCGCCGATGAGGACGAAGACGAGGCACGCGGCGGCGATCGCGAACTTCTTGTGGATCTCGATCTGGTAGCGGGCCGCCATCTGGCGCACGGAGGTCAGCCGCGCGTCGAAGTCGGCGAGCCGCAGGCGGAGGGCCATGCCGGACGTGTCCGCCGGCCGGCCGGCCGCGGCCGTCGGCGCCGGGCCCCGCCAGGGCGTGCGGGTCAGCGCGGCCGCGACTGGGGACGCGGGAGGCGCAGGCTGCTGGGCGCGGGCCGCCTCGGGCCGCAGCAGGCGCGCCACCCCGCCCAGCGCCTCGCAGTAGAGCGTGGCGACGGCCATCCCCCGCTGGGGGCCGGCCGCGGCCGTGGCGCCCAGCGGCGCGGTCGGGACGCCGAGCAGGGTCCGTAGGTCGTTGGTGAGCGCGCTGGAGCGGTCGCGCCGCAGCGCCGCCAGGGAAGCCAGGTGGCGGTCGAGCTCGGCGCGCATCTCGCACACCGACATCTCGCGGTCGCCCTTGCCGACGTCCTCGCCCGTCCGCTCCAGCGTGTTCGAGATGCCGTGCTTCTTGACCAGGTCCGTGTGGAAGAAGATCTGGCGGAACACCGCGGGCTGGGCCCAGTCATAATCGTGCACGTAGCCGTCGTACAGCGTCAGCCAGAGGTCCGTGCGGTCGGCGTTGAAGCGCATGTAGCCGCTGTCGGCGTAGATGGTGCGATGGCGCTGCTCGTTGGTCAGGTCGTAGATCTGGACGTCTTTGAGCCGGTCCGCGGCCTGGTCGATGCGGCCCGCCCGCAGGAAGAACTGCTGCGGGATCACCTCGTTGACCATCTGTTCCTTGAGTTCGAACGTCGGCTTCTTCCGGGCGATGTCCACCAGGAGCGTGCGCAGTTTGTGATTGGACGGCGGCAGCACCTGGTCGATGAACAGGAAGGCGACGACGGCGAGGGCGAGCGAGGCGAGCAGCACCGGTCGCACCAGCGCGACCAGGTTCACGCCGCTGGCCCGGAGCGCGGTGATCTCGTTGTCGGCGCCGAGCCGCACGAAGGCATAGAGCACGGCCACGAGGACGGCCATCGGCAGCGTCATGGCCACGATGAACGGCACCGAGAGGCCGAACACCTCGAGGATCACGCCCCAGGGCAGGCCCTTGCCGACCAGCTGGCTGAATTGCCGCGCCACCTGGTTCAGTAGCATGAGGCCGGTCAGCGCCGCCAGGGCGAAGACGAACGGCGGCAGGTGCTCACGAAGCAGGTAGCGCGACAGCAGCTTCACGGCTTAAACCGGGTCTCGATTCGGGGTTGAGGGGCCTCGAAGGCCGCCGTATAATACCCCGAAGCCGCCGCCGCGAATACCACCGAAAGTGCGGGCGTACGTGACGCGGATCTCCGTCGCGATCACTCTTCTCGCCGTCCTCGCCGCCCCCAGAGCCATCGCGCAGCAAGCCGATTCGCTGCCGCGGCTGCGCCCTCCGCGGCTCGCGGGCGACACGCTGCTATTCGCGCTGCCGCCGGCGCTTGGGTACCTGGTGGCGCCGCGAATCGACCCGGCGGCGGTGGCCCGGCGCTGGGCGGACGGGGTGAGGGACGCTCTGGCGGCGCGGCAGGCGGCCCGCTGGCGGCTCGGGGTCGCGGGGGGTGACAGCGCCTCCCTCTTCGGGATCCGGGCTCCCGCGGCGGTCGCGGGGCTCGCGCCCTCGTTCCTCGCCCAGACGGGCCGTCCGCGGCAGACCATTCTCCAGCGGTACGCCGACCTCGGGATGCAGATCAACGCCAGGTTCGAGCTGCGCTATGATCACCTGAAGAACCTGCGCTGCCAGCCGTCGGACGCGAGCCTGCTCTCCTCCGGCTGCACCTCGGCCGTCACGCCGCCCCAGCTGAATCCGCAGTTTGACGTCCGCACCGGCGGAATCATCGGCCAGCGGATTCACCTCGACGTGGATTACAACTCGCAGCGCGAGTTTGAAGCGTCCAACAACATCAAGGTGTACTACCAGGGCCTGCAGGACGAGGTGCTGCAGCGCGTCGAGGTGGGCAACGTCACGTTCAGCGCCCCGCCGTCGCGGTTCATCACCGGTGGCATCCCCGCCAACAACTTCGGCGTGCAGGCGTCGGGCCAGCTCGGTCCGGTGAGCATCAGCGGCATCTATGCGCAGCAGGCGGGGAACGTGGTGAGCGGCCGCACCTACGTGATCGGCCAGCAGACGCTGCAACCGGTCAGCCGGCAGGTCATGGACCGCGACTACGAGCCGAACCGGTTCTTCTTCGTGGTGGACCCGGCGGCGTTGCCGGGCTACCCCGAAGTCGACGTGTTGAACCTCAACCTGGCCGGACTGCCGCGGCAGTCGCGGGTGCTGCAGGTGCGCGTGTACCGCCGCCGCAGCACGGTCGGGGCCACCACGACGCAGCAGAACTACGGCGGCATCCCGGCCGTCGCGCTGCGCACCGACAGCCCGCAGCGCGCCGGTCCCTTTCCCTGGGAGCTGCTGGTCGAGGGGCGGGATTTCTACCTCGATCCCTCGGGGTTGTGGTTCGCGCTCACCAACCAGCTCGACAACGGCGACTACCTGGCGGTTTCCTACATCACCGCGGCCGGCGACACGGTCGGCACCTTTCCGGCCGCGGCCCAGGCCAACCGCACCGACACCCTGCGCCTGATCAACGAGCCCCAGCGGGGCCCCGACGTCCCGACCTTCCGCTACATGATGCGCAACGTGTACCGCGTCGGCGGGGTGACCTCGGTGGTGCGCGACGGGCTGCAGCTCGGCATCCTGGTGGCACAGTCGGCGCGCCCCGCGGCGGGGGCCGCGACCTTCCTGGCGCTGCTGGGGCTCAGCCTGGCGACCGACCAGACCCAGTTCGACCAGGTCAACCGCCTCTTCCCGCGCACCCGCGACCCGTCGGGCGGCGCTCCGCTGCGCGACTACTACGTCGTCTTCCCGAGCCTGCAGCCGTTCGCCGACAGCACGCTGCTGCCGCCGCAGTACCGCAACGACTCGCTGTACCGGACGCCGACCTACCTGCTCTTCACCGAGGGCCCCACGCCGGTCTACCAGCTGGCGTTCAACTACCAGGCGTCGGGCGGCGACCAGTACGGCGCGCTGAACCTCGGCGCGGTGCAGATCCGGCCCGGGAGCGAGAAGATCATCGTGGCCAACCGCACGCTGGTGCGGAACGTGGACTACACGATCAACTACGACGTCGGCCAGGTCACGTTTCTCAGCCCCGATTCGCTGTTCGCCGCGCCGACCTCGGTGAACGTCCAGTATGAGGAGCAGCCAGGTTTCACGATCGCGCCGAAGTCCATCTACGGGCTGCAGACCCGCTACGACCTCGGCGATCACGGGTCGGTGACGGTGCTGGGGCTGCTGCAGCAGCAGCAATCGAACTTCACGCGGCCGCCGCTGGGGTTCGAGCCGTCGTCGAATTTCATCGGCGGGATCTCCGGCAACTTCCGGTTCGAGCCGGCCGGGCTGACCCGGCTCCTCAACCGGGTCCCGCTGGTGCATACCGACGTGCCCTCGCTGGTGACCCTCGACGCGGAGCTTGCCACGTCCCGCCCGTCGCCCAACCAGGCCGGCCAGGCGTGGGTCGAGACGTTCGAGGGGCAGTCTGGAACGTTCCTCCCGCTGACCGAGAACTCCTGGCAGCTCGGGAGCCGGCCGGCCTCGCCGCACGGGCTCGGGGTCTCGACCGGCATCGACCCGGTGAACGGTTTCTATGACGCGAACGCGGTGCCGCTGGTGTGGCAGAATCTCATCTCCAGCAGCACCGGCGTGGTGCAGTTCACGTCGCAAGGCATCGACCCGACCATCGTGCTGCAGGGCACCGGCCAGACCGCCGAGAACGTGCTGTGGCTGACGCTGCATCCGGACACCGTGGGCGGGTTGCCCGACCCCACCAGCGGCGCGACGCGGTGGTATCTGCCCCACACACCGGGAGCGCCGCGCTGGCGCTCGATGAGCCAGCCCCTGTCGGCGACCGGGGTAGACCTCTCCCGGGTCGAGTACCTCGAGTTCTGGGTCTTCGAGGACCCGCAGCGCATTGCCCGCGCCGCCGGCGCCTCCCTCATCTTCGACTTCGGCCGCGTCTACGAGGACGCGGTGGCGCTCGTGCCGCTGCGCTTCACCGTCACGGCGCAGGGCGACACGGTGTACTCGGGGCGCCGGCGCGTCGGCGAAGGCCGGCTCCAGACCGAGCGCGACACGCTGACCAACTCGTGGAACGCCGCCCTCAACGACAACGGCGTTCTCGGCGCCGTCGCGGACAGCATCCTGGACACGAACACCGGCGCCTACCTCCACAACGTTCCGCTCTGCACCTCGGCCCTCGCGGCGGGGCTGGCGGTCTATCCGTGGGGCGATCAGCGGGCGCGGTGCACCCGGCACAACGGCATCCCCGACGCCGACGACCTCGACGGGGACGGGCACCTCGACACGCTGGTCGCGGCGGTGGACGAGAGTTACTTCCGCTACGTCTTCCACATCGGCGATCCGAAGTACTACGTGCGCGACGGCGGGCCGACCGACACCAGCGGCGGCAAGTGGCGCCTGTACCGGATCCCGTTCCACACCGACACGTTCCAGGTCGGGGCGCCCGACATCCGCCAGATTCGCGCGGTGCGGATGACGGTGGTCGCGCCCGATACCCCGTCCGGGCAGCGATCCCTCTACTTCGCGCTGGGGCGGCTCAACCTCGTCGGCGCGCCGTGGATCAAGCGGGCCTCCACGCCGATCGCCGGCCTTGCCGGGAGCGTCGGCTCAGGGCTGGGCGAGGTCATCGCGAGCACCGTTTCGACGGAGAACCAGGCCGATCTGGGGTACACCTCGCCGCCTGGCGTCACCGACCAGGGGGTCACGCAGACGGGGGCGTTGCAGCTCGGGACGGTGCAGATCAACGAGCGGTCGCTGCGGATCATCGGGCGGCAGGTGGCCGTAGGCCAGCGGGCCGAGGCGTACTACCAGTTCCCCGAGGGGCAGAAGAACTTCCTCGGCTACCGGCAGCTCCGGGTGTGGGCGCGCGGGCGGGGCGCGGGATGGGAGAACGATCAACTGTCGTTCTACATCAAGGTCGGCCAGGACGAGAACAACTTCTACCTGTTTCGCGCCCACGTGCACAGCACGACCTGGCTGCCGGATCTGGTGGCCGACTTCAGCCGGTGGCAGACGATGCGGGCCGACATCGAGCAGCGCTTCCTGAGCGGCCAGAAGCCGTTCGGCGCCGCGACGTGCGGAGGCGATTCGCTCGCGTATGTGGAGTGCGACAGCGCGCGCAGCTACATCGTGCATGTCCGCGATCCCAGCGTTGCGCCGCCCAACCTGGCGCAGGTGCGCGAGCTGGCGGTGGGCTTCGTGCGCGACTCGGGCGCGGCGGCCGACAGCTCCGAGCTGTGGGTAGACGACATCCGCCTGTCGCAGGTCGTCAACGACGCGGGGTACGCGGGAGCGGTCAACCTGCACGTCGTGGCGGCCGACATCGCGGACATCAACGTCCTCATGTCGCGCCGCGATGCCCAGTTCCGCCAGCTCGGCCAGGACCCGAGTTACATCACCGACGACCAGCTGGCGTTCAGCTCGACGGTGCATCTCGACCGGCTCGGCCTGGACCGGCTGGGCCTGGCGGCGCCCTTCTCGTTTCAGCTGAACCGCTCGGCCGACGCCCCGTACTTCCTGAGCGGCACGGACGTGCTGGCCGCCCCGCTCGTGGGGCTGCGGCGGCCGCAGACCACGCAGGCGTACTACAGCCTGTCGCTGCGGCGGTCGCGGCACGGCAAGCTGTGGTGGCAGCGCTGGCTGGTGGACAACATCGGTCTCTCCGGCTCGCTGTTGAACGGCAGTGCGACGAGCCAGCTATCGCAGAACGCCTCGACAATGGCGAATCTACAGGCCGACTACTCGGTGCTTCCGGGCTCGCGCAGCTTCCACTACATGCCGCGGTTCCTGGCGCACCTGCTGCGCTCCATCCCTCTGCTCGGCAAGGCCGACCTGTTCCGCGGGCTGGAGGACGCCACGCTGCGCTGGAGCCCGGCGACGCTCCGCTTCTCGGCCGGCTACGTCCGGGCCGCCTCTGACTTCCAGTCATTCAGCGTTCCGGTCGCGACGGCGAGTGACACGCTGGCGACGACCGTGCACACGCTTCAGGCGTCGTTTCGCAGCCAGGCGGACGCCGATTTTCGGCCGTTGCAATCCACGTCGTTCGGGCTGAGCCTCGCGTCGACGCGGGACCTCAAGGACTACGGCGACAGCACCACGCTCGGCATCCTGAGCCACCAGGCAGGGCGTCGGTTCATGGGCCTCGGGCTGGGGTTCGAGAGCGCGCGGACGCTGGCGACGCGGTTATCGTACCAGCCCAGCCTGTTCTCCTGGCTGCACCCGCGATTCAGCGCCGTGACCAGCTTCGGTCTGACGCGGGACCCCAACGGCGGCACGCCGGAGCGGACCATCGGGGACAGCGCGGGCGGCTTTCGGTTGCCGACCACCTTCACCAACGCGCGGACCACCGACTTGGGGGGCGCGCTGGACTTCTCGCGCGCGCTGCGCGCGCTGCTCGGGGATTCGTCGCGCATGCTACGCTGGCTGGACCGACTGGCGCCGCTCGACTTCTCGTCCCGCACCTCCTTGCGCTCGCAGTTCTCCCGGGCGGGCTTCGACCCCTCCACGGGCTACCAGCTCGGCCTGGGTGGCGTCGGGGCGTTCCGCGCGCAAAACGGGGTGCTCGCCGTCTCAGCGTCGCAGTCGCAACAGAGCCGCCTCGCGTCGGCGCTGCGCCTGCCGCTCGGCGTCTCGTTCACGGTGTCCTACCAGACTGGCACGCAGCAGACCTGGTCGGCCCGGGACGTGGGCCAGGCCGAGACCGACCAGACGAACACGACGTGGCCCGACATCCTGGGCCGGTGGACCTGGACGCCGCATCCGGGACTGCTCCAGAAGATCCTCTCGAGCGTCAGCGCGACGGCGGGGATACGGGTGGTCACCTCGACCACGGCGCAGCCGCCGCTCCAGATCGGGACCGGGGCGGCCGTGGACACCGTGGGCGGTACCAGCACGAGGCAGGAAACGCGGTCGGTGCCGGTGAGCCTGTCGTTCACCTGGGCGTCGCACGTCAACATGGCCCTGGGCTACAGCGTCAGCCGGTCGCTCGCCAACCAGGCAGGGAGCCTGACGCAGAACGACGACATCGAGTCCTCGGCGAGCCTCAACTTCTCGTTCCGGCCACCATACGAGGTGCTGCCCCTCAAGTCGGACATCCGTACCTCGCTGCGTTACTCTTCCAGCGATACCAAGGGTTGCATCACGCTGGCCGGATCGAGCGACTGCATCTCGATCCTCGACTCGCAGCGGCAGCAGTACAACTTCCAGATGGACACCGACATGCCACCCAATGTCTCCGCCGGCTTCTCCCTGGGGTACATCCTCACCACCGACTCGTACATCGACCGCAAGTTCGCGCAGTTCGTCCTCACCTTCTCCGTGACGGTGAACTTCCGGGCGGGAAACGCCCGGTGAGGCGCCTGGCGGTGACCGCCGCGGCGGCCCTCGGGGTGGCGTGCCACGGCCGCCTGTCGGAGGCCCAGCGGTTCGATGCGGCGCAGGCGATGGCCTGGGTGCGCTTTCAGGTCGCCGCCGGCCCGCGGGTCCCGGGTCGGCCGGGGCACCGGCTGGTCGCCGAGTGGCTCGAGCGCGAGCTGAAGGCCCGGGCCGACAGCGTCGAGGTGCAGGCGTTCACGCACGTGACCGCAGCGGGCGACACGCTGGCGCTGCAGAACATCATCGCCCGGTTCCGGCCTACCGACCCCAACCGCATCCTGTACGTCACCCACTGGGACACCCGCCCTGTGGCCGAGCGGGACCCCGATTCGAGCCAGCGCAACCAGCCGATCCCCGGCGCCAACGACGGCGCGTCCGGCACGGCGCTGCTCGTGGAAGTCGCCGACGCGCTCAAGCAGGCCCCGCCGGTGGTGGGCGTGGACCTGCTGTTCGTGGACGGCGAGGACTATGGGTCGTTTGAGGCCGACAGCCTGAAGGATGTGCTGATCGGGGCCCGGTACTTCGCGCAGCACCTGCCCGCCGGCTACCGGCCGCTGTTCGCCGTGCTGTGGGACATGGTGGGCGGACGCGACCAGCAGATCTACCAAGAGGGCTACTCGCTGGACCGCGCCCCGGAGGTGGTCGAGCGCGTATGGAGCACGGCGGAGGAGCTGCGGCTCGGGGCGATGTTCCGGCCGGTGAACGGCGGGTACATCACCGACGACCACGTGCCCCTCCTGGAGGCCGGCATCCGGGCCATCGACGTCATCGGGTACGAGAACTACAAGTCCTGGCATCACACCCTTCAGGACACCCCCGACAAGATGTCGGAGGCTGCGCTGGGGGGTGTCGGGCGCCTCGCCCTCGCGCTGCTGCACTGATCCGCCACGCGCCGCAGCGGGCGGCGCCCGCGCCCGGATCGCTCCGGGCGATATTGGCCGCGTGTTCACCAACGACGAGCGGCGCGCGCTGGTCTTTTTGGCCGTGGTCACGGCCGTGGGCGCCGCATTCCGGGCCACGCGCAGCGCCGACGCCGCGGGGGCGGGTGTGGCCGCGGTGGCGCCCGAGCTGCCGGCCGGAGACCTCGGGCGCCAGGCGGCCCAGTCGCGGCGGGCCGAGGCGCTGGCGCAGCCGCTGGCGGCGCTCGAGCGCGTGGACGTTGACCGGGCACCGGCCGACGAGCTGCAGCGGCTGCCGCGCGTCGGCCCCGCCCTCGCCCGCCGGATTGTCGCAGAGCGGGAGGCCCACGGGCCATTCGGGACGCTCGAGGCGCTGCGGCGGGTGACGGGGGTGGGGCCCCGGCTGCTGCGCGACCTGGAGTCTCACGTCACGTTCGGAGGCGTCGTGCCAGCGGTCGCTCAGTCCGGGGTCTCGCGCGGGCCCGGCTCGCTCACGGGTGCGGTGGCCTTCCAGCCTTCGCAGCCCGTCTGGAGCGGATCACCGGGCGCTCCGCTGCGGGTGGCGCCGTCGGCAGGCGGGTCCCGTACCCCGGCGTCCAAGGCCCAGCGTTGCATTCGGCCCCCCGACCTCAACCATGCCACGGTGGTGGAGCTGCTCTGCCTGCCCGGCATCGGCATGGTGCTGGCGGAGCGCCTGGTGGCCGAGCGGGCGGCGCATGGCCCGTTCCGCGACGTCGCCGATTTGGTACGGGTCAAGGGCTTTGGAACGGCGCGCATCGAGCGGCTGCGAGGCAGCGTCACAATCCCTTGACAGGGGTTGGAGCGCCCGTACTATTCCCCTCTGACCCTGGGATTTACGTCGGTTCCCCCTTTTTCCACTCGGCTCCACTACGATGCCGGCACCTCAAGCGGCCCCTGGCGATCGTCTCGGCGACTTGCTCATCCGCGAAGGCCTCATCACCAAGGATCAGCTCGACAAGGCCCTCCAGGAGCAGAAGAGCAACGGCCAGCGACTGGGCTACAACCTGGTCAAGATGGGGTTCGTCCAAGAGACCGAGATCACCAAGATGCTGGCCCGCCAGTACCGCATGCCGGCGGTGGACCTGGCGCGGTTCGAGGTGGACCCGAAGATCGTCAAGCTGATTCCGGCCGACGTGGCGCTCAAGCACCTGGTGCTGCCGCTGAAGCGCGAGGGTCGTACGCTGACCGTGGCGATGGCGGACCCGACCAACCTGTCGGTCATCGACGACCTCAAGTTCATCACCCGCTACGACATCTTCCCGGTCATCGCGGGCGAGTACACGCTGCGCACGGCGCTGGACAAGCACTACGAGCAGGTGGACGCCCAGCTCGACACGCTGCTCAAGGACATGGAGGAGGAGGGGGAGGCCGCGGAGCTGGAGGTCCTGCAGCAGGAGGAGGAGGAGCAGCAGGGCTCCGGCATCAGCGCGGACGATGCGCCGGTCGTGAAGCTGATCAACGCGATCCTCACCGACGCCGTCAAGCGCGGCGCCTCCGACATCCACATCGAGCCGTTCGAGCACGAGATACGGGTGCGCTACCGGATTGACGGCGCGCTGCAGGAAGTGATGAAGCCGCCGATGAAGCTCAAGGCGGCCCTGACGAGCCGGATCAAGATCATGTCCGCCCTGAACATCGCGGAGCGCCGCGTGCCGCAGGACGGGCGCATCAAGCTCAAGATGGGCAAGCGGGTGATCGACTACCGCGTCTCGACGCTGCCGGTGCTGTTCGGCGAGAAGATCGTGATGCGGATCCTCGACAAGGGGAACCTGACCCTCGACCTTTCCAAGTTCGGCTTCGAGCCCAAGGCGGAGGCCGACCTCCTGAAGGCGATCCTGAACCCGTACGGGATGGTGCTGGTGACGGGCCCGACCGGCTCGGGGAAGACCACCACGCTCTACTCGGCGCTGTCGCGGATCAACACCATAGAAGTCAACATCATGACCGCCGAGGATCCGGTTGAATACAACCTGATGGGGATCAACCAGGTCCTGGTCAGGAACGAAGTGGGGATGACGTTCGCGGCGGCGCTGAAGGCGTTCCTGCGCCAGGACCCGAACATCATCATGGTGGGGGAGATCCGCGACATCGAGACGGGCGGCATCGCGATCAAGGCGGCGCTCACGGGGCACCTGGTGCTCTCGACGCTGCACACCAACGACGCGCCCTCGACCATCACCCGCATGATCGACATGGGGATCGAGCCGTTCAACGTGGCGTCGGCGGTGAACCTGATCGTGGCGCAGCGGCTGGTGCGCCGCATCTGCAAGGACTGCAAGGCCGAGCACCAGTACCTGCCCGAGGAGCTGAAGGCCCTGGGCGGGGACACAAAGGAGTTCGAGGGCATTACCTTCTACAAGGGCGCTGGGTGCGACACCTGCGGCGGCACCGGGTACAAGGGCCGGGCGGGGCTGTACGAGGTGATGGCGCTGTCGGCGGAGCTGCGGCGCATGATCCTCAAGGGCGCTTCGGCCACCGAGTTGTCGGAGCAGGCGGTCAAGGACGGGATGCTGACGTTGCGCATGGACGGGCTCGTGAAGATCAAGAAGGGCATCACCACCCTGGAAGAAGTGGTCAAGGAAACGGCGGCGGCATAGACCCGTGACGGCACCAGCGCACGCACAGGCGCCCAGCGCCTTCAACCTCCGCGCCCTGCTCGAGGAGATGATCGAGCGGGACGCTTCGGATCTGCACGTCACCGCCGGCGCGCGTCCCCAGCTGCGGGTGGACGGTGACATCATGAACAGCAAGGTGGAGGCGATCCTCAACCCCAAGGACACGCTCCAGCTGGCTTACTCGATCCTCACCGAGCAGCAGAAGAAGCGGTTCGAGACCGAGGACGAGCTGGACTTCTCCTTCGGCATCCAGAACCTGGCGCGGTTCCGCGGCAACGCCTTCAAGCAGCGCGGCTGCGTCTCGCTGGTGATCCGGCAGATCCCCTTCCAGGTCAAGACCTTCGAGCAGCTCCAGCTGCCGCCGATCGTCGCCAAGCTCGCCGAGAAACCGCGGGGCCTGGTGCTGGTGACGGGGCCGACCGGGTCGGGCAAGTCCACCACGCTGGCGGCGATGGTGGACAAGATCAATCGCGAGTGGAAGGGGCACATCATCACGGTGGAGGACCCGATCGAGTTCATCCACCGGCACCAACAGTGCATCGTGAATCAGCGGGAGGTGGGCACCGACACCAAGTCGTTCGCCAGCGCCCTCAAGTACGCGTTGCGCGAGGACCCCGACGTGGTGCTGATCGGCGAAATGCGCGACCTGGAGACCATCCAGGCGGGCCTGACTATCGCCGAGACGGGGCATCTGGCATTCGCGACGCTGCACACCAACTCGGCCGCGGAGACGATCAACCGCATCATCGACGTGTTCCCCTCCCATCAGCAGTCGCAGGTGCGCGCGCAGCTTTCGTTCGTGCTGGAGGGGATCGTCACCCAGACGCTGCTGCCCAAGGCGAAGGGCCGCGGGCGCGTGATGGCGTGCGAGATCCTGGTCGTGACGCCGGCCATCCGGGCGCTGATTCGCGACGACAAGGTCCACCAGATCCAGTCCTCGATGCAGGCCGGCAAGAAGCACGGGATGCAGACGCTGAACGACTCGCTCTACCAGCTGTACATGAACCGCGAGGTCGTGCTGGACGAGTGCCTGCGCGTCTCGTCGGAGCCGAGCGAGTTCCTACGGATGGTCGGCGAGCCGGTGCCCGGAGACGACGACAAGCCGACGGGTTCATCGCAGCGGCCGCTGCAGTCGCCCACGCGGCGCTAGGCACTGAGGAGGAGCACGGATGCCCGTTTTCAACTACACCGCCAGAACCCTGACCGGGGAGCTCCAGTCGGGCTCGATCGATCTGCCGAGCCACGACGATGTCGTCCAGCACCTGCGGAAGAACCGGATGATCGTCGTGAAGGTCCAGCAGGCGCCGAAGGACATCAAGCTGTCGTTCGGCACGAGGATCGGCACCCGCGACATCGTGATCTTCACGCGCCAGTTCGCCACGATGATCAACTCGGGCCTGCCGCTGGTGCAGGCGCTGGACATCCTGGCGGAGCAGACCGAAAACGCGGCGCTGAAGGTCGTGACCCGGGCGGTGGTGTACGACGTGGAGAGCGGCCACACCCTGGCCGACGCCCTCCGCAAGCACCCCAAAGCCTTCACCGAGCTGTACGTCAACATGGTCGCCGCCGGCGAGGCCGGCGGTATCCTGGACACGATTCTGCTGCGGCTCGCGACGTTCATGGAGAAGAACGACGCGCTGGTCCGGAAGGTGAAGGGCGCGGCCATCTACCCGGCCGTCATCTTCTCCGTCGCCATCCTGGCCGTTATCGTCCTGCTGGTGTTCGTGATCCCGGTGTTCCGCTCCATGTTCGCCGACGTGAAGATGGAGCTGCCGCTCCCCACCCGGATCGTGATCGGGATGTCGGACTTCCTGAAGCACTTCTGGTGGCTGCTCGGTGTCGGGGTCGCCGCGGTGGTGTTCTTCACCAGGCGCTACTACGCCACGCCGGCCGGGCGCCTCACTCTCGACAAGCTCATGCTGGCGTTCCCCGTGCTGGGCGACGTCATTCGTAAGTCCGCGGTGTCGCGTTTCACCCGCACCCTCGGCACGCTGATCGCGTCGGGCGTCTCGATCCTCGACGGCCTGGAGATCACGGCCAAGACCGCCGGCAACCGCGTCATCCACGACGCGGTGATGGAGTCGCGGGCCTCGATCGCGGGCGGCGAGACGATCGCGGCGCCGCTCCAGAAATCGAAGGTCTTCCCGCCCATGGTCATCTCGATGATCGCCGTCGGCGAGCAGACGGGCGGCCTGGACGAGATGCTGAGCAAGATCGCCGACTTCTACGACGAGGAAGTGGACGCCGCAGTCGAGGCGCTCCTCTCCCTGATGGAGCCCGTCATGATCGTGCTCCTGGGCGTCGTTGTCGGCGGCATGATCGTCGCGATGTACCTGCCGATCTTCGGGATGATCGGGACGGTGCAATAGGGGAGTCGAGAGAGGGCAGGGAGGCAGAGCGCAGGAGAGCTGCGAGACGCCGAGTTGCGAGTGGTTGTGAGACTGGGAGTCGGGAGGGGGCAGGCCAAGGTCTGTCCCCTCTTTCTTTGCTCTCGTAACCGCTCGCAACTCGGCGTCTCGCAACTGCGCCGAAACCCCAACTCTTGCATTCTGCAAGACTGAACGCCTAGAATGGGCGCCATGAGCTCCGCGTTGCCAGCTCCCGGTCCGGCCCCCCGTCCCCCGCGCGGCGTCGTGCCGCCCGCCCGGACGCTGCTGCAGTGGCTGTACGTTGGGCGGATCTCGGTGGCGTCGGCGGTTTTCGTCGCCGCGGCCCTGGCGTGGTGGCGCGCCGACCTCACCGCCCTGCTGGTGGCCTCGCTGTCGGTCACGCTCGCGCTGGTCGTGACTGCGGCATCGTTCTGGTATTCCCATATCCGGTTCCGGGCGTTCGGCCAGACCTTCCTGTACGGGCAGGCGGTCTTCGACGTCGCGCTGGTGACGGCCGTGTCCCACATCAGCGGCCCGTACTCCTTCTTCACCGCGCTCTACATCCTGGTGATCTCGTTCTACACCGTGCTGATGCCGCTCGCCAACGGGCTGCTGGTGGCGCTGCTGGCGGGCATCGTCTACACGGCGGACGTGTTCGTCGGGGGCGAGGTTTCGGCGGCGGTGCTGCTGCAGGTGGCGGTCTTCTGGCTGGTGGCGAGCGCCACGGGATACCTGGCGAGCCGCGTGCGGGTGGCGGGTGCCGCCCACGAGACTCTGGAGGCCGAACTCAGGCGGGTGCGGCTCCAGGCGGCGGACATCCTGCGTCACATCGGCGCGGGGGTGTTGACCATCGACGGCGACGGGAGCCTGGTGTACGCCAACCCGACGGCCGAGACGCTGCTCGGCCTGCCGCTCACGGAGCTGCTGGGGCAGCCGGTACTGGAGCAAGTGGATCGCGTCGCGCCGGCGCTGAGTGAGGCGATCCGTCGGACGGCGCGGGAAGGGCGGCGCGTGATACGGACCGTGGCGGAGGTGACGGGCGATGGTCGCACCTTTCCGGTCGACTTCACGACCACGGCGGTCCGGGCTGCGGAGGGGGTCCCGCCGTCGGTGACGGCGATCTTCCAGGACGTTTCCGATGCGCGCCGGCTCGAGGAGTTGCGCCTCAGGACCGAGCGACTGGAGGCGGTGGCAGAGCTTTCGGCCTCGCTGGCGCACGAGATCAAGAACCCCCTCGCCTCGATCCGCAGCGCCGTAGCGCAACTGTCGAGGCTCGCGCCCCAGGGGGGCGACGAGCGCGTGCTGGCGGGGCTCATCGTGCGGGAGAGCGACCGGCTGTCGGTCCTCCTCACCGAGTTCCTCGACTTCTCGCGGGTGCGGGTGACACGTTCGGCCCGGCTCGACCTGGTGGCGGTGGCGGAGCACGGGATCCGGCTCGCGCGGCAGCACCCCGACTGCTCGCCCGGCGCGAAGATCGTGCTCGAGGCGGCCGACGGGCCCGTGCTGGTCGAGGGGGACGAGGACCTGCTGCACCGCGTGGTCTTCAATCTCGTTCTCAACGCGGTGCAGGTCGCGCCGGCGGCCGCGGATGTCCGCGTGCGGGTTGCGCCCGTCGCTGCCGGCGACGTGCCGGGCGAGGTCGTGATGGAGTCGCCGCGCCTGCTGGTGGTGAGCGACTCGGGGCCGGGCGTCTCTCCCGACGTGCTGCCGCGGCTGTTCGAACCCTTCGTCACCTCACGGGCCGGCGGAACCGGGCTCGGCCTGGCCATCGTCCTGCGCGCGGTGCAGGCGCACCGCGGCCTCATCTTCTGCGACTCGGTGCCTGGGCGCGGCACCACGTTCTCCGTATTCCTGCCGGCGCGGTTCGACGCGGAGGAGAGTGCGTGAGTGAACGGCCGTCGTTGCTGATTGTGGATGACGAGGCGGCGATCCTCGAGTCGCTGCGCATCCTGTTCAAGAACGAGGGCTTCGAGGTCGTGGTGGCGCGGGGAGGGAACGCCGCGCTCGAGGCGCTGGAGCGGGCAACGCCGGAGCTGATCCTCACCGACGTGCGGATGCCCTCGGTGAACGGCATCGACGTCCTGACGGCGGCCAAGCAGCGCGACGCCGACCTCCCGGTCGTGCTCATGACGGCGCAGGCCGAGCTGAAGACGGCCATCGAGGGGATCAACCGGGGGGCCTTCCACTACATCCAGAAGCCGTTCGACAACGACGAGCTGGTTTCGATCTGTCGGCGGGCGCTCGAGAACCGCAAGCTCAAGACCGAGAACCGGGTGCTGAAGCAGGAAATCCAGCGGCGTGAGCGCACCCAGATCGTGAAGCCGATCGGCGTCTCGAAGCCGTTCCGGGACGTGATGCGCATGGTGGAAACCGTGGCCCCCACGGACAGCACCGTGCTGATCCAGGGCGAGAGCGGCACGGGCAAGGAGGTCATCGCGCGTTACATCCACGCGCTCTCGACGCGCGCCCAGGGCTCGTTCTTCTCGATCAACTGCGGCGCGCTGCCCGAGGGTATCCTCGAGTCGGAGCTGTTCGGCCACGTGAAGGGCTCGTTCACCGGAGCGGTGCGCGACCACGCGGGTTTGTTCGCGGCCGCCGCGGGCGGGTCGTTCTTCCTCGATGAGATCGGCGAGACCACGCCCGCGACGCAGATCAAGCTGCTGCGGGTGCTCCAGGAGCGGGAAGCCATCCCGGTGGGCGGCACCCAGCCGGTGCCGGTGGATGTGCGCCTCATCGCGGCGACCAACCGGGACCTCGAGGACGACATGAAGCGGGGGCGGTTCCGTTCGGACCTCTACTACCGCCTCAATGTGATCGCGCTGCATCTCCCGCTGCTGCGCGACCGCCGGGACGACATACCGCTCCTGGCAGATGCGTTCCTGCGGCGGATGGCGTCGGAGCGCGGCGAGACGCCGAAGGCGATCGGCGCCGACGCTATGGCAGCGATCCTGGAGTACGACTGGCCGGGCAACGTGCGCGAGCTGGAGAACGCGCTCGAGCGGGCCGCCACGCTGACCAAGGGTGACGAGATCGCGGCCGCGGCACTCCCCGCGCGGGTGACCGAGCGGCCCGCGCCCTCGCTGGTCGCCGACCGGCCGGCGGCCAACCCGACGCTGGATGTGGTCGAGCGCGCGTACATCACGTGGGTGCTGCAGCGGGAGGGCGGGAACAAGACCCGCGCGGCGGAGGTCCTGGGCATCGACCCGTCGACCTTGTATCGGAAGCTGGCGCGGTACGACGAAGCCCCGTGAGGGCGGGCCGGTGAAGGGGCGCCCGGACGTGTCGGTCATCATGCCCTGCCTCAACGAGGCGGCCACGGTCGCGCGGTGCGTCGCCAAGGCGCGCGCAGCGCTGGAGCGCGCCGGACTCGCCGGCGAGGTGGTGGTGGCCGACAACGGCTCCGACGACGGATCGCCCGGCCTCGCCGAGGCGGCGGGCGCGCGGGTGATCGCCGCGCCGGTGCGCGGGTACGGGGCGGCGTACCTGGCCGGACTCGAGGCGTCGCGCGGCACCTACCTGGTCTTGGGCGACGCGGACGACACCTACGATTTCGGTGCGGTGCCCGAGTTCGTGGCGGCCTTGAAGAGCGGGAACGACGTGGTCCTGGGCTCGCGGTTCCGCGGGCGCATCCTGCCGGGCGCGATGCCGTGGCTGCACCGGTACGTCGGGAACCCCATCCTCTCCGGCATCCTGAGTCTGTTCTTCGGCCGGCGCGTCTCGGACGCGCACTGCGGCCTCAGGGCGATGACCCGGGAGGCGAGCGACCGGATGCGCTTGAGGAGCAGCGGGATGGAGTTCGCGTCGGAGATGGTGGCGCTCGCACTCCGCCACGGGCTCAAGCTGGCCGAGATTCCGATCACCTACTACCCGCGCGGCGGCGAGTCGAAGCTCCGGAGCTTCCGCGACGGCTGGCGCCACCTGCGTTTCATGCTGCTGCTCTCGCCCACGCCGCTGTTCCTGGTGCCGGGACTGGCGGCGCTGCTCGTGGGCCTGGCCGGGCTGTTCGCGCTGCTGCCGGGGCCGCTGCGAGTGGGCACGTTCGTGCTCGACTACCACTTCATGTTCGTGGCCAGTGCCCTGGCGATCCTCGGCGTGCAGCTGGTGGTGCTGGGGCTGGCGGCGAAATCGTATGCGCGCGGCGAGCTGTCGATCCGGGGCGACCGGTGGCTGGTGTGGCTCGACCGGCACTTCACGCTCGAGCGCGGCCTGCTGGTGGGGTTCGCTCTCGTGGCCGCGGGCCTCGGCATCAATGCGTGGATTCTCTCCTCGTGGCTCGGCGCGGGTCGCGGCCAGTTGTTCGCGGTGCGGCCCGCGCTGCTCGGGCTCAGCCTGCTCGTGGTCGGCGCCCAGGCCGCCTTCGGATCGTTCTTCATCAGCGTGCTGCGCGACGATCCGCGCCGGTGAGCGTGGTGCAACGTGTCTCGGCGATCATTCCGACCTTGAATGGCGCCGCCACGCTTCCCGCGCTGCTGGCGGCGCTCGGTCGCGAGCGGGCCGCCGGACGCGCTCTGGTGGAGATTGTGGCGATCGATTCCGGGTCGGGTGATGGGACGCTCGATCTGCTGAGGAAGGCCGGGGCGCGGGTGCTGGACCTGGGAGGGGCGCCGTTCGGCCACGGAAGCGCGCGCAATCGCGCCGCGGCCGCGGCGGCGGGCGACGTGCTGCTCTTCCTCACCCAAGACGTCGAGCCGGTGGGCGACGGCTGGCTGCCGCCGCTCCTCGAGGCGTTCGCGGAAGATCGCGTGGCCGGCGTCTTCGGCCGGCAGGTGCCCCGCGACGCGTCGCCGGAGGAGGCGTTTCTCGCCAGGGTCAACTACGCGGGGCGCCCCAGGCGGCTCACCCGCGACGACCTCGGTACCGGCTTCGGTCCCGGCGCTACGCTGTTCTCGAATGCGTTCGGTGCCGTGCGGCGGTCGGTCTGGGAGGCGTTGCCGTTCCCGGACATCGTCATGAGCGAGGACCAGGCGTGGGCCCTGGCGGTCCTCGCGGCGGGGCATGAAATCTGTTACGAGCCCAGGGCGGAGGTCTACCACGGGCACCGCTTCGGCGTGGCCCGGGCGTTCCGGCGCAACTTCGACAGCGGCTCGTCGCTGCAGGCGCTGGGCCTCGCGCAGGGCGCGTGGCGGGCCGGGGCCGCGCACCTGCGGCGCGAGCTGCGCTGGATCGCGGCGCAGCACGGGCGGCGGGCGGTCCCCCACGCGATCGCGGTCGAGGCGGTGCGGATGCTCGGTTTCCAGTGTGGCAGGGTGGAGCGCCGGCTGCCGGTCGCACTGGCCCGGCTCCTGGGTGAGGCGCCACGGCGCTGACGCGGGTCAGCGGCCGGCGGTCCGGCTCCGGCGCAGCTCGAACATCATCATCGATCGCTCGTAAGGCCTCAGCAGCAGCAGGATCCTCATCGCCGCGCGGAAGACGATGTCCGGCAGCGCCGCCACGGCGACGACCACGAGGCGCGTGAGCGGGCTCATGGCGAGCGGCTTCAGCCACCGGCGGTATTCCCCTAGACCGTAGCAGCCCTGCGCGCGCATGTTGGCCAGGCGTGGCGCCCGCTTCCACGGCTCGCGCGGCGTCACCGCTTCGCGGACGTCATCGCCGAAGCCCGGCAGGCCCCAGATCAACCCCGGCCACGTGAACATCCAGACTTCGAACGCCCGCGCCGACCAGCTCGCGCGGCCGTAGCGAATGCGGACCAGCGGCTCGGCCAGGACCCGCGCGGCCCGCTCCAGTGGGGCCTGGAAGATCATCCCGACGTGCACGAACTCCGTCCCGATGTACGGGGCGGCATCGCGTGCCAGCCACACGGCCCGCCGGATCACGACCGAACCGATGAACGAGAGCAGGTCGCCGGCGAGCGCGAGCAGCGCGGACTGTTGCGCTGGCTCCAGCTGCCGGTCCGCGCTGATGCGGAGCTTGCGAGGGAGGAGCGTCGTCGCCAGGTCCGGTCCCGCGACTTCGGCGTTGATCACCAGTAGGTCCGGGTCGTCGCCGAGGGCCTGCAGCACGCGTCCGACCGCTCCCGGCTTGAGCAGGTCGTCGTCGGTCATCAACCAGCAGTAGTCGCCCCGGGCCTGCTCCACCGCGATGCAGTAGTCCCGGTCGACGCCACCCTTCTCGGCGAGCCGGACGTAGCGGCAGTCGGAGCGGTCGGCGATGAGCGACCCGACGACCGCCGCGGTCGCGTCGGGCGACGCGCCGTCCACCACCACCAGCTCGACGCCCTCGTGCAGCTGCGGCAGGATGGCGGCGATCGTTTCCCCGATGACGTCGGCGCGCTTGTACGTCGCGATGCAGATGGACAGTCGCACGGCTCAGCCGCCCCGTGTCTTCCGCGCGCCGGAGTAGACCTCGAGGTGTGCGGCGGCCACCTGTTCCCAGGTGGGCACGTCGAGCGGTTCGCGGTGGGTGCCGAGGTGCGCGGCGAGCGCTTCCCGCATCTCACCCACATCGCCCGGCCGGGCGTAGTAGACGTTCTCCCGGCCGTCGTAGCCCCGGGCCTCACGGGACGTGGTCAGCACGAACGTTCCCTGAAGCCGCGCGCCATGGAGCGACGTGTTCCAGCTGCCGCCGCCGCCCTCGAACGGCAGCACGACCGCGTCGGCACAGGCCAGGATCTCTGCGGCCTCTTCGGCCGGAACGAATCCCGTCACGGTGCAGGAGCTACGCCAATCCCCTTCCCGGGCGCGCGCCGACACCTCCTCGAAGTACGTCGTCGCCTCGTCGAGCTTGCCGCCGACGATCACGAGATGGTGCAGGCCGGGGTCGGCGATGTGGAAGAGCTGGTGGACGCCGCGGCTGGGGTACACGAAACCGAAGTAAGCAACGAGGGCTCTGGTTCCCGCGTGCAGGCGCTCGCGGACGGCGCGGACGCGCTCCGGCGTGGCCGACACGCGCGGGAGGGTGGTGGCGTTGGGAATGAGGTGGAGCCGCTTCCCCGCGATGGTCCAGAGCACCTTGCGGTTCACGAGGTCGCGGAAATTCGGCCTCACCACGACGACCGCGTTCGCGCTGCGGATCAGCGCCGCCATCGCAGGAACCTGGAGGTTCACGCCCACCGGCTCGTGCAGCGTCAGCACCAGCGGCACGCCGAGGAGCCAGCGTGCCGCCGTGCCGAGCAGGAGCGGGAGTACGCCGTCGTATCCCTGGCTCGGATGCTGGACGTGAACGATGTCGGGTTTCCAGGAGCGCACGGTCCTCAACGCCGGCGCGAGGCCGGACGCGCGCCACCGGCCGATCGGCTCGAGCAGTTCGACGCCGGCCCACCGACCCGCGTCGCTTCTGCCCTCGAGCCGCGAGGTGAGCACGGCGAGGTCGATCTCCCCGGTGTCCACCAGCGCCCGTGCGAGCCCCGCGGTGTAGTCCCCGACGCCGCACCGCATCGGCGGAAGGGAGCCGGACACCAGCAGCACGCGCAGCAGCGCGCGGTTCATGCTCCGCCGCCTTCTTTCTGCAGCGCGAACCACGCGAACGTGTAGCCTCTACCGGCGAACTGGATGACCGGATCGCCGGCGCCGTAGTCCACCGCTCCCGCGGGAGCGAGGCCGCAGCGGCGCGCCGACTCGAACAGACCCGCCATGTCCACGGCCGAAAACACCGTCCAGTCCATGCCGAAGATCCTGATGCCCGAAGTGTCGATCTTCTCGGGCCAGTAGTCGGTGGAACCGACGAAGAGCCCGCCGGGCCGCAGCAGGCGGCTGACCTCAGAGAGAAGCCGATCGAGGTCATGGCCATGCTCGATGGCCGATATCGCTGTGATGGCGGCGAACGTGCCGGCCGCGTAGCCGGTGGCGAGAAAGTCGCCGACCCAGTACCGGATGCGATCCGGGTACGGTCCCCTCGCCAGCCTCGGGTTCAGGTCCACGGCGTGGAGGTTCTCGTACCCCATCCGGCTGAGCACGCCCGTGATCTCCGAGTGGAACGCGCCGAAGTCGATGATGGGCTCTTGTTTCGTCAGGTGGGCCTCGATGAAGGCGGCCGTAGCGAGCACGTCCCAGCTCTTGCGGAGATCCCCGATGGACAGCCGTTCGATGCCCAGCAGGCGCCCGAGCCGCCCCGGCCAGCCGCGGCGCACCATGGACAGCCCGCGCCGCTCCAGCTCGACGCGGGCCCGGCGGTTGTCCTCCTCCGTCTTCAGAATTCTGAGAATGGCGCCTGCCTCCATAGCAGAACCGGCCGCAGGCGCGACGACACGAGCGCCGTGCCTGCCGCCAGCGTCATCCAGGCGATGATGATGAACGCGTAGCGCGCTACGGGAGCGGTGGCGACCACCGCGTCCCGCGCGGCCGTCAGGGCGGCCGCGGCCGCGACGCAGAGCGCGATCCCGGGCAGCAGGTCGCGCAGCACGACCTCGCGGAACGCGTCCCGGAGCAGCCTGAGGTGCGTGAGCGGCATTCCGGCGAGCAAGTACGTGCCCTGCATCAGCGCGAAATTCACCGCGGCCCCCGCGAGTCCCCAGCGGGTCGTCAGGAAGAACAGGAGCGGCGCGAAGACCGCGATCAACACCAGGTTCAGCGTGAGGCCCAGCGCGGTCCAGGCGTGCGCGAGCTGCAGCATGTACGCGGGGACCATCAGCGTGTTGAGCGCGACCCCCAGCACCAGGTACGGCAGCACCCCCGACGCGGCCGCAACGGCGCCGGCATCGCCGATCCAGAGTCGGAGCAGCGGCCGTGCGAAGACCCACAGGATCGCGGCAACCGGCCAGACCATCGTGACCAGGCCCTGGACGGCGAGGTGGTACAGGCGCCGCTCGCCAGCGGCGTCCCCGCGTTCCACGAGGGCGCAGGCGCGCGGGAAGAGCGCGTTGAACACCGGTGCCACCAGCAGTCCACCGACCAGCGACGCGGCGTAGAAGGCGAGGGTGTAGTAGCCGAAGCTGTCGAGCCGCAGCCACCGGCTGAGCAGCACCTTGTCCATGTTCACCAGGACCGTCCCGGTGGCGGTGATGCCGGCCATCCCCGCGGCGAACGTCCACACGGCGCGCACGTGCGCGAAGCGGAAGCGGGCCGCCTCGCGGCCGGAGGGCAACGCCCGCCCCGCCGCGCGGGCGTAGGCGACCAGGGCCGCCAGTGACACCGCCAGCTGCCAGCCGAACAGCACCTCGACGCGGGCCATCCAGAAGACCAGGAGCAGGACGGCGCCGAACTGGCTGGCGCACGTTTCGATCACTCGGATGCGGTTGAACCGCACCTGTTGCTCCAGCCCCATCAGCGTGCCGTGGTACAGCGTTCCCAGGAACAGGAGCGCGGCCTGCACGCTGATGGCCGCCACGGCCAGCGTCACCTGTTGGTGCGACAGGTGCTGCCCGCGCAGCCAGTGCGAGGCGATGAGCGGCGACAGCACCAGAGTGACGGCGGCGATCGCGACGGCCGCGCCGGCGAAGAGCCGCTCGAAGGTAACGTAGAATTCCGCGAGTTCACCGCCGCGCGTGGGCTGGTCGGCCAGCCTCGCCATCTGGCGTACCACGGCGGAAGACAGCCCCAGGTCCAGCACCCTGACGAGCGCCTGGAGTCCGAGGGAGAAGCCGATCAGCCCGATGGCCTCGGCGCCGAGGAGGTGGAGGTAGATGGGGACACACACGACGCCGGCCAGGACGGCGACGGCCTGGCCGATGATGTTGGCGGAGACGTTGACGAGCACCCGGGCGGGCGGACGCCTGCCGGGCACGCCAGGCGGCGGCTCGGCGCGGAGATCAGACAATCTCGATTTCCGGCATCGGGAAAATCATCTGCCCGCCGCGCGCCAGGAACTCCGCCTCGCGCTTGAGGATGCCGGCCTTGAAGTGCCACGGCAGCACGAGGAAGTAGTCGGGCTGCATCGCCCGCCCCTCCTGCTCCGATACGATGGGGATATTCGTCCCGGGCGTCACGCGGCCGAACTTGTCCGGGTTGACGTCCGCGATGCAGGGGATCTCCTTCGCGGTCAGGCCGCAGAACTGAAGGATCACGTTGCCCTTGGTCGACGCGCCGTAGCCGATGATCGTCTTGCCGTCGGCGACGAGCGCGAGAATCAGCGCCCGCAGGCTCTGCCGGTGTTCGAAGACGCGCTCCTCGAAATCCCGGAACGGCCGGGGCGTGCCGAGGCCGATGCGCTTCTCCTGCTCCAGCAGCCACTGCACGACCGGAGGCTTCTCGCGCCGGCCCTTGCGCCCGACCTTCGCGGCGGTGACCGCGAAGCTGCCCCCGTTGACCATGTTCATCACGACGTTGGTCGCCTCGAGGCCGGCCCGCTCCAGGACCGGCATCACCGCCGTCAGCGAGTAGTACTCGACGTGCTCGTGGCAGACGGTGTCGTACGAGTTCTGCCGCAGCATCGAAGGCAGGTAGCTCTGCTCGAAGTGCCAGACGCCGTCGTCCGCGAGACAGTCGTACACCGCCTGCGCGAAGGCCACCGGGTCTTCGAGGTCGTAGAACATCGCGATGGAAGTGATGATCCTGGCCTTCCCGTTGCCGACCGCGCCGACGAAGCTGTCGTGCGAGAAGAAGTCGGGCACGACGATGGCGTCGGCCGGATAGAACTCGCGGAACTTGGCGCTCGTAGGATCGATGCCGAGCTTGCGCACCCCGGGCACGCGGTACGCGTTGAGGAGCGTGCCGTCGTTGCTGCCGATGTCGAGGACGAGGTCGCCGGAGGAGAGTCCCACCAGTCGCGACAGGTAGTCCGCCTTGCTCGTCAGGTGCTCGACCATCGACTGGTTCAGCCCGGAGCGGTAGCCGTAGCTGTCGCCATACATCTGGCGCGGATCGAAGGAGGTGGCCAGCTGGAGCAGCCCGCTGTCCGGGCACCACAGCAACTCCAGGCGCCCGGTCGGGACCGGGGGGTCGGTGGGAAGCGGGAAGAGTCCGGTCAGAGCCTGGTCGCCAAGGTCCAGCACGGACAGCAGGTTGCGGCTCCCGCTGATTCGGCAGCGTTGGATGCGATCGGGCATTCGCCGAGTATACCGATCGCCGACACCCCGGGCCAGAGGTGTATTGCCCCGCCCGCGCAACCGCGCCAAGTTCGTACCTCGTGCCCCGCGTCAGCATCGTCATCCCCACCTGGAACCAGGCCGGCCTGCTCGCCGCCGCACTGCGCTCCCTGCGCGCCCAGACGTTCCCGGACTTCGAGACGGTCGTCGTGGACAACGGGTCCAGCGACGACACGGCGGCGATGCTTGAACGGGATTTTCCGGGCGTGCGCCTGCTGGCGCTCCCGGAGAACTGCGGCTTCGGGCCTGCCACGAACGCCGGGCTGCGGGTGGCGACGGGAGAGATTCTCGTCTGTCTCAACAACGACGTCGAGTGCGAGCGGGGCTGGCTTGCGGCCCTGGTGGCGGCCCTCGACCGGATGCCCGAGGTCGGGTCGGTCGCCTCGAAGATGATGGACGCGAAGCGGCCGGGCACGATCGATTCCGCCGGCGATTCGATGTGCCTGGTCGCGTGGAACGCCGGCCACGGGGAGCCCGACGCCGCGCGCTTCAACGTCGGCCGCGAGATCCTGAGCGCGTGCGCCGGTGCCGCCGCGTACCGGCGCGTCCTGTTCGAGTGCGTCGGCTGGTTCGACGAATCGTACTTCGCGTGGTTCGAGGATGTGGACCTCGGCATCCGGGCGCAGCTTGCGGGGTTCCGCTGCTGGTACGAGCCGGCGGCGGTCGTGCACCACCACGGCTCCGCGACGGCGGCGACGATGAGCGATCGGAAGCTCTTCCTTTCGGTGCGCAACCGGCTGATGCTCTTCTTCAAGACGATGCCGTTGCGGCGCGTGCTGGTCTGGGGGCTGCCCGTGCTCGCGTCGCCGTGGCTTGATCCGGTGCTCACCGGCCGGCCGCTGCGGGTGACGGCGCGCGCCTGGTTCGCGTTCTGGCCTCTGCTGCCGGCGGTGCTGCGCGCGCGCCGCGCCGTGTATGCGCGGCGCCGGGTGCCGGTCGCCCGGCTGATCGGCCTGCTGGAGAGCCCGTGGGGTGACGTGCGCCGCGCCGTCGCCACGCTCGGCATCCGGCTCGGGCTGGGGGCTGCGCCGCGGGCCGCGGAGCTGCAGTGAGCGCGCACGGCCGACGCGTCGCCGCGATCCTGCTCGCCGCCCTGGCGCTGCGACTGGTGCTGCTGGTGGCGCGCGGCGACTACATCGTCTACGACGAGGGCTACTATCTCCTGCTCGCGCGGAGTCTCCGGGCGGGTCAGGGCTTCGCCCTGAACGGCTTGCCGCACGTCGCCCTCTCTCCACTCCAGCCGGTGCTGGTCGCGCTGATTTCAGCGGCGGGCGTGCCCGACCTGTGGGCGTCGCGGCTCCTCGCCGCGGTGTGCGGAAGCCTGCTGGTGCTGCCCGTCGCGGCGTTGGGCCGGCGGGCCGGAGGGCCCAGGGTGGCGTTGGCTGCCGCGGCCTTCACCGCCGCGAGCCCCGCGCTGATGAGCTTCGTGCCGTTCTTTCCTGGTGAGAGCTGGAACCTCTACTTCGGCAGCGAGCCGCTGTTCCTTCTCCTCGCCTTTGGCGCGGTCGCGGCGGCCGCGCGCGCGGAGGAGGGCAACTGGAGGTGGTGGCTGGCGACCGGCCTGCTGGCGGGAGCCTCGTACCTCGCCCGCGCCGAGGGCGCGGTGCTGGCCGGAACGCTGCTGGTCGTGCTGGCGCTCGGCTTGGCGCTGCGGCGGCGTGGCACCGCGGCCTGGAGGCATTTCGCGCTCGCGGCCTGCGCGGCGTCGCTGGTGGCGGCGCCGTACCTGCTGTATCTGCACTCGACCCTCGGACGGTGGGCCGTGAGCGGCCGGGTGCAGGCGGCGTCGGAGGCCGGAGAGGACGCACCATCGGCGGTGCAAGGCGGACGGAGCGGCGGACAGGTGCTCGATGCGTTCGTCTGGCAGGGTCACCCCGACGCTTTCCTCCAGGCGCTGTACGGCCTGGATCCGGGCGGAACGCGGATGGCGTCGCAGTATTGGGGCGTGCACCGCGAGCCCGCGCACGCGGCCCCGGCGCCCGGACCCGCCGAACCGGCGGCGGCCGTAGGAGCGGCCGCGGCCGGCGTCCCGACGCGTCGCGGCGCGGCGGAGGTCTGGCGGCGGGGACTGGCCGCCGTGGTGCCCTGGTGGCTCGCGGCGCTCGCTCTGGCCGGCCTCGTGCTCGGGAGCCGAGCCGAATTGGGCTGGGTCGTTCCCCTTGCCGCCTGCGCGCTGCTTCCCTCCCTGCTCACCTACGTCGAGCCGCGCAGTCTCCTGCCGCTCGCTCCGCTGGCCGCCGTCTATGCTGCGGTGACGGCGATGTGGATTGCCGGGCGGGTCGAGCGGCGCTGGAAGCCAGCTCCCGGCGGCATCGCGGCGCTGGTGGCGCTCGCGCTCCTCGCCCCGGCGGGGCGCGATCTGGTGCGCGCCTGGCCGCAGACGACGCCGCTGCAGCAGGTCGCGACGGCCCGACGCGCGGTGGGCGAGTACCTCGCGCAGCATCTGCCCCCCGACTCGATCGTGATGAGCTGGCACCCGGCCATCGCTGCGTGGGCGTCGCGACCCTGGCGGGTTCTCCCCTACGCTTCGTTCGCCCGGATCGCCGACTACGCCCGCGCGGAACAGGTCGCCGCCATCGTCTTCTCCCGCTTCGAGCCCTCGCCCCTCCCGCAGCCGCCGCGCGCGTTCACGATCGTGCTGCCCGATGGCGGCGGCACCGCGGCCGGCTCGAGGATTGAAGTTCACCCGGTCGACGAGACACCACTGCTGTTCGTGGGACGGCTGGCGCGCGTCGCCGGGCAGCCGGCGCCGTGAGCGGCCCAGCCCGCTGGCCGACGGTCGTCGTGCCCGCCGCCCTGGCCGTCGCCGCGGCGTGGTCGCTGATCCCGTTCGGCGTCTGGTGGGCCGGCGCAGATCTCGGATACTACACGGCGGCGTGGCAGGCCTGGTTCTGGGGAACCGTCCTCGTCGCCTGCATAGCGGCCATGGCGCTGGTGCTGACCCGCGGCATGGCGGCGAAGCTGCTGGTCGATGGGTGGCACCGGCTGGTCGCGAGGCAGCCGGCGGGGTGGTTCCTCGCACTGGCGGGGGCGTTCCTGGCGGTCGTGGTGCTGCTGATGTGCCTCGTCGTGTTCTCCGGCAACCCGCGCAACGTCGACGGGTTCGCCCAGCTGTTCCAGGCGAGGATGTTCCTCGCCGGCCGCCTGTGGGTTCCGCCGCCGCCGCCGTCGGAGGTGGCGAACTTTGCAACGCTGCACATGATCGTGGGCCCGGTCCGCTGGTTCTCGCAGTACCCGCCGGGCCAGTCGCTGGTGCTCGCGCTCGGTCTCGCGCTCGGCGCCTGGTGGCTGCTGAACCCGCTCTTCGTGGCCGTGCTGGTCGTGGCGACGTATCGCGCCGCGCGCTGGTGCGCCGACGAGACGACGGCGAGGCTGGCGGCGGTGCTCCTGTGCCTGTCGCCGTTCGTGGCGGCGGTGTCGGGGAGCGAGATGAGCCATATGCCTGCGGCCGCGCTCGGGATGGTTGCGGCAGCGGCGGCGGCGTCGGTCGCGGCCGGCCCGCGGCGCGGGCCGGCGGCGGCGGGAGCCGCGCTCGGACTGCTCGCGGCGTTCCGACCGCTCGACGCCGTGGCCGCCGCGGTTCCAGTCACGGTGATGCTCCTCCTGGTGGCTCCGCCCCGGCGGCGCTTGGCCGTGCTGGCCGCGGCGGCTGTGGCCGGCGCGTTGTTCACGCTCCCGCTCCTGTGGTTCAATGCGCGCACGACCGGCTCGTGGCACGAGCTGGGCTACACCTACCTGTGGGGCCCCAACCACTCGCTGGGCTTTCATCCGGTCCCGTGGGGCATCCCGCTCACACCGGCTCGGGCCGTGGGGCTCACGAGCCTCGATCTGCATCAGCTCGATGCGTACCTGTTCGACGCACCGTTCCCGTTCCTCATCCTGGCCGCCGTCGCCTTCTTCGTGGCTCGCCGCCGGGTGTCGGAGAGGGACGTCGTGCCCATCGCCGGCGCCGGTGCGCTGCTCGGCTTGCTCTTCTTCTACTGGCACCGCGACGTGTTCTACGGACCGCGGTTCCTGTTCACGGCGGTGCCCTGGCTGGTGATCCTGGCGGCCCGCGGGCTGGTGCTGCTGCGTCGCTCGGGCAGTGAGATGTTCCCGGGGGTCACGAGCGGACACGCCGCGACGTTTGCCTGCGCCGTCGCCATGCTGGTCGGCCTCGGTGCCATCACCCCGGGCCGGCTCGCGGCCTACCGCCGGGCGACGCCCGTCTTCGACCTGCACCCGGACCGAGACGCGCGGCAGACGGGCATCCACCGGGCGGTGGTCGTGATCCCGGACGGCTGGGGATCGAGGCTCATCGTGCGGATGTGGGCGGAGGGCGTCCCGGTTCCGCGGTCCACGCGGCTCTACGCGGCGATCGACGCGTGCACCCTCGAGCAAGCGCTCGACGGGCGCGCGCCCGATTCGGCGCGCCCCCGCGGCGAGCGGCTGCTCGCCACGCTGGACTCGCTCGCGGCGCTCGGCCGGCCCGGCCTCAGAACCGAGGCTACGCTGGACCCCAACCTGCGCCTCCCGGCGGACTCGAAGCTCGCGCCCGCGTGTCGCGCGGAGCTCGCCCGCGACTCGACGGGCTTCCTGGCGTTCGCACCGTTCCTCTACCTGAACCAACCGTTCCTGGACGGCGACGTCGTGTGGGCGCGCGACCTCGGGCCGTGGAATGGCCCGCTGTTCGCCCACTATCCCGACCGCGCGTTCTATCGTTACGCGCCGCGCGAACCGGGCGGAGCGCCGGTGTTCACTTCGCTGGAACCGCTGAGCGACCCGCGTGCCATCCGGTAAGGCGTACGCCCTGGCACTCGGCGTCGCGCTCGCGGCCTCCGCCGCGAGTCTCGCCAACGGGTTCGTGTACGACGATGAGTGGGTGATCCGTGACAACCCGCGCATTCACTCGCTCGAGTCCCTTCCTTCCGTCGTGGGCGCACCGCTCTGGCCCGCCAGCTACCGTACCAACGCCTACCGCCCCGCCACCACCCTGGCGTTCGCGCTCGACTGGAGGCTGGGTGGAGGGCGGCCGGTCGCGTTTCATGCCACCAACGTGGCGCTTCACCTGATCGTCGTCGCCTTCGTCCTGGCGCTCGCTTCACGGGTGCTCGCTCCGGGCGGCGCCCTCGTGGCCGCACTGTGGTTCGCCGTCCAGCCGGTGCACGTCGAGGCCGTGGCCAACGGCGTTGGCCTGAGCGAGCTCCTCGCCGCCGCCGGCTACCTGGGCGCCTTCGCGGCGTATCTCGCGGACGGCGACGCGGCGGTGGCCGGCGTCCGGGGCGGCGCACGACGCGGCTTGCTCGCGCTCGCTGTCCTCGTCGCGGCGACGGTGGCGTACGGCGCCAAGGAGCACGCGCTCACCCTTCCCGCCGTGCTGCTCCTGTCCGACGCGTGGCTCGCCCGCGCGGCGGGTGCCGCGCTGACTTCCCGCTGGCGGCGCCACGCGGTCCTCTGGCTCGCGGTGGTGGCACTGGCCGTCGGCTACCTCGCCGCCCGCGCGCATGCTTTGGGTCCCGGCTTTGGCGGAGGCGCCGCGGCCCTGGGGATCGAGGGGAGCGGTCCTCTGGCGCGGATTCTCGTCATGGCTCCGGCGGCGCTGGTGTGGCTCCGGTGGATGCTCTGGCCGTTCCACCTCTCCGCCGACTACTTGCCGGGGGTCTTCATCCCGAGCGCGCGGCTCGGCCTCCCGCAACTCGCGGGAATTGCAGCCCTCGCAACCGTGGCGCTCGCCGGATGGGCGGCGCGGAGGAGGCTCCCGGGGGTCACGGTCGGGATTGTCTTCGGCGTCGTCACGGCGTCCGTGGCGGCCAACGTCCTGGTGCCGACCGGCGTGCTGCTTGCGGAACGCCTGGCGTACCTGCCCTCGGTTGGCGCGGCGATCGTCGCCGGCGCGCTCTGGGACAGTCTGCCGCGGAGCCGGTACGTCTGGCCCGCCACGGTGACAGTGCTGGGACTGCTCGGCGTCCGCACGCTCGAGCGAATCTCCGTGTGGCACGACCAGGAGCGGTTCGTCCGCGCGCTGGTGGAGGACGCCCCCGAGTCGTGCCGCACGCACTGGGTGCTGGGCGCCGCTGCGTTCGACCAGGGAGCCCGCGGCACCGGAGAACGGGAGATGCAGCGCGCCGTCCGGATCTGCCCCGACGACGCGGAACTGCCCCAAGGCTTGGGCATGCGCTACTTGAACGCCGGTCTGTTCGCGCCCGCCGCCCGGTACCTGGCTGCGGCGTACCGTCTCGACCCTCTGCACACGGAAGCGGCGGCCCGGGCGGTGTTTTCACGTCTCAAGGCGGGGCAGCTCGATTCCGCGGCTGCGCTCGGCCAGGAGGCCTTGCGGCGAACGCCCGACGTGATCGACTTGCTGGTGGTCACAGAGGCCGCGTGCGAGGCCGCCGGGCGCCCCCGTGACGCGCTGGCGCTGGCGCGGCGGCTCGTGTACCTGGCGCCCGGGAACTGGAGGTTGTCGCAGCTCGCGGCCGCTGTGGCGGCCCGCAACGGTCGGTGCGACGAGGCGCGCTTCCGGCTCCAGCGGGCTATGGCGCTGGCGCCGGCGGAAGGCGCGCCGCGGGCGCTGCTGGCGCGGCTGGACGGCGGCCCTGGCTGCGGGCTCACGGGAGCCCATCCGTGACGCGCGCCCGGGCGGCCTGGCTCGCGGCGGGCGCGTCGGTGCTCGTCTACCTTCCGGCACTCGGCAACGGCTTCGCACTCGACGACGGAACCATCGTGGAGCGGAACCCCGCGGCGCACTCCGTCGGCGCCGCGCTCCACGCCTTCGACCGGGGCTACTGGCCGGGGGAGCGGGGCGGTGTGATGTGGCGGCCGCTGTTGATCCTCTCCTGTGCGGCCGACTGGCAGCTCTCCGGCGGCAGCCCGGCCTGGCTCCATGCCGTGAACGTCATCTGGCACGCGGCGGCCACGGCGCTCCTGGTCCTGGTGCTGGCGGCCTACGTACCGGCGGCGGCGGCACTGGCCGGTGGCCTTCTGTTCGCGGTCCACCCGGTCCACGTCGAAGCGGTCGCCAACCTGGTCGGCCGCGCCGAGCTGATGGCTGCCTTCTTCCTCTTCCTGGCGTTGTTGATCGGCCGCGCCATCCGCGGCCGCGCCGCCGAGGGGCGTCCCACCTGGCCGGCGGAGATCGCCCTTCTCGCCGCGGTGGCGGGCGGCCTGCTCAGCAAGGAGCACGCGGCAGTGGCCGTCGCGCTGCTGGCCCTCGACGATCTCGCACGGCGCGATCGCGCAGGCATCGCCTTGCCCAAGCGCGACTACGCCGCTGTCGTCGTGTTGACACTCGCCTGGTTCGTGGTCCGGCGGGGAATCGATGCCGGCCAGTCGTTCACGGCGGTGGCGCCGACGTTCTTCGGGCTGGGAGCCGTCGGCCGCATCAGCACGATGCTGCCGGTCGTGTTTGTGCTCGTCCGGCTGCTGGTGTGGCCGATGGATCTCTCCCCGGACTATGACCCCCAGGTTCTGCTCCGCTTCGAGCACCCCACTGCCCTTGGCGGAGCCGGCCTGGTGTTGCTGCTCGTGCTCACCGGGCTCGCCGTCGTCACCTGGAGGCGGCACCGTGCGCTGTCGGTCGGGCTGTTCGTTGTCGGAATAGCCTGGCTGCCGACGGCAAACCTGCTCTTCCCCACGGGGATCGTGATCGCCGAGCGGACGCTGTACCTGGCATCGGCGGGCGTGGCGCTGGTCGGAGCGGGCGGATTCGAGTGGCTGGCGCTCCGGCGGGGCGCGCGGCTCGCCGCGGGCGCAACCGCCATGGTCGTGGTGGCCTTCGGCCTGCGGACCGTGCTGCAGATTCCGGTCTGGCGCAGCAATCGCGACCTCCTGCTGTGGGCCCTCAACGCCCATCCGGAGTCGTACCGCGAGCACCAGGCAGCGGCCCGCGCCCTGGTGCGTATGGGGGATGTTCCGGAGGCGCTGCGGCAATACGCCGTGTCGATCGAGCTCTATGCACTGGATCACTACAACCTCGCCGAAGCGGCGAGCGTCGCGCTCGATGCCGGACGCGCGCGGCTCGCGCTGGGCTATCTGAGGCGTGCCGAGCGGCTGGACAGCACGTTCGGTCTCTCTCAACAGTTGTTGAGCCGTGCGCTCCTCACGGTGGATTCCGCGCACGAGGCGTTGGCGCATGCACGGCGCGCCATCGCGGCAGACCCGCTCAAGACGGAAGCGGCGCGAATGGTCGCGGCGAGCTTCCTGGCCCTGGGTGAGCGGGACAGTGCACTGGATGTCTGGCCTGCGTTCCGGGGCCGCGGCGGCTCCTTCTTCGAGGGGTGGCTCCTCGAGGCCTCGACGCTGGCGGCCGTCGCCCAGCCCGAGCGTGCCCGTGCCGCCCTCGACTCGGCGGCCCGGTGGATGCCTCCCGATACCGCCGCACAATCGCGGCTCCGCGACGTGCGAGCGCTGGTGGTGAGGGCCGAACGCCCCTGATTCGCCTGTTGCGAGGAGCGGCGTGCCTTGCAGAACGCAAGACCATAGGGCCGGTCATGGGCTGACCCCGGCGAGGTCAAACCACGTCTATGTCGTTTCTCCATAGCACGTTGGCCATTCCACTACGACATGTGGCATGGGCGTTGCTCCCTTACCTGATCGGCGCTTCCTGTGACGCAATCGCCATGGCATCTACATCCTAATTAGGGGGGACACCCTGTGCGTAGCTCGAAAGGCTTCACTCTAATCGAACTTCTGATCGTCGTGGTGATCATCGGCATTCTGGCCGCCATCGCGATTCCGAAGTTCGGGGCGACAAAGGGGAAGGCGTACGTTGCCTCGATGAAGGCGGACTTGCGCAACCTGGTGACGGCGGAGGAGTCATACTTCGCCGACCACACCACTTACTCGGGTACGCTGGCGAACCTGCAGTTCGGCATTTCGGCCGGCAACACCGTCGTGATCGCAAATGTGGCAGGGTCGGGGTGGAGCGCCACGGCGACCAACACCACGCTTGGGACCGGGACGGGGAACACCTGCGGCATCTACGTTGGCAGCGCCACGCCGGTGCCGAACGCGGCGGTGACGAACGAGGGTGCGCCCGCCTGCTGGTAGAGGTTGAGGCGTGAGGCTCAGGGCGGCGCTTCGGCGCCGCCCTGAGCGTTTCAGGCAGTTTCAGGTACTGGTGGCATGCGTCGTCGGGGTATGTCGCGCCAATCGTCATCGCTGGACTGGGGGAACACACTGTGCACCGCACGAAGGGTTTCACGTTGATCGAGCTTCTGATCGTCGTGGTGATCATCGGCATTCTGGCGGCCATCGCGATTCCGAAGTTCGGGGCGACAAAGGGGAAAGCGTACGTTGCCTCGATGAAGGCGGACTTGCGCAATCTGGTGACGGCGGAGGAGTCGTACTTCGCCGACAACACCACCTATACGGGTACGCTGACGAACCTGCAGTTTGGTGTTTCGGCCGGCAACACCGTCGTGATCGCAAATGTGGCGGGGTCGGGGTGGAGTGCCACGGCGACCAACACCACGCTTGGGACCGGGACGGGGAACACCTGCGGCATCTACGTTGGCAGCGCCACGCCGGTGCCGAACGCGGCGGTGACGAACGAGGGTGCGCCCGCCTGCTGGTAGAGGTTGAGGCGTGAGGCTCAGGGCGGCGCTTCGGCGCCGCCCTTTGCATTTTCGCCCCGACCGCGCATCGTGGAGTCCTATGCTACGAGGCCCAACCGGCGCAGCCATCCGCCTCAAGCCGTCTCTCCGAACGGAGCTATTGGTCAATCTCGCGGTGCTGGCCGCGGGCGCCCTCGTCCTCGCGGTCTGCTCCGCGCTGCTCGCGCCGCTGCTGGGTCGCGGCCTGCTGGGGGTTGGGCTGCTCATGGCGCTCGTGGTTGTTGACGTCGCCATCTTCATCGTCTTCGGCCGGTACCTCGTCTCGCGCCTCGTCACGGAACCGATGGAGACGCTGGTCGGTGCAACCCAAGCGGTCGCCTCCGGGGAGATGTCGCGGCGTGCGCCGCCGGGAGCGACGCGGGAATTCGACCGGCTGGCGGAAAGCGTGAACCTCATGACCGAGCGCCTGCTCGATGCCCAGAGCGCGCTGGTGCGCGCGGAAAAACTCGCGTCGGTGGGCCGGCTGGCCGCCGGGGTCGCACACGAGATCGGCAATCCGCTGGCGGCGATCGGCAACTACATGGAGCTGCTGGGACGCCGCGGCGCGGCGCCCGACCTCGTGGCCGCGATCGAGCGTGAAACACTGCGCATCGACACCATCGTACGCAGCCTGCTCGACTATGCCCGGCCGCGGGACGCGCGCCGCGAGCCGCTCGATCTGGGCGTGGTCGCGCAACGGGCCGTGGAGCTGCTGCGGTCGCAGGGCCTGTTGCGGCAGGTGAGCGTCGAGTTCGCGCGCGCCGACGGCATGCCGCAGGTGCTCGGCGACCCGGCCGCGCTCGAGCAGCTGTTCGTGAACCTGCTCCTCAACGCCGTCGATGCGGCGGGCGAGGGCGGGCGCATCGCGGTGGCCGCGAGCGTTACACGCCTCGGCGATGGTGGCGAGGCGGAGCGGCGGAGTGCCGATCCGAACTCAAGGGCCGCGTCGGCACGCAGCGCGCGGCGCTCCGGGCGTCACCTAGAGACGGTGGGGGATGGCACGTCGGCCGTGCAGGTCGTGGTTGGGGACAGCGGGGCGGGCGTGCCGGAGGAGCTGGCCGAGCGCATCTTCGACCCGTTCTTCACCACCAAGCCGCCGGGGAAGGGCACGGGGCTGGGTCTGGCGATCGTGCAGCGCATCGTTCACGACCACGGCGGCAGGGTGGACGTCGCGAGGGCGAGGGAGGGCGGAGCCGCGTTTACCGTGATCTTCCCGGGGGTCGTGGCGTGAGGCTGCTCATCATTGATGACGAGCCGGGGCTGCGGCAGTCGCTGCGGCTGCTGCTCACCGAAGAACATTACGAGGTGGCGGACGAGGCGGACGGCGAGCGGGGTCTCTCGCGGGCCCTGGCCGAGCCGTTCGACGCGGTGCTGTGCGACGTCCGGATGCCGGCGCTGGGTGGGCTCGAGTTCCTGCGCCGCTACCGCGCCGCGGGCGGCCCGGCGCTGGTGATCATGATGAGCGCGTACGGGTCGGAGGACACCGCGATCGCCGCCATGAAGGAGGGCGCCTACGACTACATCCCGAAGCCGTTCCGCGCCGACGAGGTGATCCTGGTGCTGCGGAAGGCGGAGGAGCGGGAGCGGCTCCGGCGGGAGGTCGAGTCGCTGCGCTCGGCTCTCGGCCCGCTGGCGGTGTCGCCCCAGATCGTCGCGGCGTCCGAAGCGATGCTCGCCGCGCTTGACGTGGTGGCGAAGGTCGCGCCGCACACCACCACTGTCCTCCTCACCGGACCGAGCGGCACCGGCAAGGAGGTCCTCGCGCGCGAGCTGCACCGCCTCTCGCCGCGTGCCGAGCGCGCGTTCGTCGCCGTCAACTGCGCCGCGATCCCGGAGGCGCTGCTCGAGTCGGAGCTGTTCGGCCACGTGCGCGGAGCGTTCACCGGCGCCGTCGGCGATCACCGGGGGCTGTTCGAGGAGGCCTCGGGCGGCACCCTGTTCCTCGACGAGATCGGCGACCTGCCCATCGGCCTGCAGGCCAAGCTGCTGCGGGCCCTGCAGGACGGCGAGGTCCGCCGAGTCGGCGACCGGGCGTCCCGCCGCGTGGACGTGCGGGTGGTGGCCGCCACCGCACGCGAACTGGAGGCCGACGTGGCGGAGGGAGTGTTCCGCGAGGATCTCTACTACCGGCTGAACGTCGTGGCGATCAGGCTTCCGCCGCTGGCGGAGCGCCCTGAGGACGTCCCGCCCCTGATCACGACGCTGCTCGCGCGCCACTGCGCGCGCCTGGGCCGCCCCGTGCCCGAAATCGAGCCGGACGCCCTGCGCACGTTGCTCGACTATCCCTGGCCCGGCAATGCCCGCGAGCTGGCGAACGCCCTGGAGCGCGCCCTGGTGATCACGCGGGGCGGATCGATCGGCCGCGCCGACCTTCCGGCGGCGGTGTTGAGCGCCGAGCCGAGGCGAGCGGCGTCGCGCCAACCCCCAGCGGCCGACCTCACGCTGAGGGCCCGCGAGGGCCAGCTCCACAGCGAGGTGATCCGCGAGGCGCTGCGCCGCAGCGCAGGCAACCGCCGCCAAGCCGCCGCCCTGCTCGGCGTGTCGGTCCGCACCCTGTTCTACAAGCTCAAGGAACTCGGCATCACCGACGGGTGACGGGTGGGCGCGCGCGACAGCGCCGCCCCACAACGGACGGGTGATGCGCCCCCTGGGCTCCGGCCCATGCTTCCCGCGTGAACCGGACGCGGGGCTTTACGCTGGTCGAGATCGTCGTGGCGGCGCTGGTGCTGACGGTGGGGGTGCTCGCCCTCGCGGGCACGGCGGCCGCGGTAAGTCGGATGGTGGGTTGGGGCCAGCGCCTGGGCGGCTCCGCCGTCGTCGCCCAGGCGCGGCTCGAGGAGCTGCGCTCGCGCGGCTGCGCGTCGCTTGGCGGAGGCCGCGACTCCGTGGGCCACTACCGCCTGCAATGGAGCGTGACGACCACGGGCCCCCTGCGCACCGTGGCCCTGACCGTCGGCTACCCCAACGGGCGCGGGGAGCGGAGCGATCGGTTCGAAGCGGTCGCCTGGTGTCCGTGACGCGGCGCTGGTGTACCGGGAGGGGCTTCACCCTCGTCGAGCTGCTGGTTGTCGTCGTGCTCGCGGGCGCCGTGCTTGGTGCGATCGGCCAACTGTTGCAGTCCAATCAGCAATTCTACCGGTCGCAGTCGGAGGTGTTCGACGTCGAGGAAGGCCTGAGGGCCGTCGCGCAGCTGCTGCCGGCGGAGCTGCGGGAGCTGAGCGCTCGGGGCGGCGACATCGTCGCCATGGGGCGCGACTCCATCACCCTCCGCGCCATGCGAAGCCTCGGCGTCATCTGCGCGCCGCCGGACGTGGCCGACGGCACCGTGGTGGTGGCGGACAGCCTGAGTTTCGGCTGGCGGGCGGTGGACCCTGCGCGCGACCGCGCGCTGGTGTTCCGTGACGGCGACCCTGCGACGGCGGACGACGACCGGTGGCTGGACCTCGCCGTCTCGAGCGTGAGCGCCGGCGCGCCGTGCGGCGACGGTTCCGCCGGGACGACGTTGCACCTGGCCGGTGCAACCGCCGATCTCGACAGCGTATCGGCGGCCTCGCCGCTCAGGACCTACGAACGGGTGACGTACCGCCTCTATGCCGACGACCAGGGACTGTCCTGGCTGGGCGAGCGCGGCTACTCGGACGGTGGCTGGTCGGCGCTCTCGCCGGTGGCGGGGCCGCTCCGGCGCGTCGGCGGTCTGTCGTTCACGTACTACGACTCGGCGGGCGCGCCGACGGCGGTCCCCGCCGCCGTCGTGCGGATCGGCGTGGTCGCGCGAGGCTTGAGCGCCGGTCCGATCGAGGTGCCGGGGCGGGCCGCGTCGGGGCGGCAGTACGAAGACTCCGTCGTCGTGCAGGCAGCTCTCCGGAACGACTAGGCGGCCAGGCGTCGTGACGTCGCCCCGCACCGGAACGCGCGGCTTCGCGCTGGCGGTCACCGTGTTCGCGCTCGTCCTGATCGCCGCGCTCATCGCCGGCGTCTTCTTCGCGGCTCGGCAGGAAATGCGTCTCGGAGAGAACCAGCAGAGCGCGCAGCGCGCCTTCGACGCGGCCGAGGCCGGCCTTCAGGTTGCTGTCGCCCAATGGAATCCGGGCGCTGATGACGATCTCGCGCCCGGGCGTTCGGTCGAGTTCGCGGGCCAGCTCCCCGGAGGCACGGGGACGTTTGCGGGGACGGTGCTGCGGCTCAATCGCCGGCTCTTCCTGATCCGGTCCACCGGCCAGGATGCCGGGGGCCTGGCCCGGCGGTCGTTGGCGGGCTTGGTGCGACTCGCGCCGGCGCCTCTTGCATTCGGTGCGGCGCTCAGCGTTACTGGGCCCCTGGTGGTGGGAGGCGCAAGCCTCATCGAGGGAGGGGATCAGCGGCCCGCAGGCTGGGATTGCCCGCCGGCCGGTCCGGCGGCGCCAGGCGTGCTCATCCGGGACGTGAGCGAGCTGTCGGTCTTGGGGTGTGCCGACACCTCGTGCCTCCGCGGCGATCCGCCGGTCCGCGTCGTCCCTGGCCTGGGCGACTCGGCCGCGCGCGCGGCCGAAAACGCGGCGTGGGCAGCGCTGGCCGCCCACGCCACCCAGGTGTACGAGGTGGAGGATGGACTGGTGGCCGGTCCACGGCCCTGGGGGGCCGCGACCACGTGTGACACCTCGGTTCGGGACAACTGGGGGGAACCGGCGGTGCCCCCTGCGGTGGCGGGCTGCAGCCACGACTATCCGATCATCTACGCGAGAGGAGACCTGAGAGTCGCCGGCGGAAGCGGGCAGGGCATTCTCCTTGTTTCTGGCGATCTGCAGGTCGAAGGAGGCTTCACCTTCTACGGCGCGGTAGTCGTACGCGGGAAGCTGACCGTGCAGGGCGGTGGGGGGCGGCTTATCGGAGGCGTGAAGGCGTCCAGCGTCGCCCTGCTTCCCTCCGGCGCAGGGAGCGCCGAGGTCGCCTTTTCCGGTTGCGCACTGTCCAATGCCCTGCTCTCGCAGGCGCCGGCCACCCCCCTGGCAGGGCGCAGCTGGGCACAGCTGTTTTAGGGGTGTTGGTGTCGTAAGTCACTATCCAAGCTCGACTTTAGCTGGCTAGCTTCAAGTATCTTGACAAATGCCATAGCCGAGCGCTATCGTAGAGCGCCTTCGGATCCTATTTTCTTCTATCTTCTTGCACCCTAAATGGATATGGCTCCCTTCGGTCGAAAGAAGAGGACGGTTGGGCTCGACATCGGCAGCGGGCTGATCAAGCTCGTTGTTATCGAGCACGGCAAGGCCCAGCCCGAGTTGGTCAAGGTGGCGATCACGCCCGTCTTGGCGGACGCGATCGTCGAGGGCGAGGTAATGGACCCCGGGATCGTGGCCGACGCCATCCGCGGCCTGTTCGTCACGGCCGCCATCAAACAGAAGGCGGTGGTGACGGCGGTCGGTGGGCGGGACGTCATCGTCAAGAAGATTCAGATGGACCGGATGAAGGAGTCCGACGCCCGCGAGGTGATCCGCTGGGAGGCTGAGCAGCACGTTCCGTTTGACATGGAGAACGTGGAGCTGGACTTCCAGATCCTGGATCCCACGGGTGAGGGGCTCCAGATGAGCGTGTTGCTGGTCGCGGCCAAGCGGGAGCTGGTGGAGAACAAGGTGTCGCTGCTCACGGACGCCGGGCTTGCCGCCGAGGTCATCGATGTGGATGCGTTCGCGCTCCACAACGCGTTCGAGCTCAACTACCCGGACGAGCAAACCGGGATGGTAGGGCTCCTCAACATCGGCCACGAAGTGACGAACATCAACATCCTCGAGGACGGTGTGCCGATCCTGACGCGGGACCTCGCGATCGGGACGCGGCGCTTCCGCGAGGATCTGCAGCGCGAGCGTGGCGTCGGGGCGGAAGAGGCGGACAAGCTCCTGCAGGCGGCCGAGCGCAACCCGGCGGTCGACCCGTTCGTGGAGAGCCGGGGCGAGGAGATGGCGGTCGGCATCGAGCGGGCGGCGGCATTCCTGCAGACCGCCAGCCGGAGCGGGGTCGCGATGGGGAAGATCTACATGTCGGGTGGCGGCTCGCGTATTCCCGGGCTCGGCGAGGTGTTGGCGGACCGGCTGCGGGTCCCGGTGGAGAAGGCGGACCCCATCAAGAACATCACCGTGCAGGAGGGCGTGTTCGACACGCTCTCGGTCGAAGAGGTCGGGCCCCTGCTGATGTTGCCGGTGGGCCTGGCTCTTCGGGCCGCGTAGGGAACGGACGGCGCCGGCTATGATCGAGATCAATCTTCTCCCGGGCGCGAAACGGAAGCGCGGCGCGAAGGGTGCCGGCTTCAAGCTGCCGGACTTCGGCGCGTTGTTCGCGTCCATCAAGGAACCGTGGCTTGTGGCGGCCGTCGTGTCGTGGGTGCTGGTGCTGGGCCTCGGGGTGCCGATGTACGTCAAGCGCTCGCACGCCGTCCGCGATCTCGATGCGCAGCTGACCAACGTGCAGAAGCAGACCAGCGGCCTGACGCACGCCAGAGGTGTCAAGCACGGCCTCGAGCTGCGTCGGGACTCGCTGCTCGAGGAGATCCAGGTCATTCGGGACATCGACCGGGACCGTTACGTGTGGCCGCACGTGATCGACGCGATCGCCAAGGCGTTGCCGGACTACACCTGGCTCGACGACGTGGCGGCGCGCGCGGGTGAGGGCGACGCGACCGGCGGGGCCGCGTTCTCGATCTCGGGGAAGACGGCGTCGGACCAAGCCGTCACGCGCTTCATGCGCAGTCTCGAGGAGTCCCCCTTCATCGAAGGCGTCGACCTCGTGACTGAGGTGGCGGTGACGGAGCAGGGGCGTCCCGTGCTGAGCTTCCTGATCAATGCGCACTACCAGCACCCGTCGCCGTCCGCGCTGACCTTGGAGCCGTTGGAGGCCTCGGTCGTGCAGGGCGTGCGCTCCGGCGGCGGGGCGAGGCGATAACCCATGGCCGTTCTTCCTCAGGACCGGCGCGGACAGATCTTGGCGCTGTTGACGGTGGTGGCGCTGGTGGTCGGCTTCGTCTTGTATTCCGGGCTCTCGCTGGTCAAGGTCAAGGGGTTCAAGCCGATGACGGCGCATCGCGACTCGGTCCAGACCCAGATCGAGTCCCTCACGGTCCAGTCCAACAGCGCCAAGCGGGACGTCGCGCGCGGCGTGATGACGCAGCTTGAGCAGCGACTCGCCGAGTACGCGTCGAGCCTCGCCCTGATGCGGCAGCTGGTGCCGATGTCGTCGGAGGTGCCCAACCTGCTGGATGACATCAGCAGCCGCGCCAAGATGCGGGGTGCCCTGATGGGCAGCTGGCAGCCGCTCCCCGAAGAGTCGGGTTCGCCGTTCGATACGAAGCGCTACCGGCTCACGGTCGCAGGGAAGTACGACCAGGTCGGCGAGTTCCTCAGCGACATCGCCAGCCTGCCCCGGATCATTGTGCCGTACGAGGTGCACCTGACGCGGACCGCCGGCCCCGCCGCGGACACGACCAAGCAGGGGGCGCCGCTCACAGCCACCTTCGCCATCCGGACCTACGTGAGGACGCCGAATCCGAGCGATACGGTGCCGCCGGCGCCCAGCCAGCCGCCGGCCAAGCCTGCGGCGACGCGAGGTGGACATTGAACGCCGGCCGCGTGGTGTTCGGTGCGCTGTGTGTCGCGCTGCTGGCCGTGGTCCCGGAGGCGGCGCAGGCCCAGGCTGCTCGGCCGACGATCCATCGCGACACTTCTCTGGCGGGAATCGACACGACCGGCGGAAAGATGGAGTACCGCCGAGAGGTCTTCCACTACGGGGGTGGGTCGCGCGATCCGTTTCAGACGCTGATCACCTCGAGCGATGTGCGCCCCACCATCAACGACCTGCGGTTGGTGTCGGTGATCTACGACGCGCGCTATGGGCGGAGCGTGGCGGTGGTGCGCGAGTCGCCGGGCGACAGGGTGCATCGGCTGAAGCGCGGTGATACCGTCGGCCGGTTGCGGGTGCTCCAGATCCGGCAGTACGAGGTGGTCTTCCAGATCGAGGAGTTCGGATTCGAGCGCCAGGAAGTGCTGTCGCTCCAAAGGCAAGCGGAGGCTAATCCATGAAGCGAGCCCTTTTCATCGCGTGCGCCGGCCTGATGCTCGGGGCCGCCGTGGCGCCACGGCTCGCCGCCGTGCCCGCTCTCCCGCCGCCCCACGCGGGACCGGGCGACGTGACGGCCGTGAGCGTCCTGCCGAGCCCGGGACGGGCGGAAGTGGTGGTCGATGTCCAGGGCACCGTGCGGGTATCCGATTTCGTCCTGCGCGAGCCGGCCCGGCTGGTGCTCGACCTGGTTGGGGCCCACCTCGTGGCGCCGACCATGCAGTACGACGGCATCGCGCGCGGCGGCATCCGCGACGTGCGCTACTCGCAGTTCCGGCCCGACGTCGTGCGGGTGGTCGTGGAACTGGAGGAGGCACGCGACTACCAGGTGAGTCAGGATAGCGCCGGCGTGCACGTGTCCTTCGCGGCGAGTCAGTTGTTCGCGGCGTGGTCGAGCGACGGCGCGCGCACTGCGGCGTCGCCGCTCCCGGCGGCGATCCCCGTCCGTGAGGCGGCGGCGCCCGTGGCGCCGGCGGTGCCGGCTCCCGCTCCCCGGAGCACGCCCGCCGACGTCGAGAACGCGGTGCTCGGCGGCTCCAGCCGGCTGGTGTCGCAGCAGCCGAGAATCAGCGTCACCTTCGACCGCGCGAACATCCAGGAGGTCGTCGCCAACTTCGCGGCCTTCTCGGGCCGCTCCATCGTCACCGGCAAGGACATCGTCGGCACGGTGACGGCGGAGATCAAGGACCAGCCTTGGGACGTGGCGTTCAACGCGGTCCTGGCCGGCCAGGGCCTGGCGGCCACGGAGTTGCCGGGTGGCATCATCCGGGTCGACAACCGCTCCAACCTCGCGGCGCAGGACTCGGTCGAGGGCCTGGACACCAGGATCGTGAGGATCAACTACGCCAAGGCGACATCGCTCGCGCCGTCCGTGAAGGCGATGCTGAGCAGGCGCGGCCAGGTGCAGCCGGACACGACGACCAACTCCCTGGTCGTCACCGACGTCGCCTCCCGCCTCGATACCGTCACGGCGTTCATCCGCTCCCTGGACCTGCGGACCCCGCAGGTCGCCATTCAGGCGAAGATCATCTATGTCAACCGCACTGAAACGGATCAGCTGGGGTTGACCTACGACCTCGGCACCTCGAGCACGTTCTTCAACGCGGCGATGAGCCGGGACACGACGGGGACCATCGGGACCTCAGGCTCGCAGCAGGCGGTGGTGCACCTCGGCGGCAACGCCGTGGCGGCCCTCGCGAACAACAGCCTCGGGGGAGGACCCGCACTGGCCCTGGTCTACTCGGCGGTCATCGGCAAGTACGCCCTCTCGACGTTCCTCGACGCCATGCATTCCGTAGGGCTCACCGACATCCAGGCGGAGCCGCAGGTCACCGTGGCGGACAACCGGCAGGCCACGATATGGGTGGGCAACAGCACTCCCGTCCGGCAGATTGACGTCGCCAGCGGCGGCGCGGCGGGCGGCGCTGCCGCCGTGGCCACCACGACCTGGAAGGACACGGGGATTAGGCTGCAAGTCACGCCCCACATCGTCCGCGAGACCCGCGAGGTCGTCCTCGTGATCCACGCGGAGAACTCCAGCCTGTCGGCGACCAACTATCCCGATACGCCGTTCCAGGTGAATACGCAGACGGGCGAGACGCAGATGCTGGTGAGCGACGGGGAGACGGCCGTCATCGGCGGTCTGACCCAGACGACGGTCACGTCGACCAAGAACGGCATCCCGATCCTGATGGACTTGCCGGTCGTGGGGCGGCTATTCGGGTACACCTCGAATCAGCAGGTCCGTCAGGATCTGCTGATCCTGGTTACACCACACATCATCGACGATCTGAGCGCCGGTGCGAACGACAACCAGTAACTCCGGACTGCGCCTCGCGGCGCGGGTCGCGGCCCTGGCGGGCTGCGTATTCGCCGTTTCGGTGTGCGGCGAGCAGGGCCGTTTCACGGGTACGACGACGGGTGGTGGGGGCGGCGTGGGGAACGGAGTCGTCACCGTTCAGGTGCCCTCCAAGACCACGATCATACCGGTCTCGGTCGGGGACAGCGTCTTCGTCCAGGTGAAGCTCAGCGACGCGCAAGGCATCACGAGCCTGGTGTTGAGCGGTGCGTCGGTGCGCGGGGTGCCTAGCCTCGGCACGGACACCACCGTGATGCGGTTCACGCCGCGACCGGTGACGCTCTCCAAGGTCCAGGACACGACCATCACGCGCTACCTGCGTGCCGTGTTGACCGATTCCACGCCCGAGAAGGTCACCATTACCGCCATCGCGATCGACGCGGCCAACGACACTTCCAAGGACACGTCCGTCATCCAGATCGTGAACGGGCCCAAGGTGTCCGTGCTGCAGCCGGCGGAGAGCGCGGCCACGGCGACCGGGAAGTACATCGGGATCCAGGTCCGCGGCATCCACCCGCAGGGCGTGAAGGTCCTCGGCTGGCGCGCCACGGGCGTGGTGAAGGCCACGAGCGACTCCGCGATTTACGGGCCGGTCAACGGCGCGATGAAGGATACGGTGATCTTCGCGGACTCCCTGCTGATCCCCACCGGGACTGCGGCCGGCGTCGTTGTCATCACGCCGTTCGCGACCGATTCGCTCAACGATCCGTCGGGCATCGCCCCTGGCGTCACCGTCGTGGTTCAGAGTGCCCAGAGTGTCGCCGGTGACACGACGCCGCCGCTCGTCCGGGACACGATGCCGCTGCGGGTCGAGGTCGGTGACAGCCTCACGGTGACGGCCACGGATCCGAGCGGGATCACCATGATCGGCTTCATCGTCAGGGACACCGCGGGGAACCTGCTGCACGAGGACTCCGTCCCGTTCGGCGGCAGCAGTGCCAACGTCAGCCACCGGTTTGCTCTGGGGCTGGGCGCCATTATCACGACCTTTCCGCACGTGGTGATCGTCGAGGCGTTCGGCGTGGATGCGGCGACCGCACATAATCGCGGCGGATCCACTACTGGGATCACGCCGATAAAATCCACGGCCACCAGCGTGGCCAAGGACACGCTGACGGTGGTGGCGGGCACCACGATCTCGCTGCCGCAGGGCGGGCAGCTTGGCGACGCGGTCATGAACCCGAACCGCCAGGAGCTGTACCTCACGAACACGCTGCTCAACCAGATCGAGGTGTTCCAACTCAACACCAACAGCTTCGCCGCGCCGATCCGGGTGGGCTCGCAGCCGGTCGGCATCGCGCTGTGGCCGCGGGATACGCTGGGCACGAACGCCGACACCGTCATCGTCGCGAATTCGGGCGGGACCAACCTGTCCATCGTGGACATGGTGGCGCGGAGTGAGGTCCAGCGGCACCGGCTGGCCAATTGGCTCGTCGAGACCGTCACGACGAAGTCCACGGCCGCCGGCGGCATCCAGGTTCTCACGACCGACTACGACCTGGCGGACCGTCCGCAGTATCTCGGGGCCGTGTGCCGCAATAGGACGGGGGCGCCGTGCGACAGCGTGTTCGCGGTGTACTCCACCACGCCGACGACTGCGCAGCCCGGGCCGTTCACCAGCCGCGGCTACCTTGCCTCGGAGAATCTGTCCGCGCCGATTACGGCGAAGAGCGGGCACCTGTTCTACGAGCTGGCCACGGCGGGCACGGACACGCTGCAGATCGTCGCCGTCCGCGACACGCTGCCGGGACAGGAGATTCGCGACACCATCCTTGGCGCCGGCATCGGCTACCAGGTGAGCCTCTCTACCATCGCGTTCCAGGAGTCCACCTTCGTCCGCAACTCCGGGGACTTCAACCACGCGGTGATCGGCGAGGGCGGGTTCAACCAGGGCTTCGCGCGGGCACTCTCGCTGGACGGGCGCGCGCCGATCAATTACATCCCGGCCCCGCCATGCCCGCTGCTGAACCCCGACACTGCGGCCACTCCGAAGATCCTCGGGTACCTCAATTGCACCCAGATCATCGACCGGGGCGTGTCGCCGGGCATCTTCGTCAGTGACTTCGTGGTCAACCGCGCGGCCAAGGTCCTCTCCGTCGCGACCAACTTCAACGGTCGCACGAGCCTGGTCCGGGCGGATTCGATCTACGCCTTCGACTACACGCTGAAGCAAACGGGTTTGCTGCCGGTGCCGGGCGGCCAGCTGGGCATGGATTTCGACCCGAACAACGCGTTCGACGCCGACACCCGCACCTCGGGGGCGCTGAACAAGAACGACCGGCTGGTGTTCGCGGCGCGGCCCGACGCGTTCATCGACGTATTCGACACCTACTGGTACTCGCGCGTGGCCACGGTCCCGATTCGCGACACGATCATCGGGCCGATCCGGGTGGCGAGCATGGGCGGGACGCTGGTGCTGGTGGGGGTGACGACGCGGGGCCTCGTGGTCGTACGCCTGCCGCCCTTCACCAACCTGCTCCCGGTGCGGCAACCGCCCGCCGCCGTCAAGCAGCCGGTGCGCGTGCTCCTTTCGACGCCGACACGGTCGGGAGGCAGGCCGTAGCGCTGCGCCGCGCGGTCCTGACAATGGCAGGAACGCCAGAGCCCGGCCGCGCGGTCGGGCTCGCGTTCTCTCGGGAGGCCGGAGCGACGCGATGATCCGCTTCACCACGGCCGGCGAATCGCACGGCCGCGCCCTGGTGGCCATCGTCGAAGGCGTGCCGGCGGGACTGCCGCTCGTGGCCGCCGACGTGGATACCGACCTGTCGCGCCGGATGCAGGGCTACGGCCGCGGCGCGCGGATGAAGATCGAGGCGGACCGGGTGGAGTTCCTCTCCGGTGTCCGGGCGGGCACGACCCTGGGCTCGCCCATCGCCCTCCTGATCGCGAACCTGGACTTCGAGCACTGGCGTGACGTGATGGCGCCGGAGCTGGCCGCGGAGCCCGCGCGCCGCAAGGTCACGCGTCCGCGGCCGGGACACGCCGATCTGACCGGGACGCTGAAATACGACCGCTCCGACGCTCGGGACATCCTGGAGCGCGCCTCCGCGCGCGAGACCGCGGCCCGCGTGGCAGCTGGGGCCGTGTGCCGACGGCTCCTGGCCGAGTTCGGCGTCGAGATCGGCAGCCACGTCGTCGCGCTGGGGGGTGTCACGGCACGCCCCGGTCAGTCGCTCCCGGTGCCGCTCAACGCCGCCGCCGACCGCTCGAGCGTGCGCTGCCTCGACGCGGCGGCGGAGCAGGCGATGGTGGCCAAGATCGACGCGGCCAAGGAGGCGGGCGACAGCTTGGGCGGCATCGTGGAGGTCGTGGCCCGCCACGTGGTCGTGGGCGTGGGGAGCCACGTCTCCTGGGACCGGCGCCTCGACGGCCGGCTGGCCGCGGCGGTGATGTCGATCCCGGCGGTGAAGGGCGTGGAAGTGGGTCTGGGCTTCGCGGTGGGAGGCCTGCCGGGCTCGGCGGCGCACGACGAGATCGCACGCCTGGAAGGCGAGGCGGGCGCGCGCACCGGCGGCTTCGCACGAAAGAGCAACCGCGCCGGCGGGCTCGAGGGCGGGATGACGACCGGCGAGCCGATGGTGCTGCGGGTCGCGATGAAGCCCATCTCGACGCTGATGCGGCCGCTCCAGTCGGTGGACTTGGAGAGCGGGGCACTTGTGCCGGCGCAGAGCGAGCGGTCGGACGTGACGGCGGTGCCCGCGCTCGGGGTCATCGCGGAGGCGGCGGTCGCGCTCACCCTGGCCGACGCCTACGCGGAGAAGTTCGGCGGGGACTCGCTGGACGAGATGCGGCGCAACTTCGACGGCTACCTGGCCCAGCTCGAGCGGCGACGCGCCTCCTGGGAGCCGGTTGACTAGACGGCACATCATCCTAGTCGGCCTGCCGGGCTCCGGGAAGACGACCGTGGGGCAGTTGGTGGCCACGGCGCTCGCCGCGCCATTCGTGGATCTCGACGACGCGATCGAGGGCCGCACCGGCAAGCCGGTGGCTCGACTCTTCGACGAAGACGGCGAACCCGCGTTCCGCGCTCTCGAGGCGGAGCTGGGTGGGGCGGTGCTGCGCGGCCCTCCCTGCGTCGTGGCGCCGGGCGGCGGGTTCTTCATGGGCGACGTGACGCGCGCGATGGCCCGGGGGTCTGGACTGGTGGTTTACCTTGAGACCGACCCCGCGGAAGCCGCGGCGCGGCTGGGCGGCGCGGCGGGACGGCCGCTCCTCGAGGGCGGCCAGACGGGGGTGCGCATCGCGGCCCTGCTGGCAGAGCGGGAGGCGCTGTACCGGGAGGCGGACTGCGCCGTGGCGACTGACGGCCGCAGCGCGGCCGAGGTCGCCGCGGCGGTGGTCTTGCTTGCCCGCGGCCGCGGCGGCTGGTAGACTCCGCGCCCCAGCGAGGCCGGCACCACGGTCCGGCGGGCAGCCCCCGGCTGGGCGCTTCTGGAACCCGGCGCGCGGCGGAGTGGTACAGCCAGAGACGGATGGGTGACGGGCCGCTGACCTGAACGATTGAACGTGAGGACGATGGCCGACAACAGCACGCTCGTGGTCGTCGAGTCGCCCGCCAAGGCGAAGACGATCGGCAAGTATCTCGGCAAGGGCTACACGGTGAAGGCGACCGTGGGGCACATCCGGGATCTGCCCGAGCGGGAGCTGGGCGTCGACATCGAGGACGGCTTCAAGCCCAAGTTCGTCACGGTGAAGGGCAAGGCGAAGGCGATCCAGGAGCTGAAGAAGGCGGCCAAGGAGGTCGCCCACGTCCTGATCGCGACCGACCCCGACCGCGAGGGCGAGGCGATCGCGTGGCACGTCCGGCAGCAGCTCGGGGCCGATCGCGTGCGCCGCGTCCTGTTCCACGAGATCACCAAGGACGCCATCCAGCGGGCCATCACCCATACCACCGAGATCGACGAGAAGAAGGTCGACGCGCAGCTCGCGCGCCGCATCCTCGACCGGCTGGTGGGCTTCAAGGTGAGCCCCCTGCTGTGGAAGGCGCTCAAGACCGGACTCTCCGCCGGCCGGGTGCAGACCGTCGCGCTGCGGCTGATCGTCGAGCGTGAGGACGAGATCACGAGGTTCGTGCCGCGGGAATACTGGAGCATCACCGCGCACTGTGAGCATGCCGGCCACAGCTTCGATGCGGAGCTGCACAAGCTCGACGGGAAGAAGCCGGAGCTGCACACCGAGGCGACCGCGGCGGCGGTGGTCGCCGCCGTCCGGGACGCGGCGTTCGTCGTCACCGAGGTCAAGCGCAAGGAGCGGCGCAAGCGCGCACCCGCCCCGTTCACCACCAGCACGCTGCAGCAGGAGGCGGCCAAGCGCCTCGGCTTCTCGAGCAAGCGCACCATGCGGGTGGCGCAGGACCTGTACGAGGGTGTCGAGCTGGCCGACGAGGGCGCGGTCGGCCTGATCACCTACATGCGGACCGATTCGACGCGCGTGGCGCCCAGCGCGGTGGACGCGGCGCGCGCCTACATCCGCCGGCAGTTCGGGCAACCCTACCTGCCGGAGAAGCCGGTCCTCTACGGTGGCTCGCTGAACCCGCAGGCGCAGGATGCCCACGAGGCGGTCCGCCCGACCGAGGTCGAGCGCACGCCGCAGAGCGTCCGCAAGGATCTCTCGCCCGATCAGTTCAAGCTGTACCAGCTGGTATGGCAGCGGTTCGTCGCGTCGCAGATGTCGCCGATCGTGTACGACATGACCACGGTGGACTTCGACCTCGGTCGCTACCTGTTCCGGGCGACCGGATCGGTGATCCTGTTCGACGGCTACCACCGGCTCTACCACGAGGCGCGAGAGCAGGGTGAGGGGCGCACCCTCGAGGACCTGCCGCCGCTCCCGCCGCTCGCCGCCGGCGACCGCGTCACGCTCCGGGCGGTCGTGCCGGAACAGCACTTCACCGAACCGCCGCCGCGCTTCAGCGAGGCGTCGCTGGTCAAGGAGCTGGAGCGGCTCGGCATCGGCCGTCCGTCCACCTACTCGGCCATCAGCAGCACGCTCCTGGCGCGGCACTACGTGAGCCTGCTGGAGAAGCGCTTTCACCCCACCGAGCTGGGTGTGACTGTCGAGAAGATGCTGATCCCGCGCTTCCCCGACATCTTCAACGTCGAGTTCACCAGCGGGATGGAGAGCGAACTCGACCGCATCGAGGAGGGCGAGCTCACCCGGGTGCAGGTGCTCGAGGATTTCTGGAAGCCCTTCGCCAAGGCGCTGGCGGCGGCGCGGCCCGAGGAGATGATGTCGGAGGCGCACAACCTCGAAGGTCTGGCCGACCAGCGCTGCCCCCAGTGCGGCAGCGCTCTGGTGGCGAAGGCCGGCCGGTTCGGGCCGTACATCGCGTGCACCAAGGAGAAGGATCCGGAGTGCAAGTACACCAAGTCGCTCCGCAAGCCGCGCGCGCCGGACCAGCCGACCGATAAGCTCTGCCCCGAGTGCGGCGCGCCGCTGGTGATCAAGACCGGGCGGTACGGCGAGTTCCTGGCCTGCACCCGCTACCCCAAGTGCAAGCACACCCAGCCGGTTCCGCTCGGCGTGAAGTGTCCGAAGTGTGGCACGGGGGACCTCGCGGAGCGGAGGAGCAAGCGCGGCCGATCCTTCTTCGGCTGCTCGCGCTACCCGGAGTGTGACTTCACCGTGTGGAACCGGCCGGTGCCGGTGACGTGCCCGTCCTGCGGGTACGTGGGGGCGGAGAGCAAGCAGAGCAAGGCGAAGGGGGCGTTCCGGAAGTGCCTGAAGTGCGGGACGGAGTTCGCGGCCGAGGAGACGCCGGAGCCCGCGGGGGTGGGGACCGCCACGCCGGTTCCTTCCTGACGGCGACGGTCGTTGGCGGCGGCCTCGCCGGCTGCGAAGCGGCGTGGGCGCTCGCGGAGCGTGGCGTCCGCGTCACGCTGGTGGAGATGCGTCCGGCGACGCGCACTCCGGCCCACCAGACCGATCTCCTGGCCGAGCTGGTCTGCAGCAATTCCTTCAAGAGCGTCGAGACCACGAACGCGCACGGCCTGCTCAAGGCGGAGCTGCGCCTCCTGGGCAGCCTGCTGCTGCGCTGCGCCGACGAGGCGAAGGTGCCGGGCGGTGCGGCCCTGGCGGTGGACCGCCTCCTGTTCGCGCGGCGCGCCACCGAGCTGGTCTCCTCGCATCCCAACGTCAGGGTCGTCCGGGAGGAGGCCCTCGATCTCCCGGCGCCGGGCATCGTCGCCTCGGGGCCACTGACGTCGGACGCTCTGGCGCAGGCCATCGCTCGGCGGCTCGGCGCCGGGGCGTTGGCCTTCTACGACGCGATTGCACCGATTGTCGCCGCCGACTCCCTGGACCGCTCGCGGCTGTTCGCCGCGTCGCGCTACGGCAAGGGCGGGGGGGACGACTATCTGAACGCCCCGCTCTCCGACTCCGAGTACGGCGCCTTCATCGTCGCGCTGACCTCGGCCGACCAGTACCAGGCCCACGACTTCGACGGCGTGCCGTACTTCGAGGGGTGCCTGCCGGTGGAGGAGATGGCGGCCCGTGGGCGCGACACCTTGCGTTTCGGCCCGATGAAGCCCGTCGGGCTGGTGGACCCCGCCACGGGCCGGAGGCCGTACGCCGTGGTCCAACTGCGCCGGGAGGACCGCGCAGGCCAGATGTGGAACCTGGTGGGGTTCCAGACGCGCCTCAGGTCGGGTGAGCAGCAGCGGGTGTTCCGGATGATCCCGGGGCTCGCAGGGGCGGAGTTCCTGCGCGTGGGCTCGATCCACCGCAACAGCTACCTCAACACGCCGGCCTGCCTCTCACCGCACCTCGCCCTGAGGGACGCACCGACCACGCTGTTCGCGGGCCAGTTGACGGGGATCGAGGGCTACACCGAATCGCTCGGCACCGGCCTCTTGGCCGGGCTCAACCTGGCGCGCCTGCTGCGCGGGCTGGAGCCGCTGCTGCCCCCGCCCCAGACCATGCTCGGTGCTCTCCTGGCCTATCTCCGGGAGGCGGACGCGGCGGCCTTCCAGCCCATGAACGCCAACTTCGGCCTGCTAGCGCCGCTCGTGGACGCCCCGCGCGACCGGGCCAAGCGGAAGGCGCTGCTCGTCGAGCGGTCCCTGGCGGCGATGCGTGAATTCGCCGGGAAGATCCATGAGGACTGAAGCGGCGGATTTCCTGCGCTACCTGGAGTCGGAGCGGAACGACTCCCCCAACACTGTCAAGGCGTACGGGCGTGACATCGCGGCCTTCGCCGGCTTCCTGGACGGGTACTACGGCGGGGAGGACTGGACGTGGGCCGGGGTGGATCGGCTGGCGATGCGGGGGTTTCTCGCCGACGCGTCGCGGCGGGGCTGGTCCAAGCGGACGATGGCCCGCGCACTCTCGGCGGTGCGGGCGTTCTACCGATTCCTCAACCTGCACCATGGCGTGGAGGTGAACCCCGCCAAGGCGGCGAGCACGCCCAGGCTGGAAAGGCGCCTCCCCGGGTATCTCGATCGCAAGGCCGTGGATCGGCTGTTCGCCGTGGTGGAGACCCGCGCGGGCGAGAACACCTTCCGCTCCGTCCGTGACCGCGCCATTGTGGAGTTGTTCTATTCCACGGGCATGCGCCTCTCCGAGCTGGTGGGCCTCAACCTGGAGGCCCTCGATCTGATCTCCGACCAGGTGCGGGTGCGGGGCAAGGGGAAGAAGGAGCGGTTGCTCCCGGTGGGCCGGCCGGCCGTCACGGCGCTCCGGCACTACTATCTGCGCCGCGACGAGGTGCTGCGGCGCCTGGGCGTCGCGTCGCAGCGCGCCGTGTTCGTGAGCGAGCGGGGCCGCCGCCTCACGCCGCGCGCGGTCCAGCTCCTGGTGCGCCGCCTCCTCGATGTGGTGAGCGAGGGACAGAAGATCACGACGCACTCGCTCCGGCACTCGTTCGCGACCCACCTGCTTGATGCCGGCGCCGACCTCAGGGCGGTGCAGGAGTTGTTGGGCCATGCGTCGCTCTCGACCACGCAGATCTACACCCACACCAGCGTCGAACGGCTGAAACACGTCTACCACCTGGCACACCCGAGAGCCTAGATGGAAACGATACGCGCTACCACGATCCTCTGCGTCCGCAAGGAAGGCCACGTCGCGATGGGTGGCGATGGCCAGGTGACCGTCGGCGAGACGGTCATGAAATCGCACGCGCAGAAGGTGCGGCTCCTCAAAGGCGGGAAGGCGGTCGCCGGCTTCGCCGGGGGCGCGGCCGACGCGCTGACGCTGTTCGAGAAGTTCGAGGAGAAGATGGAGCGCTACCCGGGCAACCTGGCCCGCGCCGCGGTTGAGCTGGCGAAGGACTGGCGGAGCGACCGGGTGCTGCGGCGCCTCGAGGCGCAACTCGCCGTGGCCGACAAGGAGCGTGGGCTCCTGGTCACGGGGAACGGCGACGTGATCGAGCCGGACGACGGGATCATCGCCATCGGCTCCGGGGGGAGCTACGCCCTGGCCGCCGCCCGCGCCCTGCTGGCGCACGCCAAGCTTCCGGCGCGCGAGGTCGTCGAGCGAAGCCTCGAGATCGCGGCGGACATCTGCATCTTCACCAACCGGAACCTCACGATTGTCGAGCTGGAGTAGGGCGGCGCGCGTGGCGGCCGGGAGTTTGATCCGGCCATGCCCCGGGGTCCTCGAGCAGGTCTGGGGCACGCCGGGGGGCGAGCATCTTTTTGCGGTCCACGACGGTCTCCCCTGTGCACCCAGGGCCACGAAGCAATGACGGCGCCGATGCGCCATGAGGAATGATGACAGAGCCTGAGACCAAGCAGGGCGCGGAGCCGCCGGCGGCCGAGGAGCCGCTGCCCTGGCTCGAGGAAATGCCGCCGCGCCAGATCGTGGCGGAGCTCGACCGCTACATCGTGGGGCAGGGGGCGGCGAAGAAGTCGGTCGCCATCGCGATCCGCAACCGGTGGCGGCGCACCCAGGCCCCCGACGACATCCGTGATGAGATCCTTCCCAACAACATCATCATGATCGGCCCGACCGGGGTCGGGAAGACGGAGATTGCCCGCCGCCTCGCGCGGCTCGCCGGCGCGCCGTTCGTCAAGGTGGAGGCCTCGAAGTTCACCGAGGTGGGCTACGTCGGCCGCGACGTCGAGTCGATGGTGCGCGACCTGGTGGATTCGTCGATCAACATGGTGCGCGGCGAGCGGGAGGACGACGTCTACCCGCAGGCCGAGGTCAGGGCCGAGGAACGGCTGCTGGATCTGCTCCTGCCGCTGCCCGCCGCACCTGGTGGGCCGGGGGGGCCGGTCGCCGGGGCCGTGGCGCCGCCGGCCGGTCCGCCTCAAGTCGAGGGCGGGGCGGCCCAGCGAACCCTGTTCGTGGTTTCGCCCAAGGGCGACGTGACCGAGCGGAACGACGGAGAGGATACCAAGGTCAAGGAGCGCCGGGAGCGCACCCGCGAGAAGCTCCGCGCGCTCCTCAAGGACGGGAAGCTCGAGGAGCGGGATGTCGAGGTCGACGTGACGCAGGAGTCCTTCCCCCCGATGGACATGTTCCAGCAGCCGGGGATGGAGGGGCCGGACATCAACATGATGGACTGGCTCAAGGAGATGCTCCCCAAGCGCAAGAAGCGGCGCACGGTGCGCGTCAGCGAGGCGCGCCGCATCCTGATCGACGAGGAGCTGCGCAAGCTGGTGGACATGGATGACGTGGTGAACGAGGCGCTGGACCGCGTCGAGAACCACGGCATCGTCTTCATCGACGAGCTGGACAAGATCGCGGGCGAGCGCGGGACGGTGGGGCCCGACGTGAGCCGCGAGGGCGTACAGCGCGACCTGCTGCCGATCGTCGAAGGCTCGACCGTGCAGACCCGCTACGGGCTGGTGCGCACCGACCACGTCCTGTTCATCGCCGCCGGCGCGTTCCACGTCTCGAAGCCGTCCGACCTGATCCCCGAGCTGCAGGGGCGCTTCCCTATCCGCGTCGAACTGGCGCCGCTCACCGAGGAGGATTTCGTCCGGATCATGACCGAGCCGGAGAACGCCCTCACCAAGCAGTACGCGGCGCTGTGCGCCGCCGAAGGGGCGACGCTCGAGTTCACGGACGAGGGGATCCGGGAGGTGGCGCGCATTGCGGCGATCCTCAACGAGCGCATGGAGAATATCGGAGCGCGCCGGCTCCACACCGTGCTGACCACGCTGCTCGAGGACACGCTGTATGACTTGCCTGACGTCCCGGACAAGCACATCGTCTTCGATCACCTGAGAGTCAAGCAGCGGCTCGACGCGATCGTTCAGGACGAGGATCTGCGCAAGTACATCCTCTAGTCGAGGATGTCCGATGGCGACGCAACCGATGCTGGCCGTCGTCGAGGCTTCAGCACCTCAGCACCGACGCCCGAGGGCCAATCCTGACTCTTCTGTTCGAGCTTGCTCCAAGCCGCAGGCAGGGGTAGGTTCACCTGCCTGCTGTCATTTTGACCGACAACCCCGACGACTATGCCCAAGCGCGACTACCTCGTCTTCTCCGACCTGACCAAGCCCCAAGTCGATGCGCTCTTTGAGCTTGCGATGCGCATGCAGGCGGGAGGGTATCGGGACAAGCCGCTGGCCGGGAAGACATTGGCGATGGTATTCGCCAAGTCGTCCACGCGCACGAGGGTCTCGTTCGAGGTCGGTACGTACCAGCTCGGCGGACACGCACTCTTCCTCTCGTCCCGGGACATCCAGCTGGGGCGGGGCGAGCCGATCCAGGACACGGCGCGGGTGCTGTCGCGCTACGTGAACGGGATCATGATCCGCACCTTCGACCACGCGGAGGTCGAAGAGCTGGCGAAGTACGCCTCGGTCCCCGTCATCAACGGCCTCACCGACCTGCACCACCCCTGCCAGATCCTGGCCGACGTGCTCACGATCCGGCAACACCTCGGCGGCTACGCGGGCAAGCGGGTGGCGTGGATCGGCGACGGGAACAACATGGCCAACTCGTGGCTGGACGCCGCCGCGCTGCTTGGTTTCGAGCTGCGGCTCGCTTGTCCCGAGGGGTATGAGCCCAACCACGACATCTACGAGCGGGCGAAGCAGCTCACCACGACGCTGATCACCGAAGAGCCGGAGGAAGCGGTGGAGGGCGCGGACGTCGTCACCACCGACGTCTGGGCGTCGATGGGCCAGGAGGGCGAGGCGGAGGAGCGGAAGCTCGCCTTCAAGGGTTACGTCGTCGATGCCGAGCTGATGAAGCGCGCCAAGCCGTCGGCCATCTTCCTGCACTGTCTGCCCGCGCATCGCGGCGAAGAGGTCACGGCCGAAGTCATGGAGGGTCCGCAGTCGCGGGTGTTCGACGAGGCGGAGAACCGACTCCACGTCCAGAAGGCATTGCTCGCAACCCTGATGGGATGATCCGATGGATCAGAGCCTGAAGCGCACGCCCTTCTACGACCTGCACGTCGCCGCCGGCGCGAAACTGGTTCCGTTCGCCGGTTTCGAGATGCCCGTTCAGTACCCTGAGGGAATCACCGCCGAGCACAACGCCGTGCGCCGCGGCGTCGGTCTGTTCGACGTTTCACACATGGGGGAGTTCGAGGTCACCGGGAAGGACGCGCTCGCGTTCGTCTCATACGTGACGTCGAACGACCCGTCCGCGCTCGCGTACGGGCAGGTGCAGTACTCCTGCTTCATGCACGAGACCGGCGGCATCGTGGACGACTGCCTGGTCTACCGGCTCGCCGACCGGATGATGCTGGTGGTGAATGCGTCGAACACCGCCAAGGACTGGGCGCACATCAACCGCTACGCCGCGAAGTTCGACGTCACGCTCGCCAACGTGTCCGACGAGGTCGCCCTGCTGGCGCTCCAGGGCCCGCGGTCGCAGGCGGTGCTCCAGCCGCTCGTGGCGGGCGTAAACCTCGACCAGATCAAGTATTACCACTGCGTCACCGGCAAGGTCGCCGGCGTCAATTGCATCATCAGCCGCACCGGCTATACCGGTGAGGACGGCTTCGAGCTCTATCACGGCAACCGGCACGCCACGGTGCTGTGGCATGCGCTCGTCAGGCCGGGCGGCGAAGTGAAGCCGGTCGGCCTCGGCGCGCGCGACAGCCTGCGGCTCGAGATGGCCTACCCGCTCTACGGGAACGACATCGACGACGAGACGACGCCGCTCGAGGCGGGGCTCGGCTGGATCGTCAAGCTCAAGAAGGGCGCCTGCGTCGGGAAGAGCGCGCTCGAGGTCCAGAAGGCCCACGGACTGGCGCGCAAGCTGGTGGGCTTCACCCTGAAGGAGCGGGGTTTCCCTCGGCACGGCTATCCGGTGTGGGTGGACGGCCAGCGCTCGGGCGACGTGCGCAGCGGCAGCGTCTCGCCTTCGACGGGCGAGCCGATCGGCACGGCGTACCTGCCCGTGGCCGTGGCGCGGCCGGGGACGCGGTTCGAGGTCGAGATTCGCGGCATGCGGCTTCCGGCCGAAGTCGTGGAGACGCCGTTCTGGAAGAAAGGCTCGCACCGCTGATCCGGCTCGCGGTCCTCACCGTATCGGACCGCGTGGCCGCCGGGCAGCGGGAGGACCTGTCGGGGGCGGCGATCGCCGAATGGGCGGCGGCGCGCGGGTACCGGGTGGTGGCGCGGGAGGTGGTCCCGGATGAGACGCCGGCGATCACCGGCAGGCTGGTGAGCTGGGCGGACGGGGGTGAGGCGGACGTGATCCTCACCACCGGAGGGACCGGGCTGACGGCCCGGGACCGCACTCCCGAGGCGACGCGGGCCGCGCTGGAGAAGGAGGCGCCCGGCATCGCCGAGCTGCTGCGGGCCAGCGGGGCGGCGCGGGTCCCGCGCGCCGCCCTCTCCCGCGGGATGGCCGGCACGCGGGGCAGCGCGCTCATCGTGAACCTGCCCGGTTCGTTGGGTGGCGTGAAGGACGCGCTGGCCGCGCTGGAGCCTCTCGTCGGGCACGCGGTCGATCTGCTTCAGGGCAAGACCGAGCACACCTGATGGCGCACCGCATCCTCATCACGATGGACGATCTCGAGGCGGCGATCCGGCTCAACGCCGCCTTGGAGGCCGCCGGTTTCGAGACGTCCATGGTATCGGCGCAGGACGATGCCAAGGCGGCCGTGCTGCGCGACGATCCGGACCTGGTGCTCCTCACGGGCGGGCTCCACGAGCCCGCGGCCGCCCGGCTGCTCGCTCTGGTGCGTGACGGGCGCGTGGCCACGCTCGGTCTGCTCGAGCCGACCGAGGTGGATCCGGCCGCGGTCATGCACCGGATGGGGCTCACGGCCGCCGTGGCGAAGCCGGCCGACGCCGCCGAGGCGGTGGCCCTGTGCCGCCGCCTCATCGAGCGCAAGCAGCTGCAGGAGCGCACCGGGATTCTCGGCGATCATCCCGCGATCCAGGAAGTCCTCATCAAGATCGAGCAGATGGCGCCGGTGTCGAGCACGGTGCTCATCGAGGGAGAATCCGGCACCGGCAAGGAGCTGGTGGCGCGGGCGATTCACGACCTGTCGCCGCGGCGGGCCAGGCCGTTCATTGCGATCAACTGCGCGGCGCTGCCCGAGACGCTGCTCGAGTCCGAGCTGTTCGGGCACGAGAAAGGCTCCTTCACCGACGCCGTGGAGCGGCGGCTCGGCCGGTTCGAGATCGCGGACACCGGCACGATCTTGCTCGATGAAGTGGGCGAGATGCCGCCCGCGACGCAGGTCAAGCTGCTGCGGGTCCTGGAGGAGCGGGAGTTCTTCCGGGTGGGGGGCGCGGCGCCCATCAAGGTGGACGTGCGGGTGGTGGCGGCCACCAACCGCCCGCTCCGGGAGGCGATGGCGACCGGTGACATCCGCTCCGACCTCTATTACCGGCTCAACGTCCTCTCGATCTACCTGCCCCCCCTCAGGGAGCGGCGGAGCGACATCCCGCTCCTGGTGCGGCGGTTCATCCACGAGTTCAGCAAGCTCCACGACCGGCCGTTCCGCGGCATCGAACCGGCGGCGCTCCAGATCCTGGTGGACTCGCCGTGGCCGGGTAACGTGCGGCAGCTGCGCAATCTGGTGGAGTCGATGGTCGTGCTGGCGCCCACGAGCGAGATCCGGCCGGAGGACATCCCGCGCGAGATACGGGACCAGGGGAGGGAGCGGCTGCTGCCCGTCAGGGTGCCGGGGATGCCCCGGGAGGTGGCCGGGCAGGAGCTCACCTACATCGTGCAGTCGCTGCTCGATCTCCGCCTCCAGGTCGAGGACCTGCGGCGCCGGCTGGAAGAGCACCCCCAGCGGGTCGAGGTCATCGAAGTCCCGCACGAGGCTCCCGACGCCGAGGTGGTCATCGGTGGCGGCGTGCAGCCGTCCGGGACGGCGTCGCGTGGCGCGGAGGGGCAACTCCGCGCCGTGAGGGGCCGCGAGGCGGTGGTCTACGAGTCGGGGATGAGCATGGCGGAGGTGGAGCGGGCGGCTATCGAGGCGGCGCTGGCCGAAACCAGGGGCAATCGCCGCAAGGCGGCGGAGATGTTGGGGATCGGTGAGCGGACGCTGTACCGGAAACTGAAGGAGTACGAGGCTGGAGGGGGTTCAATCTCAACTCATACTTGAGCTGTGGGCACACAAGTCCTTGACTTTTCAAGGCTTCCATCATAGCGTGCACTGCTGAAACCTCGGCCGGAGTGGGGTGAAAACCGGCTGGTACAGGCACTAAGACATTATCTGACAACAACTTAAACGGCTTTTCCAGTGCAATTTGCACTGGGGGCGACGTGTCCCGGTGGGGTGCGGTGGGTCGCGGAGAGAAGCTGAGGGTGCCGAATCCTGGTAAGCCGGTGAAGGGTCGGCTTGACGCGCCTGGAGCCACGGTGCACAAGTCGAGAAAGCGGTACCGGCGGCGCCCCAAGCACCCGTTACGGCACGCGGATTGAAGCGCGAAAGGGTGTGCAGATGAGTGCCAACCCTGGCTTGCCCGCACCTGGTGAGTCGCCTGAGGCGTGGACCATGCGTCGCGCCGAGCAACTCATCTCCGCGCTCTCCGGTGTGCTGTCGGCGCGGATCGTTACCGGTCGTGGGGGTGAGATCGAGGAGATCCACGTCCTGACGACGGCGGAGGTGCAGCCGAAGCAGGCGGTGCGGAACGTCGAGAGTGCGCTGATGGCGCAACTTGGCATCAAGGTGGACCACCGCAAGATCAGTGTGGCGCAGACGGCCGAGGTGCGGCCGATCGACGTGCTGGAGCAGCAGGCGGTATCGGACGCGGCGAGCCGGCGGAAGCTGGTTTATGCGGACCTGGTGATCGAGTCGCCACGGCCCAAGCGCGTGGAGATCCGGGTTCTGCTGCGGTCGGGTGAGGTGTTGGTGGAGGGGATGGAGGAGGGGGTGGATGAGGCCCGGAGCCGGGTGCAGCTCGCGGCGCGGGCGGCGGTGAAGGCGATCGAGAAGGACCTGGTGGATTCGGGGGTGGTGTTGGAGGGTGTGCGGGTGGTGGAGGCCTTCGACCGGAAGCTGGTACTGGCTGGCGTGCACGGGGTGGGTGGGCGGACTTCGCAGCTGCTGGTCGGGACAGCGGAAATCAAGGAGAGTCCCGAGCAGGCAGCGGTGCTGGCGGTACTGGATGCGACCAATAGGTGGTTCTTGTTGCAGCACTGAGTGCAGCGCTGAGGTAGCAGGTCGGTTTTTCGAGCGGAGTGTAAGAGCTCTTTCACAAAGGATACGGACCCCCGGCGAGGCTCATAGCGAGCTGAAGCGGGGACTTGGGAGCGGAGCGTCGGCACGCCCGTAGCGGGTGGGCGTGACTTCTCGAAGGGGAGGAGGTGACGCTCGTGTTCGATTTCGGTTGGTTCGCGGGCCTTCTCGCGGCCATCATCCGCCTGCTGGTTCAAGATATGGGCGGGACTAACAGCTGGTAAGGAAGCCGTTCCCCGGGGGTCGTATCAACACCGCATGACTCTTCGAGTAAAGATCTTCGTCTTCTTGACCGCACTGATGGCGCTAGTGTGCTTGCTAGCTGCCACTTGGGGTATTGGTGCGACCGATTCGCAGCGCATGTGGAACGCGCTCGCGGCGTTTGCGGTTCTTGGTTTCTTTGCTGAGGCTTCGTACCTCAGGCTGCGAGTAGGTAGCGGCGAGACCAACGCGTCAGTCGCCTTCATCCCTCAACTCGCGTCCATCTTTCTCCTGGACACGGGCTGGGTCTTGTCAATCGCGGCATTGGCAGAGCTTGGTGTGGAGTACGCGGTTAGGAAGAAGCCGCCTCTAAAGATCATCTTCAATGTTTCCCAGCTCGTGGTCTCGCTTTTCCTTGCGTCCTGGCTCTACCACTCTCTGGGCGGTACCTCCTCCCTGTCCCTGGCGGAGTTTCACCTCGCCCCCGTTCCTGTCGTAGCGGCGGTGGTAGGGTACTTTGTCTTGAACAACGTGGCGGTCACCAGTGTAGTGGCGCTCAGTGACCAGTTGACGTTTCACCACGCATGGCAGCGTATCGCCGGTCCGTCGCTGTTCTACGACGTCTTCTCATCGGCCCTCGCCCCTTTGCTGGCGTTCTTGTACGTGGACTTGGGGCTCTGGGGCATCCTGCTTCTCGTGCTGCCCCTGTTCTTTGTGCGTCACATATACCAGGTGAACATGCAGCTTGAGCAGGTCAACAGGGATCTGCTTGAGCTGATGGTGAAGGCGATCGAGGCTCGAGATCAATACACGTCCGGTCACTCGCTCCGTGTGTCTAAGATCGCTGGCCAGTTGGCACGCGAGAGTAGCTTGCCCGCGAAGATGGCGGATCAGATCACGACGGCGGCGCTGTTGCATGACGTCGGAAAGATCCATGAAGACTTTGCGCCGCTGCTTCGCAAGGAAACCAGACTAGACGGTACTGAGAAGGCACTGATGCAGACGCACCCATCGCGCTCTGCAGAGCTAGTCGCCACAATTTCGGCCTTCCGTGGGCCGATCGAACAGGCCGTCCGGCATCATCATGAGAATTTCGATGGCTCAGGCTACCCGCTGGGTCTTGCAGGAGACAGCATTCCGATCGGCGCGCGCGTGATCATGCTCGCGGATACAATGGACGCTATGACTACGGATCGCCCGTACCGCAAGGCGCTGTCGTATGAACGGGTGGTTGAGGAGCTCCGCCGCTACGCTGGAAAACAGTTTGATCCGCAACTAGTGGATGTCGTAGTTCGCAGCGCGGCGATCAAGGCGCTCGTCGCTGCGAGACTCCAGGGCCAACCTATGGAGACTCCGCCTGGAGGTCTGGCGGTCTTCGCGCGCGCGGAGCGGGCTATGCGACCGGGTCGTGTGGCTGCGGCTGGCTAGGCGTAGGCAGGAGGGGAGGTCACTCGCCGCCCGTGTTAGTTGCCGCGACGATTGCTGCGGCGTGATAACGCGAGGCTAACTGCACCAGCTTCCTCCGCTCTTCACTCTTGACTTCTCCCGTAATCTGCTCCGATAGCCGGATGACCTCCACTCTTAGCCTGAGCCAATGATCCACGTCTCGCCGCGAGAGTTCTACCGATGCTCTGATGAGCTGTCCGAGCGCCTCCTCAGGCTGGTGGAGATTCAGCAAGCGGTTCCACGCCAGAGCGGCCTCGACCATCCACCGATCCGCGAACATCCAGCGGTGCTGCGCCACTAGCTGGCGCAGGCGCCGGCAGCGTTCCGAGAGCCCTGCCAGATCCCCCACACGTAGAGCGCACAGGCCGAGACCAGCACAACAGTTTGCGGCTATGGGCCGAAGGTCCACTGCGGTCGCGAGATCCAGACCGCGTTCGAACGCAGTCACGGCGTCCCCAAGATGGTCAGTGAGAAGGCTGAGTACGCCTTGGTTGACGTGTCGGTAGACGCGGTACGGCCATCGCGGGAAGTGACTGTCTATGTGGGCGGAGAGCTCGAGGTGGTGCGCGGCGGCCTCAAACTGGCCCATCGCCATCTGGGCCACTGCGATATTGACAAGACTTGTTGCTTCGGCTTGGGGATTCAGCGTCCTTCGTGCCAGTGCTAGGCCACAACCGATCTGCTCGACGGACTCCGCATACCTCCCCAACTGCTTGAGGACAGCCCCGATGCCGTCCCGACACGCGTGCTCCAGCTCCCAATTCTGCTCGCGCTCTGCCTTCAACCGTGCACGCTCGAGCAGCGGCAGCGCCCGCTGGGGCCAGTAGTACTTCGCGAACACGTAGGCGCTCGCGAACAGCGCATGAGCCGAAAGCTCGCCGGTCGGGGAGGAGGCTGCGGCCCGGCGCTGAGAGCGAGCCGTGGCCCGCACGACCCCGAACGCACCGGTCTTGTCCGCCGTCCGCATCAGTAACGTCATTGCATCGTCACGGTGCGCGAAGGCGCCTGGCCCACGCGGGCCCAGCAGGCCCTCGAGCGCGTCGCAGATCCCCGACAGCGGCGCACGTCCGGAATGGTGGTCCGCCGCGATCTCGAGATAGCGGAACTCCCCCGCCTGATCTGCCGGGAGTGACGCCTGCCCGCGAGCCTCACGGCACAGGGCGTCGAGCCGGCCGAATTCCCTGAGGCCGAGGTAACAGTCGGCGAGAGCGGCGGCGACGGCGCCGTCATACCGCCCTGAGACACGGCGCACCAGCTCCAACGCCTCGGCACGCTCGCTCACGGCTCCCACGGACCCGGCGAAGTCGGCCGCCGCCACGGCGTGCGCACGCGCCTCGCCGGGGATCCCCGCCCGCTCGAGGTGGAGCGCGACTTCGATGCGGGCGGCGGGATTGCGGGCGGCCGACTCCGCGAGCACGGCGGCGAGCCGGGCGTGGATCCGCCGCTGCTCCTCTCCCTCGAGCGCGCTGCGCGCGACCGGCGCGTAGCTGTCGTGGGCGAAGCCGAAGCTCGCCCCCTCACGGCGCACGAAGCGCCCGCCTTCGAGCTCGAACATGGCCGACGCCAGCTCCGCCGGCGCCAGTTGCGTTACGGCAAGGATCTCATGCTCCGCCAGCGGCCGCGCCGCCACAGCCAGGGCGGCCGTGACCGAGCGCGCGCCGCGGGAGAGAGCCGCCAGGCGGGTCGCGGCCGATGCCTCGAACGACTCCTCGGCGGTCCGCGTCTGATCCGCGATACCAAGCAGCCAGTCGGATGCGGGGCGCCCGTCGTGGGCGGGAATCGCGAGCGCCAGCTCCGTCGCGTGGAGGGGATTGCCGCGCGCCAACCTGCCCACGGATTGCACGATGGGCGGCGACGCCTCCAGGCCGCGCTGCGTCAGGACGTCGGCCGCGATGCGCTGGAGGCTCGCCTCCTCGAGCGGGCCGACCCGCTGGATCTGCGCGTATCCCTGCGCCCTCCCCTGGTCGGCGAAGTCCCCGCCGTCGGAGCCGCTCTCGTCGCTGGAGCGCGCGACACAGACCAGCAACGTGCGCTGGCCGGACACCTGCCGCCCGTAATAGTGCAGCAGCGCGAGCGTGGTTTCGTCGGCGTCCTGAACGTTGTCCACCACGAGCAGCAGCGGCTGCTCGAAGGACACCGACTCGCCCGCACGACAGGTGGCCTCGCACAGCCGGTGGCGTGCCGAGTCGTCCGCGGCGGCCGCGGGCGGTGCGTGCGGAAAACGTTCCCGCAACTCGGGCGCCAGCCTCCCCAGCTCGCTGATCCAAACCTCCCCCAGCGCGACGAAGCCGGGCAGCTCCGCCATCTGCCGGACCAGCGCCGAGACCGGCGCAAAGGGTACGCACTTCTCCGTCCGGAAACAGCGGGCGACGCATGCCGCTCCGCCCGCGACCCGCACCTGGTCGGTGAGCTTGGTGGCGAGCGCAGTCTTCCCTATCCCGGGCGGCCCCAGCAGGACGACGCAGCCACCGCGGCCTCCCCGCGCCGCGTCCCACGCCTGCCACAGGGCGGCGAACTCCGCCGTGCGGCCGTACAGCGGGGTGAGCGCCAGCGGGGCCACGGTCTCGCTGACGCGCGACGCCGCCGGGACGTCGCCGGGCGAGCGCCCCGGCGCGGGCGCGCCGCAGCGCTGGCGCTTCGCCCAGTCGCGCATCTCGGGGCCCGGCTCCGCACCCAGCTCCTCCTTGAGCCGCGCCTCGTACTCGACGAAACGCCGCAGCGCCAACGTCCGGTCGCCCAGCAGCGTCAGGGCGGCGAGCTGCGCCAGCATCGCCGTCTCATCGAGACCGTCGAGGTCGAGCAGCGAGTCGGCCACCGACCGCATCCCCTCCCAGTCACCCTCGGATCGGCTGGTGACGAGCAATCCGTGCAACGCCCTGCGCATCGTTTCCAGCAGGCGACGGCGCTCCGCATCCAGCCACCGCTCGAAGTTGGGCGCGTGCCTGAACCACACGCCCTCGAGGAGATTGCCGCGCCACAGCGCCCGTGCATCGCGCTGCCGGCGCTGCGCGGCACACCGCTCGAACTCCGCGACATCGGCCCATACGAGCCCGTCCTGCAAAACCATCTCGTCCTTCGATCGCGAGACGATCGCTTCGCAGCGCAGGCTCTTGTTGACCAGGGACACGGACTGGGAAAGGGAGTGGCGCGCGCGACCGACGTGGTCCTCCGACCAGAGCAGATCCATCACGCCGTCGCGCGACTGGGGCTGACCGGGCCGGCGCACCAGCAGGGTGAAGAGCGCCAGCTGCTTTCGCGTGCGGAATGCCACGCGATCGCCCCCCGGGCCGTGAAGGGTCACGGGGCCGAGACAGCGGTACTGGTACTCTCGAGGACGGCCGTCGCCGGAAACGTTCATCGGTTGCGCTGCCATGGCTTGAGTCGTGAAATGGCTAACGCGGTGCGTCACCTAGGTGTCACCAAGAAGGCCACAAGCGCAAGCGAAATTGCGATACCTTCCGAAGTGCTTACGTCGATCCACCCTGCGCTGGGGACCTGACGCAGCACCCGCTCACGCGCCAAGTTGCTTCTCCGGCATCCGGCGGCGCACGCTGGGCGGAGGGTTGCCAACCAACGCGCCTGACCCGCGAAGCCACCGGTAACGTGGCGTCGACGCAACAGTGGTGGCGTTGTGCCACCGTCCTAGGGGCATCCAGATCTTCCCCACGGATATCTCAACAAGTTCATTCTGAATGACTTAGCCACATGCAAGGCCAGGTGGTTCTTGGCTTGCCTCTTGCTATAGTATCATTGTTCCTGCGACGCCCCCAGTCTCACCGACTGGAACCACAGTCCCATCGTCCCGCACAGGAGGAGTAGATGTCGCTTACGAAGCGCGTCACCGCTGGGGCATTTGCCGGATTGCTCTGCGCAATCATTCTGGCAGCGCCCGCAGCGGCACAGACCACGGCCACGGCGTCGATCAACGCCAAGGCCCAGGTGACCGGAATTGCGCCGCTCACCGCCACCGGGGTCAACGACCTCGACTTCGGCACCGTCACAGCCGGCACATCCTTCAGACAGACCGACCCGACCAAGCAGGGCCGGTTCTCGATCGCGGGCCAGGCCAGCCAGGCGGTAACCGTCAGCTTCACGCTGCCGACCGTGCTGACCGGTTCGGGCAGCTCCACGATCCCGATCAGCTTCGGATCGAGCGATGGGATCATCTTCAGCCCCTCGTTCCCGACGGTTGGCGGGACGTTCAGCCCCTCGGCGCCGTACGCGACGAGCCTCAACGCCTCTGGGGCCCTGCTGGTCGGCATCACGGGCACAGTGGCGCCGCCGAGCCTGACGTCCACCGGGCTCTACCAGGGGACAGTCACGCTCACGGTGTCGTACTAGCAGCGAGCCAGCAGCGCGAGCAGTTCGCGCGACCACCGTGCCGGTCCGGCAGCGGCCAACGGGCAGAGGTCTCCCGATGTTGATGCTCCGGCCGGCACGGTTGCTGGTTACACATGGGAAGCAAGCTGGCGATCGCCATGCTCACGGCGTCGACGCTGACGCCGGCTTGGGCCTCGCCCCTCCACGCGCAGAGGCGGCTGGTGCCCGTGATGGTCGTGCCGCCGCTAACCGCGGTGGCCGTCAACGACCTCTCGTTCGGCACCGTGCTTCCGGGGATCGCAGTGTCGGTGTCCACCAGTGATCCGCGCCACTCGGGGCAGTTCGAGGTTCTGGGGCCGGCGGGCGCGAGTGTCCGGGTCGAGTTCGCCCTGCCCAGCGCGCTCCTCTCGTACCAGGGTGCACTGCTCCCCGTCAGCTTCGGGTCCGGCGATGGTTTCGCCGATTTCAGCCACGGGATTCCACCGCGTGGCTTGGTGTTCAATCCTCACTCGCCGGTGATCGGCGCGCTCGGCCCCAACGGGCGTCTCGTCCTGCGGCTAGGCGGCACGGTGAACCCCGGGCCGACCCAGGCCGGCGGCGACTACAGCGCCACCATTTCCATGACCGTGTACAACCTGGGAAGCTGAGATGCGCGCCCGGTTCACCCGAGCCCTGCGGATTGCGGCCAGCACGGTTCTTCTGGCGGTTCTCCTGCCGGCCATCATCGAGGCGATCTACGTGGCGCCGACGGCCGTGTTCATGGACGACCGGTCGGAAGCGGCCCAGGTCACGATTGGCAACTCGGGCGACACGCCTGAGGAAGCGACGGTCGAGCTCAAGTTCGGCTTCCCCGACGCCGACTCGGCGGGCACCCCGTTCGTGCGGATGGTGGACGATCCGGGCCCGGAGTATCCCTCGTCCGCCGACTGGATCCGCGCTTATCCCCAGCGCGTGCGCCTCGAGCCCAAGTCGCAGCAGATGGTGCGGCTGCTGGCGCGGCCGCCGGCGAACCTCCCCGATGGGGAGTACTGGACCCGGCTGATCATCACGGGGCGCGGCGCTTCGGTGCCCGTCCAGGGAGCGGATAGCGGGGTGCGGGTCGGCGTGAACCTCGTGATCCGGCTCGTGGCGTCGGTGACGTACCGCAAGGGCAAGGTCGCGACCGGAGTTGCCGTGCGGGACCTCGGAGCCGAGGCGGAGGGAGACTCGCTCACGCTCTGGGCGCACCTGGACCGCCAGGGCAATGCGGCCTTCCTGGGCACCGCCGACATCGAACTGGTGAACGGAGGCGGTTCCACCGTGCGCCGCTGGTCCACCGCGCTGGCGGTGTACGTCCCGATGCAGCGGCGCTTCGCCTTCCCGCTCGACTCGGTCGCGCCGGGCGACTATCACGTCCGCTTCCGGCTCCGCGCGGAGCGCTCCGACCTGCCTGCAGAGCGCGTACTGCCCGCCCCGACCGTGACCGACTCGGTGGCAGTCCGCGTTGGCTGAGGCCATCCATGAGCGCTGCTCCGCCCCGGATGCCCGCCACGGCCCGAACCCATCGGCGCCCGCGCTGCGCGACGCTGCTGCTGGCCTTCGTGCTGTCGTTCGGGGTGGCCGAGCGGTCGCTTGCCCAGCTCGCGCTGCATAACGCGCCGGTCATAGAGCACGGCACTGCCGGGCGGGACACCGCGTACGTCGACGCGGTGATTCAGCTCAGCATCGAGAACGGCCCCTCGGCCGTAGTGCCGGCCCTGGAATACAACTCCACGCTGTTGCTGCCGCTCCACCGCTTCCTCGATATGGCCGAGATCCACGTCGACACGATCGCGCTGAGGGACTCGGCCGTGGCCGTGCTCGAGCCCGGTCACGTCGTGCTCCGGTTCATTCCGGGTGCGCGCGTACTGATGCGGGGCGCGGACTCCGTCCGCTACGACACGGCCGACGTGGCATGGTCGGATGGCGACCTGTTTGTGGCCACCGGGCTGCTGGATCGGCTGCTGGGCCTCAACACCGGCGTGGAATGGGAGAACCTGTCGGCCATGGTCGGCCGGTCCGGCGGCCTGCCGGTGGTCCAGCGCACCCGCCGCGAGCGCCGGCACCAGCTGCTCTACCAACCGGCGCAGGCAGCGCAGGCGCTCGACATCCCGCTCCGGCAGCGGGTGGTGGACGGTGCGGTCTTCACCTGGTCGGTCACGGCCGCCACCAGCGGGCCGACCAACCAGATGTCGGCGGATCTCGGGTTCGGGGCGGGGCTGCTCGGGGGCAGCGCCGAGCTGCGGCCGCAATTGTGGAGCGACCACGGCGTTTCGAACGCCCAGCTGCAGGCGTCGTGGACGCGCGCGTGGTCCGGGTCGTACTGGATCCGGCAGGCGCGGCTCGGCGACGTCCAGACAAGCGGGCTGCGGTCGATGCTCGTCCAGGGCGCCGTGATCACCAACGCGCCGTTCATCCGCTCCTCCGAGTTCGACATCGAGCCGATCGTCGGCAACGTGCCCGCCGGGTGGGAAGCGGAGCTGTACGACGGCGGGAGGCTGCTCGGCTACGCCGACGCGAACGCGGTCGGCTCGTTCCTCGTTCCGCTGCAGCTGCGCTACGGGGAGAACCCGTTCAATCTCGTGCTGTACGGTCCTTCGGGCGAAACGGTCCAGCAGAAGCGCACGATCCGCGTCGCATCCAGCCGGCTGCCCGACGGGCAGCTGGAGTACTCTTTCGCGGCGGGGCGCTGCCAGTACGATCCGTGCGACGGGCTGATGAGCGCTGACGTTCGCTATGGTCTCTCGAGCCACGTCACGGTTCAGGGTGGGTCGGACGCGTACTTCCAGGGGCCGCGCGGCACGCTGTGGCAGCCGTATGCTGTGGTTTCGGCGGCGCCGATCCCCGCACTCGGGCTCACGGGTGAGGCGGTGGTGAACGGGCATCTCAGGGCCTCGGCGGACTACGATCCTTCGGAGGACCTGCGGGCCAGCGCCACGGTCACACGCTTCGCCCCGGCGGGCGCTTTATACAGCGGCGCCGGCGCGGAGGCGTCGGAGTCGGACGGGTCGCTGTTCTGGCGGCCGGGCTGGATGAACGGCGCACTGTTCTTCACGGGCACCGGCGTGGTCTCCGTCATTCCCGGCCTGCGGCAGGTCGTGGAGCGCCTCTCGGGCACCACCCAGGTAGGCCAGATCCGCTATTCGCTGGGGCTGCTCTACAACACGCTGTATCGTGGCGCGGCCGGAGACAGCGCCGGCTTCGCCATCGACGCGAGCGCCGACGCCGTCGTGTTCGGCCCGTGGAAGTGGCTCCGCACGTCCAACGTGCAGGGCCAGCTCGCGGTGGAGCCGGCGCACGGGCTCACGGCGCTGCGCGCGAGCATCGGCCGGCGGATCTCGCAATTGCTCCGCATCGATGCGGCGGTTGGCTGGTACCGCGTCGGGGGGGTGAGTCTTGAGCTGGGCCTCACGACGGCCACGCGGGGGCCCCAGACCGGGACCCGGAGCCGGTTCTCGCAGGCGGGCTCGCAAGCGCTGACGTACTCGTCCGGGTCCGTGGCATGGGATCCGCGGTCGCGACTACTCAAGCTGGGCGACGGGGCGGATCTCGACCGCGCGGGCGTCTCCGGGGTCCTGTTCCGCGACGACAACGGCAACGGCGTGCGCGACCCGGGCGAGCCGGGCCTGGCGGGCATCCCGGTGAGCGTCGGCGGCTTCGCAGCCCAGACCGACTCGGACGGCCGGTTCGCCGCGTGGGGTCTGTATCCGTCGGAGCCGGTCCAGATCAAGGTGGATACGCTGGCGCTCCCGGATCCGCATCTACTGCTGCCGGCCCCCGTCATCCGGGTGCGGCCGACGCCCAACGCCTTCGGCGAGATTCAGATCCCGCTGGTTGTAGGGGCCGAAATCGCGGGCTTCGTCGTGCTCGGCGACCGGGCGATCGGAGGAGTGCCGGTCGTGCTGCGGGAATTGAACACCGGCAAGGAGATCACCGTCGTGACGTTCGCCGACGGGGCATTCTACAGGGCGGCCGTGCCGCCGGGAGAGTACGAGGTCACCCTGCCGGACGCCGTGCTGGACCGCCTGAAGGCGTTCGCGCCCCCGCTCTCGATCTTCGTGCCGCCGGGCCCCGGCGAGAAGCGATTTGAGGACCTGCAGCTGCGACTGGAGCCTCGCTCGTGACCCGCCAGCCCGATTGGCCGATGGGGTTGTCGAGGCAGGCGTGGCCGCACCATTATGGAGTCGTGCGCGGACCGCAGCGTGGACCGATGACCAGCCGGCGTCGAGGAAGCTGAGCAGTGCCGATCCAGGGCAATATCGAGGAAGCGGGCCTCCCCGACGTGCTCCAGCTGCTGTCGCTGGGGCGGAAGAGTGGGTGTCTGACCTTGGTCGACGGAGAGACCCAGGGCCACGTCTACCTCGATGTCGGCCGGATCAGCTATGCCACGGTGGCCAACCGACTCGACCGGCTCGGCGACATGCTCGTCAAGAGCGGCCGCATCACGCAGCAGCAGCTGCAAACGGCGGTCGACGAGCAGGGGCGCACCAGCAAGCGGCAGCTCGGCCGCATTCTCGTGGATTCGGGGAAGATCGACCGCGGCGAGCTCGAGCGGTTCATCCGGATGCAGGTCGAGAACGCGGTCTACTACCTGTTCACCTGGAAGCAGGGCACGTTCAGCTTCGCGTCGGACCGGTTGCCGCCGCACCAACCCCTCCTGGTTTCGCTCGACGCCGAGAGCCTGCTGCTCGAAGGTGCGCGGCGGGTGGACGAGTGGAGCCTGATCGAGAAGAAGATCCCTTCGTTCGACCTCGTGTTCCGCAATACCAGGGAGAAGCTCGGCTCGTCGGCCGACAGCCTCACCGACGAGCAGAAGCGCATCCTGCCCTTGCTCGACGGCACGCGCGACGTGACTGGACTCATCGACCTCACGGCGATGAGCGAGTTCGACGTCGGCAAGGCGCTGTACGGCCTGCTCACGGCCGGGTTCATCCAGTTGGTGGAGCGTCGCGCCCACATCCGCCATCTCGACTACCGTGACCTGCTGGCCTACGTGGTGCGCGAGGCTGAATTTGCCGACCCGCAGCGGCGCAAGGAGGCGGCGCGGCACATCGTGGACTGCCCGACGTGCGCCGAACGGCTGCGCACCATCCACGTGCGGCGATCGACCGGGTCGGGGATGGTTCCCGTCGACATGCCGGAAGCGGTCGTGGGGGCCGTGCCGGCGCTGTCGCAGGCGTCTCTCGCGCCGCTGGGCCGGAAACCGCAGCCGGCGCTGTCGCAGGCGACGCTCGCGGCGCCCGAGTGGCAACCGCAGCCGGCGCCGCTGCAAGTGTCTCCCGGGCCGCCGGTCCGGCAGCCGCGGCCGGCGCCGCCGGTTCCGCGGCGCGCCGCCGCGGAGTCTCCGGTGCTGGTGGAACGGCGCGCCCGCGAACGCCGCGCGGGCAGCGACCGCCGCGCGTTCGACCGCCGGACTGGTATGGAGCGTCGTCATCTGGTGGGCCTGTCGTCCCTGCAGCCCAACTTGGAGCGGCGCAGGGGCCCGCGCCGCGACGACGACCGGCGGGGGGAGACCGCGCGCGACCGCCGGAGTACCGATGCCGTCCAGCTTTCGGGCGCGGCGGCTGCCACGTCGCCAGGCCCGGGGATGAGGGCGACCGAGCCGCGCCAGTTCCGGCCGCTCGACCTGCAAGGCAGGGATGAGGGCGACAATGCCGTTGCCGGCGACCGGTCGAGTATCGAGAGCACCTCGGCTGCAGCGCAGGTGATGGCGTTCGCGTCGGAGCCCGAGGCGGTGGCCCAGGCCCCGGCGCCGCTCCCGGCCGAGGCGCCACCCTCGAATGGCGGGTCGGCGGCGCCCGGCTCGTCGGCTGCGGAGCGAGCCCGCGCAGAGCTCGAATGGCTGGTGAGCCCACGCGAATCGCTCGAGATGATTCGCGCGTCCCGGGCCCAGCTGCCTGCAATGGCTGCGGCAGCTGGCTCCCAGGCGAAGCCGGGCGCCGCTCCTGCGGCCACGCCCGTCCCCGATCGGCGCTCGGCAGCGGCAAGTCCCGTGGCGATTGCCAGCGGAGCACCGCAGACGGACTTGCGGAGGCTCGAACGGTTTCGCGGTGGAACCAATGGGGTGCGCACGACCGACGCCGCGAAGGGCACAAATCAGGCATCTGCGCGGCAAGTATTCCCGCTGCGCTCGCTTGCCGTCGCGGCGGTGATCGCGTGCGTCGCGTTGCTGGGTTACATGGCTGGGCAGCTCGGCAGACAGGGACGCGCGGAGCGGACGGGAGAGAGCACTGAGGTCAACGCCCTGGCTCCCACCGAGGCGCAGGCGCAGTCAAGCGCCAGCGGGGGCGAGTCTCGCGTGAGGGGCCGTGCTGCGAACGTGCCGTCGTCGCGGACCGCGGCCCCGGTGGTGGCGCAGCGCCGGCCCGAGCAGCCGGCGCGTCCGGTGGTGGAGCGGGGCGCCAACGCGCAACCACGCGCCCGGGGCGCCGCACTGGTTCCCGTGGCGACGGCCGCGCCGGCACCGGCGCCGCGAGAGGCACCGCCGGCGGCGCCAGCTCCGAGCGTCGGTGTCATCCGCGGCGTCGTGCGCAATGGCGCCGGCGGTGCGGTCGCGGGCGCCCGGGTTTCGGTGCGCGGGACGGCGCTCTCGGCGGTGACCGACGGCTCCGGGGCCTTTGAGATCCAGGGCGTGCCGGACGGGCAGGTCGCACTGCAGGCCAACGCCGATGGGTATGTTGCGGGCAGCGCTCAGGTGCGGGCTACGGCCGGCGCGACCGTCTCCGCGGACCTGTCGCTTGACCGCGTTCCGGCCGCCCCAGCCGCCGCCGCTCCCGCGGCCTCGGCCTCCGAGCCGGACCGCGAGCTGGCGGCGGGCGGGTGGATTCCCGTGGACCGCGCCGCGGCGACGGAGCTCCTGGGCGGGACGCTCGGAGCCATCCAGGGACTCACGATAGAGAGCATCGCCTCGTCCGCGGCGGGCAGTCGGTCGCGGGTGCGCCTCGCGCAGCTCACGGCATCGGGCGACCGGATCGTCCTCACCGAGACTCGGGCCGGAGCGGCGGTGCGCGGAGGTTCAGGCCCGGCCGTCCTGACGGCGCTCAGGGTGATGCCCGCGTCCGAGGCGTACCCGTGGTGCACGGGCACGGCGAGCCTGGGGAACATCCTGGTGACGGTGAAGACCAAGCTGTCGGCCGATGTCCTGCGCCCGCTGCTTCAGCGGCTGGGCGAGGTGCCGGGACAGTAGGACAGTAGGGAACCAGCTCGGCGCGGCCGGAGCGCCTGCCGGCTCAGGTCCGCCGTGCCGCTTCAGCCACCTCCCGAACGATGTCGTCCGCCTTCTTCCCCGCTGCTTCGGCGTGGAAGTTGACGACGATCCGGTGCCGCAAGACCGACAGCACCACGCCGTCGAGGTCCTCGAGGTCGGCCATCGGCCGCCCGTCCATGGCGGCCCGCGCCTTGGCCCCGAGCACCAGGAACTGGCTCGCCCGCGGTCCCGCGCCCCACGCCACGTACTCCTTGACGCCCTCCGGCGCCAGCGGGTTGGACGGGCGCGTCATCCGCGCCAGCTTCACCGCGGCCTGCACCACGACCTTGGGCGCGGGCACCCGGCGGACCAGGCCCATCAGCTCGAGCAACTCGTCGCCGGAGAGCACCGGCTTCAGCGCGGCGACGGTCGCGCCCGTCGTCCACTCGACGATCTGCTCCTCCTCGTCGGCGGACGGGTAGTCGACGTGCAGTTCGAACATGAACCGGTCGAGCTGGGCCTCGGGGAGCGGGTACGTCCCCTCCTGCTCGATCGGGTTCTGCGTGGCGAGCACGAAGAACGGTTCAGCGAGGCGATAGGTCTGGTTCGCCACGGTCACCGCGTGCTCCTGCATCGCCTGCAGCAGCGCCGCCTGCGTCTTGGGCGGCGTGCGGTTGATCTCGTCGGCCAGCACGATGTTGCCGAACAGCGGTCCCGGCACGAAGCGGAAGGCGCGCCCGCCTGTCGTCTTGTCCTCTTCGATCACGTCGGTACCGGTGATGTCGCTCGGCATCAGGTCGGGCGTGAACTGGATGCGCGAGAACTTGAGGTGCAATGCCTCGGCCACCGAGGAGACCATCATCGTCTTGGCGAGCCCCGGCACGCCCACCAGGAGGGCATGACCGCCGGACAGGAGCGCCGTGAGGATGCCGTCCAGCACCTCGCGCTGCCCCACGATACGCTGTCCCACCTGCTCGAGGAGACGGGAGCGCGCCGCGGCGAGCCGCTCCAGCAGCTCGACGTCGCGCTCGCCCTTGGATGGAAAAGGAAGCGTACTCATCGAACCCTAGGTTACCCGGTCAGCGGCGCTCGGGTCAATTCGGGCACCGTGCGGGACCGAAACCCGTCGCTTTGCGGCGGATTTCACAAGGGCTATATTTCCGCCGCCCGAATGGCCCTGGAACCGGACGAGAGCGCTGCAAGCCGCGGTTTCGGCGCGGGTTACTCCATCGTGGCGGCCGGCTTTACCCTGGCCTTCGCGGTCCTGCTGTTCCTTGGTGCGGGCGTGCTGGTCGATCGATGGCTTCACACCCGCCCGATCTTCACCCTGATCGGTGTGCTGGTCGGTCTAGGCGCGGGGATGTACGCCTTCATCGTCCGCGTGCTGGCGGAGTCGCCGCCACGGAAGAAGCCAGGCGGCGGCGCGGGCGGCAGGGCGTGAACTGGGTCGTGCGGATGGCGCTGGTGGGGGGCGCCGCCCAATTGGTGGTGGCGGCGATCGCCTCGGTCGCAGCCGGCACCCTGGGTCTGGTGGCGGCGCTGGTGGGCGGCGGGATCGCGAGTGCGGCGCAGGTGGCCGCGGTCGCGCTGCTGAGGCCGGGAATGAAGGCCGGCACTCCCGAATTCGTGCGGCGCTGGGCCACGGGCATTGCCATCCGGGGTGGCAGCGCCCTCGCGATGGCCGGTGTGGTGTTCGCGACCAGGGCGGTGCTGCCGCCGCTGTGGACGGCGCTGGGGTTCCTGGTCGTGCTGCTGACGCTCCTCTACGCGGAGATGCGATTTCTCGAATGATGCAGACGCCTGATATCGGACGGATGATCCTCGAGCGCACCGGAGACGCGCACCAGATCGATCTTCCGTTCGGCGACTTGCTCCACCTCCGGCCCTGGTCCCTGCCGACCGGCTGGATCGTGAACATCGGCGGGACGCCGATTGACCTGTCGCCCACCCGCAACGTCGTGTTCATGCTCGTTGCCGCGTTCCTGGTCTGGCTCACGCTCTGGCTCACCGGGCGGGCGCTGACCCGGCAGCGGGAGGCCGGCGGCGGCGCTCCGCGCGGCTTCGCCAACATGGTCGAGGCGGCGGTGCTGTTCGTCCGGAACGACGTCGCGATCGCCAGCATCGGGCACAAGAACGGGGCGAAGTTCGCCCCGTACATCCTCACCCTGTTCTGGTTCATCCTCTACTGCAACCTGCTCGGCCTGGTGCCCTACGGGGAGAAGCCGACCGGCAGCTTCTGGGTGACGGGGGCACTTGCCCTGACGGCGCTGGTGACGATCGAGATCTCGGGGTTCGTGACGCTGGGACCGAAGGGATACCTCAGGACCATCGTGTTCACGCCGCCGGGTACGACGGGGATCACGGCGGTGCTGCTCACGCTGATCATGACTCCGATCGAGATCATCGGGAAGATGGTGAAGCCGTTCGCGCTGATGCTGCGGCTCTTTGCCAACATGGCCGCGGGCCACTTCGTGATGCTCTCGCTGCTGAGCCTGATCTTCCTGTTCGGGAACATCGCGTATTTCCGCTGGGCGATCGCCGGCGGGTCGGTGGTGTTCGTGCTGTTCATGATGGCGATCGAGCTGCTGGTGGCGTTTATTCAGGCCTATGTCTTCGCGCTCCTCACGTCCACCTTCATCGGGCTGATGCAGCACGAGCACTAGGCGTTCCGGTAAACCAAGGGGGGAAAGTCAGATGTCCATGATGCAAGCCGTGGCGGACGCGGCGGCGGTCGCGAAGAACAACAACGCCCTGCTGGGCGCGGGCCTGGGGCTGGGGCTCGCGGTGATCGGCGCGGGGCTCGGCATCGGGCGAATCGGCGGCCAGGCGGTCGAGGCGATCGCGCGGCAACCCGAGGCGTCGGCCGACATCCGCGGCGCGATGATCCTGACGGCGGCGCTGGTCGAAGGCGTGGCGCTGGCGGCGGTGGTGTTCGCCCTGCTCTTCAAGGTCTTGTGACGCCGGTCTTCGCGTTCCTGCAGGCCGCGGAAGAGGTCCCCAAGGGCCCGTTCGCGATCACTCCCGGCGTCTCGATCTGGACGTTGGTGATCTTCCTGGTGCTGGTGATTGTGCTCGCGAAGACGGCCTGGCCCGCCATCCTCAAGGCGGTGGAAGAGCGGGAGCGGAAGATCCAGGCCCAGCTCGACCAGGCCGAGAAGGCGAACCAGGAAGCGCAGCGCGTCCTGGCCGACTACCAGCAGAAGCTGGCCGCCGCCAAGAACGAGGCGCAGGAGTTGCTGGCCGCCGGCCGCCAGGCAGCGGAAAAGGTGCGGGAGGAGATCCTGGCTCGCGCCCGTGCCGAGCACGAGGATCTGATTGGCCGCGCGCGGCGCGAGATCGTGGCCGAGCGCGAGAAGGCGCTGGCGGCGCTGCGCGGTGAGGCGGTGGAACTCTCGCTGGCCGCCGCGAGCAAGGTGCTGGAGCGGAACCTGGACAGCGAGGCCGACCGGCGGCTGGTCCGGGAGTACCTCGACAGTCTCCACAACACGCGGACGTGAGAAACGCCACCGTCGCCCGCAACTACGCCGAGGCGCTCCTTGCCACGGCGCGGCGCCACGACGTGGTGGAGCGGTGCGGCGAGCTGATCGACGGCGTGGCGGGTGTGCTCGCGGCCGATCCCAAGCTCCAGGGCATTTTCATGTCGCCGCGCATCGCCAAGGCCGCCAAGCAGCGGCTGATCGAGCGCGCGCTGAAGGACGTGGCCCCGGCGCCATTCGTCCGCTTCCTCCAGGGGGTCGTGCAACGCGGCCGGCAGGGGATGATCTCCGAGATCGCGACCGAGTACGAGCAGCTGGTCGATGCGCACCTCAAGCGCGTGCATGCGGTCGTGTCCACGGCGCGGCCGGCCGACGCGGCGCTGCAGGGCGCCATCACGCAACGACTCGCTGAGGTGTTCGGCACGGCGGTGCGCGCCCACTTCCGAGTCGAACCCGCGCTGCTGGGCGGGGTGGTGGTGCGTTCGGGCGACCGGGTGTTCGACGGGTCGCTGCGGCGCAAGCTCAAGGTGCTCAAGCATCGGATGTTGCACGCGCAGCTAGGCGGCGGCGACACCGCGAGGTAAGCTTCGGGGTGTACGCGCTCCTCGCTGCTGCCGCCCTCTTCCTGCAGCGGGCCGATTCCCCGGCACCGAGCCCCCCGGCGGGACCCGGCCAGTACTTCCAGCAGGATCTCCGTTTCACGATCTCGGCGCGGCTGGACGAGCCGTCGGGCGTGCTGGCCGGCTCCGGCCAGATGTGGTATCGCAACAACAGCCCCGACACCCTGACGTCCATGGCGTTCCATCTCTACCTCAACGCCTTCCGGCCGGGATCGAAGTGGGCGGCGCGCGAGACGGCCGAGAACGGGCGGAGCTGGTACGCCATCCTCCCCGATCCGTACTACGCCTACGAGCGGATGGGTCACGTCGCGATCGGCGGCGTGGCGGTCGAGGCCCGGTACCCCGGTGCGCCGGACTCGACGGTGGTGGAGTTCTCGCTCCCCAGGCCGCTCCCGCCGGGCGACTCGACGCTCGTAGATCTCGAGTGGCAGGCGCGGCTGAGTGTGATTCCGCGCCGGCAGGGGCGGCGGGGGCGGCGGTACGACTTCGCCGAGTGGTACCCGGAGGTCGCGGTGTACGACCGCTACGGGTGGGAAGCGCACCCGCTGTACCCGGAGGGCGAGTTCTTCGGCGAGTACGGGACCTACGACGTCACGCTGGACCTGATGGCGGACCAGGTGTGCGGCGCCACCGGCGTCCCGGTCGAGGGCGATCCCGGTTGGTTCGTGGCCCGCGCGGCGCGGGAAACGCCGGTCACCCTGCAGTCGGACTGGTACGGAGCTGACACCCGACACCCGACACCCGACACGCCTAATGCCAGCTTCTCTTCGCAGGGGAGCGCGGGTCCGGGGAGGAAGCTCGTCCGCTTCTACGCAGCCGACGTCGAGCATTTCGCCTTCTCGTGCAATCCGGACTACGTGTACGACGAGGGCCGCTACGGCGGCACGGTGATCCACGCGCTCTACCTGCCCGGCGACAGCCTCTCCTGGGGGCGTGGCGTTGCGGTCACCCGCGCCGCGCGCTCGCTGGCGTGGCTCGACCACATCTACGGCCCGTACGCCTGGCCGCAGGCGACGTTGTTGCACCGGATCGAGGACGGCGGCACCGAGTTCCCGATGATGGTGATGCTGGGAGGGGCGGGCGAGTCGCTGATCTTCCACGAGCTCGGGCACCTCTATACCTACGGTATGCTGGGGAACAACGAGTGGAAGGAGGGCTGGCTCGACGAGGGCTTCACCACCTTCCAGACCGGGTGGAATTTCCAGCAACGGGGAATGGGCGTGCCGAGTCTGCAGACGCAGCTGCTGATTCTCGGGCTCGATCTCGACGGCTGGAGCCAGCCGGTCGTGCTGCCCGCCGAGGACTACCGCGACTACGCGACCTACTCCCGGATGATCTACACCAAGGGCCAGCTGATCTGCGAGATGCTGCGGTACGTCCTCGGTGAGGCGACGTTCGAGCGCGTGCTGCGGGAGTACTACGCGCGGTGGCGGTTCAAGCACGTGACGTCGGAGCGCTTCGAGCAGGTCGCCGAGGAGGTGTCGCACCAGGACCTGTCGTGGTTCTTCGCGGAGTGGCTGCACGGCACGCCGCTGGTGGACTATGCTCTGCGCAAGGTGCGGCGCCGGCAGACCCCCGATGGCTGGGTGACCGACATCGAGATCGAGCGGCTGGGCGACGGCGTCATGCCTGTGGACATCGCGGTCCCGGTGGGGGACTCGACGATGATCGTGCGGGCGCAGGGCTTTGAGCGCCGGGAGACGGTCGAGGTGCGCACCGCGCTCAGGCCGGGCCGCATCGAGCTGGATCCGGCGCGCCAGACCATGGACTGGAATTACCTCAACAACGTTGAGGGGTGGCACCTTCCGTTCGCGTCATTCGCCGGGCCCGGCCAGGAGGAGACGCACCTCGGCTGGTCGGCCACGACCCCGGCCGCGCGCGATCGTCTGGTCGTGAACTGGCTGCCGCTCGCCTGGTTCAACGACGCGGGTGGCCTCACCCTCGGCTTCCAGTCGCGCTCGAATTACCTCGGCCGGTTCGATCTCAACCAGGCGCAGATCACCTGGCCGACCGGCTCGTGGGCGGGCTGGGGCACCTCGGCCGGCGGCCGGTGGCGGCCGGACTACTACGTCTCCCTCGGCAACCCGACCGCGAGCCGGGCCCCGCGGCGCCAGACGGAGTTGGCCAGCTGGTCGGTCGAAGGGCGCACGGGCGAGCGGCTGGCCGTGTCGCGGGACCTGAGTCCGCACTTCCAGGGCCCCGTCGAGGCGCAGGTTGGGACTGCGCTCACGCTGATGACAGTCACGGATGCGCGCTACCTCGACCGCAGGCGCTGGGACGACGTGAACACCTTCGAGCTGACGTCGTGGGTGACGCACACCCGGGAGGTGGAGAGCGGCCAGGCGAGCGGGCGGCTCGAGGTGAGCGTGGGGGAAGCATTCGCGCCGCTCGCCGACCAACTCTGCCGGCCGCCATTCCCGGGGTGCGTGCCGACGGGCTCCGGGCTGCGGAGGGCCGGCTACGCCCGCGGCATGCTTGAGACGCGGCGCCACGCGCGGCTGGGCGCGTTCGATCTGCGGCTGCGCAGCGTCGCCGAAGGGAAGCTGGGCGGGTCGGCAGTGCCGCTGCAGCGGCGCATCTTCCTGTCGGGGGCCGATCCCTACGAGACGTTCACCAACCCGTTCCTGCGGAGCGGCGGCTCGCTGTTGGCCCGCAACGGCGTGGACTACCAGGCGCCGGGTGGTGGCGGTCTGCGAGGGTTCAGCCCAGCGGCGACGGCCAGCTGGCTGGTGGGCGTCGGGGCCGAGGCCCGGTGGCGGCTGGTGGAGCGGCCGGATCGCTTGCTGCTCAGCGCCGTCAGCGTGGCGGCCTTCGCCGACGGCGCTCTCCTGGACCGGAATGCCATCGGCCGCGACGCCGCCGGAGACGTCGGGCTGGGCCTCCGCGCCGCGCACCGTATCGGCCCGACGAGCTTTGTGACCCGGGTGGACTTCCCGGTGCTCGTGACACGCCCCGCGGCCGCGGTGGCTGGCGCGGCACGGGACGCCGTGATGAAGTTCCGCATCGTGTGGAGTCTGGAGGAGGCCTTCTGATCGGGAGCGACAACGCGGTCAATCGCCGGGGCTTCCTGTCGGAGGCGCTGAAGCTGGTCGTCCAGCAGGCGGGCGGACTGCTGGCGGACCGCTATGCTCCGCGCCGGCACTTCAGGCCGCCGGGGGCGATCTCGGAGCCGGCGTTCCTCGCCGCCTGCACCCGCTGCGGCTACTGTATCGAGGCCTGCCCGGTGGATGCGATCGTGAGCGCGCCCGCGAGCGCGGGGCTCGCGGCGGCGACGCCGATCGTCGAGCCACTGGTGCAGCCGTGCATCGCCTGCGAGGGGATGTTCTGCGCCACGGTCTGCCCGACCGACGCGCTGATCCCGCCGGTGGACGGCTGGGCGAGCGAGAAGCTGGGCCGGCTGGCGCTCGATGCTGGACGGTGCATCGCGTTCCAGGGGATCGAGTGCGGGGTGTGCGCCCGCGTCTGCCCCGTCGGAGCCTCGGCGCTGGACCTGGACGACGCCGGGCGTCCGGTGATCGGCGCCGCCTGCGTGGGATGCGGCATCTGCGTGCGCGCCTGCGTGACCACCCCGTCGTCGTTCACCCTCACCCTCCCGGAGGGCATGTGACCGAGCATCCGCACCGCTTCGAGCCGACGCACGTCACGAAGCCCTGGGGGTACGAGATCCACTGGGCGGTCACCGACCAGTACGTCGGGAAGCTGCTGCACATCGAGGCCGGCCACCTGCTGAGCCTGCAGTATCACAACTGCAAGGACGAATCCATCTACGTGCTGCGCGGCCGGATGATCTTCCGTTACCAGAACGCGGCCGGGGAGCTGGTGGACCGGGAGATGATTGCGGGTGAGGCGCAGCGCGTGCCGACCGGCCTGGTCCACCAGTTCGAGGCGCTGGAGCACACCGACGTGCTCGAGGCTTCGACTCCCCACCTCGACGACGTGGTCCGCCTCAAGGACCGTTATGGGAGGGCGTAGCGTGCAGGTCATCATTCCGCTGGCGGGCAAGGGCACGCGGCTGCGGCCGCACACCCACACCGTGCCCAAGCCGCTCATCAAGGTCGCGGGCCGCCCGGTGATGGACTGGGTCATGGACCGGCTGGAGGGGCTCGACGTCGAGGAGCTGATCTTCATCACCGGGCACCTGAAGGAGCAGGTCGAGGCCTATGCCCGGGAACGCTATCCCATCCGTTCGCGGTTCATCGAGCAGAAGGTGCAGGACGGCACCGCCGGCGCGATCCACCTCGCGCAACCGCACGTCCACGGACCGGTGATGATCATCTTCGTGGACACGGTGTTCGATGCCGACCTGTCGATCGTGACGTCGTCCCAGGACGACGGGATCATCTGGGCGAAGGAAGTCGAGGACTATCAGCGCTTCGGCGTGGTCGTCACCGACGCCCAGGGCTACATGACGAAGATCGTCGAGAAGCCCCGCGAGCCGATCTCCAAGCTGGCCAACATCGGGCTCTACTACGTGCGGTCGGTGGACCAACTCTGGCGTGGAATCGAGCACGTGCTCGCCCAGCCGCACAACAAGGGTGAGTGGTACCTCACCGACGCCTTCCAGTGGATGATCGAGCGTGGGGCGCGCATCAGGACCGCCGAGGTGGCCGGCTGGTATGACTGCGGCACGGTGGGGACGACGCTGGAGACGAACCGGATCCTGCTGGACCAGGGGCGGGCACGGGGGCACGGGGGCACGGCGGCACGGGCCGGCGTCACGGTGATCGAGCCCTGCTACATCGAGGAGGGGGTGAGGCTCGAGCGCTCGACGGTGGGACCGTATGCGTCCATCGAGGCCGGGACCATCGTGCGGGACAGCGTGGTGACCAACGCCATCGTGGGGCGGAATTGCCGGCTGGAACGCGTCCGCCTCGACGGCGCCATGCTCGGCGACGAGGTGGTGCTGGAAGGCCTGGCGGGGTCCGCCTCGATCGGCTCGCACGCCGAGGTGCGGGTTTAGCTAGGCGTACCTCGCCATCGCGAGGTCCACGATGTCGCGCATCAGGTCGGTGTAGGTGCGGCCCGACTTGCGCGCGGCCATCGCGAACTCGGCGCCGGAGGAGAGCCACGGGTTCGGGTTCGCCTCGAGCACGTAGATCTCGCCCTTCTCCGTCAGCCGCATGTCGATCCGCCCGTAGTCACGCAGCTTGAGGGCCTGGTAGGCGGCGATGGCCTTCTCCTGGATCCGCTCGGCGGTCTTCTCGTCCAGGTCTTCGACGACGTGCGAGCGCGTCTTGCGGTAGGCGTCGGAGTCCTTCTCCCACTTCACGTCGGTGCTCGCGATCCGGGGCGTACCCTCCGGCAGCCGGGACAGGTCCAGCTCGACCAGGGGTAGCGCCTCCGGTTTTTCCTCGCCCAGGATGGCCGCGTAGATCTCGCGCCCCTCGATGTACTCCTCGATCAGCGCGGGGGAGTCGAACTGCTCGTGGATGTAGTGGATCTTCTCCATCAACTCCTTGACGCTCCCGACGACCGACGAGGCGTCGATCCCGATCGAGCCGTCCTCGGAGAGCGGCTTCACGATCAACGGGAACTCGATGTCATGCGCGTGGTCGAGTCGGCCCCGGTACGACACCGCGAAGAACGGCGTCCGGATCTTGTGGAAGTGGAACACCTTCTTGGCGAGGGACTTGTCCTGCGCGAGGTAGAGCGCATGCGGGTCGGCGCCGGTGTACGGCTTGTCGAGGAGCTCCAGGTACGCGGCGAGGTTCATGTCCTTGGTGTCGTCGCCGGCGTACGACTCGGTGAGGTTGAAGATCAGGTCGGCGCTCGAGCGCGCCACCGCCAGCAGGCTCTGGTCGCGGCCGTCCAGCACCAGGTACGAGGGGTCGTGGCCGAGTTTGGCCAGGGCGTCGAAGATCTCCTCGCGGTCCAGCTTGGGGCGTCGCGCCCGCTTGGTGGACTTGCGTTGCTGCTTCGTCCGGCGCGGGGGCGGCGCCGCTTCGGCGGGCGCGGCGGGTTCCTCCCCGTCGTCCTCCCAGGTGTCGTACAGGATCGCGATCTTGAGGCCCGTCTGGCTCATGTGTCGCTCACGGTTGGACGAAGCGTCCACGGGTCAGGTAGTTCATCGCCAGCGTCGTGGTGTACGCCGTCATCTCCACCAGCTGCGCGCTCTCGCGGGCGGTCTCCACGGCGAGGCCCAGCGCCTGCACCCGCGCCTCGACGGATTCCACCAGCGCCTTGACCAGGGGCCGCCGCACCCCGGTCCAATAGGTCACCTTGTCGACGATCTGCTTGCGGTGCTCGGCGAGCCACGGCGTCGCGGGCCGGATGCCCCGGCGCTGGCGGGGTGCTGGCTTGAGCAGGATGTCGGCGAGGTCGGCGTCGAGCGCCAGCTCCGCGATGGCATGTGCCTCGTCCGGCGTGTGTTCCTGGTAGAACTGCTCGACGGTGACGTCCATCTCCTCGACGGTGACGTCGGTCGCGCCCATCGCCCGCAGCGGCGGCTGATCGGCCACGCGGCGCGCCACGCGGTCCACGTAGCGGAGCTTCTGCATCGCGGGCCAGCCGCGGTACTTCGTCCGCCACCCCGACCGCGGGGTGAGCCAGACTGCGAACGTCTCGGCGAAGTCCTCGTCGGGGTGCTTCTGTGCGTACCAGCCCGCGATGTGGCGCACGTAGCGGCGGCTGAACGGCACCGGCCGGTAATGCTCCTTGTAGGCGCGCCGGAACGGCCCGAACAGCGCGCGCCAGTCGTCGCCCTTGTACAGCTCGTAGGCGTAGTTGAAGGCGTGCCCGGCCTCGTGGCGCAGGTACATCAGGATTTCGCGCTCGTCCTCGAGGTCGTTCATGTCCTTCTCGAGCGCAGCCAGCTTGGGGTCCGCAAGGTAGAACGGGATGCCGACGACCGGCTCGCCGGAGGGGCACCCCCACTCGTCCGTGAGGTAGCAGGCGGGGCGGAAGTGCTTCAGCCCCTTTCGCTCGATGTCGCGGTAGAGCCTGACGACGTATTTCTCGAGCGGAGAGCCCTCGAGCTTCAGGCCCAGTTCCTTGATGGGCTTGGTGAGGAGCTCCTGGACGTCGGCTGGCGTCTTCTCGAAGGGCGGCACGGCGCGCGGTTAGCGTTGCCCTACGCTAATGAACCACACGGCGGAGAACAAGACGACCGGCTCGATGCTCACGCGCTAGCTCGCCCCGAGGCCGGCCGCGGCGCAGACGACGAGCAGCGCGCGATACAGCCCCGACGGGCCGTCCACGTTCTCGTACCACTCGGTCACCAGGTGGGTGTTCCCGCCGCGGCCGCCGGCGCCGAGCGCGATCCCAGGTACGCCGCGGCTGATGGCGACGTTGGCGTCGGTGGACGCCGCTGCCAGGTCGGGAGCGTGGCCGACGCAGCGCGTCGCGGCGACGGCACTGCGCACCAGTACGTGCCCGGGATCGGTCACGCCGCTCGGCCGGTAGCCGAGCGGCACGATCTGGAGCGTGAGGGGCGCCGTGCCTGCGGAGCGACGGCGGTTGGCGCTGTCGAGCGCCCGCGCGAGCGCCTCGGTCGCGCTGCCGTACAGGGCGTCGAGCGCGGCCTCGCTCTCCGAGCGCAGGTCGAGTTCGAGCCACGCTTCCTGCGGAATGGTGTTCAGGCCTGAGCCGCCGCCGATCCGCACCACGCTCGCGGTGGTGCGCGGTGACGCCGGCAGCGGCAGCTCGCCGATCGCCGCCGCCGCCAGCCCGACGGCGTGGGCCGGATTGGCGACGCCGAAGGCCGCCCAGGAGTGCCCGCCCGGCCCGCGGAATACGGCGCGCAGCCGCCGGGAGCCGAGGGCGCGGTGCACCACGCGCTCGATGCCGGCGCCGTCGAGGGCGATGAACCCGACGGGCCGGAACGTGGAGTCGGCGAACAGGTGCCTGGCGCCTGCGAGGTCGCCGGCACCCTCCTCGCCGGTGGTGGCGACCAGCGTGATGGGCACCGGCGGACGGATGCCGGCGTGGCGGCAGGCGCCGGCGAGCGCCAGGAGGCCGGCCAGGCCGCGCGCGTTGTCGCTGATCCCGGGCGCGATGAGCCGCGCGCCGTGCTGGCGCAACGTGAGGTCGGTCTCTTCGGGAAAGACGGTATCGAGATGGGCGGCAATCACGACGCCCGTGTCTGCGCCGTCGCCCCAGCGGCCGATCAGGTTGCCGGCCTCGTCGCGCCGCGCGTTGCCGACGCCGAGCTCGGCGAGCCTCCCCGCGACCACGTCGGCGCGCCGCCGCTCGTTGCCCGTGGGCGCCGGCACCGCCGCGATCGCGCGCTGCCAGACCAGCGTGTCGGCGTCGAAACGCTCCAGCCAGGCGTGAGCCTGCCGGACCTGGGGCAGCGCGGCGACGGCTTCGACGGCGTGGCTCACGCGCTCAGGCTAACGTGCGCCGCAGAGCATCGCAAGCACGCTTGACGGCCTCCGGGCAGGTGCGCAGACTGTACCGGTGCCGCCGCAGTCCATCGCACCATCCGATCTCATCTACGACTCGAACGCCGACGGCCCGGCGTTCGACCGGTCCGGGGCCCGCGAGGACCGCAACGACGAGGAGTGACGCGCCATGCTGTTGAGCGGGGGCGCATAAGGTGGAGCCGCCCAACCACCGCGAGCTTGTGCGGTCGTACCTCGACCTGCGCTGGCAGCTCGACCCCGTAGCGGCGACCCAGGCCGGCATGATCGGGCACGACGCCCGGCTCGGAGCCTATTCGAGGCCCGAGATTAAGGTGGCGCTGGCGGCCCTCAAGGCGATGGCGGCGGCGTTCGAGTACGGCGAGACGGCCTCGCTCGACGAGGAGATCGAACAGACCGCGGTCCTCAACGATCTGCGCGTGACCATCGGCCGCTTCGAGCAGGAACAGCCGCACGAGTTGAACCCTGAGTTCCACCTGTCGCACCTCTTCGACGCGCTGTTTTCGCTGCTGCTGCGGGCCGACCGGCCCGTGGAGGAACGGGGCCGCGCCCTCGCCGGCCGGCTCCACGACACCCCACGCTTCCTTCGGGATGCGCGCGCGACGCTGACCCGACCGGCGCAGATCTTCACCGAGACGGCGCTGGCGGTGGCGGCGGGCGGCCGCGAGCTGTTTAGCGAGGCCATTCCGGAGTTCGCCGCGCGGCTCTCCCCCGTCGCCCGGCTGGCCGTGCGTGAGGCCCTCGAGGCGGCCCGGCCCGAGCTGGAGGAGTTCGTCGCGTTTCTCGGGGGCGAACTGGCCGATCGCTCCGACGCCGACTTCGCGATCGGACGCGAGCAGTTCGACTTTCGGCTGCACTTCGGTCACGCACTGCGCGAGACCGCGCCCGAGCTGTTGCGCTACGGCGAGGCGCTCATCACGGAGACGGAGCGCGAACTCGAGCGGCGCGCCGAGGTGCTGGCCCCCGGCGTGCCATGGCGCGCACTGGTCGAGCGGCTGCGGCAGCACCATCCGGGCCGGGGAGACCTGGTGGCGGCGTACGCCGGCGCGATGGAGCGCGCGCGCCGCTTCGTGGCGGAGCGCGGCTTGGCCAGCATCCCCGCCGGATCGCTCGACGTCGTCGCGACGCCGTCATTCATGCAGCCGCTGATTCCGTTCGCGGCCTACGACCCGCCGGGGGCGTTCTCCGAGCAGCGCACCGGCTGGTTCTACGTGTCGGTGCCGCACGAAGCGCAGCTGCGCGAGCACAGCGCGCACGAGCTCGCCCTCACCGCCCTCCACGAAGGGTACCCCGGCCACCATCTCCAGCACCTGGTGGCGCAGGCGCAGTCCTCGCCAGTGCGGCGGGTCGTGTGGACGCCGCTGACCGTGGAAGGGTGGGCGCTCTACTGCGAGGAGATGATGGGCGAAGAGGGTTTCTTCGCGAGCCCCGAGGAGGCCTTCTTCCAGCGCCTGCACCTGCTGTGGCGGGCGGTGCGGGTCGTGCTGGACGTGCGGCTCCACACGACGGGCATGGGCGTGGACGAGGCCGTACGGTACATGATGGCGACGCTCGACCTGACGCGGGAGAGCGCCGAGGCGGAGGTGCGACGCTACTGTGGCAACCCCGGCAATTCGCTGTGCTACGCCGTGGGCCGCCGCGAGCTGCTGCGGCTGCGCGAAGATTGGCGCGCGCGGGCGGGCACCAGCTACTCGCTGCGGCGGTTCCACGACGAGGTGCTGTCCTACGGCGGGCTGCCCGTATCGCTGATGAGATGGGGAATGGGACTGAACGAAACAAACGGGGAGGAGATGAAGTGATGACGTGATGAGGTGATGACGTGATGCAGGCATGCTCACCTCATCACATCATCTCCTCCATCACGTCATCACCTCCCCGTCGCGCCATGACCGGCCCCGCACCGAAGGCCCGTCTCCCGAAGGCCGTCTACTGGTTCGGCGCAACCTCCCTCGCCAACGACTTCGCGTCGGAGATGATCTACCCGCTGCTCCCGGCCTTTGTGACGGGCGCGCTGGGAGGCGGGGCGCTGGCCCTGGGCGTGCTCGACGGCGCTGCCGACACGGTGGCCGCCGGGTTCAAGCTGCTGTCGGGATACCTCGCCGATCGTCCCAGGCTCCGTGGGCCGCTGGTGGTCGCCGGCTACGCGGTGGCCGCCGCGATCCGGCCCCTGATCGCGGCTGCGAGCGCCGCGTGGCACGTGATCGGGCTCCGCGCCGCCGACCGCGTGGGGAAGGGCATCCGCACGGCTCCGCGCGACACGATGATCGCGGAGGTCACGGCGTCCGAGATCCGTGGCCGCGCCTTCGGCCTGCATCGGGCCGCGGACCACGTCGGCGCGATCGTCGGCCCGCTGTGCGCGGCGGGATTGATCTACGCCGGGCTCAGCATGCGCCGGGTCTTCTGGATTGCCGCGGCGCCGGGAATGCTCGCGGTGGTGCTGGCGTCGATCGCGGTGCGAGAAGCAGGTGGTGGGTTACAGGTTGTAGGTGGCGGGAAGGACGAACCCCCTACCACCCAGAACCTACCACCCACCAACAGCCGCTTCTCCGCGACGCTCGGGATCCTGGTCTTCGCTGCGGCGCTGAGGGCGCCGGAGACGCTCCTCATCCTCCGCGCCCAGGATCTCGGCGTGCCCGTTGCGCTGGTACCGATCCTGTGGGCTGCACTCCACGTGGTGCGTTCGAGCGCCTCGTATCCCGGCGGCGCGCTCGCCGACCGCTGGGGCCCGCGCCGCACACTCGCCATCGGCTGGACGGTCTATGCGCTTCTGGCCGTGGGCTTCGCGCTGGCGGGCACGACGCTCGCCGCCTGGGCGATCTTCCTCTCGTTCGGAATCTTCGTCGGTCTCACGGAGAGCCCGGAGCGCAAGCTGGTGGCCGAGCTGGCGCCGGGAGGGCGGCGCGGCCGCGGATTCGGCTGGTATCACGGGGCGCTGGGCGCCGTGGCGCTGCCCGGCTCCGCGCTGTTCGGCTGGCTCTACCAGAGCCGCGGCGCAGCCCTGGCGTTCGAGGTGAGCGCCTTGGTGACGGTCCTCGCCACTCTTGTCCTGCCGCTCAGCAGCAGCGAGTCGGGCCTGCGCTCCCGAACCGCCAGGTGACGAAGTCGGCGTAGTATTCCCGCGGCGAGAGCGGCGCACGGTCGGGATGGCAGGCCGCGTGGTGCTCGAGGTACCTGGCGTAGTCCGGCGCCCCGACCACCTGCCGCACTACGCCCAAGAAGCCTCGTAACGCTCGCTGCGCACTCCTGGCTGGCCACCACTGCGCGCCTGCTACTGCTCCCTGGTCGCTCCCCACTTCAATCTCCGGCGGCATATGCGGACTCCACGAACGGCGCCTCGTTGACCTGTGGCGCCTTCCGCTTTGACAGCACCAGCCACCACTCCCTCGCCGAAGCCAGGATCAAACCGACCACGACGGTCATGAAGGCCAGGGCCAATGCGGCATCGAGGCGGTCGTTGAAGATGAGCCGTGCCGCATCCGGGCTGACCGACCTGGTCATCGCGCGCGCGTGCGCGAGGAAACCCAGGCGGGGGTCTGTGGCGAAGACCTTCTGCCATCCTGCGGTCAGCGTAGCGGAGGCCAGCCACACCAGCGGCACGACGGTCACCCAGGCATACCGCTGCCTGCCGAGCTTGATCAGGATCGTCGTCGCGACGCACAACGCCACCGCCGCCAGCAGCTGATTCGCGATCCCGAACAGCGGCCATAGCGAGTTGATGCCACCCAGCGGATCCACCACCCCCTGATAGAGGAAGTATCCCCAGCCGGCGACGATCAGTGCGCTCGAAATCACGATGCTCGGATACCAGGAGGTCCGCCCGAACGGCTTCCACAGGTGTCCGCCCAACTCCTGCAGCATGAAGCGCCCTACCCGCGTGCCGGCATCCACAGTGGTGAGGATGAACAGCGCCTCGAACATGATGGCGAAGTGGTACCACAGGGCGAGCCCCGGGCCCCTTACCACCCGGCCCAGGATCGAGGCCATCCCGACCGCGAGGCTCGGCGCGCCGCCGGTCCTCGAGAGCAGCGTCGCCTCGCCCATCTGGCGCGCCAGGGCCTCCATCTGGCCCGGGTGGAGCGTGAAGCCCCACTGGGCGATCACGCGCGCCGCGGTGTCTGTCGTGGGGCCGAGCGTGCTCGCCGGGACGTTCATCGCGAAGTACACACTCGGCTCCAGCGTGGCGGCGGCGATGACCGCCATCAGTCCCACGAGCGATTCCATGAGCATCGCGCCATAGCCGATCAGCCGCGCTTCACTTTCCCGTGTCACCATCTTCGGCGTGGTGCCGCTCGCCACCAGCGCGTGGAACCCCGAAATCGCGCCGCACGCGATGGTGATGAACGCGAACGGGAACACCTTCCCGGCGAACACCGGGCCCGTCCCGTCAACGAATTGCGTCAGCGCGGGCATCCGGGTCTGTGGCAGGATCAGGAAGATGGCCACGGCCAGCCCCAGTACCGTTCCGATCTTGAGAAAGGTGGAGAGGTAGCCCCGTGGGGTCAGCAGCAGCCAGACCGGAAGCACCGCGGCGACGAAACCGTAGACGACGATGGCCCACGACAGCCCGGTGCCGGACCAGGTGAACCACCGGGACCAGGTCGGGTCGAGCGAGACCCATTGGCCTGCCACGAGGGCCATCAGCAGGAGCGTGATGCCCATGGCGGAGGCCTCCAGCACGTGGCCGGGCCGCACGCTTCGCATCCACCACCCCATCAGCACGGCGATCGGGATCGTGCTCGCGATGATGAACAGGCCCCAGGGGCTCGCCTTCAGCGCGTTGACGACGACCAGCGCCAGCACCGCGAGGAGGATGACCATGATGGCCAGGATGGCGATCATCGCCGCCATGCCCGCGGCTGGATTGATCTCCTCCTTGGCCATCTGGCCGAGCGACTTCCCGTCGCGGCGCATCGAGGCGACGAGAATCGTGAAATCCTGTACCGCGCCACCCGCCACCACGCCAGCGATCAGCCACAACGTCCCGGGGAGGAAGCCGAACTGCGCCGCCAGCATCGGTCCGATCAGCGGGCCGGCCCCGGCGATGGCAGCGAAGTGGTGGCCGAACAGCACCCACTTGTTGGTCGGCACGAAGTCGCGGTCGTTGTTGAGGCGCTCGGCCGGCGTCGCTCGGTGATCGTCGAGGGCGAAGACCCGGACCGCGAGGAACCGCGCATAGAAGCGGTAGGCGATCACGTAGCTCGCAATACCGGCGGCGAGTATCCACGCCGCACTGATGCTCTCCCCGCGCGACAGCGCCAGCACGGCGAAGCCGGCGGCGCCCACGGCAGCGATGGTGATCCAGATGGCGGCGGAGAGGAATCGACGCATCTCGCGCGCTAGCATAGCCTTGGACCGTTGCGCGAGTCAATGCGGTGTCCTTGCCACTCCCTACGGCGGCGGATATGTTCGCGCCGTGCCAAAACCCCACTCCGACGCCGTCACGGCGCTCCTCGAGGAAGTCTCGCACCAGGAGCAACCGCAGCCGGTCGGCGGGAAGGCGGACCTCAAGGGCAAGGGCGCGATCGTCACCGGAGCCGCCACGGGCATCGGCCGGGCGGTGGCGCTCGAGTTCGCGCGCCGCGGTTGCGGCGTGGCGTTCAACTACGTCGAGCTACCCGGCCGCGACGTCGCGGTGCAGGCGGCCATGACCGAGGCCGTGCTGAAGAGCCTGAACGTGCCGGTCTTCTGCGACCGGTGCGACGTGCGCAAGAAGGACGAGGTGGATCGCTTCGTCCAGGCCGCGAAGAAAGCGCTGGGCGGCATCCACAACCTGGTGAACAACGCCGGCATTTCGCGCGACGCCGCGCTGTGGCGGATGGACGACACGGCGTGGCAGGACGTGGTCGAAACCAACCTGACCGGCGCGTTCCACATGATCCGCTCGGTCGCCCCGATCTTCCGCGCGCAGCACTACGGGAAGATCGTGAACGTCGCAGCGGTGCAGGCGATGAAGGCGGGGTTCGGCATCGCGAACTACGCCGCGTCCAAGGCCGGCCTCATCGGGCTCACGCACGCGGCGGCCGTCGAGCTGGGGCCTGCCAACGTCAACGTCAACGCCGTCGCGCCCGGCTTCGTAAGAACCGAGCTGACGCAGCACCTCTCGGAGGAGCTGGTGGCCCGCGCCCGCGGCAGCACGCCCTTGGGGCGCCTCGCCGAGCCCGACGACGTCGCGCAGGTCATCGTGTTCCTCTGCACCGACGCCGCGCGCCACATCACCGGGGAGGTCATCCGCGTGGACGGGGGCCAGACCCTGGGTTAGGTTTCACAACTCTGGCTTCGTGACTACCCCATCGGTGACACCAATGTCGCGTAAGTATCGCTATGCTGTCGCGTTAGTGACTTCACTCTCACTGATCGGGTGTGGGAGGTCTCAGCGCCCTACGGCGCCTGAAGATCCGTTCAAGACCATTGGCATCGCTCCCCTGCCGGTTGAGGCTCTGGCAGGCGGCAGCGCGCTCATACTGCCAGTTGGCGCGATAGTGCTGAGCGACTCCGCGGCTCTGGATCCCGACCTTGTGGCTCGACGCTTTGGCTTGGCCTCTGCGGCGGGCGCGAGTCTCGACAGCGCCTTCAAGCGTGGGGCGCCGAGAGTCAGGTGGCTCGGCCTGGCGGAGCAGCGGCACGCGATGCGGATGGCCCCATCCCTCGGCATCGACCCGGCGCGCCTGGAGACCGCCTACCTCCTAAATCCGCAGGTCGAGTCGATGGCCGATCCGCTCTGGGCGCAGTTGCGCACGCTGACGGCCCTGATGGGCACGCAGACGGCGGTGGCGCCGGCGGGTGTCCGGATCGATCGGCGCGGCGGCGGCTATATCGCCGAGTTCGTGATGGTGCTGCTGGATGCCCGGAGCGGCCAGGTACTGGGGAGAGGCCGGATGGTTGGAGCGGTAGCCGCCACGCCGGAGGGCGCGCTATCGAACGCCGCCGCGGCGACGGTTCCCGCACCGGCGAACCGCTAGCACGCCCGACGATGACCTACCGTGTGACGCTGATTCCGGGCGACGGCATCGGCCCTGAGATCACGGCCGCCACGCTCCACGTGCTGGAGGCGACCGGCATCCGGTTTGCCTGGGACCAGCAGGCGGCCGGGGCCGAGGGCATTGAGCGGCGGGGGGAGCCGCTGCCCGATCCGGCGATCGAGTCGATTCGGTCCACGGGCGTCGCGCTCAAGGGGCCGCTGGCCACGCCGGTCGGGCCGGGGCACCGCTCGGTCAACGTGGCGCTCAGGATGGAATTCGGCCTATTCGCCAACCTCCGGCCGGTGAAGACGATCATCCCCGGCCGGTGCTACGAAGACATCGACCTGGTGATGGTGCGGGAGAACACCGAGGGGCTGTACGTTGGGGTCGAGCATTTCGTGGCGATCGGTGACGACCCGAGGGCGGTGGCGGAGTCCACGGCGGTGGTGACGCGGCAGGGGTGCGAGCGGATCGTGCGCTACGCGTTCGAGTACGCGCTCAAGCACGGCCGGAAGCTGGTGACGCTGGTCCACAAGGCGAACATCCTGAAGATGGCGAGCGGACTGTTTCTGGAAGCGGGGCGGGCGGTAGCAAAGGAGTACGAGGGGCGGGTCAGGTTCAACGACCGGATCGTGGACAACGCCGCGATGCAGCTGGTGCTGCACCCGCAGCAGTTCGACGTGATCGTCACGACCAACATGTTCGGCGACATCCTGTCAGACGAGATGGCGGGGCTGGTGGGTGGTCTCGGGCTGGCGCCTGGCGCGAACATCGGGCCCAAGACCGCCATCTTCGAGGCAGTGCACGGGACGGCCCCTGACATCGCGGGGCGCGGCCTCGCGAATCCGGCCGCGCTGATGCTGAGCGCGAGCTTGATGCTGGACTACCTGGGCGAACCCGCGGCCGCCGCACGGGTCGAGGACGCGGTCGTCCGCTCGATCCGCGACGACGAAGTGTTGACGCACGATCTGGGCGGCGCGGCGACCACGTCCGAGTTCGCCGACCATGTCGCGAAACTGGTAAGAGGGTGAAGCCATGACAGAGCGCAGGGAAATTGCGAGACGCCGAGTTGCGGAGTGGTTGCGAGCTGGCAGCCGGCAGGGTGCAGCCTTGGCCGGTGCGCTTGCCTCTGCGCTGTTGCTGACCGCTGGCATCCTCAGGGCCCAGGAGACCAGCCTCACCATCTACCAGGATGGCCGGGTAGTGGTGCGGCGGACCGTCGCCACGCCAGTGCCGCGTGGCGTGACGACGCTCCCCGTGGATCTCGGCGCGCGGAACGTGGATCCGGGTACGCTGGTGGCCCTGGACGACGGGGTCGAGATCCGCGGCGCCACGCTGTCAGCGGCGAGCGGGCTCGAAGCGGCGCTGCGGCGGGCGGTCGGACAGGACCTCGACTTCATGGTCCTGCGCAGCGACTCGTCGCCGCGGTTCGTGCGCGGCACCCTGCTGTCGCTGGATCCGCAGACGGTGCGGGTGGATGGGCGCGTGCTGTACGCTCTGCCGGGCACGCCGGCCTTCCCGGATTCGCTCGTGTCTCTGGCGCCTCGGGTCGATCTCACCCTGGACGCGGCACGCGCGCAGCGTTCGCTCCGGATCGCCTACCAGGCCGACGGCTTGCAGTGGCGGGCGTCGTACGCGCTGGTGGTGCCACGCGGCCCTGGGGCGAAGAGCTCGTTGAGCGGGTTCGCTACGATCGAGGATCCCGGGGCCCTGACGTTCACCGGTGCTGAGGTTCAGCTGCTGGCGGGCGACGTGCGGCGGGTCAGCCCGACGGTCGTGGCGCGGAGCTACAACGCAGGGGCGCCGATGATGCGGGCGGCCATGGCCCCCGCCGCTCCTGCGGAGGAATCGGTCGGCGAGACCCACCTGTACACGCTGTTCGGCGCGGTGGATCTGCTGCCCGGCCAGAGCGAGACCGTCGCGCTCTTTCCGCGGGCCGATGTCCAGGCCGAACTGGAGTACCTGCTGCGCCACGAGCCGTTTGTCTTCCGGATGCGCCAGGACCAGCCGGAGCAGGACCTCCACGCCGAGGTGAGCTACCTGGTGCGGCGGCCGCGGGGCACGCCGTTCGGGGATGCACCGCTGCCGGCCGGCGTGGTGCGGGTGCTGTCGCCCGACTCGGCCGGCCGGATCCAGCTCCTGGGCGAGGCGCAGATTCAGCACACGCCGGCGGGGCGGGAGCTGCACCTCACCACCGGCACGGCCTTCGATGTCACGGCCCAGCGCACCCAGGTCACGTTCGAACTCAGCGGCAGGAACGCCGCCGTCTCGTCGTACCGGGTGACGATCCAGAACGCGAAGAGCGACGCGGTCACGGTGCAGGTGCTCGACCAGTTCCCGGGAGAGTTCGAGGTGCTTTCGAGCAGCGTGCCGGCGGAGCGGCTCAGCGCCTCCAGCGTCCGTTTCCCGGTGGCCGTCCCGGCGGGCGGGGAGGCGACGCTCGAGTACCGGGTCCGCGCACGCTGGTGACCACGCCGCCGGTGACCACGCTCGTCCACCTCTCCGATCTCCACTTCGGTGGGCTGGCGGATATCCGGACCGTGGAGGCGGTCGAGGAGCGGTTGCCTGCGCTGCGCCCCACCGGCATCGTGGTGTCCGGTGATTTCTGCCAGCGGGCCCGCGCGGGGGAGTTCCAGCGGGCCCGCGCCTTCCTGCGCGCGGCGTCACGCCTCGCGCCGGTGCACACGGTCGCCGGCAATCACGATGTGCAGTGGTGGCGGGAGCCGTTCGGCATCCCGCTGCTGGGCCGGGCGCGCTTCGCCAAGTATCAGCAGTACGTGGCCGACGACGTCGCCCCGGCGTTGACGGTGGATGGCGCGGTGATCTGCGGTGCGGCCTCGGCCCACGGCCTGGCGTGGGGCTCGGTGACCTGGAACCCGCGGGACCTGACGGTAAAGGGCCATCTGCCGAAGGCGGAACTGGCCCGGGCGGCAACGGTGTTCGCGAGCCGCAACGGGGGAGGGGCTCTGAAGGTGCTGGTCGTGCACCACAACGTGCTCAAGGGGCGCATCTCCGGGCGCTGGGGACTGGCGCGGCCGCTGGCGGCGCTGCACGGAATCGTGGCTTCAGGTGCCGACGTTGTCTGCTGCGGCCACGATCACGAGGAGGGGATCGGCACCATCGAGCTGGACGGGCGGCGCGTCATCGTCTCGACCGCTGGCACGCTCTCGACCCGCGGCCGCGACCACCGTCCGCCGAGTTTCAACGTCCTGCAGGCGACGCCTTCGGGGATCCGGGTGGAGATTCACGGACTCGACCGCGGGTCCGGCGGCTTCCAGGTTGTCGAGGAGCGCGACTTTGCTCGATAGGTTGTTGCCGCGCTGGTTGCGGCCGCCCGAGCGCGGGCCAGAGCCCGAGGCGCCGCAGGCGCTGCGATTCCGGATGCCCGAGGAGACCCTGCTGGCCCGCCGGCTGGAGTTGCTCGGCCTGCATCCGGTCAGGGGCGTCCGCGTGACGGACAACCGCAGCGTGATGGTGAGCGTCTCGCCCAAGGGCGTGCTCCGGATCCACCGCGGCTACGCGCTGGCGCCGGACCGGATCTTGAAGGCCGTGGTGCGGTTCGTGGCGCCGCGGACCCCGAGCGCGCTGCGCCGCGCCGCGGAGCACGAGATCCTCTCGTTCCGGCCCGAGGACCACGCCGGGCCGCCGCGCCGCCGGCGCTCCGGCGACCGGGCGCGGCCCGGAGACGCCGAGAAGGTCGAACGACTGGCGCGACTGTTTGGGGAATACAACGCGCGCCATTTCGGCGGCACGCTGCCCGTGTTGCCGTTCCGGATCTCGGGACGGATGCGCACGCGGCTCGGCCAGCTGTGCATCCAGCACGAGACCGGCGAGCCGTACGAGATCACCATGAGCCGCCGTCATATCGACCGGCACGGCTGGGACGAGGCGTCCCACACGTTGCTGCACGAGATGGTGCATCTGTGGCAGCACCAGGATGGCCACGCCGTGGACCACGGCCCTGCCTTCCGCCGGAAGGCGGCTGCGGTGGGGGTCGTGGCGTCGGCGCGCCGCGCGGTGCGGCGCGGCCGCAGCCGTACCGCCCGCATCGACTGATCGATTTCATCCAGGGGACCCATGGCTCCACGTTTCGAGGGTGTTGATTTCTACGATGTCGGCTCGCTGCTCTCCGAGGAGGAGCGCGCGGTCCAGCGCACCGTCCGCCAGTGGGTCGACGACCGGCTGATGCCGGTCATCAACCAGCACTATCTGGAGGGGAAGTTCCCGCTGGCGCTGGTGCCGGAGATGGCGGAGCTAGGCTTCTTCGGCGCCAACCTGCCCGAGGAGTACGGCTGCGCCGGCCTCACCAACATCGCCTACGGGCTGATCATGCAGGAACTGGAGCGCGGCGACTCCGGCGTGCGCTCCTTCGCCTCGGTCCAGGGCGCGCTCGTGATGTTTCCCATCCACGCCTTCGGCTCCGAGGAGCAACGCAAGCACTGGCTGCCGAAGATGGCCTCGGGCGAGGTGATCGGCTGCTTCGGGCTGACCGAGCCGGACTACGGCTCGAACCCCGGGGGGCTGATCACCACGGCGCGCGAGACGAAGGATGGCTGGGTGCTGAACGGCGCCAAGATGTGGATCACCAACGGGTCCACGGCGAAGGTGGCGATCATCTGGGCCAAGACGGGCGCGCTGGACGACGCTGCGAGCATCCGCGGCTTCATCGTGCCGACCGACACGCCCGGCTTCAGCGCCAGGGACCAGAAGGGCAAGCTGTCGCTGCGCGCATCCGACACGTCGGAGCTGGTGCTGCAGGACGTGAAGGTCGGGAAGGATGCGCTGCTGCCGGGCTCCAAGGGCCTCAAGAGCCCGCTCAGCTGTCTCACCCAGGCGCGCTACGGCATCGCGTGGGGCGCGGTGGGCGCGGCGATGGGCTGCTACGACGAGGCGCTGCAGTACGCCAAACAGCGGGTGATGTTCAGGAAGCCGATCGCCGCGTTCCAGCTGCAGCAGCAGCGGTTGGCGGAGATGCTGAGCGAGATCACCAAGGCGCAGCTGCTGGTGCTGCAGCTCGGTCGGCTCAAGGACCAGGGCAAGGCCACGCCGCAGCAGGTGTCGCTCGCCAAGCGCAACAACGTGAACGTGGCCTGCGACATCGCCCGCGAGGCACGCCGCTTGCTGGGGGCGAACGGGATCCTGGTCGAGTACACGGCGATGCGCCACCTCGCCAACCTGGAGAGCGTGTACACCTACGAGGGCACGCACGACATGCACACCCTGATCCTCGGCGAGGCGATCACCGGGATCAGCGCGTTCGAGTGACGACCTTCCGCATCGAGGGCAGCGAGTGAAGATCGCGGTCTGCATCAAGCGGGTCCCGGACACCGAGACCCGCATCCGGATCGGGGGCGACGGCGCCTCGATCGACGAGGGCGGCGTCAAGTTCATCGTGAACCCGTACGACGAGTTCGCGATCGAGGAGGCGCTGCAGCGCAAGGAGAAGGCGGGCGGGGGCGACGTGGTGGTGATCGCCCTGGGCCCCGATGCGGCGCAGGAAACGATCCGCGGCGCGCTGGCTATGGGCGCGGACCGGGGGGTGCTGCTCAAGGCGGACCGGCTTCCGGCCGACGCGCTCGCGGTGGCGAAGGCGCTGGCCGCCGAACTGAAGGACGGCGCGTACGACCTCGTGCTGTTCGGCAAGATGGCGCTGGACGACTACAACCACGGCGTCGGGCCGATGGTGGCTGAGTTGCTCGGCCTGCCGTGCGTCACGGCGATCTCGAAGCTGGAGCTGGACGGTGGGAAGGGCGTCGCGGAGCGGGAAATCGAGGGCGGCGTCGAGGTGGTGGAGTTTGCGCTTCCTGCCGTGCTGACCGCGGAGAAGGGGCTCAACACGCCGCGCTATCCGGCCCTCAAGGGGATCATGGCGGCGAAGAAGAAGCCGATCGAGACCAGGCCGGCGGCGCTGGGCGAGGTGCGGGTCTCCGTGACGTCGCTCGGCCTGCCGCCCGACCGGAAGGCGGGACGGATCGTGGGCGAGGGCCCCGACGCGGTGCCCGAGCTGGTGCGGCTGCTCCGCACGGAAGCGAAGGTGCTGTGATGGTCAACGTGCTGGCGGTGACGGAGCAGCGCGATGGCGCGCTGCGCAAGACGAGCCGGGAGGTGGTCTGGGCGGCGCGTCAGCTGGCCGACGCGATGGGCGGGACCGTGGATGCGTTGGTGCTCGGTGCGGCTGGCGTGGAAGCAGCCGGGGCGAAGCTGGGCGAGGTCGGTGCCGACCGCGTGCTCGTGGCGGAAGACGCGTCCTTCGTCAGGTACTCACCCTGCGGCTACGCCGGCACGGCTGCCGCGGTGGCGAAGGCGGGTGGCTACGGTGCCGTGCTGGTGGCGGCGACGGCAGCGGGCAAGGACCTGGCGCCGCGGATCGCTGCGCGGCTCGATGCGCCGCTGGCGACCGATGTCTCGGGCGTGCGTTTCGCCGACGGCAAGGTGACGGCGACTCGGCCGGTCTACGCGGGGAAGGCGATCCAGCAACTGCGGTTCGACGCGCCGGTCGCGGTGATCTCGGTGCGGCCCAACACCTTCGCCCCCGGAAACGCGGGCAAGGCCGGCGCGGTCTCGAAGGTGGCAGCGGTCGCGGATGTGCGCGTCGTGGTGCGCGAGGTGAAGGCGGCGGAGCAGGGGAAGCTCGACGTGGCGGAGGCATCCGTCGTGGTGTCGGGCGGCCGCGGTCTCAAGGGCCCCGAGCACTTCGCGCTGCTCGAGAACCTGGCGCAGGCGTTCGGGGGCGCGGCGGTGGGCGCGTCGCGCGCCGTAGTGGACGCCGGATGGCGGCCCCACGCCGAGCAGGTGGGGCAGACGGGGAAGACGGTGAGCCCACAGCTCTATGTCGCCGTGGGCATTTCCGGCGCGATCCAGCACCTGGCGGGCATGCGCACGGCCAAGGTGATCGTGGCGATCAACCGGGACAAGGACGCGCCGATCTTCCAGGTGGCCGACTACGGGGTCGTGGGCGATCTGTTCGCGATCCTGCCACGGCTTACGGACGAGATCGCGAAGGCGAAGGCCGGCTAGCCCCTCACCACTCGGCCTTGACGAGTGCGCGGCGCGCGTTGGCGGCGTCGACGAGGAACGACTGGATCTCCTCGGGCTTGCAGCGCTTGGCCGAGCGATAGACGGCCAGCGAGCCGCCGAACGACTCCACGGACCAGCCCGGATTCTGCGCGAAGAAACCGAGCGCCTCGGCGCCGAACGCCGCGCGGATCGCGCTCTCGTCCGGGCCGCGCAGCAGGTAGTGTTTGGAGAACTCCGCGCTCGCCTCGAAGTCGATGTCCTGGTAGCCGAACAGCGCGCCGATCCGGTGCCAGAAATGCTCGGGAGCGAGCGTGAACTCCGGCAGGCCGGTGGCGGCGCCCCGGTAAATCGCCACCGTCTGCCGATAAGTGTGCGAGTCCTTGCCGCCGCCGGTGGTGTACTGGTAATCGAGCAGGGTCACCTGGGTGTCGCCCGACTTCCCCTCCATCAGACTGCGCCCCGACTTCGAGTGACCGTGCCGGAACAGGTGGAAGTTGCCGAGCCCGGCCAGGGTGGCATCGGGCACCTTGTCGAGGTAGCTGAAGCCGAGCATGAGCGCGACCTGTGCCAGCGCGGCGCGCCGCTTCTTCTCGCTGCTGACCGAGGCGTAGACAATCGCGCCGCCAATGGCGACCGCGACGGCGGCGAAGGCGACGGGCACCAACGCAGGGTTCATCATCGCATTCCCATCAGAGCTGCGCCTCCGTGATGAACCGGATGACGTCCGCGTACGGCGCGGTCTCGGCAGTGGCCTTGCCCGTGGCCGGGTCGGTGTGAACGTGCCACTCCAGCAGTTCGGACAGCTCCATCCCCTCGTCGTCGGAAAGCTGCAAGCGGTACCCACCACTCTCCGCCTTCGCGCCGTCAACCTGCTTCTGCACGTCGGGCGGGATGTGCTTCGCCCGCCTCAGCGCGTCGAGCATGCCCTGACTGAGCCTTATCTCCACCCTGGCCTCCGTGGTCTCGTACTCCCTCATCACCTCATCACATCATCACCTTCATTACTACATCACCTCCCCGTCAAAGGGGCGGCTCCGCAGTCAGCGTTCGAGGATCGTCGAGGAGCAGAGCGCTCAAGGTGGCGCCGGCCGCCAACTGCTCGACCTCCTCGGGCACGATGAGCAGCGCGTTTGCCTTCGTCATCGAGGTCAGGATGCCCGAGCCCTGGGGGCCGGTGAGCCGCGCCCGCCAGCCGTCAGGTGTCTCGCGCACGACCGCGCGCAGGAAGTGCGTCAGGCGGCCAGGCGTCTGGAGCGGCTCTTCCGTGACGGTTCGCACGGTGCGCCGGTGGAGCAGCGTGTGGCCCTGCATCTTCCTCACGGCCGGCCGGACGAACAGCTCGAAGCAGACCATCGTCGACACGGGATTGCCCGGCAGGCCCACCCACGGCACGCCGCGCACGATCCCGAAGGAGGTGGGGGAGCCGGGGCGCATCCGGACCCTGGTGACTGTCATCTGGCAGCCCAGTTCCTCCAGCACGCTGCGGAGATAGTCGTACTCGCCCACGCTGACGCCCGCCGTCGAGACGATGAGGTCGCAGCTCGCGATGCCGCGCTCCAGTTTCTCGCGCACGGAGGCGGGCGTGTCGGCCGCGATGCCCAGCGGGACGGGCACGGCGCCGGCGAGGCGGATCAGTCCGTCCAGGGTGTAGGAGTTCGACGAGGCGGTCTTGCGCCCGGCGAGGATCGCCTCCGCCTGGTCGAGGTCCGCGATCTCGTCCCCGGACGCGAGGATGCCCACCCGCGCGCGCCGCAGGACCCGGACGCGGGCGCGCGCGATCGAGGCCAGGACCCCGAGCTGCGCGGGCCCGAGCACCGTGCCGGCGTCGAGCACGCGGGCGCCCTGCTTCAGGTCCTCGCCCGCGAAACGCACGTTGCGCCCCGCGTCCCGGTCGTCGAGGACGACCACGACGACCCCGTCGCAGCTGGTGTCCTCTTGCCGGATCACGCCGTCCGCCCCGTCGGGCAGCGGCGCGCCGGTGAAGACGCGCGTCGCCTCGCCCGGGCCGAGCGACCGGGTCGGGAGCGCGCCCGCCCGCACCTCCTCCAGCACCCTCAGCCGTCGCGGCGCGTGCTGCGCGGCTCCGCGCACGTCGGCCGACCGCACGGCGAAGCCGTCCATCGCAGAGTTGGTGTGCGCCGGCACGGTAATGGGGGAGTCCACGTCCTCGGCGAGCACGCGCTCGAGCGCGTCTCGCAGCGCGACCTCCTCCTGGGCGAGGACGCCTACGCCCGCGAGGACGAGGTCGATCGCCTCGCGAACGCTGCTCATCGCCCTGCCGGGCCCTGGCGGCTGAAGTTCGCGAGCCGCTCGACCACCTGGTCCTGCGCGGCCTCGACCACCCGCTGCGGCACCGTAAAGCCGTTGACCAGGAGCACGAACAGCAGCATCTCGCCGTCGGCAGTACGCACGTATCCCGAGAGGGCGCGCACGTTGCTGAGCGTACCCGTCTTGGCGTGCGCGTTGCCCGCCGCCTTCGTGCCCTTGAGGCGCCCGGCGAGCGTGCCGTCGACGCCGGCGACGGGGAGCGCGTCGAAGAACGGCTCGAAGTCGGGCCGCCGGTACATCACTTCCAGTACCCGCGCGACGGCGTCGGGCGCCACGTAGTTGTAGCGGGAGAGGCCCGAGCCGTCGGCGATCACGTAGGCATCGGGCGGCACGCCGAAGCCGCTCAGGGTCTCGCGCACCACCGCCCGCCCGCTGTCCATCGAGCCGACGCCCTTGACCTGCGCGCCGAGGGTGCGGAGCAGCGTCTCGCCGATCTGGTTCTGGCTCGGCTTGAGGAAGAGGTTCAGGACGGCGGCAAGCGGCGGCGACTGCCAGGTGAAGAGCGTATCGGCGATGGAGTCTGCGGCGAGGGTGTCACCATGCACCGTGACACCCGCGTCGCCGAGTGCCTCGACGAGCGAAGCGACGAAATAGCGCGTGGGATCCGGCACGGACACGGGCAGCCGCACGGCGGGTCGCCCCGCCGACAGCCGCCCCGAGAGCGTGACGGAGTCGCCGAACGGAGCACGGCTCCACGCGAGCTGGCGCACGTTGGAGTCGGCGGGCGCGGTGGTCGCGGCGTTGAAGAGGCGGAGCGGGGCGTGCGGCGGCAACAGCACGGCGCGCACCGGTTGGCCCGGTGTCGTGCCGGCGGTCGCCTCGATCCATGCCACGTCCTGGTTGAGCTGGAGTGCGCCGATCGGCGCGGACCAGCCGGCGTCGAGATCGTCCCACGCCCAGCCCGGCCCCAGCGGCGGACCAATGAAGAGCGAGGCGTCGCCGATCACCCGACCCCGCACTACCCGGATGCCCCTGGCCCGCAGCGAATCAGCCCACGGCCGCAGGGGCGAGAGAGGGTCGGCGCCCGTCGCCGTGTCCAGGGCGAGCGTGGGGTCGCCGCGGCCGATCACGACGATATCGCCCAGCAGCGTATCCGCGTGCCGCGGGCCGCGGGCCATAACGGTCGTGCGGTAACGGAAGTCCGCGCCAAGCCGCGCGAGTGCGGCCGACGCCGTCAGCAGCTTGAGGTTGGAAGACGGGAGGAACAGCCGCTCCGCATTGCGGCGGTAGAGCACATCGCCGTCGTCCAGCGACTGGATCACGACGCCCCACGAAGCCCGGGCGAAGGCCGGACCAGCGAGCGCGCTGTCCATTTGGGTCGCGAGGGCGGCCACCTGCGGGGAGGGGGGGCGCGGCCCGCCGCGGGCGGCGCAGCCGGCCAGGAGCAGCGCCGCGAGGGGGCGCCCCGCTCGTCTCAGCGCGCGACCTGGGTCGCGAGGTCGACGAGGCGGTAGAGCCAGTTGGTGTCGCTGAACCGGAGTACCGGAATGGCGGCGCGGAAATCCGTGGCGTCAGTCACGATCGCGATGTACTGCGAAGCGTCAGGTGCCGCCGGATCGTACAGCGGCTGCGAATGCACCGCACGCCGGTACACCTCGATCTTGGGCAGATCGGATTTCTTGAACCCCTCCACCACCACGAAGTGCGCGTCGCCCAGGTAGCGCGACGCCAGCTCGCGCGGCCCGGCCTCTTGGTCGGTGCGGGCGATCAGGATCCGCGAGCCGGGCGTCTCCATTACCACCCGCTCCGCGCCACCCTCGTGCAGGTGACGCCACGTGTCGCGGCCCTTCTGATCCATCTCGAAAGCGTGCACGCCGTGCTTGATGGTCATCACGCGGTGGCCGCGGCGGACCAGCTCGCGTACCAGGGCGACGACGAGCGTCGTCTTCCCGGCGTTCTTCTTGCCGACTATCGAAACGAGTCGTGGTTCCGGCATAGCCATTCCGCTCGAGCCAGGTCGACAGGTGTGTTGACGTTGAAGAATAGAACCGCCGGGTCGCCGTACTGCAACACGGCGTCGCGCGGAAGGCGGGCGAGGCGCACGTCGGCGTGGAACCCGATCGCGCGGGCGTCGCCGCGCGCGATGGCCGCACGGATCGCCGGGCCGCAGGCGGCTGCGTAGGCTGCGCACAGCGGCTCGAGCCCGCGGCGCGAGTCGCTCTCGGGTATCACGGCATCGGCGTCGGCGAGGAGACCCGCCAGCGCGGCCAGCAACTCGCCGGGGACGAACGGCATGTCCCACGCCACACACAGGGCGGCACCCACCGTCTCGACGGCGGTCAGGATTCCGCCCAGCGAACCGTGCCCGGGCAGCACGTCGGGCACGACGGCGAGATCAGGCCGCCAGCAGGCGGCGTCCGGTGCGTTGGCGATCAGGACCGGGAGGTGCCCCGTAGCGCGTTCGAGGCTCTCCACCACCCGATCGAGAATCCTGCGGCCGCCGACCTCGAGCAGGCCCTTCGGGGCTCCACCGTACCGGGATGACTCGCCCCCCGCGATGACCGCGCCGCGGGCCGTCAGTAGCGGCGGCCCCTCCGGCGCTCCAGCACGACGTCCAGTCCCACCGTCAGGGTCGGGACGTGCATGACCTTCATGCCGATCGGGGGGGCCGGCGGCAGCACGCCGAAGTTGGCGGCGATGCGTGCCGTGTCGGTCGCGGGCCCTGTGGGGCGGGGAAGCGCGACGATGAGATCCCGGGCCTCGACCCGCAGCTGGTAGCCCGGACCCAGCGGCAGCGTCGCCCCGGCGCCGAGCGAGACCATCCAGGTCACTTCTTTGTGGTTCTCGTCCGCGAGGAAATAGACGGCGGACTCGGTGCCCCCGGCGCCCACCACGGGCGCGGCCGCCTCGACGAACGAGCTGCCGAGGATCGCCCCACCCGCGGCCGCCCGGACGAAGGGCTGGGCGCCGCGCGTCGTGAACCGGTAGGTCAGGCCGGCGAGCAGGCCCACGGCGTCGCCCCGCATGTCTTGGCCGCGGATGGAGTTGCAGGCCTGCGTGTTCTGGTTGTTGTTGTCCGGCGTCGGATTGAACTGGCCGATCGGCTCGCACGAGGACACGCTCTCGAGCCCAAAGAACCCCGCCTCGGCGCTGAAGGCCACATGCCGCGACCAGAAGTACGTCGCGGTCAGCGTGGCGAGGAAGCCCGACCGCAGCTTGCGTCCCAGCGACACGGTGTCCCACAGGTTTCCGGTAGCGGACTGCTCGGCGAACGCCAGCTGCCGGGGAATCGACCAGAGATCGCCCCCGGTGAGGAGGCCGCCGGAGATGGTAAAGATCAGGTTCGGCTGCTCGGGAGTCTGCGCCCGGGCCGAGAGGGCAAGACACGCACCGAGGGTCAGCACGATGCCGGCAACGCGGCGGGCGTCACGCATCGGGACGATGCACCTGTGGGGAGCCCGAGACGGCACGTCCGACCAACTCGATGCCCGCGCGTCGCGCGATGGCGAGTGCCAGCGTCGACGGCACCGAGGGCGTGGCCACGTACGCGATCCCGGCGCGCGCAGCCTTGAACGCCAACTCGGCCGAGATGCGCCCCGTCACCAGGAGCCCGAGGCCCTCCGGAGACCGTCCCCCCATCAACATGCCCCCGATCACCTTGTCCACCGCGTTGTGCCGTCCGATGTCCTCGGCGTGCTGCAGCAGCGACTCGCCGTCGGTCAGCGCGGCGGCATGGATCCCGCCCGTCTCATCGTAGCGCGCGCCGCGCTGGTAGAGCTCTTTGAACCGCAGCCGGATCGTCGGCGGCGGCGGAGCCTCGCCACGTGGCGCCTCGGCGGGCAGCGACCGCGCATCGGCGAGCGCGACGCTCACCGCGCCACACCCCGACGCGAGCACCCGGCGCCGGGAGTCCTTGCCGACCGCTTCCACCCGCGCCGGCGCCAGCTCGGCCCAGAACCCCAGATCCGTCGCGCACGGCGTGAGCGAGAGGAGGTCGGCCAGCGCCTCGATGTACCCCTCGCCGTGCAGCCAGCCCACCGCCAGCTCCTCGAGCTGGTCCGGGGTGCACATCCAGGTCACCGCCGGCCGGTGATTCACCTCGAGCCAGACCGGGGTCTCTTCGACCGCAGCGAGCGTCCCCTCACCGATCTTGCGGCTCACCGCCCGCTACGCCTCGCCCCGGTACTCGGCGAACAGCGCCGGCTCCTCCTGCACGCGTACCGTGGCCAGGGTACAGCCCTCCGGTAGCCGCGCCGCCACGCGGCGCCAGATGTCGAGGCACAATTCCTCACCGGTCGGCACGGTGCGGCCGAAGGCGAACTCGGGCAGATCGAGGTTGAGGTGGCGATGGTCGAGCCGGCTCACGACCTCCTCGGCGAGGATGCGGTCCAGCGTCGCGAGATTCACAGCCATCCCGGTGGGCCCGTCCACCCGGCCCCGCACCGTGACCGCGCACTGGTACGTGTGCCCGTGGCCGTTCGGGGCGGCGCACTTGCCGAACACCTCGGCGTTCTTCGCCTCGCTCCATTCCGGCCGGAAGTACCGGTGTGCGGCGCTGAACTGGACGGTGCGGGTCAGGTACGCCGTAGGCATGCGCGGAAGATACCCCCTAGAACACCTTGACAGCCACGCTCTTGAAGGACGCGTAGACCTCCCGGCCCACGGCCAGCCCCATCTCGTCGAAGCTGCGGCGGGTGATGCGCGCGACGAGCTCGACGCCAACGTCTATGGTGACCCGCATCTCCGCCCCGTGTTCCGCCAGCCGCACGATCCGGCCGTGGAACATGTTGCGGGCCGACGACTGCAGCGGTGCCGCGGACAGCACGATCTCGTCCGGGGCGATCGCGAGCGTGGCCGGTCCGGCGCGCTCGCTCACCACGTCGATCCGGAGTGGGCCCACCGCCACCTGTTGCATCGCCGCGCCTCCCGGCAGGTCCACCCGGAAGAGGTTCTCCGGCGTGACGGGCGAGGGCCGGCCCTGGTGCAGCGCGAGCAGCCGATCGGACCAGCGGTAGGCGTCTTCGAGCAGGTGCGAGGCGAAGACGACGGTGAGCGGGCGGCGCGCCTGCTCGTCGGCCAGCGCCGCGAACATCGCCTGTTGCGCGGCCCGATCGGCGCTCGAGGCGGGCTCGTCGAGGAGCAACGCCACCGGTTCGACGGCGAGGGCGCGCGCCACGGCGACGCGCTGGATCTCGCCCTCGGAGAGCTGGCGTGCGTCCCGCTCGTGCAGCCCCTGGAGCTGCAGCCGGTCGAGCGCGGCGCGCACGCGCTGCGCCACCGCGGGCCCGGTGACGCCCGCGGCGCGGAGCCCGAACGCGACGTTGCCCGCCACGGTGCCCCGGAACAGGTACGGCCGTTGCTCGACCAGCGTGACGCGGCGGCGCGCCGCCCGGCGGGCCGCCCGCGTCGAGACCGGCCGGCCCTCCAGCGCGATGGCGCCGGCGGACGGGGGCTCGAGAAAGGCCAGGAGCCTCAAGAGCGTGCTCTTGCCGGCTCCGTTGGGTCCCACCAGTGCGAGCCGGGCGCCGGTCTCGATCGTAAGCGTCTCGAGCGAGAGTACCGTGCGCCCCCCGTAGGTCTGCTGGAGGCCGGCGACTTCAAACGTCGCCACGGCCCTGCAGGAGCTGGATCAGCACGTTGACGGTGAGGGCGAGCGCCAACAGCACCAGGCCGAGCGCGATGGCGAGGGAGAAGTTGCCCTGCGAGGTCGCGAGGGTGATCGCCGTCGTCAGGGTACGCGTCTCGTGGCGGATGTTGCCGCCGACGATGAGCGCGGCGCCGACCTCCGAGAGCACGCGCCCGAACGCCACCACGACCGCGGCCGCGAGCGCGAAGCGCGCCTCGCGCGCCACCGCCCACGCCGTGCGCAGCGTGCCCGCGCCCAGCGTGAGTGCCGTGCGCCGGACCCGCGGGTCGACGGTCTGCACGGCCGCGGCGCTCAGCGCGGTCGCGATGGGCAGCGCCAGGACGACTTCGGCGGCGACGATCGCCTGCCAGGTGAACAGCAGGCCGAGCGCGCCCAGCGGCCCGTGGCGGGCGAGCAGCCCGTAGATAATGAGTCCGATGACGACCGTGGGGAACGCGAGTGCGGTGTTGAGCAGCAGCAGCACGGCGCGCCGACCGCGCAGCCGGCTCCAGCCCAGCGCGAAGCCGAGCGGGATGCCGATCAGGCACGAGACGACCGTCGCGGTGAGGGCGACCTTGAGGGAGAGCGCGGCGATCCCGAAGACTTCGCTTGGCAGGGCGCTCACCCCCGTGGGGTCAGAACGTGAACCCGTACGCCACGCCGACCCACAGCGTGAGGTTGTTCGTCCACTCCGCGTTGGTGGTCCCGAGCGGGAGAACCGACGCGCGCGGCGGCGGCCCGGCGTACTTGAGATTCAGCGTGTCGAAGTAGGCCAGCGGGTACGAGTAGCGGAAGTAGTAGTCGCGCACCTCGAGCCGCACCGCCAGCACGTCGGACAGGAACAGGCGCGTGCCGAGGGTCGGCACGAAGGCGAAATTGAAGCCGACTTGGAACCCGCCGGGGTCCGCCACCGGGTGCGTCGGCGCCACGAAGCCGACGCCCAGCCCCACGTACGGCGCGAGGTGGTGCCAGGTTTTGTCGCCCGTCATGTTGAGGACCAGCGCCAGGTCGGCCAGCAGCAGCGGGACCCTGACGTCGGGCCCGCGCTTCGCCGAGTCGAGGTGGGTCACCGAGGTGTCGGCGATGATCGAGTGCCGGCTGGTCGGGGCCTCGCCCAGCGTGGCCCAGAGGTCGATCGGCCCCGAGAGCCGGATCGCCAGCCGCCCGCCGAACGCGGCGCTCGGCAACGCCCCGACGCCGGCGGTCCCGGTGTTCCCCGCGAACCGGCCGGCGAACAGCGTGAAGCTCTGGTGGTAGATGATGTCGCGATACGGCGACTGTTCCGGCTCGTGCCCCACGACTTGCGCCCGTGAAACAGTGGGCACGGACGCACAGACGCACAGGGGCACGGCGAACGTCCACAGCGCCCGCACGCCCCCGTGCCTCCGTGCCCCCGTCTTCATGCCGCCTCCCGCAGGTCGCGGCCGGTCATCGCGCCTGGCTGCGGGAGCCCCAGGAGCGCGAGCACGGTCGGGCCGACGTCGCGGAGCGAGCCGCCGGGCCGGAGCGCGCCTCGGAACTGCTCGTCGAGGAGCAGCAGCGGCACGGGGTTGGTGGTGTGGGCCGTGTGGGGGCCGCCGGTGGCCGGATCGATCATCAGCTCGCAGTTGCCGTGGTCGGCGGTGACGAGCAGCGCGGCATGGGCGCGCTGCGCCGAGGCCACGACGCGCGCCAGGCACTCGTCGACGGTCTCGACGGCACGCACCGCGGCGTCGAGCTTGCCGGTGTGCCCCACCATGTCGCCGTTGGCGTAGTTGGCGAGGATGAAATCGTGCCGCCGCTCCTCGATGCCCCGGCACAGGATGTCGGTGATGCCCGCAGCGCTCATCTCGGGCTTCAGGTCGTAGGTCGCCACCTTCTGACTGTCCACCAGGAGCCGCTCCTCCCCGGGGAACGGCTGCTCGACGCCGCCGTTGAAGAAGTAGGTGACGTGCGCGTACTTCTCCGTTTCCGCGGTGCGCAGCATCCCGAGCCCGTTGCGGCTCACCACGTCGGCCATGATCTCGTTGAGCGTTTCCGGCCCGAACACGACCGGGAGCTTGAAGGTCGCGTCGTACTCGGTCATCGTCACGACGTCCATCAGCGGAGCGCCTCCGCGATCGAAGCCGGCGAAGTCCGGCTGGATCCACGCCCGCACCATCTGGCGCATCCGGTCCGCGCGGAAATTGAAGCAGAAGATGCCGTCACCCGTCTGGATCGACGCGACGGTGGTCCCGGCACCGTCCACCACGACCAGCGGCCTGACGAACTCATCCGTCTCGCCCCGGGCGTATGCGCCGGTGATGCCCTCGACCGGATCGGTCACCGGTGTGCCCACCCCGCGCATCATCGCGTCGAAGGCCAGCTTGGTGCGGTCCCATCGCTTGTCGCGGTCCATGCCGAAGTAGCGCCCCGTCGCGGTGGCCACCCGCGCGCGGCCGCGCAACGCCGCCACCAGCTCCCGCATGTACCCGGCAGCCGACGCCGGGGGGGTGTCGCGCCCGTCGAGCAGGGCGTGGATGGCGACCCGCGGCAGCTGCTGGCGCTCGGCCAGATCGACGCAGGCGAGCACGTGCCGGTCGAGCGCGTGGACGCCCCCGGGGCCAATCAGGCCGAACAGGTGCAGCGTGCCGCCGCGCCGCCGGACGTCGGCGCACAGTCTGAGCAGCGCCGCCTTTTCGAAGAACTCACCCGATTCGACCGCGTCCGAGACGCGCACGATGTCCTGGTGCACCACGCGACCGGCGCCGAGGTTGAGGTGCCCGACCTCGGAGTTGCCCATCTGGCCCTCCGGCAGCCCCACCGCGCGTCCCGAGGCCTCCAGCAGGGTGCGCGGCAGCGTCTCCCACAGCTGATGCCAGATGGGCGAGCGGGCCAACTCGATCGCGTTGCCCTCGCCGCCGCGGCGGAAGCCCCACCCGTCCAGCACCACGAGCACCACCGCCCCGCGCCGCGCCGTTGCGCCGTTTGACATCGCTACTCCCAGGTTCTACAATGACCTTCGTGCCGAATCGCAGGCCGCAATCTACCCCCGCGTGGCGCCCCCAACCAGCCGCGCGCGCCCTGTTCTCCCTCGTGGTCCTCGGGGTCTTCGCGTGGCCCCTTGCCGCGCCCGCCCGGGCGCAGCAAACGGCCACGGTGCGCCGCGACGGCGAGGCGTTCCTGAGCGAGCCCGGGGGCAAGCAGCTCGGCCGCCTTGCGGCGGGCGTCGCGGTCGCAGCGCAGGGCGGCCGCGGCGGGAACACGCAGGTGACGGTCGAGGGCTGGATCATCCGGACTTCGGTGCGCGCGGCGGATCAGGACGGGCACAACCTGGCGGCGAGCCGCGACGAGAACCTCCGCGCCGCGCCCAACGGCCGCCTCGTTGCGCGGCTGGTCAAGGGCGCCCTCCTGGACCAGGTCGAGCGGCGCGGCGCCTGGGTCCACGTGCGGCGGTCCGGCTGGGTCGCGGGCGGCGCCTTGGCGAGCGCCCCGGCCGCGGCGTCGGCGGCAGCCCCGGCGCCGCCCGCGGCCCGGCCCGAGACCGCCGCCACGGCGGATACCGGCGCGGACGCGCGCAACGCGGTGCTGAGGCGCCAGGTGCGGCTGTACCGCGCGCCGGATGCGCCGGCGACCGGTGTGCTCGAGGCCGGTGTGCCGATCCGCATCACGGCGCGCGCCGGAGGCTGGGTGAGGGTCGAGGCGGCGGGCTGGGTGAGGGAGAGCGAAGTGCGGGAGGCCGGCGGCCAGGCGGTAAGCGGGGTAACCGCGGCGGACCTGCGCTCGTCGCCGGAGGAGTGGCAGGGCAAGGTGCTGCGCTGGACCATTCAGTACATCGCCCTGCAGACCGCGGACGAGTTGCGTCCCGACTTCGCGCTGGGGCAGCGCTACATCCTGGCCCGCGGCCCGGCGCCGGAGTACGCGTTCGTGTATGTGATCGTGCCGCCGGAGAAGGCGGCGGAAATTGCGCGGCTCCAGCCGCTGGACAGCCTCACCATCCTGGCGCGCGTCAAGAGCGGTCGCAGCGCCTACCTGGCCAATCCGATCCTCGAGCTGCTGGACGTGGTGCCATGAACGAGTTCCTGAAGAAGCGGATCGACCGCAAGCTGGAGACGCTGTCCGACGAGCGCGTCTACCAGGTGCTGGATTACATCGAGTTCCTCGAGTCGAAGTACGCCGCCCAGGCGCCCGCGCCGCCCTCGCCCTTGCAGCGACTCGCCGAGACGGTGGAAGACACGCTCCGGGCGGGACGCGTCTCGGCGTCGGCAATCAAAGGCACGATGGACACGATGGCGGCGGCCGGTCGCGTGATGGGTGGCCTGGCGGCGGCGGGGAAAGCGGTGGTGGACGAAGTCACCGGCCAGCGGCCCGCGCCGCCCGCCGGCACGGATTCCAGTTCGCCCGAGGGTCCCCCGCCGACTGCTTGATTTCGCGGCGCGCCGCCCGGTATCTTCCGCCATGGAAAGCCATATTCGCCCGCTCGACGGTCTCGCCTTCGACGACGTCCTTCTCGTCCCCGGTCATTCGACGGTGCATCCCCGGCAGGTGGACGTCTCCACCCGCCTGACGCGGAAGATCTCGCTCAACGTCCCGTTCGTCTCCGCCGCGATGGATACCGTCACCGAGGCCGAGATGGCGATCGCCATGGCGCGGCTCGGCGGCATCGGTGTGATCCACAAGAACCTGCCGATCGACCGGCAGGCGGCCGAAGTGGACCGGGTCAAGCGGTCGGAGAGCGGGATGATCCTGGACCCGATCACCCTGCCCCCGGACCGGCCGATCCGCGAAGCGCTCCACCTGATGGCGCGCTTCAAGATCTCGGGCGTCCCGATCGTAGACGCGGAGCGGCGCCTGGTCGGGATCATCACCAATCGTGATCTGCAGTTCGAGGACAACCTCGACCGGCCGATCAGCGAGGTGATGACCAGCAAGGGCCTGGTGACGGCGCCGGTCGGCACCACGCTGGAGGAAGCGGTCAAGATCCTCGCGCGCCACAAGGTCGAGAAACTGCCGGTCGTGGCGGCGGACGGGAAGCTCCAGGGGCTGATCACGGTCAAGGACGTCTTCAAGCGGCGGGACTTCCCGCTGGCCAACAAGGATCACCTCGGGCGCCTGCGGGTTGCCGCCGCGCTCGGTGCCACCAGGGACGCCGCGTCGCGCGCGCAGGCGCTGCTGGGCGCCGGGTGCGACGTGCTGGTGGTGGACTCCGCCCACGGCCACAGCGAGGGCGTGCTGCAGGTGGTGGCGGCGCTGCGGGAGGCCTTTCCCGACGCACAGCTGGTGGGCGGCAACGTGGCCACCACGGGCGGCGCCAGCGCGCTCGTCGAGCGCGGCGTGGACGCGGTCAAGGTCGGCGTCGGGCCGGGGTCCATCTGCACCACGCGCGTCGTGACCGGCGTGGGCGTGCCGCAGGTCACCGCGATCCAGGACGCGGTCGCCGGCGCCTCCGACGTGCCGGTGATCGCCGACGGCGGGGTGAAGTACTCCGGCGACGCCGTGAAGGCGCTCGCCTCCGGCGCCGATTGCGTGATGATGGGTGCGGTGTTTGCCGGCACCGAAGAAAGCCCCGGCGAGTCGCTGCTCTACGAGGGCCGCCGCTTCAAGGTCATCCGCGGCATGGGGAGCCTCGCGGCGATGCAGGAAGGCTCGGCCGACCGGTACTTCCAGGAGGGCGAGATGTCCGCCACCAAGCTGGTGCCGGAGGGCATCGAGGGGCGGGTGCCCTACAAGGGGGCCGTGGCCGACGTCGTCTTCCAGCTGGTGGGCGGCCTGCGCAGCGGAATGGGGTACTGCGGCGTCTCCACGATTCGCGACCTCCAGACCAAGACCGAGATGGTGCGGATCACCGCGGCGGGACTCCGGGAGTCGCACCCGCATGACGTGTCCATCACGCGCGAGGCTCCGAACTACAGCCCGTGACGGCGGATCGCTTGACACCGTCCGCCGTGTGCCGCTAGTCTAGCGCGCTTCCAGCCCCGGGGGCCGCGGCCGTCCCGCCGCGCGCCTCTCTCTCTCTCACGTCAAAGGCCGCTCCGATGAACTTGTGGGCCACCAAGTCGATAACCGCCCTGCGCGCCGAGGCGGACGCGGTGGGCGAGAAGTCGCTCAAGCGCGCGCTCGGCCCCCTGAACCTGATCACCCTCGGCATCGGCGCCATCATTGGTGCCGGGATCTTCGTCTTGACCGGCCAGGCGGCGGCGCTCTACGCCGGGCCGGCCGTGCCGCTCTCGATGATCCTGGTAGGGATCGCCTGCGCCTTCGCCGGGCTCTGCTACGCCGAGATGGCGAGCGCCGTGCCCGTCGCCGGGAGCGCCTACACCTACTCCTACGCGACGATGGGCGAGCTGATCGCCTGGATCATCGGCTGGGACCTGGTGCTCGAGTACGCCGCCGGCGCCGCGACGGTGGGCGTCGGCTGGTCGGGTCACTTCGTCAGCCTGCTCAGCCAGTTCGGCCTCCAGCTCCCTCCCACGCTCACCAATTCGCCGACGGCGTGGTGCACGGCGGCCAACGTCCGCGACGCCGTGGCCGGCTGCGCGCATTCGGGGCTCAACCTGACGGGCGCCATCATGAACGCGCCCGCAGTCTTCGTCGTGGCCGTGATGTCCACGATCCTGGTCATCGGCATCAAGGAATCTGCCACCGTCAATAACTTCATCGTGATCCTGAAGCTCTGCATCATCCTGCTGATCGTGTTCGTCGGTCTCGCCCACTTCCACCCTGCCAATTTGAAGCCGTTCGTCGCACCGAACACCGGCGAGTGGGGGACCTACGGCGTCTCCGGCATCCTGCGCGGCGCCGGCCTCGTCTTCTTCGCGTACATCGGCTTCGACGCCGTCTCGACGGCGGCGCAGGAGGCCAAGAACCCGCAGCGCGACATGCCCATCGGGATCCTGGGGTCACTGGCGATCTGCACGGTGCTGTATGTCGTCGTCTCGGCGGTGCTGGTCGGGATGGTGCCGTTCAAGGACCTCAACGTCGCCGCGCCCATGGCGCTGGCGATGCGGCGCATCGGCGCTCCTGAGTGGATCCGGCTGCTGGTCGATGTCGGCGCGGTGCTGGGCCTCGGCTCGGTCATCCTGGTGATGCTCCTCGGCCAGTCGCGCGTGTTCTACTCGATGTCGCGCGACGGCCTGCTCGGCAAGTGGGCCGCGTCGGTCCACCCGAAGTTCCGCACGCCGTACCTTTCGACGATCTTCACCGGGGTCGCCGTCGGCATCGCGACCGGGATGTTGCCGCTCCAACTGTTGGGCCAGCTGGTGAACATCGGCACGTTGCTGGCGTTCGTGCTGGTGTGCATCGGTGTGATGGTCCTGCGCAGGACGCGCCCCGAACTCAAGCGGCCGTTCCGGACGCCGTGGGTGCCGTTCGTGCCCATCATGGGGATCGTCTGCTGCTTCGGGCTCATGCTGACGCTGCCCGAGGACACGTGGATCCGGCTGATCGTATGGCTGCTGATCGGCTTCATGATCTACTTCGGCTACAGCCGCCGGCACAGCCTGCTGCAGAAAGAGCTGGCTGCGGGAGTCCCCCAGCAGAGGTAGCGCGCCGCGCTCCCGGACGGTGAAGCGGCCGGCCCCGATGCGGGGCCGGCCGCGTCGCGTTGGTGGGAGTTCTCGGACGCGTCGAGGGGGCGGCCTCATCCACTTGCCTGCCGTCCCTGGCCCCTGTAGCGTGCAGCCGCGAATGGTATCGAAACCGAAGCTCGAGAGCGTGCCGGCGACGCGGAGAAAGGGAGCGCGGGCCGTGGCGGCCGCGCTCCTGGGCGCCCGCCGGATCGTGGTGACGACGCACGTCAATTCGGATGGCGACGGCGTCGGGAGCGAGGTCGCTCTGGTGCACCTGCTGAAGGCGCTGGGCAAGGACGCGCGCATCGCAAACCCGACGCCGATTCCCGCGCGCTTCGCCTTCCTCGTCGACCCGGTGAGGAAGCACGACCGGACGGAGCACGCCGTGGCCGCGCTCCGCGACGCGGACTTGTTCCTGGTGCTCGACATCTCCGACCTCGGCCGCCTGGGCCACCTGGCTGAAACCATCCACGGACGGGACATCGTGACAGCGTGCGTGGACCACCACCTCTCGCCCGGGACGTTGCCCCGCGGACCGCGGCTCGTGGACCCCGCCGCGTCGGCCACCGCGGAGCTGATCTGCGACCTGGCGGCGGTCGCGGGCTGGCCGCTCACGGCCGACGCGGCGCGCGCGCTGTACGTCGGGTTGTTGACCGACACCGGCGGCTTCCGCTTCTCGAACACGACGCCGCGCACGCTGCGCGTCGCGGCCTCGCTGCTGGAGTGCGGCGTCGATCCCGGGACCATCTACGAGCAGGTGTACGCCACCGCCCCCGTCGGCCGCCTGCGACTCACGGCGGAGGTCCTCGAGACCCTGGTCGTCGAGCCCGAGGTCGGCCTGTCGTGGGTCACGGTGCCGGCCGGCTCGCTGGAGCGGCACGGCGTGAGCGCCGACGACCTCGACGGGCTGGTGGAGCTGGCCCGCTCGGTGCAGGGCACGCGCATGGCGCTGCTCTTTCGCACGCTCGCGAGCGGCAAGATCAAGGTCTCCTTCCGGTCGGTCGGCGACGTGGACGTCGCGGCGTTCGCCCAGCCGTTCGGCGGGGGCGGCCACGCCAAGGCCTCGGGCGCGTCCATCGCCGGCTCGCTCGACGAGGTGCAGCGTGAGGTCCTCGCGGCGGCACGCCGCTTGCTCTCCAATGGAGGGGTTTCTTGACCCTCTCGTGAACGCCTGTCTAATTTGCGACCAGAGCAGTCGCAATAAGGGAGCAGCGGTGGCTACCACGGTGGAGAAGATCGAGGAAGTGCTGGAGTTGGTACGGCCGGCGATCCAGATGGATGGGGGAGACGTCGAGTTCGTGGACTTCGACGAGGCGGAAGGCGTGGTGAGCCTGCGGCTGATGGGGCACTGCGTGGGCTGCCCGATGTCCCGGGCGACACTGAAGAACGGGATCGAGGCACGCCTCAGGGTGGCGGTGCCGGAAGTCCGTTGCGTGGAGGCGGTCTGACGCGTGCCGGCTGACGACATCAGGACGCAGGTTGAGGCGGCGCTGCGGCGGGTGGTGAACCCGCGAGTGGGCCAGGACGTGGTTGCCGCGGGGATGGTGAAGGAGATCGCCGTCGAGGCCGGCGGCAAGGTGCGCATCGCCTTTGCTCTCGGGCGCGAGGATCCCGCGTCGCTGGTGCGCGAGGCGCGGCTCGCGGCGCAGGCGGTGCCCGGCGTCGCCGGCGTCAAGATGGAAGTCGCCGCCGGCGCGCAACCGCAGTCGCAAGTCACCCCCAAGCCGGTGCCGCCGCCCACCGCGCGCGAGTTTCCCAACCTGGGCCACGTCATCGCCGTCTCGAGCGGCAAGGGCGGTGTGGGCAAGTCCACCGTCACCGTGAACCTCGCCGCCGCGCTCGCGGCGGGGCCCGGCGGACCGCGCGTCGGCGTGATGGACGCGGACGTCTACGGCCCCAACATCCCGCGGATGTTCGGTATCGGCGACCTGCGGCCGGAGGTCGCGGGCGGGAAGATCCAGCCGCTCACGGCTCACGGCGTCAAGGTGATGTCGCTCGGCAACCTGGTCGAGCGGGACACCGCGGCCATCTGGCGCGGCCCCATCGTCACGAAGATCATCCAGCAGTTTCTGGCCGATGTGGAATGGGGCCAGCTCGACTACCTCCTGGTGGACATGCCGCCGGGCACCGGCGACGCGCAGCTCAGCCTGGTGCAGTCGGTGCAAGTGAGCGGCGCCATCATCGTCACGACGCCGCAGGAGGTCGCCGTGGGCGACGCCCTGAGGGGCGCCAGGATGTTCGAGAAGGTCGGCGTGCCGGTGCTGGGGATCGTGGAGAACATGTCCTACTTCCACTGCCCCCACTGTGGCGAGCGCACCGACATCTTTTCCAGCGGCGGGGGCCAGCGGCTCGCGACGGAGCTGGGCATCCCGCTGCTGGCCGCGATTCCGTTGCAGGAGCGGGTGCAGGAACTCTGCGAATCCGGCGTGCCGGTGGTGCTCGCGGAGCCACAGACGGCCGCGGCTCGGGCCTTCGCCGGCCTGGCGGCGGAGATCGTGGAGCTGTCCGCGAGCGCCGCGGTACGTCTCCCCATCGTCGCATCCTAGCCACGCCCCCCCTCGTTGCAGTGCTGTTCGCCGCGGCCGTGGCAGCGGCGCCGCTCAGCGCGCAGGATACGCTGCCGGACTCGAGCGCCTGGGCGGCGGCGGCGGACATCGCCGCGGGACAGCAGCTGACGTACAGCGGCCAGTTCGAGGCAGCCGGCCTCTACTTTCTCAGGGTGTCCGACCGCTATCCACGGGATCCGGTGGGTCCGGCGCTCGAGGCATCGGCGTTGATCTGGTGGGCCACTGCGCAGCAGGACGATGCGTTCGACGAGGATTCCATCGATGCACTGCTCGCGCAGGCCGCGGCGCGCGCGGAGCACGCGGTCACCGCGGCGCCCACGGATTCGGCGCGGGTCGCGGGGCTGTTCTGGCTGGGGACCGCGCTGGGCTACCGGGCGCGCCAGGCCGAGCTGCACGGGCACTACTGGCGGGCGGCGCGGGACGCGAGGAAGATGCGCGCTGCGTTGGGCCGGGCGCTGGCGCTGGACTCGAGCTGTGTCGACTGCCGGCTCGGCCTGGCGATCTATGACTACGCGCTCGCGCGGGCCGGGGTGTTGGCGCGCCTGGTGGCGCAGCTCATCGGGCTCGGTGGCGGTGACGCCCGGCGCGCGCTGCAGTCGCTGCGCCGCGTGAGCGAGAGCGGCTCCCTGGCTCGGCTCGAGGCGCAGTGGCTGTACGCCAACGCGCTGGTCCGGGAGGGCGGGTCCGACGGTGCGCCGCGCGAGGAGGCGCGGCGGATCGTGGACGGCCTGGCGGCGCAGTTCCCGGAGAACCCCGTCTTCCGCCGGTTCCTGGACTCGACAGCCCGCACGCCGTGACCACCGCCGTGGCGGGCACCCCCGCGACGGACCTGGTCTCGGGCCCGCTCCCGCGCGCGATCTTGCGCGTGGCCCTGCCGGCGGTGGGGTCGGCCCTGCTGCAGCTCGCGTTCCTCCTCGTCGACATTTTCTGGGTCGGGCGCATCCTCGGCCCGTCGGCGCTGGCCGCGATCTCCACCGCCGGCTTCGCAGTCTGGATGCTGCTCGCGGTCGGGGAGATGATTGGCGTGGGGCTCACCGCGGTCGCGGCGCGACGCCACGGCGAGGGCGCGCACGGACTCGCCGCCGTGGCGGCGGGCACGACCCTGGGCCTCGCGCTGCTCGCCGGAGTCGTCGTCGGGGTCGTCGGCTGGCTGCTGGTGCCGCTGCTGTTCGCCGTGATGCACACGCCACCCGAGGTCACCGAGCTGGGCCGGAGGTGGCTCTCCACCTACCTCGTGGGAACGCCGCTGGTGCTCGGGTTCTTTGCCGCCGAGGCCACGTTCCGCTCGTCCGGCGACACCAGGACGCCGCTGGCCCTGCTCCTGCTGGCGGTGCTGGTGACGCTGGTGATGGATCCGGTCCTCATCCTGGGGCTGGGGCCGGCACCCGCGCTGGGGATCGCCGGCGCGGCGGTGGCGGCCGTGGGCACGAGGGCCCTGGTTGGGGCGTTCGGCTTCGGGGTCCTGGTCCGGCGGCGCCTGCTCCGCTTCGCGGTGCGCGATTGGCGCGCGGCCCTGGCCGTGCTGCGCATCGGCGCTCCCACGGCAGCGACCGGCATCTTCTTCAGTCTCGTCTACATCGGTCTCACCCGCATCACCACCCGGTTCGGCACGGCTGCACTGGCGGCGCTGGGGGTGGGGCACAAGCTCGAGGGGCTCGCCTACCAGGTGGCCGTGGGCTTCGCTCTAGCGTCCGCCGCGATCGTCGGACAGAATCTGGGAGCCGGCCGGTCCGATCGCGCCCGCCGCGCCGGCTGGCTCTCGGCGCGCTACGCCTGCGCGGCGGCGGCGGTTCCGGCGCTGGCGTTTCTGGTGGTCCCCGAGGCGCTGGTCGGAATCTTCAGCCGCGACCCCGGCGTGATCGCGAGCGGCGCGAGCTACCTGCGCATCATCGCTGCGGCGGAGATCACCATGGCCCTGGAGATCGTGCTGGAGGGATCGCTGGGCGGCGCCGGCTTCACCGTCGAGCCGATGCTGTGGTCGGGTTCCCTCACCGCCGCGCGCATCCCGCTCGCCGCCTGGCTGGCGGGCGTGCTCGGGGTCGCGGGCATCTGGTGGGCCATCAGCCTGACCGCGCTCGGCCGCGGGATCGCCATGGCGGCGCTGTGGCGCAGCGGCCGGTGGCAGCGGGCTCGCGCATGAGCGGGATCATCACCCTCCTGACCGATTTCGGCACCGCCGACAGCTACGTCGGCGAGGTGAAGGGCGTGCTGCTGTCGCTCGCGCCCGAGGCCGCCGTGGTCGACGTCACCCACGACATCGCCCCGGGGGACATCGCGGCCGCGAGCTACGTGCTGGGGCGGCTGTGGCGGAGGTTCCCCGCGGGCACCGTGCACTTGGCGGTGGTGGATCCGGGCGTCGGCACGCGGCGCCGGGCCCTGGCCGCGGACGTCGCCGGCCACCGGTTTGTGGCGCCGGACAACGGCCTCCTGTCAGACGTTTTCGCGGCCGCCCACGCCGATGTGGTCAGCCTGCGCGTCCCCGACGGCTCGAGCCGCACCTTCCACGCGCGCGACGTGTTTGCCCCGGCGGCCGCGCGCCTGGCGCGCGGCGCCGCGCTGCCGGAGCTGGGCACGGCCGTGTCCGACCTGGTGCACCTGCCGCCGCGGCGGCTTCGCACCGAGGGAGCGGACCTGATCGGCCAGGTGGTTCACGTGGACCGGTTCGGGACGCTCGTCACCAACGTGCCTGCGAGCGGCATCGCGCCGGGAACCGCGGTCCGCCTGGGTGGCCACACGGTGGCGGTGCACGCCACCTTCGGCGACGTGCCGCCCGGCAGTCCGGTCGCGTTCGTCGGGTCGGGCGGGACGCTCGAGATCGCCGTCCGCGACGGGCGGGCGGAGACGGTCCTGGGTGTGATGAGAGGGGCGGAGGTGCGCGTGACTGGGGGTTAGGACGGCGGGTCATTCCTCGTGCCGGCCGGGGGCCGGCATCACGGCGAGGCGTTGACCCAGACGACCTCAATCCCGCCGAAAGCCGATTCCACATTCAGATCCAGATGGTAGCGGGCCGACGCGTAGTTGTCGGAGTAGTACACGTCTCCGCGCCTGGTGAAGCCGCTCTGGTCGAACGAGGCCAGGAAGCGGTTGAGCGTGATGGTGGCGCCGAGGCTGCGTGGCAGCAGCAGCTTGAGCGTGCCGAGCGCGAGGTGGACCTCGGCGTCCACGGGGCTGCGCCAGTTGCCGGTGAAGTCGAGGGCGATGGCCCCCACGCCGCCCTCGACTCTGATATGGCGGCAGTTGGCATTGGCCAGGCCGGTCGCCGCGAACTGCGCCGCCCCCACCTCCAGCGTCAGGGAGTCGCACGCGAGCGGGTTGGGACGGCTGAAGCGCAGCTCCGATCTTGAGGCGCCGGTCTTGTAGCGCAGGCTCCGCAGCGCCAGCCCACCGAACTCGGCGTCGGCCTCGGCGGCACCCAGCTCGATGCTCAGCACAAGCGGCACGCCCGGCGCCAAGGCGAGGTCCAGTGTCGGCATGTTCTTCTCGTCACCGTGGCCCGCCAGCGTAACGTGGCCCTTGGTCTTGAGGCCGAGGTGCAGCACGCCCGCAGCGGCGTCGTAATCGCGGACCGGCGTGAACTTGTCCTCGTCGTATCGCATGTCCATCTGGTACAGCGCGCCGGGCGCCGCGGGGGAGAGGCGGAAGCGGCCGGCGACGTAGGTGATGTCCGCCGTGAGCGCGGACTCGCCGTTGAGCTGCCGCGATGAGCTGAGCGTGCGGAGGGTCTGCGCGAGCGCGGCGGGCGCGGTGAGCAGCGCCGCGAGCGTCACGGCGGCCGGAATGCCAGGCTTCATTCGCGCCGGCCAGAGCGGGGCGCAGCCGGCGTCGCCGGCGGAGTCGCCCACAGGTACTCGCCTGACTGATCGCCCAGATGGCGGCCCGTGAAGGCGTCGCGGAGGCCCGCGCGCGACAGCAGCACCGCGCCGAACCCGACCGTGGCCGCGAGCCAGGTCGCGACGAAGGCGGCCGCGCTCAGGACGTACACCACCGGGCCCGCCCAGCCGAATAGCGCTGCAGCGGCCCACGGCCCGAGCAGCCCCACCAGCCCCGTGAACAGGTAGCCGTACGCGTTCGGGCTCCGTACGAATGCGCCGTTCGCCATGCGGCGCCGGCTGACGGTCTCGCCGATGGCGTGCGCCACGGCGAGGTAGCCGCCGAGGGCGGCGATGACGACGGCGACGACGAAGGCGATGATCGCGAACGGCAGGAGCAGGATCCCGACGATCGTGAACACCAGCCCGACGATCAGCATCGCCAGCGTCGGCAGCAGCAGCAGCTGCCCGAGCAGGCCCACGACGAGCGAGCGCCCGAACGACTCCGACGCCGTGTCGGCCACCACCTCGAGGTAGCGCCGCGCGAAGAACACCGTCCCGAAACCGATCATCGCCAGCGCGACGAAGATCGCGGTCACGTTCTTCACGTCGCGGAACAGGATCTGGATGGCCGAAGGCGCCGCGGGGACGGCGGCGTCGGGATTGGGCGTCTCCAGCTCGGGTGCGGGGATGGAGGGCGGCGCCGGCGCCTCCGCCGGCCGGGCCGCTTCCGATTCACCGGCCGGGGCGCTCCGGATCGGCGCAGACGGAACTGGTGCGGCCGCCGTCAGGCCGTCGACCGCGGCGTCGATCCGCTGCTTGGTCGCGAGATCGCTGCCGGACAACCCGTCCACCTTCCACGTCCGCACGGCGGCCAGCAACGGTGGGGTGTCGAGCGAGCCGGCATCGGCGAGGAGCCGCCGCCACGAACGCTCCAGCGGACCACCGACCGTGTACTGTCCCACGGCCTGGTTGTCGACGTAGAGCGCGCCGGCCCTGAGGTTCACCAGGCGCGAGGCGCCCGAGGCCAGGTCGAGCTCCAGCATGGCTTCACGCGAACCGACCGAGATCGTGTGCGACAGCACCTGGTTGCCGTGCTGCTGGATGTGCAGCACGCGTTCGAGGAATCGGAGCCCCTCCGCCAGGCGGGATGCGGCGTTTCCCGACGTCCAGGTGCGCGGAGCGGCCGCGGCCGAGCCCGCTGCACCGAGCGCCAGGGCCAGCGCCAGGAGACTAGAGCGTGCCGGCGAGTTCATCGCTCCTCCGGGGCGCCTTGAGGAGAACGTGCAGCCCGTATCCGCTGCCGGCGTATGCGATGGTGACCGTGACGACCGTGGCCCACAGCCGTGGGCCGGTGCCCGCGACCGCGCGCAGGGCGCTGACGACCCCGGAACGCACGCCCCAAGACGCGACGGCAAGCGCCGCGGCGTCCAGCCAGCCGCCGACCTGGCCGACGACCCACGAGGCGGCCAGGGTGAAGAAGTTGGCGTGCGCCGACACCCAGGGGGCAGCGAGGAGGACCGTGACGAGCACGCAGGTGGCATAGGCCGTTGCCAGCGCCACCGCCCGGTGCGGCTGGAGGATCCAGGCTCCGGCACGCTGCAGCAGCACCAGCGGAACGGGCCTGGGAAGGCTCACGCGCGCCATCACGCGATCCTGGAATCCGCGACTCGGGGCGAGACTTGGCAGGCTGGACAGCTCGCGGAGCACGAGCGCGTCCAGGTCCGAATGGTCTAACTGCTTGTCCATCACACCACTTGCCTCCCTCGCTGCCACCCCCTACGGGACCGGGGTGGCGGCGGTTTCAGGTCCTGAGATCGGCCAGGTACTCCCGCAACTCGAGCCTGGCCCGGTGGATGTAGGTCTTCACGGTGCCCAACGGCAGGTCCATCACCTCGGCGATCTCCTCGTAGGAACGGCCCTCGACGTGCCGCAGCAGGATGCAGGTGCGGTATTCGGGCCTGAGGCGGCCGATGGCCTGCTCGATCGCGGAGCCCGTCTCGCGCGACTCCAGCTCCTCGAGCGGCGACTCGGCAAGATCGGAGACCTGCAGCGCCGTCGCCGCGACTTCGTCGGCGGTGCGCGCGTCGGGCGCCCCGTCGAGCGAGAGCGTGTCGAGCTCGCGCCGCCGCAGCTGATCGATCGCCGCATTGTTGGCGATCTTGAAGATCCAGGAGGAGAACTTGTACTCGGGGCGGTAGGTCTGCAGCGCGTTCAAGACCTTGATGAAGGTCTCCTGCGCCAGGTCCTCGGCGAGGGTGCGGTGTCGCACCATCCGGTAGATGAGCGAGAAAACGGGCCGCTCGTACCTCCTGAGCAGCTCGCGGTACGCCGCCTCCTTGCCGGCCTTGGCCAGCTCCACGACCTCCCGGTCGCTAAGCGCCTGGAGGTCTTTCGCCGTCGGCATGCGGGGGGTAATCTACGCTTCCAATGCCGCTCCGCCCGATTGTTGGCCGATGACGTTGGCTCCGCCCGCGCCGCCCGAGGCCCCCTCCGACAAGCGTCGCTACGTGCGCGAGATGTTCGGCGCGATCGCGCCGCGCTACGACCTGTTGAATCACCTGCTGTCGCTCAACATCGATCGCTCGTGGCGCCGGAAGGCGGTGGACCGGCTCGCCTGGGAGGGCCGAGCGCGAGGCCTGTTTCTCGATGCCTGCGCCGGCACCCTCGATCTCGCGGCCGACCTGGCCACCCGGCCCGGATTCGCCGGCCGCATCGTGGCCGCGGATTTCGCTCCCCCGATGCTGCGCTTCGGGGCGGGCAAGATGGCGGGCGGCTCGGTCCGCCCGGCGGCGGCCGATGCCCTCGCGTTGCCGTTCCGCGACGGGACCTTCGACGGGGCCACGGTTGGTTTCGGAGCCCGAAACCTCGAGGACCTCGACGCCGGACTGCGGGAGTTACGGCGCGTACTCAAGCCGGATGCGCGGCTGGTCATCCTGGACTTCACCACACCCCCCGCGGCGCCGATCCGTGCGCTATACCTCTTCTATTTCCGCCGGATCCTGCCGCTCGTGGGGCGCCTCCTTTCGGGGCATCCGACCGCTTACGCCTACCTGCCGGCATCAGTCGAGGAGTTCCCTCCGCCCCAGGCCCTGGTGCAGCGGATGGCGGGGGCGGGCTTCGGCGACTGCGGCTTCCGACTCCTTACCGGCGGCATCGCCGCCATCCATTGGGGGAAGCGATGAGCCTCGAGAGCCTGCGCGACTTCATCGCCGCGCTGGACGAGGCGGGCGAGCTGGTGCGCGTGCGGGAAAGCGTATCGGTCGACCGCGAGATCACGGAGATCGCCGATCGGTGCATGAAGAGCCCTGGTGGAGGGCCGGCCCTCCTTTTCGAGCACCCCGTGCTCCCAGGTGGCTCCCCCAGCCGCTTCCCCGTGGCGATCAACCTGTTCGGGTCGATGCGGCGCATGGCGATGGCGCTCGACACTCCATCGCTCGACGATGTGGGAGCACGTATCACGGAGCTGCTCAACGTTGATGTTCCAGATGGCCTCGCCGGGAAGCTGTCCATGCTCCCAAGGCTGGCGGAGCTGGCAAAGATGCCGCCGCAGCGTGCCACAAGCGCCGTTCCATGTCAGGCCGTGGTGCTCCGTGAACCGGAGCTAAACCTGCTGGATCTCCCTCACCTGGTGTGCTGGCCTGGTGATGGCGGGCCGTACCTCACCTTCCCAATGGTGATCACGCGGGATCCGGTGACCGGAGCACGCAACGTCGGGCTCTACCGGATCCAGGTGCAGGGGCGAGGCGACCTGGCCATGCACTGGCAGCGGCACAAGGTCGGAGCGGCGCACTGGCGGGCGATGGCGGCGCGGGGCGAGCGCATGCCGGTGGCAATCGTGCTGGGAGCGGATCCCGCCTCCATGTACGCGGCATCGGCTCCGCTCCCTCCAGCGGTGGACGAGTTCCTGTTCGCCGGCTTCCTGCGGCGTTCTCCGGTTAGGCTGGCCCGGTCGGTGACCAGCGATCTGGAGGTCCCGGCGGAGGCGGAGATCGTGATCGAGGGGTACATCGATCCGGCGGAGGAGCTGGTGATCGAGGGGCCGTTCGGCGACCACACCGGATTCTACTCGCTGGCCGACAAGTATCCGCGGGTACACGTCACCGCCATCACGATGCGGCGCGACCCGATTTACCCCGCCACCATCGTCGGGCGCCCGCCGATGGAGGACTTCTATCTCGGTCACGCCACCGAGCGGATCTTCCGGCCGCTGCTGCAGCTCACATTGCCGGAGATCGTGGACTACCACATGCCGGCCTACGGCATCTTCCACAACCTCGTCTTCGTGAGCATCGACAAGCAGTATCCCGGGCACGCCTGGAAGGTCATGAACGGCCTGTGGGGGCAGGGGCTGATGGCGCTCGCCAAGGTCATCGTCGTGCTGGACCGGGACGTGGACGTCCGGAACCCCGACGAGGCCTGGTGGGTGACCCTGAACCACATCGACCCGGAGCGTGACGTGCGCTTTTCGATGGGACCGGTGGATGTTCTCGACCACTCGAGCCGCGCCTTCACTTACGGGTCCAAGATGGGCATCGACGCGACGCGGAAGTGGCCGGAGGAGGGGTTCACGCGCGAATGGCCGGAGCGGATCGTGATGGACGAGGGGACGCGTCGGGCAGTGGATGCGAAGTGGGCCAGGCTCGGCATCCGGCTACCGTGATGACGGCGCGCGGCGTGGACGGCCAGGTGCTCGCCGGCGAAGGCCGGCTGGTGGCGTACGCCAACTTCGTCAAGGTCGCGCACACGGTGTTCTCGCTGCCGTTCGCGTTCGTCGGCGTGGTGGCGGCCTCACGGGTCCACGCCGTCACGCTGCGCGCCCTGTTCCTCGTGGTCGCGGCGTTCGCCGCCGCGCGCTTTGCCGCGATGGGCTTCAATCGAATCGTCGACCGCCGGCTGGACGAGCTGAATCCCCGGACCGCCGGCCGGGAGCTGCCGGCCCGCCGGATGTCGCTCGCCGAGGGCTGGGTGCTGGTGGCTGCGATGTCGGGACTGTTCGTGGTGGCGGCGGGGCTCCTCAATCCCCTGTGCCTTGCCCTGTCCCCGGTCGCCCTGGTCTGGATCACGGCCTACTCGTACGCGAAGCGGTTCACGGCGCTCTCGCACCTGTGGCTGGGAGTCGGGATGGCGATCTCCCCCGTGGGGGGGTACCTCGCCGTCACCGGCAGCTGGAGCACGCCGTGGTGGCTCATCCTGCTCCTGGCGCTGGTTGTGACCTGCTGGGGGGGCGGGTTCGACGTACTCTACTCGCTTCAGGATGAGCGCTTCGATCGGGAGCACGGCTTGAGGTCGCTCACCGTGGCGATGGGGCCGGCATCAGCCATTGGCGTAGCACGCTCGCTCCATGCCGTCGCAGCTGTTGCGTTGTTGGCATTTGGAATGGCGGCGGGATTCCACACCTGGTACTTTGGCGGCGTGACGGTGGCGGTCGGGTTGCTGATCTGGGAGCACCGGCTGGTGCGGCCCAACGACTACTCCAGGCTCGACGCGGCTTTCTTTTCGATGAACGGGATCATTTCGGCGGCTGTGGCTGTGGGCGCGGTCGCAGACGCCCTGCTCCGATGAAGTGGTCGCCGGGCGGCGCTAGTGGCGGCGGCGTGCGGCGAATGCGACCGGTACGACCTGGAGCACCAAGGCGACCGGGAGCGCCGAAGAAGCCGCCGCCAGTCCGTCCGGCGCCCCACCCGGTGCGCCGCCCGACGCCGAACCGGAGGGGTGGATGAGCCGTTTGCCGGTCGTCATGGCGATCACGGGGGCTTCCGGTGCTCCGTATGGCCTCAGGCTGCTGCAAGTCCTAGCCGGATCGGGGACGCCGGTCTGGCTGATCGTGTCCGCGCACGGTTGGCGGCTGCTGCGGGAGGAGTGTGGCATCGCGTCGGCTCAGGGGCTTGCGGCCGCAGTCGGGAAGGCATGGCGGGGCGTAGTGCTCCACACCGACGACGATCGTGGGGCACGGCCGGCCTCCGGGTCCGCGCGCACCGCCGGGATGGTGATTTGCCCCTGCTCGATGGCGACGCTCGCCGGGGTGGCCACGGGCAACAGCCGGAGCCTCATCGAGCGGGCTGCGGACGTGGCGCTGAAGGAGCGCCGACGACTTATCCTGGTGCCCCGCGAGACGCCGCTCTCGCTGGTGCACCTGCGGAACATGGTCGCGGTGACGGAGGCCGGGGCGACGGTGATCCCGGCGGCGCCGGGATTCTACCAGCACCCGCTCGCCATCGCGGACCTGGTGGACTTCGTGGTGCAGCGGATCGTGGACCACCTCGGCGTCGCAGCCGAGTTGGTGCCGCGCTGGTCGGGCAAGGCGCCCCGGCGGCGCTAATGCGGCTGGGGCTGATCGCCGATACGCACGGCAAGCTCCGCCCGGCGGTGCACGACGTCTTCGCCAAGGTGGATCGCATTCTGCACGCCGGCGACGTCGGCGCGGGCGATATCCTCGACGAGCTGGAGCTGCTGGCGCCGGTGACGGCCGTCTACGGCAATGTGGATTCCGGCGTGATGCGCCGGCGAGTGCCGCAGGTGGCCGAGCTCGAGCTGGACGGCTTCAGGTTCGTGGTGACGCACGGTGACCAGTTCGGCTCGCCCGCGCCGGAGGGACTCAAAGCGGCGTTCCCCCGCGCCGACGTGATCGTCTTCGGTCACACTCATCGGGCGCTGATTCGCGACCTGCCGGATTTCACGGTGGTGATCAACCCCGGCTCGGCGGGACCGCGGCGCCTGGATCTCGTGCCGTCGGTCGCGATCATGGAAACCGAGCCCGGGATCCCTCCGCGCGCGAGGATCGTTTTCCTCAGGTAGCCTGCACGGCCAGCCACCGCTCGAGGGGCGTGGTGGACTCGAACTCCTCGGGGTGCTGGCGGAACCAGCTCATCACCAGCAGCAGCTCGTCCATCTCGGGAGCGGTGTGTGCGGCTGGGCCGCCGGCCGGCAGAGCGGCGGAGCGCTCGACCTCCCTCGCGAAGGCGTCGCGCTCGATGGGGGTCCGCGGCCACGGGGCCACGGCGCGCACCAGGCCACGGTGGACGAGATACACCCGGTCGTCGTGCCCTTCGCCCTTCCGGGCCGGTGTGCGGTCGAAGACGCCGTACACGAAGCTCAGCGCCTGAGTCGCGGCGCGCAGCCGGGAGACGGCGGCGAACAGGGCCTCCAGCGCCTCGAGCTTCGCGCGCCACGCCGCCGCCCGCTCGAAGTCCCGCGCGCCGGACGCGTCGGCCATCGCGCCCAGAACGCGATCGATCGGGGCAACGGCCTGGCTCTCGAGGAATGCGACGGCGTGTGCGACGGCGGTGCGGTACGTCGCGCCGCTGCACTTGGCGGCGCAGGGGCCGAGGCACGTGCCTAGCTCGTGGCGGAGGCAGGCGGCGGGCTCGCTCGCGCCGAACAGCTCTGCCTGATCGGCGAGCCGGAGCGCGCGGTCCTGGGCGCAGTCGCGCAGCTGGAGCAGGTCGGACAGGACCCGGATGGATTCTGCCGTGCGCCGGCCACTGTGGAACGGCCCGTAGTAGTGGGCCGCCCGGTCGGCGGTGTGCTCGGTGACCTTGAGCTTCGGCGCCACGCCGCCGGTCAGCTTGACGAAGACCATCCGCCGCCGCGTGCGGTTGCCCCGCACGTTGGCGAACGGCCGGAGGCGCGCGATCAGGCGCAGCTCCTCGAGCAGGGCGGCGAACTCGCTCGGCTGGTAGCGCCAGGTGACATCGGCGGCCGCGCGGATCAGGTGCGCCGACTTGCTGTCGGGCCAGGGCGCGGAGAAGTAGCTCAGCAGCCGTGCGCGCAGGTCCTTCGCCTTCCCGACGTAGAAGACGCCCCCACCCTGGTCCACGAACTGGTAGACGCCCGGGCGGCGTTGCGCGGTCGCTTTGACGCGAGACCGCAGATTCTCCAGGGAGTTGCTCGCGGGAGCGGCGAGCAGTGCTAGCGCTGGCATCCGGGACAGAAGTAGGTGGCCCGGGCGTCGACGGCGTGGGTCAGCACGATGCGCCGCCCGCAGCGGTGGCAGGCCCGGCGGGCGCGGCCGTAGACATTGAGGCGCGACTGGTAGGCGCCGGCCTCGCCGGTACCCGTGCGGTAGTCGCGGACGGTGGTGCCGCGGCGCCGGATCGCGCGCCGCAGGATGTCCACCAGCGCGCGGTGCAGGCGGCGGGCTTCCGCGGCGGTGACGGTGCCGGAGAGGCGGGAAGGATCGATGCCCGCGCTCCACAACGATTCGTTGGCGTAGATGTTGCCGACGCCGGCCAGCCGGCGTTGATCCATCAGCGCCTTCTTCACCGCCAGGCGGCCCCCGGCCAGCACTGCGGCGAGCCGCGCGGCGGTGAAGCCCGGCTCCAGGGGCTCCGGGCCGATGCGCGCCGTGTAGCGCTTCCACGCCTCGGCGGACAGCAGGTGCACCGCGCCCAGGCGGCGGACGTCGCGGTAGGCGAGCTGCCGACCGCTCGAGAGGCGGGCGGCGATGGCGGCGTAGCGGTCGGTAGGAGCGGCCGCCTCGGTCACCAGCAGCGACCCGGTCATCCGCGGCTGGATCACGAGGCGCCGACCGTCGTCGAGGACGATGACCAGATGCTTGGCGCGGCGGCCGACCGCCGTGACGCGGCGGCCGGTGAGCGACCGCTCGAAGGCCCGGCGGCCAATGCCGCGCAGGATGTCGGGCTTGATCACCCGGATGCGGCGGATGATCGCGCCGACCAGGTGGGGCCGGACGTCACGCGCGATCGTTTCGACTTCGGGAAGCTCGGGCACGGCCTAGCGCTGCCGGGCTATCTCGCGCCAGCCGATGTCCCGCCGGAATTGCTTCCCCTCGAACTCGACCGCCTCTGCGGCGGCGCGGCTCTTGAGCGCCGCCTCCGCCACTGTCGGCGCGGTCGCGGTCACCGCCAGCACCCGGCCGCCGGCCACTCTGAGAACGCCATCGGTGCCCAAGGCCGTGCCGGCATGGAAGACGTGCGTATCCGGATCGACCTCCAACTGCTCGGGGATGACGATGGCTGTCCCCATGCGCGGGCTGTCCGGGTAGCCCGACGCCGCGAGTACCGTCGTCACCGCCGCGCAGCGGGCATCTCCGAGCGTGTGTCCTGGTGGCATCCAGCCGCCCTCAGCCACCATCCGGAGCACAGGGAGCACACCGCCTGGTAGCACAGGAAGAATCGCCTGTGCCTCTGGATCACCGAACCTGGAGTTGAACTCGATTACCCTGATGCTTCCGTCCACGAGGATCATCAGGCCAGCGTAAAGCATTCCCCTATAAGGTGCTCCCGAATCTCTGAGAGCGGAGAGCGTGGGCGCGAAGACTTGGCTTGCGACCTTGGCGAGCAGCTCTTCTGACGCGATGCTGACTGGGCTGTATGCTCCCATGCCTCCGGTGTTCGGGCCTTGATCACCGTCCCTGAGGCGCTTGTGATCCTGAGCAGGCGGAAGCACGGCGAAGTGCTCCCCGTCGGTGAGCGCGAGCACCGAGAGCTCCTCGCCGTCGAGGTATTCCTCAACGAGAATCTCAGCCCCGGCTTGCCCGAAGGTGCCGTCCTTGAGCATGGCCGAGGCCACGGCTCGTGCCTCCGCTTGCGTCTGGCATACGACCGCGCCCTTGCCGGCGGCGAGGCCCGACGCCTTGATCACCAGCGGCTCCGCGTGCTGGTCGATGTAGCGGGCGGCCGCGTCGAAATCGGTGAAGGTGCGTGCCGTCGCGGTAGGCACGCCGTGCTGCAGCATCAGCGCCTTGGAGAACGCCTTGGACGACTCGATCCGGGCGGCCGCGGCGGTCGGGCCGAAGGCGGGAATCCCCGCCTTGGCGAGGCGATCCACGAGGCCGGCTGCCAGAGGCGACTCGGGTCCGACGACCACCAGGTCAACGCGGTGCTCCGCAGCCGTCCGGGCCACCAGCTCGATGTCGGTCGTCCGGCCGGGGAGGTTGGTGGCGAGACGCGCGGTGCCCGCGTTGCCGGGGAGGCAGAAGAGGGAGGCCTGGGGTGCGTCGCGCCTAATGGCCCAGAGGAGGGCATGCTCACGGCCTCCTCCACCGACGACGAGGATTCTCACTTGCTGCCCGGACCCCGGAAGGCGCTCTGGAACACGTCGCGCGCTTTTTTCGCGACATCGGCCACGGTATCCACCGCTCCCTTCGCCTGGTCGGCGTAGTACTTGCCCGCCTCGCCGAGGTCGGCCGAGAGCGGCTGCTTCTCGTCGTCCGATCCGCGCTTGGGGTACTCCCCGCGCAGGATCCGGTCGTACTCGCCGGTGGCGACCCAGCGCTGCAGCTCCGCGGCCCGCAGCGTGTGGAACGGGTGGGTATAGCCCAGCGTGTTGAGCACCTTGTAGATCGTGTCCATCGCGCTGCCGCCTTCCTCGTACTCCCTGGCCTGCGTCAGGAAGGCGTCGAGGTTCATCTCCGTCATGTTGCCGCCGCCCGCGAGCTTCATGAACATCCGCATCGAGGCGATCGGGTCCTGGCTGGCCAGCAGCCCGGCGCGATCGCTCGACAGCTCGCTCTTCCGGAACCACTCCAGCAGCGCGATCTGGATCGGCAGCAGCGCGATGCCGGCGAGGAAGGGCAGGTTCCGGAAACCGAACTCGAGGATGATGACGAGGATCGTGCGGTACAGCGCGTGTCCGCTGATCACGTGCCCGAGCTCGTGGCCGAGGATGGTGCGCAGCTCCTCGTCGTCGAGCAGGGCGAGCGCGCCGGAGTTGAGCACGATGAACGGCCGATCCATCCCGAACGCGCCGGCGTTCACCAGCGGGGTCTGCGAGACGAACAGCTCGGGGCGCGGGTTCCAGTCCATCGTGGCGCAGACGTCGGTGAAGGCGGCGTGAACCCGCGGGAACTGCGTGGGGCCGACCCGCACCGCGTTGGCCTGGAAGAGCAGGCGCACCCCGCGCTCCCCGAAGAAGCCGTACACCTTGCGGACCACTTCGTCGAAGCCGGGGATAGACCGCAGCGCGCTCAGCGCGGCGCGGTCGGCGGCGTGCTCCCAGGCGCGCGAGGAAATCTGCGTGAGCACGGTGCGCGGCCGGTGCTCGGGCAGGGCCTGATCAGCGTCCGTCATCGAACCTCCCGGAGGATTCCGACTCCCCTACGCGGCGGCCCACACCGCGTTTCAGCCGCGGCCTAGGAGGCCAGCGCCTCATCCAGGTCCGCGATGAGATCGTCGGCGTCCTCGATCCCGACCGACAGCCGGACCAGGCCGTCGGTGAGCCCCATCGCCTCGCGCATCGCCTTGGGCACGGCGGCGTGCGTCATCGTGGCCGGATGTCCGATCAGGCTCTCGACGCCGCCCAGCGACTCGGCCAGCGCGAAGAGTCGCGTGTGCTCGACAATGCGGCGCGCGCGCTCGAGCGAGCCGGCCTCGAACGACAGCATCCCGCCGAAGCCCGACATCTGGCGGCACGCCAGCTCGTGCTGCGGGTGGCTCGGCAGGCCGGGGTAGAACACCGCCTGCACGCGCCGGTCGTCCGCGAGCCACTGGGCGATGCGGCGTCCGTTGGCGTCGTGCTGGCGCATCCGGAGCGCCAGCGTCTTGGTGCCCCGCAACACCAGCCAGCAGTCGAACGGCCCGGGCACGGCGCCGACCGCCTTCTGGAGGAAGGCCAGCTGCTCCGCCAGGTCGTCGCGCTTCGCAACCACCATCCCGCCGATCATGTCGGAGTGGCCGTTCAGGTACTTGGTGGTGGAGTGAACGACGAGGTCGGCGCCGAACTCGAAGGGGCGCTGGAAGATCGGCGTCGCGAAGGTGTTGTCCACGACGAACAGCACCTGGCGCGAGCGGGCGAGCGCGCCGAGTGTCGCCAGGTCGGCGAGGCGCATCATCGGGTTGGTCGGCGTCTCAACGAACAACAGCTTGGTGGTTGGCCGGATGGCCCGCATGACCGCCGCGATGTCGCGCGTATCCACGTAGCTGAACGCGAGGCCGAGTCGCGAGCGCACCTGCTCCATCAGGCGGTGCGTTCCCCCGTACACGTTCTCGCCGCACACCACGTGGTCGCCGGCCGAGAGGAGAGTCAAGACCGAGTCGATGGCTGCCATCCCCGACGCGAACGCAAGACCGTGGATGCCACCTTCCAGCGCGGCCACGTTGCGTTCCAGCGCCTCGCGCGTCGGGTTGCTCACCCGGGCGTACTCGTGCCCCTTGTGGCGGCCGAGGGCAGCCTGCACGTACGTGGAGGTCTGGAAGATCGGCATCGTCACGGCGCCGGCCAGGGGTTCAGGCTCCTGGCCCGCGTGGACGGCCCGCGTGGGCAATCCGTGCTCGAGATCGTGGTCGCGGATTCGGGTCATGCAACGCTCGGCGGAGGTGGATCTTGGCGAACCTTACACTGGGCCCCCGCGTGCCAGCAAGCGGCCGCCCGGCCTGACGCGCGGGCCCGCGCACCGGAGCGGCGTCGGCGGGTTGACACCCGGTCGGGGGGGGCCTAGGCTAGGCGCGTGACCCTAGAACGTTCGTTGAGCTGCCTCGTCGTGGACGACGAGCCCCATCTGCGCAGCATCCTGGTGCGCCTCCTTACCGAGGAGGGATTCGCCTGCCGGCAGGCCGGCAACGGGCGGGAAGCGTTGATGGAGCTGGAGCGGGAGCCCGCCGACCTCATCGTCAGCGACATCCGGATGCCCGAGATGGACGGCCTCCAGCTGCTGCCTGAGTTGCGCCGCCGGTGGCCCGACAGTGCCGTGGTGATGGTGACCGCCGTTTCCGACGTGCGGAGCGCCATCTGGTGCCTCACCCAGGGGGCGCTCGACTACGTGGCCAAGCCGTTCCAGGTCGAGGACGTGCAGGCGCGGGTGCGGCAGGCGCTGGAGAAACGGCGCCTCATCCTCGAGAACCGCGACTATCAGCAGAACCTCGAGCGCAAGGTCGAGGCGCAGGCGCGGCGCATCGAGGAGCTGTTCGTCGTCGGTGTGCAGTCGCTGGCGCACGCCCTCGAGGCGAAGGACCCCTACACTCGCGGCCACTCGGCCCGGGTGGCGAGTTACGCCGCGGCGGTGGCGCGCACGCTCGGGCTGGACGCCGGCGCGCTCGAGGACCTGCGGATCGGCGCAGAGCTGCACGACGTCGGCAAGATCGGCGTGCGGGAGTCGGTGCTCAACAAGCCGGCGAAGCTGACGGAGGAGGAGTACCTCCACATCATGGAGCACCCGGTCATCGGGGAGAAGATCCTGACGCCGCTCTTGAAGGACCGCCCGCGCATCCTCCAGATCGTGCGGTCGCATCATGAGCGGTTGGACGGGGGTGGGCTGCCGGACGGTCTTCAGGGCGAGGACATCCCGCTGACGGCACGGATCGTGACCGTGGTGGACGCGTTCGACGCCATGACAACGGGCCGCGCCTACCGCCCGCCGATGCCGGCGCTGGCGGTCCTCGAGGAGCTGCGCACCGAGTCGGGCCGTCAGTTCGACCCGGCCGTCGTCGCCGCGTTCGAGCGGGCTTTTACTGACGTCACCCGCCTTCCCATCGCCACTCCCATCGCCGTGGGCGCGCTGCACGAGGCGGCGGTGGCCGCGCTTTCCCGCTGACTTCCACCTTGATGCGGTCGGTGTCGGGCCTCCGCGGCATCGTGGGGGAAGACCTGGTACCGGCGATCGTGACGCGCTACGCGGAGGCGTTCGGGGCCTTCCTGGCGGCGCGTGGCGGCCGGGTGGTGGCGCTCGCGCGCGATTCGCGCGAGTCGGGCCCGGCGTTCGTGGCCGCAGCAGCCGACGGCCTGGTCGCATCGGGTGTGGATGTCGTGGACCTCGGGATGGTGCCGACGCCCACCGCGCAGCTGGCAGTGGAAACGCTCGAGGGAGGGCTCAGCGGTGGCATCGTGATCACGGCGAGCCACAATCCGGTGGAATGGAACGCCCTCAAGTTCGTGGGCCCCCGGGGGCGGTTCCTAGGCAACGCGGAGGCGGAGGCGTTCTTCGCGCTGGTGGACGCGGGAGGCCGCCATCCCGGCGCGCGCGCGGGGGTGCGCCGGACGGACGACAGCGCGGTGCGGCGGCACCTCGAGCGCGTGCTCGGGCTGCCGTGGCTCGACCTCGAGGCCGTCCGCGGCCGGCGCTTCCGCGTGGCGCTGGACTGCGTGCGGGGCGCGGGAGCGACCATCATGCCGGCGCTGCTGGAGGCGCTGGGCTGCGAGCTGCGGGCGATCAACCTCGAGCCGGACGGGCGTTTCCCGCGCGAGCCGGAGCCGACGCCAGAGCACCTCGGGGAGCTGAGTGCGCTGGTGCGGGAGAGCCGGGCCGACCTGGGGATCGCGGTGGATCCGGACGTGGACCGGCTGGCGCTCGTGGACGAAACCGGGCGGCCCATCGGCGAGGACTACACGCTCGCCTTCGCGGTCCGTGCGGTGCTGGCGCGGCGCCGGGGGCCGGTCGTGACGAATCTCTCGACCAGTCTCGTGGTGGAGGATGCGGCGCGCGAGCAGGGCGTGACGGTGGAGCGGGCTCCGGTGGGCGAGGCGAACGTCGTCGAGCGGATGGCCGCCCGCGACGCCGTGATCGGCGGGGAGGGAAATGGGGGTGTGATCCTGCCCGAGGCGCACCTGGGCCGCGACGCTCCGGTGGCCGCCACGCTCGCCCTCGCGCTGCTTGCCAGCCAGGGCGTGACGGTGTCGGCGCTCGTGAACTCCGCGCCCCGCTATACTATTGTTAAGGCCAAGGTCCCTCGGCCATCCGGATCGCTGGAGCGCTGTTACACCGCCCTGAGCGGAAGCCTCGCGGGCGCGGCGACGGATCGGCAGGATGGGCTGCGCCTGGCGTTCGCCGACCGCTGGGTGCACGTTCGGCCCTCCGGCACCGAGCCGGTGGTGCGAATCATCGCGGAGGGGCCGACCAGGGAGGCGGCGCAGGCGCTGGTGCAGCGCGGCAGGACTGCGCTGGCCGAGAGCGGGAGGTAGCGGGATGTGTGGCATCGTCGGATACACCGGGCCACGGCAGGCGTTGCCGGTGCTGCTGGGCGGGCTGAAGCGGCTGGAGTACCGCGGCTATGATTCCGCCGGCATCGCGCTAATCGCCGACGGCAAGCTGATCGTCCAGAAGTCGGCCGGGAAGATCGCGGCGCTGGAGGCGCAGCTCGGCCGCGACACGCAGCAGGCGACTGTCGGCATCGCCCACACGCGCTGGGCGACCCACGGGGCGCCGACCAGCAAGAACGCGCATCCGCACACCGACTGCGCGGGCAACATTGCCGTGGCCCACAACGGGATCATCGAGAATCACGCGGCGCTGCGGCAAATGCTCATCTCGAAGGGTCACCGTTTCACCTCCGACACTGACACCGAGACGCTGGCGCACCTGGTCGAGCAGTTCTACCAGGGCTCGCTCGAAGCGGCGGTGGCGGCGGCGTTGCAGGAGGTCGAGGGCACCTACGGGATCGTGGTGATCTCGGTGAAGGAACCCAACACGATCGTCGCCGCGCGGAGCGGCAGCCCGCTCCTGCTGGGCCTCGGCAACGGCGAGAACTTCGTGGCGTCCGATCCTTCGGCCGTGCTGGCCTACACCCGCTCGGTGGTGTACCTCGACGAGGGCGACCTCGCGGTGGTGACGCCGTCCGGGTACCAGGTCAAGGGCCGGCACGCGGTGCCGCTCAGCAAGGAGGTCAGCCAGATCGAGTGGGACCTGGCCACGATCGAGCGCGGTGGGTTCCCGCACTTCATGCTGAAGGAGATCTGCGAGCAGCCGGAAAGCATCCGCAATACGCTGCGGGGGCGCCTGCTGGAGGAGGAGGGCACCGCGCGGCTCGGCGGCCTCAACCTCTCGACCGAGGCGCTGGCGAGCATCAACCGGATCGTGCTCACCGCCTGCGGCACGTCGTGGCACGCCGCGCTGGTAGGGGAGTACATGCTGGAGGAGCTGGTGCGGCTGCCGGCGGAGGTGGAGTACGCGTCCGAGTTCCGGTACCGCAACCCGCTGGTGGACGAGCACACGCTGGTCATCGTCATCTCGCAGTCGGGCGAGACCGCGGACACGCTCGCGGCGCTGCGCGAGGCGAAGCGGCGCGGGGCGCGGACGCTGGGAATCGTCAACGTGGTCGGCAGCAGCATCGCCCGGGAAGTGGACGGGGGCATCTTCCTGCACGCGGGCCCGGAGATCGGCGTCGCCTCGACCAAGGCGTTCACCAGCCAGATCGCGGCGCTGGCCGTATTCACGCTCTACCTCGGGCGGCTCCGCTCGCTCTCGATTCTTCAGGGCCGCGAAATCGTCAAGGCGCTCAAGAAGCTGCCCGGGCAGGTGGAGGCGGTGCTCGGGAAGCGTCCGGCCATCGAGGAGCTGGCGGAGCGGTACACCCGCGCCTCCAACGTCCTGTACCTCGGCCGGGGCTACAACTTCCCGGTCGCGCTCGAGGGCGCGCTCAAGCTCAAGGAGATCTCGTACATCCACGCCGAGGGCTATCCCGCGGCGGAGATGAAGCACGGCCCCATCGCGTTGATCGACGAGCTGATGCCGGTGGTGTTCGTCGCCCCGCGCGACGCGGTGCACGCCAAGATCGTGTCAAACATCGAGGAGGTGCGCGCCCGCGGCGGCCAGGTGATCGCCGTCGTGACCGAGGGCGACACCGAGATCACCTCGATCGTGGACCACGCGATCGCCATCCCGGAGACGCTGGACTTCCTCACGCCGATCCTTTCCTCGGTGCCGCTGCAGCTGTTGGCCTACCACATCGCGGTGCGGCGGGGCTGCAACGTGGACCAGCCGCGCAACCTGGCCAAGAGCGTGACGGTCGAGTAGGGCGTGCGGGTCGTCCTGCAGCGCGTGAGCCGCGCCGCGGTCCGCATCGACGGCCAGAGCGTCGGAGCGATCGGGCGCGGCTTCGTCGTCCTGGCGGGCTTTGCCCCGCCGGACGGCGAGAGCACACTGGCGTGGATGGCGGACAAAATCGCCGGGCTGCGGGTGTTCGCCGACGCGGAGGGGAAGATGAATCTCCCCTTGGCAGAGGTCGGTGGCGCGGTGCTGGTCATCTCCCAGTTCACGCTGTTCGGCGACGCCTCGAAGGGGCGCCGTCCCTCGTTCGTGGGCGCCGCGCCTCCGCTTGAGGCCGAGGCGCTGTACGACCGCTTCGTGGCGATGTTGCGCGAGCGGAGCCTCGCCGTGGAGACCGGCCGGTTCGGGGCGATGATGGATGTGGAGCTGGTGAACGACGGACCGGTGACGCTGATCCTCGAGCGAGCGTGAGCGTTCCCATCGTGCTCGCGTCGGTCTCGCCGCGACGGCGCGAGCTGCTCGCCCTGCTTGGCCTCGCGTGCGAAGTGTCCCCCGCCGACCTCGACGAGACCTGGCGCAACGGCGAGGCGCCGGCGGCGCACGCCGAGCGGCTGGCGATGGAGAAGGTGGCCGCGCGAGCGCGGCCCGGCGCCGCGGTGGTCGGGGCTGACACGATCGTCGTCATCGACGGTGCGATCCTCGGCAAGCCGCGCGACGCCGGAGAGGCGGGAGCGATGCTGCGCCGCCTCGCGGGGCGCGAGCACGAGGTCTTCACCGCCGTTGCGGTCGCGTACGGCAGCCGGACCGCGTCGGGCGTCCGGCGGACCACCGTCAGGTTTCGCGCGCTGGACGACGCCACGATCGCCGAGTACGTGGCGACGGGCGAGCCCATGGACAAGGCGGGCGCGTACGGCATCCAAGGGTACGGCGCGGTGCTGGTGGAGCGGATCGACGGCGACTACTTCACGGTGATGGGGCTCGGGCTGGGGCTGCTGGTGGACCTGCTGGCGAGGGTCGGCCTGCGCTACCGCTTCGGCGAGATCACGCCGGCGGCCTAGCGCGCCGCCACGGCGGACCCGGGGCGTAGCGTACCAGGGCAGTCCCGATCCGCTCGAGCACCTGCGCCGTGGTGATCCGCTCCATCCTCCCCGGCCGGTATCCCTCCGCGGGGCCGTAGTCCTCACCCGGGTCGCCGTAGCCATCCACGACCAGCTCGCCGAAGCGCCGGTACGGCCCCACCCGCTTGGGATTTGTGTAGCCGTAGAGGCCTACGGCCGGGACGTTCATCGCGATGCAGATGTGGAACGGCCCGGTGTCGGGCGAGACGACGACGTCGCAGGCGTCGAAGAGGCCGAGGGTGACGCTTAGGCCACGGCCCAGCGCGTCGATCGGGGCCGCGCCCGTATGGGCGAGAATGGCGTCGGCCGCGGCGCGCTCGATGGGCGAGGTGTCACCGAGCAGGACGCAGCGGGCGCCCCACTCCGCCGCGAGGCGGTTCGCCACTTCCGCATAGCGCTCGGGGAGCCAGTTCTTCGCCTGCTTGCTTGTCGCCACCACGAACCCCACCAGCGGGCCCTCCACCCCCGCCACGATGGCGCGCGCCGCGGCGCGCGCCTCCGGCGTCGGCGCGAGGCCCCACTCCGGCGTACCGCGGGGCACGCCGATGGCGTCGAGGAACTCGAGGAACTGGTCCTGGATGTGGCCGAGAGGACGAGCCGGGATCCGGTGGGTCGTGAACAGCCAGTTGAGGTCCCGCGCCCGGGCGTAGTCGAGGCCGAGCTTGGCCGACGCGCGGGTCATCCAGGTGATCAGGCCGGCCTTGAAGTACGGCTGGAGGTCCAGCACCAGGTCGAAGGGCTTCGTCCCGAGCGTGCGCCGCAACTCGGCGAAGCCCCGCCACCCCCGCCGCCGCTCGAAGACCACGATCTCGTCGACCGCGTGGTGGCCCCGCACCAGTTCGGCGGGTCCCGGCTGCAGGATCCACGTCAGCCGGCTCTCGGGGGCGTGGCGCTTGATGGCGATCACGACGGGCAGCGCGTGCACCACGTCGCCGAGCGCGGAGAGCATGACCACGCAGAGACGGGCTGGAAACGGCGCGCCGGGAGGGAAGAGCGCGGCCGGCACAGTGGTCGCGGCCGTCGCGTGGCGGTTAGATTCTGTCATCAGCCGGCGGCGGCCCGCGCGCCGGTGACCGACCTCGTCCGGGGTGTCCGCATGAGTGAGACGCTTGGCTCCCTGCTTGCGCGGCTGGCGCAGACGAATATCGAGTTGTGGCACGAGGAGGACAAGGCGCGCGCGGACGACGACCACCAGGTGGCGGCGGCGAAGCGCGCGATCGACCGGCTGAACCAGCAGCGGAACGACCTCATCGAGCAGATCGATGCCGAGGTCGTGCGGGCCGTCCAGGCAGCGGGGCGGTCCCGTGGCTGAGACAGTCGGGTGGCTGGCCGACAAGCTCAGCATCGTGGAGCTGAAGATCTACCATATGCGGGAGCAGGCGGAGCGGCCCGACGCGTCGCCCGCGTTCCGGGCGCAGTGCGGCGAGCGGCTCGCGGTGCTGCAGATGCAGCGGGACGACCTCGCGGCCGAGCTGACGGAGCTGTTCGTGTCCATCGCCGCCGGCCGGGGGGTGCCGAAGGTCTATCGGCAGTTCAAGATGTACAACGATCCCGCCTATCGCGGCCCCACCCGCCCGGGCGCCTGATCCGCCGCGGCCACTCGGCCCTCTGCGTAGCGCGCTTTCCAGATCTCCACCCGCCGCAGCACGTCGTCCACCTGGATGCGCGGCATGCGGTCCCGGCGGCGCGCGGGGCTGATCGGGTAGTCCTCCCCCGGGTCACCGTAGGCGTCCACCAGCAGATCGTGACAGCGCCGGTAGGGCCCGGTGCGCTTCGGGTTCCAGGCGCCGCTCAACGTGATGACGGGGCGTTGGAGGGCCACCGCCATGTGGAGGGGAGCGGTGTCGAGGGTGATGACGAGCGCCGAGCCGTCGAGGAGCCACACCAGCTCCCGGAGCGGCATCCCCAGCGTGGAGAGGGGCCGGTGCCGCGCGCGCTCGACGATGGCGCGCGCCGTGTCCAGTTCGCGCGGCGAGCGCCCCCCGGCCAGGACCGGCTGGAGGCCGTATCGCTCCGTCAACGCGTCCACCAGCGCGGCCCACCGGTCGGTCAGCCACTCGCGCTGCGGGTCGCTGGTGCCGATGACCAGGGTGACCACCGGCCGCGCGATCTTCTCGAAGAACGCCCGCTGCGCCGCCCGCTCGTGCGGCCAGGGGCCGAGATTCCACGTGACCGGCTCGTACGGCACGCCGAGCGCGGTGAGGAACTCGAAGTACTGGTCCTGCACGTGCTGCGGAGGATGGGCGGGGATCCGGTGGGTGGTGAAGAGCCAGTTGAGGTCCCGGGCCCGCGCGCGGTCGAAGCCCAGCTTGACCGGCGCGCGGGTCAGCGCCGTCACCAGTCCCGCCTTGATGTACACCTGGAGCGCGAGGACGAGGTCGAAGGGCTTGAGCTGCGGCCGGAGTTGCGTGTAGGCTCGCCACCCCTTCGCCTTCTCAAACAGCACGATCTCGTCCACGTCGGGATGACCGCGCACCAGCGACGCCGGCCCAGGCTGGAGGATCCACGTGACGTGGGAGTCTGGGGCGTGCCGCTTGAGCGCCGTGATTACGGGAAGCACGTGCACCGCGTCGCCCAGCGCGCTCATCATCACGATGCCGATCCGACCCCCGGTCCAGGGCGCCAGCGGCTTCACGGCTCCTCCGCCAGGTAGGCGACGCTGAACAGCGCGCGATCCACGTCGGTGAGCCGCGTTCCGCGCAGCTGGTTCCATTTCGCCCACGACCGGTAGAAGCGGGCGAGGTTGCGCGCCCGCTCGGCGTCGCGGTCGTTCCGCATCGGCCGGCAGGTGTCCACGTCGAGCAGCCATACCTGGGGCGTCGAGGCCGTGGCGCCGGTGAGGAGGAGGTTGCGGAGCTGCAGGTCGGGATGGACGTAGCCGAGGTCGTGGAGGCGCCGGACCAGTCTGGCCACCGCCTCCAGAGCGGCGACCCGCGGCGGACCAGCGGGGGGTCGCTCAGCGTAGAACACCTCGACCAGGTCCGCGCCGGCGACCTGCTCGGTGGCGATGTCGGCGCGGTGCCCCGGGCCGGCGCGGTACCGCACGCCCGCCAGCACCTCCGGCGTGCGCACGCCGGAGGTGGCCAGGCGCCGCGACAGGTTGGCCTCGTGATAGAACCGGGGCTGCCCGACGAACACGTCGCCGAGGAGCGGTGCCAGGAGGCCGCCGTGCCGCGCGTGGCGCACCACGGCGGGCGTTGAGCCGAGCATGATCCCGTACGCCTCGCCGCGTCCCACGAAGGTCGCGCGGCCGGGCTGCGCCGCCGCCCAGCGATACAACGTGCCCCCGGCGGCAAGCGCCCGGCGCACCGCCCCGGCGACGTCGTGCCGCGCCGCGGCCGTGCCGCCCTCGAAGGTCCAGGTTTCGAAATCCGGGGGAAGCGCCGGAGCGGGCAATCAGTACTTGACGAGGTAGTTGGCGACCGGCTTCGACTTGCCCTTGAGCGGAATCGGCTCGCGGGACTCGACCTCGGGCGGGTGCTTCAGCCGCTTCTTGAAGGGCTCGGAGATCATGATCTCGCCTCTGGCGGCCTTCGAGCAGAGCCGCGACGCGGTGTTGACGGCGTCGCCCAGGACGGTGTACTCCAGGCGCTGCTCGCTCCCGATATTGCCCGCGAACACCTCGCCGAAGTTGATCCCGATGCCGATGTTGACGGCCGGCTTGCCGCTGCTCTCCCAGTGCTGGTTCAGCTGCACCAGGGCCCGCTGCATCTCGATCGCCGCCGTCATCGCCTTGTCGGCGTCGTCGGGCGTCGAGAGCGGCGCGCCCCACAGCGCCATGATCGCGTCGCCGATGAACTTGTCCAGCGTCCCGCCGTTGCGGAACACGATTTCCACCATCTCGGTGAAGTACTCCCGCAGGAGGTGCGCGACGTCGTCCGGCGCCATCTTCTCCGACATCGGGGTGAAGCCGCGGATGTCGGTGAACATGATCACCACCTCGCGCTTGCTCCCCATGTCGAGCTTCATCGCCTCGCCGTGGCCGGCGATCTGCTTCGCCAGGTCGGGGGAGAAGTAGCGCTGGAAATTCGACAGAACCAGCGCCTCGTGCCGGATGCGGTCCGAGAGCTGGCTGTTCTCCATCGCGACCGACGCCACGCCGGAGAACCCGATCAGGAACTCCAGGTCCTCGTCGGTGAACGCGTGCGTCGCGGTGAGGTTGTCCACGTAGATGAGCCCGAGCACGCTGCCGTCGGACGACATCAGCGGCGCGCCCATCGCCGAGCGGACGCTCTGCATCAGGATGGACTTGCCCTTGAAGCGCTCGTCCTCGGCGGCGTTGTCGGTGAGGATGGCGACCCGCTCGCTCACCGCCTTGCGCGCGATGGACTGCGGCACGTGCCGGGCGGACGCGGAGCCCTCGCCGAGCCGGCTCTTGGAGATCCGCGGAACCAAGTCCCCGCTGGTCTTCTCGCACAGCAGGATGGAGCAGCGGTCCACGTCCATGACCTGGAAAGTGAAGTCCACCACCGACTCCAGCAGCTTGTCCACATCCAACTGGCGCGACAACTGCTTGGAGATCTCGAGCAGCAGCTCGAGCTTCTTGGCGCTCCGCGCGGCGGTCGGCTCCGGGGCGGCCTCCTCGGTCGGCTTCGCGACCGCCGCGGCGCCCGACAGCCGCTTGAGCGGGCTCTGGATCGCCGCGCCGCCCTCGCCGACCGGAAGTTGCCGCACGATGGTGGCGCCCGCCGGCTTCGGCGCCGCGAAGCCCCCCCCCGCCTCCTTGGGCTGCGCCGCCGGCTTCGCGTGCTCGCGAACGTAGAACGCGACCTTGCCGAAGGTCAGCACGTCGTTCGGCGCCGCCAGGGTGTCGCTCACGCGGCTGCCGTTGAGGAAGGTCCCGTTGGAGGAGCCGAGATCCTTGACACGCACGCCGGCGTCCTCGGCGCTCAGCTGGGCGTGCTGGCGCGAGATCGTCGGATCGTAGATCGGGATGTCGCTGTTGACGGCACGGCCAACGACCAGCGTGACGCCCGGCTTGACGTCGATCGATTGGTCGCCAGCGGTGCTGACCAGCTTGAAGCCGTCGGCCATGTGGGATCGGGCTCCTCGGACTACCAAATATGCCGCCGCGCCAGGGGAGGCGCCAGCGGACGAAGCTAGGCCCCGCCGCGTGCGCTTGACCGGCCCATCAGCGGCCGCGATACTGCGGCGTCATGCCACACCGCGCCGCCGGCCCGCTCCTCTGGCTGTCCATCGTGGCTCCGCTCCTCGCGCTTGGGGTGCGTCCCGGCAGCCTCACGGCGCAGGCGTGGGACTCTCCCGAGGTGCGCGCCCTGGTTGGCCGCGCGATCGCCCGCCGCCAGGCCGCGTTCGCCGATACCGGGCTCAAGGACTTCACCGCGCGGGCCCACGGGTTCGTCTTCTTCCTCGGACAGATCGGCGAAGGATTCTCGGAACCCCCGCGGCTCATCAAGGCGGACCAACTCGAGCTGCAAGTCTACTGGAAGGCGCCGATCTTGAGCAAGCAGATCATCATCGGGTGGCGGGACCGGAAGGACCTGCCGACTGACATCGAGTACCACCGCGACCACCTCGGCATCGCGCTCAACAACTTCCCGGATCGCATCCGGCTCGGTGAAGGCGACGAGGTGCGGGACGTACCGCACCCCCTCGCGCCCAACGGCCCCAACCTCTACCAGTACGCGCTCAAGGACTCGCTGACCATCCAGCTTCCGGACCGCGCCATCCGGGTCTACGAGATCGCCGTGCGACCCAGGGATTTCCGCGCGCCGCGCTTGGTGGGATCCATGTTCCTCGACATCGACCTCTCGGACCTGGTGCGCATGGCCTTCGAGTTCACGCGGCCCGCCTACCTCGATCCCGAGCTCGAGGACATCACGGTGGCGATCGAGAACAGCCTGTGGGCCGGCCGCTACTGGCTGCCCTACCGCCAGGAGATCGCGATCCGCCGCAGGGGCACCTGGCTGGATTTCCCGGTGCGTGGGATCATCCAAGGCCGCTGGGAGATCGACACCTATCGCATCAACCAGGGCGTGGACGACGGCCTGTTCCGGATGCCCGGGCCGGAGATCGTCGCGGCGGCGCCGGAGACGCGTGACTCGTTCCCGTGGCGGGACTCCTTGGGGGCGGACATCCGCGACGTGGCGCAGTCGCCGCGGCTCGAGGACTTCGCCGCGGTGCGGGCGAAGGTGCAGGAAGTCGCGATGGGTCACGCCATCGACGGCCTCCGGCGGGCGCAGCTGGGCGGCGCCGCGCTGTCGGACTTCGCGCACTACAATCGCGTGGAGGGGCTGGCGCTCGGCATCGGTGCTACGCTGCGCGGGGGCAACGACGCGACGCAGCTGCGCGTGAAGGCCGGGGCCGCCACTGCGACCACGCTCTTCACCGGCGGCGCCGACCTGTCCGCCCGCCAGGGGGCGTGGACGTGGCGGCTCTCGGGGGAGCGGGCGGTGCGCGACCTCGGCGACGAGCCGGTGATATCGGGAGTGGTGAACTCGCTGTCGGCGCAGGAGACGGGCGCCGACTTCGGCGACTACTTTCTCGCCACGGGAGGGCAGGGCAGCGCGGCCCTGGCGCTGAGTGGGCGCACGTCGGTCCAGCTGGGCGTGGGGTGGGAGCGGATCGCCTCGCTCGCCACCCACGCGGGCTGGGCGCGAGGCACATTCTCGCAGCCCAACCCGTGGGTCGGCGCTGGCGACTGGAGCCACATCCAACTTTCGCTCCGGCGGCTGGCGCCGTCGTTCACGACGGTGCGCAGCCTCTCGGGCAAACTGGAGATCGAGGGCGGCACGGGTACTAGCAGCTATCTCCGGAGCTACGGCGAGCTCCGTTGGCAGGTCCCGGCGTGGAGCGGGTGGCTCGTGGCGCGGGCGAGCGCGGGCGCGGGCACCCGGGACCTGCCGGCCCACCGTGCCTTCGTGCTGGGGGGGCGCGGCACCCTGCTGGGCGAGAGCTTCCGGGCCTATGCCGGCCGCGAGTCGGCGTGGGGGTCGCTCGACCTGCGACTTCCGCTGGCGGTGCCCGAGCTGCCGCTCGGCTCCTTCGCGGGCACCGGCCGTACGCTCACCGTGATACCGTTTGTGGCCGCCGGGTGGATCGGTGAGGCCGTGACGCCGCAGCTCGGCCTGCCCTCGCCGGGCGTGCGGCCCGTGGCCGGGCTCGGCCTGGAGTGGTTCCACGACCTGATCCGATTCGACGCCGGCTATGGGCTCCGGACCGGGAAGCTCGGGGTGGCGGTGGACGTGAGCAGAGATTTCTGGGACATCCTCTAAGTGGATCCGGTGCGTCGCGTTGCCACCCTACCCGGCGCGGAGGCATATTCCCTGTCTTGAGGCCGTACCCGGGAAGGCGGCAGAGTGGCTGAGCGGGTATTCCCTGACGAGTGGCTGGTCCCGACGATCTCGGCGATGATCACGCCCGAGGCGGTGGCGGCGCTGCGCACGGCCGCCGAGCCCACCTCGACGCTCTGGGAGCTCACCACCGCCAAGGGGTACGCCACCGACGACCAGATCCTCGCCGTGATGTCCAAGCGGTGCCGTGTGCCGGTCGCGGAGAACCCCAAGCCCGAGCCCAAGGTCAAGGAGGTCATCCCTGAGGCCGTCGCGCGGCGCTACCACGTGGTGCCGCTCCGGGCGACGGACTCGATGCTCGAAGTCGCGACCGCCAACCCGTTCGACATGGATGCCGAGAAGGGGCTGGCTTTCGCCTCCGGGCGCGAGGTGCGCATGCAGCTCCTCTCGCCCGGCAAGATCGCCGCGTTGACGGACGAGATCTACCGGCCCGAAAATGTCATCGACAAGCTGCTCGAGGGGATGGAGGGGTCGAGCGAGATCGAGACGCTCGACGAGCAGTCCCCCGCCGACGAGTTCCAGGTCAGCGCCGAGGAGGCATCGCAGCGCCCGGTCGTCCGGCTGGTCGACCTGATCCTCTCCGAGGGCATCCTGTCGCGGGCGAGCGACATCCACATCGAGCCGGAGGAGGGCGGCTTCGCCGTCCGCTACCGGATCGACGGCGTGCTGCGGCAGGTGATGAAGATCCCGCGGGCCGCCGGCTTCCCGCTGGTCTCGCGCATCAAGATCATTTCGAGCCTGGACATCGCCGACCGGCTGCGCCCGCAGGACGGCCGCGCGCGCGTGGCGGTGAACGGCGTGCCGGTGGACCTGCGCGTCTCCACGCTGCCGGCATCGCTGGGCGAGAAGGTCGTGATCCGGATCCTGGACTCGCGGGCGACGGTCCTCTCGCTCGACGCGCTGGGGCTCAACCCCGACGAGCTGTCGGCCTTCAAGGCCCTGCTGGACCATCACGAGGGGATCATCCTGGTCACCGGCCCCACCGGCTCGGGCAAGACCACCACGCTGTACTCGGCGATCCGGAGCATCCAGAGCGGCAAGACCAACATCGTGACGGTGGAGGACCCGGTCGAGTACCGGATCCAGGGCATCGTCCAGGTGCAGGTGCACGAGAAAGCCGGGCTGACCTTCGCCAGCGCGCTGCGCTCGATCCTGCGCCAGGACCCCGACGTGGTGCTGGTCGGCGAGGTGCGCGACCGGGACACGGCGCAGATCGCGGTGCAGGCCTCGCTGACCGGGCACCTGGTGCTGTCCACCTTGCACACCAACGACGCGTCGAATGCCGTGACCCGACTGGTGGACATCGGGATCGAGCCTTACAAGATCGCGGCCTCGCTGCGCGGCGTGGTGGCGCAGCGCTTGATGCGCAAGCTCTGCCCGGCCTGCAAGGAAGTCTGGGTCGAGTCGGTGCCGCAAAAACTGGAGAAGTGGGTGCCGCGGGGCACGCCGCTCTACCGCGCGGTAGGTTGCTCCGACTGTGCGATGACCGGCTACCGCGGGCGCTTCTCGATCGTCGAGGTCCTCACCGTGACGCCGGAGGTGGAGCGGCTGATCGGCGCCGGGGCGATCGCGGACAAGATCGCCGAAGCGGCCCACGCAGGCGGGATGGGCGGCCTGTGGGAAAGCGGGCTCGCCCACATCCTCCGTGGCGAGTCCAGCCTCGACGAGCTGATGCGCGTGGTGGACGTGCCGTTCGAGGAGGAAGAGGGTAGGGAGGCGATGCTGCCCGCGCCGGCGACTGCCGCGGCGCCGTCGCCCTCCTCCCGCTCGGGTCGCGCGCCCGCGGCGGCGGCCTCGGCGGCGCCACGGAACGAGGATGCGGCGCCGGGCACCTTCGACCTGCTCGACAACCTCGTGGGCGGGCCGAAGGTCACCCGCCTCAAGCGCAAGGTACTCCTGGTGGACGACGAGGATTCGCTGCGGCGAGTCATGAAGGACTTGCTGGAGCGTGAGGGGTACATCGTGTCCGAGGCGCGCGACGGCGTGCAAGCCCTCGACCAGGTGGATCGCACCGGGCCGGACGTGATCGTGCTCGACCTCAACCTCCCGGGCCTCGACGGCTACGGCGTCCTGTCGCACCTGCGCTCCCGGCCGGCCACCGCCGACATCCCCGTCGTGGTGCTCACGGCGAAGGGCGACGAAGACAACGAGGTGCGGGTCTTCGAGCTCGGCGCCGACGACTTCCTTACCAAGCCGTTCCGCGCCCGCGCGCTCTCGGCCCGCCTCGACGCGGTGCTGGGCCGGCGCCACTCCACCAACGGCTAGCGGTCTCGCGCGGTGAGCCGTACCGCCGAAGTCCGCCGCGGGGCTCAATCCACCACGGTGGTTGTGCGCCTCGCCATCGACGGGCGCGGACGCGCCAGCGTGCGCACCGGCGTGACGGCTTTCGACCAACTGCTCGAGGCCTTCGCGTCGCACGGCCGCTTCGACCTCGACGTGGAGGCGGCGGACGCGACCGCGGTCGACGCGCACCGCGTGGTCGTCGCGACCGGCGCCGCGCTGGGCGAGGCGTTCGCGCGCGCTCTGGGTGCGCGGGAGGTGACGCGGGGCATCGGCGAAGCCACGGTCCCCGTGGCGGGGGCCCTGGTCCGTGCGGTATGTGACCTGAGGGGACTCGGCATGCTGGCGTACCAGGCGGCGCCGCCCGCCTGGCAGCTCGTCGGCGATTACGACGTCGCCCTCACGCCGGAATTCTGGCAGACCTTCGCACTCGCATCGTGCGTCACACTCCACCTCGACCTGCTGCGCGGCGAGCACGGGCGGCCTATCACCGAGGCGGCATACGCGGCGGCGGCCCGTGCCCTCGCCCTCGCGGCAGAGCGCGATCCGCGGGTGCCGGGGGCGGCGCCGGAGCGCGCCGCGGGGGAGCCGGGATGACCGCCGTCCAGGTGGAGATCGTCGACGTGTACGTGCTGCGCTTCGGCGCGGAGGCAGAGAAGGGGATGGCGGGGCCGGTCAAGCCAAAGCAGGCGGGCGGCCCGGAGGTGCTGGTTCTGCGGCGCGCGGCTGGGCTGCGCAGCCCGGGCACCTGGGAGTCCGTACACGGGCACATCGTCGCCGGCGAGACGCCGGTCGCCGCGGCGCTGCGGGAGCTCAGGGAGGAGACGGGGCTCGAGCCGTCGCGGCTTTACAACCTGAGTCGTGTCGAGGCCTTCTACCTCCACCGGCGCGATCTGGTGGCCCTGATCCCCGCGTTCTGTGCCATCGTCCCGGCCGAGGCCACGGTGCGGACGTCGGAGGAGCACGACCGCAGCGAGTGGGTCAACCCCGACGAGGCGGCGCGCCGGTTCTTCTGGCCGAGGGAGCGGCGCGCGCTGGCTGACGCCCTGCAGCTGTTCGGCGCGGGTGACGCTGGCGGGGCGGAGGACGTGCTCCGCATCATGTAGTGGCCAGTTCTGCAGTGTGCGGTCTGCGGGGAAGTTGCGAGACGCCAAGTTGCGAGTGGTTGTGAGATGAGAGTCGTCGGATTCCAGATCGGACGGCACACCCGGCACCCAGTCTGCCTCTGCTGCCTCATAACTCAAGACCCCTCGCAACTTGGCGTCTCGCAACTACTCTGGCAGTCGGAATGCCTCTTCTGCTGCCTTCTTGAGCTCACGAAGGTCGAACGGCTTCTGGAGCGGGCGTACGCCGGCCGCGGGGTGCTCGTCACCGTCCCGTTGCGCGCTGGTGGAAAGAATGAGCCGCGCGCCCAGATTGCCCGGCAGCCGCGCCAGCGCCGTGGCGATCGGCTCTCCGCCGGCGGAGGCGAGCCGGTCGGCGATCACCAGGTCGTAGTGCTCGCCTTGGGCGAGGTGCACGGCGTCCGCGCCGCTCACCGCGGCGTCCACGCGATGTCCGTCGCGCGCAAACAGGGCGCTCACGACCTGCCGCACGACGGGATCGTCATCCACCACGAGGATGCGCCTGGGCGGGGTGGCGGTTTCGCCGGAGGTGGGGGGTGGCGCGGGGCTCGGCGGCGTGCTCCCTTCGCCGGCCGCGGGGAGCGAGAGGAGCAGGGTCGCGCCCTGTCCCGGCCGTGACTCGACGGTAAGGGAGCCGCCGTGTGCCTCCGCGATGCCGTACGACACGAACAGGCCAAGGCCGGTGCCTTCCCCCGGGGCCTTGGTGGTGAAGAAGGGGCTGAACATCTGGGCCCGCACTTCGTCGCTGATCCCGGGCCCCGTGTCGGTCACGCGCAGCACGACGCGCCCGGGTTCGCGCTGGAGGCTGATGGTCACGCGGCGCGGCTTGCCTTGAGGGAGTTCGCCCACGGCGTGGACGGCGTTGCCGAGCAGGTTCAGTGCCACCTGCTGGAGCTGGTGGCGGTCGCCGAGGACCGCCGGAAGCCCGGGCGCCACCGCGATCTCCGCGGTCACGCCACGCCGCTTCAGCTCGTACGCCATGAGTCCCAGCGTGCGCTGCACCACGTCGCTCAGGTCCACGCTCGCGCGCACTGCGGGCCCCTTGCGGGCAAAGGTCAGCAGGTCGCGGACGATGAGGCCCGCGCGTTCCGCCTGCTCGTTGATCACCCGCAGGTGCTCGCGCCCGGCCGCGCCCGAGGCCGATTGCTCCAGCAGGAACTCGGACAGGCCCGCGATGGAGGTGAGCGGGTTATTCAACTCGTGCGCGATCCCCGACACGAGCGTCCCCACCGCCGCCATCTTCTCGCTCTGGATCAGCTGCGTCTCGAGCGCCTGCTGCTCCGTGATGTCCTCGACCACCACGACGACCGCTGCGCCGTCCACCGCGCGGGCGACCGGCGCCGCGGCGACGCGGAGCACGCGGCCCCGCGCCTCGGATCGCCTCACGATGGGCGCGGGGTGGCCGCCAGGCACGGCGGTGCGCAGCAGGTCGGCGAGGGCGTCGTGCTCGTCAAACAGCGCTTCGCCGAGCTGCGCGCCGACGACGGCGGTGACCGGGCGGCCGGCCAGCGCCGCAAACGCCGTGTTGGAGCGGCGGATGACGCCGTGCTCGGTCACCAGCGCGATGCCCTCGGAAATCGCGTCGAAGGTCGCTTCCCACTGTTCTTTGCCGCGCCGGACCAACTCGAAGAGGCTGCGGCGGCGCCGCCGCTCGAGCAGTACCAGCGCGCCTGCCAGCGCTGCGGCCCCGCCGCCGAGTGCGAGCGACAGGGCGGCGGGCATCGCTACTGCTGCGGCTGCTGTTGCGCGGCGCGCGCCAGGACGCGGGCGCGCTCGCTCTGGAGCAGGGTGATGGAGTTGTCGAAGTTGGCCGAGTACTGGCTGCCGTAGAACACGGTGAACGCCTGCAGCACGGGGATCGTGGGGTCGAAAAGATAGATCGCCGACGCCTGCTGGCGCTGGTCGACCCGCGCGTCGTTCCACTGCGGAGAGAGCGGGATGATGTCGAGCGGCCGGTAGAAGATCCCCTGGCTCTGGATCGAGACCTGGTCGGGGACGAAGGTGACCTGCGGCTGGAGCCCGAAGAAGGTCACGAAGAACGCCGCCACGCTGTCCCGCCCTACCGTGCGGGCCGCCGCGGCGACGGCCGCGCTCCGGCTCTGCACCAGCGCGTGCAGCGAGCGGTAGGTGTCGGGCGCGAGCAGGCGGATGACGTGCTCGTCGAGCGGCAGCACGCGCACGGCGAGGTTGTCGGTCGTGATCATCACCGCCACCTGGTCCTGCCGGAGAGAGCCGAAGCCCGGGGGCGGCAGGTCGGTGTTCTGGGCGGCCAGCCCCGCCGGTGCCACGATGACGGCCGCGGCAAGCGCCGCGGCTTCAGCCCACGTGAGCCAGTACGCTGTCACGGAGATCCTCCGCACCTTCACGGGTCCGCGAACTCGTCAGGACGAACTCCGCGGCATCCAGCTCCAGCTCCATGGCGATGGATGCCGCCCGCGTCATCCGCTGCCTGCGCGGCACCTGATCGGCCTTGGTGAGGGCGACCAGGGTCGGCACGCCGCGTGCCCGGAGCCGGGCGCCCACCTCCCGGTCGTCGGAGGAGGGCTCGCGGCGGATGTCCAGCAGCCAGACGACGCCCGCCAGGGCTTCCCGGCGGGCCAGATACGCCATGGCCAGGCGTTGCCACGCCGCCCGCTCGTCGGCCGCGGCCCGCGCCCAGCCGTAGCCCGGGAGGTCCACCAGGTAGCAGCCTGGTCCCCAGCGGTACACGTTGAGCATGCGTGTCTTGCCCGGTATGCGGCTGGCGTGCGCCAGGTCCCGGCGTCCCATCAGCAGGTTGATGAGGCTCGACTTCCCGACGTTGCTCCGGCCGGCGAAGGCGATCTCGGGCAGTGCGGGGCCGAGGATTGGCGCGTTCCACCGGGCCAGCGTGGTTACGAACTCGCTTACCAAAAGCCCCCTCGGGGAGGGGGCGTCCTGGCGCGGCACCTCAGGCCTCTTTCTTCGCGCGCGGTCGCTCCGTCACGATCAGCGGCTGGCGTCCCTCGAGGACGCACTCCCGGGTGATCGCCACCTCGGCCACGTCGTCCCGGGCCGGCAGGTCGAACATGATGTCCGTCATCACCTTCTCGAGAATCGCCCTGAGGCCGCGCGCACCCGCCCCCCGCTTGATGGCGAGCTGCGCGGCGGCGCGCAGCGCCTCCTGCTCGAAGGTGAGCCGCACGTCCTCCAGCTCGAACAGCTTCTTGTACTGCTTGGTGAGCGCGTTCTTGGGCTCGACCAGGATGCGCACCAGCGCGTCCTCGTCGAGGGTCTCGAGCGGCACCGTGACCGGCAGCCGGCCGATCAGCTCCGGGATCAGGCCGTAGCGCAGCAGGTCGTCGGGCTCAACCTCGCCGTACGGGTTGCGGCGCTGCAGCACCGGCACGCCGCGCTCGACTTCGTCCTTGGTAAAGCCGATGCGCCGGCGCCCGGTCCGAGACTCGATGATCTTCTCGAGTCCGTCAAACGCACCGCCGCAGATAAACAGGATGTCCTTGGTGTTGATCTGGATGTATTCCTGCTGCGGATGCTTGCGGCCCCCCTGCGGCGGGACCGACGCGATCGTGCCCTCGAGGATCTTGAGCAGCGCCTGCTGCACGCCCTCCCCGGAGACATCGCGTGTGATGCTCGGGTTCTCGCTCTTGCGGGCGATCTTGTCGATCTCGTCGATGTAGACGATCCCGCGCTCGCACTCGGCGACGTTGAAGTCACCGGCCTGGAGCAACCGCACCAGGATGTTCTCGACGTCCTCTCCGACGTAGCCGGCCTCGGTGAGGGTCGTGGCATCGGCGATGGTGAAGGGGACATCGAGCAGCCGGGCCAGCGTCTGGGCGAGCAGCGTCTTGCCGACGCCGGTGGGCCCGATCAGCAGGATGTTCGACTTCTCCAGCTCGACGTCGTTGTCCTTGATCGACTGCGAGTTGATGCGCTTGTAGTGATTGTAGACGGCGACGGCGAGGGCCTTCTTGGCCTGTTCCTGCCCGATCACGTACTGGTCCAGCACTTCCTTGATCTCGATCGGGGTCGGGACCTGGGTGATCGCGTCGGCGACGTCGCGCTCTTCGTCCTCCGCCAGGATCTCGTTGCACAGCGCGATGCACTCGTTGCAGATGTACACCGACGGGCCGGAGATGAACTTCCGGACCGAGTCCTTCGACTTGCCGCAGAAGGAGCAGCGCAGATGGCGGTCGTTGGACATGCGTTCGGTGCCTGGTTAAGGGACGCTGAGGCGAATATGCCGGACCGTCGCGCCGGGAGTCAAGCGCCGGCTAGCTTTTCGCCCCCACCTCGAGAACCGCGCCGGGTGCCAGGACGTGGTCGATAATGCCGTACTGCTTCGCCTCCTCCGCCGACATGAAGCGGTCCCGGTCCATGTCCTTCTCGATCTGCTCTATCGTCTGGCCGGTGTGCTTGGCATACAGCTCGTTCAACTTGCCCCTGAGGTAGAGGATCTCCCGGGCCTGGATCTCGATGTCAGCGGCGGTACCCTGCGTGCCACCCGACGGCTGGTGCATCATGATCCGGGAGTGCGGCAGGGCGCTGCGCTTCCCCTTGCGTCCCGCGGCCAGCAGGAACGAGCCCATCGAGGCGGCCATGCCCATGCAGATGGTGTTCACCGGCGCGCTGATGTGCTGCATGGTGTCGTAGATCGCCATGCCGCTGGAGACCAGCCCGCCCGGCGAGTTGAGGTACACGTAGATGTCCTTCTCCGGGCTGTCGGCCTGGAGGAAGAGCAGCTGCGCGATGACGATGTTCGACACGTCGTCGTTGATCGGCACGCCGAGGAA
>Ga0209777_10000058_pt1 | contig 182970 bp, 174 predicted proteins | sample FrelakmetHBP12HB_FD_187147 | JGI IMG/M metagenome (GOLD analysis project Ga0209777, IMG submission 187147) | Freshwater lake sediment microbial communities from the University of Notre Dame, USA, for methane emissions studies -HBP12 HB (SPAdes)... | ecosystem: Environmental > Aquatic >...
CTGGGTCTACCACAGGACTCATGGCTGGCTTAAAACCAATGTTTTTGTCAGGGACGAGGAGCAGACCAGGCACTACGCCAGCATTATTGGAAGAAAAGTAGGGCGACAAATATCTGTTCTTGAGCCTCTTCTCGACGCCCACCTGGAAGAAGGAGACAGAGTCAATGCCACCCTGATGCCTGTCAGCACCTGCGGCAACACTTTGACTTTCAGGAAGTTTGCCCGCGACCCTTGGACCATTACCAAGTTTATTGACACCAGAACCATTTCTGCAGAAGCAGCAGCAATAATATGGACTGCTATCCAGTACGAGATGAGCGCCATAATAGCAGGAGGAACAGCCAGCGGTAAAACCTCTGCCCTTAACTGCTTCTCAGATTTCTTCCCGCCCAACCAGAGAATCATAAGCATAGAAGACACTAGGGAAATCAGGCTGCCCAAGTATTTGCACTGGGTGCCTATGAACACAAGGCTGCCTAATGCCGAGGGCAAGGGAGAAATTTCAATGGAAGACCTGCTGATTAACAGCCTGAGGATGAGGCCTGATAGGATTCTGGTGGGAGAAGTCAGGAGAAAGAGAGAAGCAGAGACTTTGTTCGAAGCTATCCACACAGGCCATTCTGTTTATGCTACTTTCCACGCCAACAATGCAGAGCAAACCATTGACAGGCTTACCAACCTGCCAATAGATGTTCCCAAGATTCTGCTGCCGGCCATTAGCCTGATTATTGTCCAATTCAGGAACAGGAGGACAGGAAAAAGGAGAACTTTCCAGATATCAGAAATACTGGACGACGCAACCAGCAACACGCTGATGATGTACGACCAGAAAAAGGACTGCCTGGTCAGGAAGAATGCTTCCAAGTCCTTGTTCAAGAGCCTGAAGCTCTTCACAGGCATGAGCGACGCAGAGCTGAAAAGAGACTTGAAGGAGAAAGAAAAGATATTGAACTACATGCTGAAGAATAAAATAACAGATGTCGATGATGTTGGGTTGATAATGGCTGAGTATTACACTGACAAGGACAACCTGATGAAATTCGTCAATGCCAACAAGAAGTTTGAGGAGTAATAATAAAATAATAATAATTTAGGAGAAAATAACAAAAAGTTTTGATTATTTTAAGTTTTTAAGCAAATATTTTATATTTGAGGGTGATTGCTAAAAATGAGTTTCTTCAAGATAATCTCAAGAGGAATGCCTGAGCTGAAGCTAAAGCTGGAAAGGGCTAGGCTGAATGAAGAGCCAGAGCACTATGTCCAACGAAGTTTTAGCACTGCGCTTTTTCTGACCTTCGGCTTGCTTCTCGTAGCCTTCACTTTCATAAAGAAGCCTATCATATTCCTTGCAGCGCCAATAATCTTCTTGTTCGCCTGCTCCTATTTCCTGCGCTACGTTGATGTAAAGATTGAGAAGATGAAGAAGAAGATCAACCAGGAAATAATATTTGCAGGCAGGTTCCTGATAATAGAGCTGCAGTCAGGAGTGCCTCTTTACAATGCATTTGTTAACCTGAGCAGGAGCTATGAAGTGCTGGGCCCTTTTTTTAATGAGATTGTTGAGAAAGTCAATCTTGGCACTACAATGGAGGAAGCGCTTAATGAAGCCATAACCCTCACGCCTTCTCCTGAGCTCAGAAAGCTGATGTGGCAGGTTCTTAACTCCATGCGCACAGGGGCTGATGTGGCCAACTCGCTCAACGCAGTAATCGACCAGATAGTGAGGCAGCAGCAAATAGCAGTCAAGGAATACGGCAGGAAGCTTAACCCATTGGCCATGTTCTACATGATGATGGCAGTAATAGTGCCTAGCCTGGGAACCACGGTTTTAATTGTGCTTGCGACTTTTATAGGCTTTGGAATGCCTCTGCCGTTTCTATTAGTTATTGCGGGTATGGTAGGATTTATCCAGCTCATGTTTTTTGCAATCATAAAATCAAGTCGACCGCCAATGGAGCTATGAATGAAGCTATGATTTTGCAGTAAAAAGAAATTAAAAATAAAAAGAAATGAAAAATGAACTTCAATATTTTCCGCAGGAAAGGGAAAGACAGCCTGAAACAAGAGAGCCCTAATAAAGCAGAAGAGCCTCAAAAGACGGGGAATAGCGGCAATGCAGGAGAGAAACCTGCTCCAGTAGCTAATACTCCAACTACTGCTAAGACTTTAATTACTAAAGTTAAACCAAATATTAAATCAAGTAAGCAGACTTTGAAAGATAATAAACCAGCACCGGAAAAGGAAAAGCCCGAGAAAAAGACAGAGATGGATAAGCGCTTTGACACCAAGTTCAAGAAGCTCAAAGCCTTGAAAAACGCGCGACTCTTTTCACATAAAAAAAGAAAATTTACCATCAGAGGATTTACCAAGAACATCAACCTGCAAGACTATCTTGATAAAGCAGGGCTTGAGAGGCTGGATGCCAAGCTTGTGACCAAGAAGATGTTCAGGATTTCTGTTTTCATAGGAATAATTATTAGCTTCTCCCTAATACTCATCAGCATTCTCTTGCATGGAAGGCTGGTTAATCTCCTAGCTCTCCTCCTGGGATTCTGGCTTTCTGTCTTCTTCATGATTCTCGCGCTGATATGGGCTGGCTATCTTTTCTATCTTGACATGAAGATTTTCAGGAGAACCCTGGCAGTAGAGGAAGTTTTCCCTGACTTTCTACAGCTGACAAGCGCTAACATAAGCGCAGGCATGCCCATTGACAAGGCATTATGGTATGCTGTAAGGCCTGGCTTTGGAGTATTGGCAAAAGAGATAGAAGTGGTGGCTAAGAACACCATGGCCGGAGAAGACCTGGGAGTTGCCCTCACCACTTTTGCAAATAAATACAATTCTAAAACCATCCAGAGGTCAATCAGCCTGCTGCTTGAAGGCATGGCTGCTGGAGGAGAAATGGCAGACCTGCTCAACAAAATAGCCCTTAACATAGATGAGACCAAGATATTAAAAAAAGAGATGGCTGCCAATGTAACAACCTATGTCATATTCATAACTTTCGCCACCATAATCGCTGCTCCTGTACTTTTCGGGCTGGCAACACAGCTCTTAGTGGTGATAAAGGAGATAACGAGCAAAATTGGGCCGAGCATGTCATCAAGCGGCTCAATGTTCAGCTTTTCATTCTCATCAGACTCCATAAAGACAATTGATTTCAAAATCTTCTCCTACTTAATGCTAATCATATCATCCATATCCTCGGCCTGCATTGTGAGCGTCATAAAAAAGGGACGAGTTAAGGAAGGGCTTTCGAGAATTCCTGTTTTCATAGGAATTTCTATAGCTATTTACACCATTGCCGGCATAATCATTAGTGGCATGTTCAACGGAGTTATATAGATAAAGTTACAAAGAATCTTTTTACCAAAAAATTTATAAACAAGAAAGCAAAGTTTTGAACTTAGATTATTCAGCAAAAGGAATGAGGTGAAATATTATGAAAAAAGCACAAGCAGCAATGGAATTCTTAATGACCTATGGTTGGGCAATCCTGGTCGTATTAGCAGCTATCGGCGCACTGGCATATTTCGGTGTCCTGAGCCCGAGCAAGCTCTTGCCAAGCAAATGCACTTTGAGCCCTGGCTTTAATTTCGGGGACTGCAAGGCATCAGCAACAGGCTTCCAGATGACATTATACAACGGATTAGGAGTTGACGTAAAGGATGTTAATGTGACTATTGTCTCAAAAGCAGGCAGCGATGTTAGCTGTAGTGATAGTCAATTAATCACAGAGAATCCCCTGGGAAACGGCGCCACAACAGGCACAATTAGTTTTGCTTCCTGTAACGGAACTGTAGGACAAAGGTTTGATGCCGACATAAGCATTATATATACTAAGTCTGGAGAACAACTTTCCCATACGACAACCGGAGTAATCCAGGTAAAAGTTGAGCAATAAAATTTTTTAATATTTTTTTCTATTTCTTTTTTATTTTTTTAATGATTGGTTTAGCTGAGGCTTTAAAACCAGAAAATTAATAAAAGCCAACTGTAATAACATTTCCATAACATTTTTTTAATCCAGAAAGGGGTGGTTTTGAGTGGAGGAGATAGAAGAGATAAAGGCTTTTCAGGTTCTTGATTCCAGGGGCAATCCAACATTAAAAGTAGTGGTTAAGGCAGGGCAGTTTTCTGGCTATGCTTTTGTTCCGAGCGGAGTAAGCACAGGAACATATGAGGCTCATGAGCTGAGAGACAAGAAGAAGGATTACAATGGTAAAGGCGTGGAAAAAGCAGTGGCTAATGTTAACAAGAGAATCAGCAAGGCTCTCAAAGGAGTGAAGGTGACTGACCAGGAAGGAATTGATAATGCAATGAATAAGTTGGATGGCACAGAGAACAAGTCAGCGCTGGGAGCAAATGCAATTCTCGGGGTAAGCCTGGCTGTTAGTAGGGCAGCAGCCCAGCTTCAGGGCAAGCAATTGTATGAGTACATTGCAGAATTATACGGCCACACAGACAAACTAGTCTTGCCAGTGCCTTTGGCTAATGTGATTAATGGAGGAAGGCACGCAGGCAATTACTTGAATATTCAGGAGTTCATGCTCATGCCTACTGGAGCTAAGAATTTTGCCAATGCAACCAGGATGGTGAGCGAGACTTATTACGTCCTGAAAAAGATTATTGATGACAAGTACGGCAGGAACGCTACTAATGTGGGTGATGAAGGCGGGTTTGCTCCTCCTTTAAGGACTGCAGAGGAAGCTCTTGACCTTATCAGCCAGGCTATTGCAAAGGCAGGCTACAGGAAAAAGATAAGAATAGGCTTGGATGTTGCAGCCAGCACACTTTATCATGACAACGCCTATGATTTGGGAGCCAGCTTTTCATCAAAAGGATTAATACAGTACTATGAGCGCCTAATTTCAAAGTATGATATCAGGAGCATAGAAGATGGTTTTGACCAGGACGACCTTGATGCCTGGGCTGAGTTCATGCAAACCGTTGCTAAGAAAAAAAAATTGCAAGTGGTTGGGGATGACCTCACTGTGACTAATCCTAACCGCGTCAAAATGGCTCTCTCGCGCAACCTTTGCAACGCCATGATTCTCAAAGTCAACCAGATAGGAACCTTGACAGAGGCTTTGAGCGCTGCAAGAGTAGCCTTGGCAGCTGGGTGGCAAATAATAGTCAGCCATCGCAGCGGCGACACAGAAGACCCTTACATAGCAGACCTTGCTGTCGGCATAGGAGCGACACAGATAAAAATAGGAGCTCCTTGCAGGGGCGAGAGGACTGCAAAATACAACAGGCTCATTGAGATAGAAGCTGGCTTGAAGAAAAAAATTTATGCAGCCAAGAAACTAAAATTCTAAACTAAACGACTATCAGTATAGAATAGGATAGAAAAAAATGCTTGACAAAAAAGAATTCGAAGACATAGCCAATCTTATGAGGCGCGACATCCTGAAGATGACTACAGCAGCAGGCAGCGGCCACCCGACGAGCTGCTTGTCCTGCGCAGAAATAATGAGCATTCTTTTCTTCAACGAGATGAGTTATGACACAAAGAACCCTTTTAATCCTGATAATGACGAGTTCGTGCTGAGCAAAGGCCACGCAGCACCAATCCTTTACTCTGCTCTTTTCAAGGCAGGCTGCGTTAAAAAAGACTTGATGACTTTAAGAAAATTTGGAAGCCCCTATCAAGGCCACCCAATTCCTAAGTCTTTGAGCTGGATAAAAGTTGCTACTGGCTCTCTTGGCCAAGGATTGGGCGTTGGCGTTGGAATGGCATTGGCAGCCAAGATGCAGGGAAGAAATTACAGGAGCTATGTTCTTATGGGCGACAGTGAGAGTTCAGAAGGCTCTGTGTACGAAGCAATGGCACTGGCTGTTTATTACAAGCTTGATAATCTTTGCGTAATTATTGACATCAACAGGCTGGGACAGTCAAGAGAAACCATGCTCGGCCATAATATTGGGGCTTATGCATCAAGGTTCAGTTCTTTTGGCGCAAATGTTATCATTGCTAATGGCCATGATGTAAATGATTTGTTAAGTGCTTTTGAAAAGGCAAGAAGCATAAAAGAAAAGCCTACAGTAATCCTGGCCAAGACTTTCAAAGGCCGCGGAGTCTCATTCCTTGAGGACAAGGAAGGCTGGCATGGCAAGCCATTGAGCAATGAGGAGCTAGCAAAAGCCCTTGCTGAAATTCCTGAGCAGAAAATGCCCAAGGTAAAGATTAACAAGCCAAAAAAAATAATTAGCAAGATGAAAAAAACAGGCAGCCCCTCTTCAACTGAGTACAAGCTCGGAGAACTGGTCGCTACCAGGGAAGCCTATGGCAATGCTCTTGCCAGGCTGGCTGAAAAAAATGATTTTATTGTCGCAGTAGATGCTGAGGTGAGCAATTCAACTTTTTCCAACAAGCTGGCAAAGGCTCGACCAGAAAAATATGTTGAATCATTCATTGCAGAGCAAGCAATGCTAGGAATAGCTCTTGGCTTGAGTGTTAAAGGCTTTAATGTTTTTGCATCAACATTTGCAGCATTCCTTTCCAGGGCCCATGACCAAATAAGAATGGCAGCATTATCATCAGCAAATCTGACCATCTGCGGCTCTCACGTCGGAGTAAGCATTGGAGAAGACGGGCCAAGCCAGATGGGGCTCGAAGACATTGCAATGTTCAGGGCACTGCCAGGCAGCATTGTGTTTTATCCTAGCGACGCAGTATCTGCAGAGAAGCTGTCGGAGCTGGCAAGCAATCTTAAAGGAATAAAATATATCCGCACCAGCAGGCCAAAAACTCCTGTATTGTATGATAACAAGGAGAAGTTTGAAGTCGGCGGATTCAAAGTCCTGCGGGAGTCAAAAGATGACAAGCTCGCAATAATAGGAGCAGGCATAACAACTCATGAAGCTCTCAAGGCTTATGATGAATTAAAAAAACAAGGAATAAATGCAAGAATCATTGACTTGTACTGCGTAAAACCATTAAACCCAAAAAAACTTTATGAAGAAATAAAGAAGAGCAGCAGCAAGGTCGTCATTGTCGAGGATCATTATCCTGAAGGCGGAATAGGAGAAGCTGTGAGCAAAGAATTAAATGAAAATGATTACAAAATAAAAATAGCCTTACTGGCAGTCAACAAAATGCCCTGCTCAGGAACGCCAGAAGAGCTGATGAAGTACGAAGCAATAGATGCTGAAGCTATAATAAATGCTGCAAAGAAAATAATCAAAGTGTAAAATTATTTCTTGTACCACAAAGAAGGTTCAAAAATTTTAGTTACCCTCTCCTCTATGCTGTCACAGGTTCCTTTAAAATTTTCTCCTCCCAGAAAGTTAATGATTTTAGTTTGCTCTTCAGAAGATGTTTCCAGAAAATATTTTGACATCAATACGCTCAAAAAAAAACTTTGGTATAATGATAGATACTTATCCATTTTATAACCCGCCCTCAAACCTATGGATTTTTTCATTTCTCCTGGTATAGTGCCCTTCCAGGAATCTTGTGTTAAGCCATATCTTCAGAATGCTAATTGCAGTCTTCTCATCTGTTAGCCTGCCGCCAAGGCAAAGAACATTCGCATCATTGTGCTGCCTGCTAAGCCTTGCAGTGACCTCGTCATAAGCCATTGTTGCCCTGATGCCTTTAACCTTATTAGCTGCAATGCACATTCCAATGCCTGTGCCGCAGATGAAAACTCCCATCTCCTTTGCCTTGGCCACTCTCTGCGCTGCCTTGAAGGCAACATCAGGATAATCATCCTCGTTGACTAGTTTAGGAGAATAATCCTCAAAAGAAATATCGCTCTGTTGCAAAAACTTCTTCAGCTTCTCCTTTAACTCAAAACCTGCATGGTCAGCTGCAAGAATTATTTTAGTCTTAGGAACATCCATGGCTACCACCTCAACAGCTAAAGATAACATGAGGCTTTATATAAAAGTTTCCAAATTATTTGCCATATAAAAATTTATAAAGAATTCAAGGTTTTATTTATGAATGGACAAACTTATTGATTTTTTTAGCGCAGTTGAAAAGCTTAAGAGAGTTAAAAGGACTGGCTGGGTAAGAGAAGGAGTGCCAGACGCTGAGAGCGTAGCAGACCATAGCTTTGGCACAGCATTTCTAAGTGTGCTATTAGCAGATAAACTCAAGGTGCCTGATAAAGAAAAATTAATCAAGATGGCTCTTATCCACGATTTGGCAGAAGCAGAAGCTAGTGATATAGTTACAGTCCGTGGCATAAAAAAAGTTTCTTCAGAAAAAGATAAATTTGAAAAAGAAAAAAAAGCAATGACAAAATTATTCGCCAACATAGACAAGAAAGAAGAATTCATTAACACTTGGCTGGAATACGAATCACAGGTTACCGCAGAAGCCAAGATTGTAAAGCAGCTTGACAAGCTAGAAATGGCTTTCCAAGCACTAGAATATGAGAATGATATTGACCCATCAAAACTAGACGAATTCTTCATTAACACAAAAATTAATTTGAAAGAGCCATTCTTAATAGAACTTTTTAATGAGTTGGAGAAGAGACGGAAAAAGAAATAATTATAAGAAAATAATTTTCGTCTAATCAATAACAAATTATATAAATAACTATTCCAATTTTATCCTCTAAGAAGGTGGTATGATTGCTGGTCAAAGTTGCTGTTAGTATACTAAGCCTCGACTATAGTGATAAGACTGTTGTTGACCAGGCAGTTATGCGCGTAAGCAACGCAGATTTTATTCATTTCGATGTGATGGACGGCAAGTTCGTGAAGGACAAGACTTTTGACGCAGAGTTTGTCAAGAGCATCAATACTTCTCCAATAAAAAAAGACGTGCACCTCATGGTGAAGCAGCCTGAGAAGCTGGTGGACAAGTTCATAAAAGCAGGCGCTGACATGATTTCTTTCCATGCAGAAGCAACTAAGAGCCCGAAGAAGCTTATAGAGAAAATAAAAAGCAAAGGTGTGATGGCAGGCATTGCAATAAACCCAGCCACTCCATTAAAAAAGGTTGAGAAACTCCTCGATTATGCTGATTATGTTCTTGTAATGACTGTCAAGCCTGGCAAGCCTGCACAGAAACTCATTGCAAGCACCATAAAGAAGGTCAAGAGCCTGAAAAAAAAGAAGTCCACACTGACAATAGAAGTTGATGGAGGAATTAATGCAGACACTGCCCACGAAGCAATAGAAGCAGGAGCAGATATCCTGGTTGCTGGTAGCTACATCTTCAAGAGCCCAGAGCCCAAGATAGCAGTGGATATATTAAGAAACGCGTGAACAGGAAAACTTTAAAACAACAAGCTCATTCTTTTTAATTCAATGAAGCTTTTTCATATAAACTCTGGCAAAACAATCAGCTGCTTAAAGGATTTTCATCTCTCAGAAGCTGGCATTATGCCTATTTTTGATATCAAGGAGATTAAAGACACCAGTCTTATTGAAAAAGAAATATGCGAGCATAATAATTATTGCGCCTTGCTAGGCAGTGACCATTCAGTAACCTATTCTGCATTCAAGGCTTTTGCAAAGCAGAACCTTGGCGCTGGAATAATTCTTTTTGACTCCCACGCAGGCCATGACTGCCTGAAAAAGTTGGTTGATGAAAAAATTCTTGACAAGAACAATATTGTCCTGGTAGGCACAAGGAATGTTGATAAGCAAGAAAAGAAATTCATTGATGAAAACAAGCTAAAAGTTTATTCTATGAGAGAAATCAGCTTGGAGAGCATCAGAGAAGTAGCTGACAGCGTGATGAGCGTTGCAAGGCAGTGGAGCAAGGCTTACATCAGCATTGACATGGATGTTTTAGACCCTGCCTTTGCGCCAGGCACTGGCTATCCAGAGCCAGGAGGCATGAGCACCAGGGAATTAATATATTTTATCCAGCGCTTGAAGATGCTCAGAAACCTGGGCATGGCTGATGTTGTTGATGTCAACCCAGACAAGGATGTTAATGACATGACTTCTAAGGTGGCTGCCAAACTCATCACAGAATTAAGCTGAAATGCTCTATAAAACTCCGCAACCTTTATAAACCACTTGCCTTTCTCAGGCTTCATGGGAAGAATCAAGACAAGACTAGTAAAATCAATAACGCACACCTTGCTAGAAGAGCATAGGGACAGCTTTAGCACCAGCTATGAAGAGAACAAGGTCAAAATTTCAGAGTTGACAGATGTGCAGTCAAAGAAGCTCAGGAACATTATGGCTGGCTATGCAACCAGGCTCATAAAATCCGAAGCAAAGTAGAAGACAATAGCAACTAGGGGGATGAAGAATGGCAGAGGATAACTCCATCTTTATCGGTAACAAGCCCTTCATGAACTACGTTACCAGCGTTGTAGTGCAGTTCACAACCAAAGGCGCCAGCGAAGTAATAATAAAAGCCAGAGGAAAGTTCATCAGCAGGGCGGTGGACATTGCAGAAGTGACCATGAAGAGATTCATGAAAGACCAGATAACCTTGAAAGACATAAAGATTGACTCCGAAGGCTTCAAGAACCAGGAAGGCCAAGATGTCCGAGTCTCCACCATTGAGATAACACTGGCTAAGAAATAAGATTTTTTGTTTTCTTATCTGAATTTGAATAATTATATAAACATCAACCCATTAATCAAAACTATAATTGGGCCTGTAGTATAATGGATAGAACGCACCGCTTCGGACGGTGAAGTCCGGGTTCGAAAGAGATTTTTGCAAAAAATCTCGTAAAAAGCAGGCGACTCCTAGTCTTCGACCGGAGTCCCCTTCGAGAAAGCAAAAGCTCACGAAAGTCCTGGCAGGCTCATTTTTTTCATTCATATTATCTATCTGAATTCAATTTCTCCATCAAGATAAACTCCTTTGTCCAATCTGACAGGTCGCCAGTCGTCCAGCACCAGCTCTGCTCCAAGCCAGCTGGCTAATTCTTCAGGATTTCCAATGGTAGCGCTCAATGCAAGGAGCTGGAGGTTTTTGAGAGTGGAACGCAGTATGGTGATTAAGACTTCAAGGGTTGGTCCTCTGCCAGGGTCGTTGAGCAGGTGAATCTCATCGATAATGACTGTCTTTACTCCTCTTAGCCATGGAGCCCTGTGCCTGATTAATGAATCGAATTTCTCCGATGTGGTAATAATCAAATCATATCTTTCAAGAAAAGAATCTGCGCTGTCAATGTCTCCAGAGCTAATAGCTATTTTGATGCTGGGATAATCCTTTTTGAAAGTTTTGAACTTCTCGCTCGCCAATGCTCGTAGAGGAACAACATAAACAGCTTTGCCCTTGTCGTGCAGTATTGCATTCAAGAATGCCAGCTCAGCAACAAGAGTCTTGCCTGATGCAGTTGGCGTGCACACCAGCAGGTTCTTGTCCTCGAACAAGCCAGCATCAATGCTCTTTGATTGGCAGGGTCTCAGCTCAGAGAAGCCTCTTTTTTCTATCTCCTTGAAAATCTTTTCAGGAATCTTGGATTTGTAGGATGAGAGGTTCATAATAAATCTGAAGAACAAGCTTTAGTTAATAAATCTTATTTCTTTTAATCTTATTTCCTTTATTTCTTTTGGCGAGCTTTCTCTTTTCCAAAGAAAAGGTCGCTGTGAATAAATTAAATTCGCATCAAGAAAAATTTTACATCTCCTCAGGAGCTTTTATTCCCAGAAGGTCCAATGCATTCTTCAGCACTTGCTTGACGCAGAAGATTAGAACGAGTCTTGACTCCATGACTTTCTTCTCTGCTTTCAACACAGGGCATTCATGATAGAACTCATTGAAAGCCTGGGCCAGGTCAAGAGAATATCTTGCTACAAGGCTGGGCTTGTACTCCTCAGCAGCATTGCTCACAATGTTCTTGAAATCAGCTAATAATTTTATCAGCTTGAACTCCAGCTCGTGGTTGAATTCAGGCTTTATTTTCTCCATCTTATCAATATCAAACTTCTTGACATTCTTGAAGATAGAACAGATTCTTGCATAGGCATATTGTACATAAGGTCCTGTTTCTCCTTCAAAGCTGATGCTTTCAGCAGGATTATAGACAAAGTCTTTCATCGGGTCGTATTTGAGCACAAAGAACTTCAATGCTCCCATGCCAATTATTTCTTTTCTCTTCTCAAGTTCTTTTTTGTCGAGCTTGTGCCTCTTCTTGATTTCTGCCTCTGCTTCCTTCTTCATCTCCTCAACAAGGTCATCAGCATCAACAACAGTTCCTTCCCTGCTCTTCATCCTTCCCTCTGGGAGATAAATCATGCCATAGGCTAAGTGATAGCAATTCTTGGCAAAGGGAAAGCCAAGCATTTCCAAAAGTTTAAACAAGACTTTGAAATGAAATATCTGCTCATTGCCGACAATATAAACTGATTTGTTCATCTTGAAATCATCAAACTTGAGCTTTGCAAGGTAGATGTCTGTTGTAATATAAATTGCTGTTCCATCCTTCCTGATAAGAACCTTTTTTCCAAGCCCATCTTTTTCAAGGTCAGCAATGATTGCTCCTTCCTCATCTTTTGCGAAAAGGCCTTTTTTCAATCCTTCAAGAATAATTTCTTTGCCATGATTATAAATCTCAGACTCAAAATAAGTTTTTTTGTGGTGAACATCAAATTTCTTGTAAGTCTCATTAAAACCATCCAAAGCCCATTTGTTCATCTTCTTCCACAACGCAACAAGCTCTTTGTCACCAGCTTCCCATTTTCTCAGTAATTCCTGGATTTCTTGCTCAAATTCAGGATGCTCTTTTGCTTTCTGGCTGAACATCACATAGAAATCTCCGACAAAATGGTCTGATTTCTTTACAAAAAGCTCTTTGCCTTTTGAATCAGTCTCGCCTGCTCGGCTGATGTCAGGCTCTTTGTTCTTGCCCCATTTCTGGTATGCCAGCATCGACTTGCAAATGTGCACTCCTCTATCATTCACATAATTCACAGGAATAGCTTGGTAGCCTGCAAAGGCAAGGATGTTGCAGATGGAGTTGCCAAGCAGCATGTTCCTTGCATGGCCCAGATGAAGCGGCTTGTTGGTGTTAGGAGCAGGATATTCTATCACTATCTTTTCTTTTCTCAAAGGCCAGCTGCCGTAGCAAGCGCCGCAGTTAATAATGTCTTTGATAACTCCATTAGCGAGTTTGTTCTTGTCAATAAAAAAGTTCAGGTAAGGACCTGTTGCCTTGACCTCAGAAATTGATGACTTAGAATCAAGCTTGATTTTTCCTGCAAGTTCCTGCGCAATAATATTAGGAGCCTTCTTCAAGCTCTTTGCAAGAATAAAGCAAGGAAAAGCAAAATCACCAAGGTCCTGAGAAGGAGGAATTTCTATTAATGACTCAATCTCAGATTCTTTCAAGCCAGTAGCTTTGGCTAATAGTTTAGCAACCTCTCCCTTAAACATAGGAAAGAATTAATTGAAAAGAGTTTATAAAGTTGTTGGTGAGAATTTAGTTTTGGGTTTTATATTAATAAGTTGTATTCTCGCTTCATGTTATCTAATGTCAAGATTTTTCTACCCTTGCTAAGCTCTTCCGCATTTATTTTGTAAGTTTTGGAATATTTTAAGCTGTTTTCATAGTCTCTTGTAGGAAGCGAAAGCATTCGAGATGCACAAGCTTCTTGTTGTCGCCCTCTTGCAAAATTATGATGAATCGCTTCCTGGCTGATTGGTTGCTGAAGAACGTTTCTTTTCAATTCCTCAACATGGTTTTTATCACCGTAGATCACTTCTCCGCAAAATAACGGGTCGGTTACACTAATATCAAGTTTTTTTGTTAGTTCGTTAAACTTATCCCTATTCAATTCGTAAATGTCAAGCCAACCATTAAAGAAGTTTACAGATGGATTTTTTGAAACTACGAGCAGGTCAATGTCGCTTTCGGGCTTTTTAGAGCCGTACAGCATGACAAAGTCTATGTTATTAAAACTATCACCATAAATATTCTTAAGAGTAACCATGACTTTTTCTCCATCGCATTCCTTTGGAAATCCCATGGCTTTCATAAAGCCGAATTTAGTAAGATGTTTTTCAGATTCTGCTGTGTACTCAAACAAATTCCTATAATCATTAGGCAGGTGATTTTTTTTCAGCTCCCAAATATTATCATTCCCAGTGGCTTTGCAGAGCCACGACTCCATCCAAAGAGCAAAACCTTCATAACTGCCGATTCGATTCGTTCCGATTCCCCAAGGCTGATTGGAAGGATTTGGTGTAAACAAGTTACAGTAGAGATAATCTTGCATAAATCCTTCAGGCAAGTTTTCCTTCTGAAGAAGATTTACCAATGTTTTCCCATACGCTGAGTGCTCGCAGAATAATCCATGACCAAAGTATTCGTGAAAAATATTTGATATCACCACTGGGCTGTCAGAGCGAACATAAGCAGAATATGAAGTAGGAACGTATAGTCCCACATCATTCTTATTAAAACCAATAATAGAATCTTTGTTAGCTTCATGAAACTCTTTCCACTGCTCTGGCGAATAGATTTTCAGCTTAGATTTCTCTAACTTAAGATGGAATTCTGAACTGATGATAGATTCAGAGTCATTCATTAATCCTTGCAGCGTAGTTTCAAGGGTCATTTTTGCTGCTCATTTCTAAAAGTTTTTTCAATATGTTTTTGGCTTTTTCTTTGCTAAGCAAAGGTTCAACATACATTGAAGTCAAACTATTAACAGCAGTTTCAATCTCCTCACTCAATAAGAAGCTCCCGCTCCAAAGTCCATCAGCCTTCATGGCTTTTCTTATAGCTTTAGCTTTAACATCATCGATAATATAATCTGAGTAGATGTCAATAAGTTTTTTTCTAAGTTGCTCTTGGTTAACTTTTATGGTTTTCATCATAATTCCTCCTTTCAATTAAAAAAAATAAAAAATTTAAAAATGTTTGTGTTTTACCAACGGTTCATTTTATTAGGCAGTCCTAATTCTTTGCCGTAAAGGTGGTCGTACATTGAGGCTTCATAGCCATTGAAGGTTCTTAAGGTTCGGTCAGTGCCAAATTCCTTGAAGCTTCCTCCATACAATGTATTTCCATCTGGGGTTCCGTGTATGTGTACTGCAAATCCTCCTGATGGCGAATTATATACTGCCAATGGTGGTGTGAACAATGCAGATGTTCCTGCCACGTACTTATCGATTGTTGCGCTTGTCTTTAGTATTTGTTCTAGTTTTTGTTCCATTTTGTTTTCCTCCATACTTTTTTTATGTTATTTAGTACTCAGTGTACTTTTTGTACCAGGATCCTTTTGCATCAAAGTCATCAAGGCAGCCAGGCACATGGCAGGTGAATGGTCTTGGCCCGATGGGCGGAAACTCCTCTATTGTTTTTTTGATGCATCTATCCAGGTCAAATGGTCCTTGCCTATCGTAGATGCCTGAGTAAGATTCAGCACCTCTGACAAGAGGTCCGGGGCCCATGCCGTAGCGCTCCATAGTGCGATGTATGCAGTCGTCCATATCAAATCCTGTGTACAACGCAGTTGTTGGCTTTGTGTACAAGTCTATTGTTTTGTTTTTTATTTCCATTTTGTTTTCCTCCTTCAACTTTTTTAGTTGAACAATATTCTTTCCAGTGTTGTTGGTTTGTAGTCCTCTATCTTTGAGTTAATGTTGCCTGGCAGAATCATTCTTCCTCTTTCTATTCCAGGAAGTCTGTAAACCAGATTGTTTACAAGCCTTCTCTGATAAATGCTCGAAAAGTAATTTCCGAATTGCTCTGGCTTTGGCTGAAACCCTTCTGGCGGTAAGCCAGGGTTGGGCAAGTTTATTGGTAGTGTTGGTATGTATGTTTGCATTTTTTATTCCTCCATAGCTCTCGCTAATTTTTGTTTTTGTCATCCCCTTACTTTCGGAAGTTGCGAATTTCCTCCGCGCCGTCCGGAATGTTTACAATTCAGTTAGTTAACTTAGGATATATAATTTTTCCTTATACCTTATATAATACCTTATAATTATATAATGATTATTTTATTATAATTTTGTGGCTATTATCCCGCTTTCCGCGCTCATGAACTCTTCTCGCTTCAGGTCTTCAACAATGTAGTGCGTCTTTTTCTCCTGCAGTTCAAACTTGGTCTCAAGCTCTTCCAGGAAGTCTTCAAGCTCTTTCACATTGGTGAATATTCCTTCTGCGAGGAAGTCGTAGCCGTTGTTGATCTTGTACAGATTGTTGACTGCAGGGTGAGCTTTGAGGTAGCTTCCTAACTTTTCCCTGCTATCCCTGCCTGTCCTGAGCATTATGTTAGCTCGGCAGTTAAAGCCGAGCTTGGCAAAGTCGAGTAATGTGGTGTGCTTCAGTATGACTGACTCTTCTTGAGCTTGAAGCTTGTCATATATTGTGCTTATTGGCATCTTGATGCTCTTGCTGATGTTGGTCAAAGTTTCCCTTGCGTTCTTCCTTAGTTGCGCAATGAGTTTGTAGTCAGTTTGTTTGAGCATTTTTTCGCCTTGTTATTGTTTTCTTCCGTTGTGCAGGAAGATTTTTCCTTGAATCCGGAAGATTTACAATATAGAGAAGCAGCAAGAGATATATACTTTTTTCAATTATAATTATTACTAGTAATTATGTAATTATAAAAGCGAAAAGTATTTATACGGATTTTCATTACAATAAGCTATGAAACGTAAAATCAACCTCGTAGGCCAGAGCACACTTACAGTGAGCTTACCGAGCAAATGGGCAGAAAAATATCATCTTAAAAAAGGCACTGAGGTAGAAGTGGTTGAAAAAGGAAGATTGCTTCTTATCAGTCAAGAAAATGAGGCTCTTCAGGGTGCTAAGGTCGTTGATATAACATCTGTTAATAAGTTTGCAAGAAGACTCATTGCTGGGCCGTATATGCATGGATATGATGAAATAAAAATTTACTACCCAAACAAAGAAATACTTCATAAAATTAAGGAAACAGTTCATCTTCTTATGGGTTTTGAGCTGATTGAAGAGACAGAAAAATACTGTGTCATCAAAAACATTGCAAAAGGCATAGAAACAGAGTTCCCAACAATGGTAAACCGTCTTTTGTTTGTTGTATCTACTATGGGTAAGGAATTATTTGATGCACTAAAGAAACATGATTTTGCCGCGTTAAGCAGAATAAAAGAGAATGAAGACACTGCAAACAAGCTTAATGTTTTCTGCCGCAGAATGCTTAACATAAAAGGCTCACAGGACCGCAGAGAAACTACATCTGCTTACGCAATAAACTGTTATTTAGAAGCTGTTACTGACGCGTATAGATATATCTGTGATTATGCAGCAGAGCAGAATATAAAGGCCAGCAGCCAACTCTTGTCATTTTTTCAGTTAGCCCTAGACCAGTTTAGTTTCTTTCTGGAGATGTACAGAAATTTTAAGCCCGCGCACATATCCGAAATGAAGAAAAAAGAAGAGGAACTCCTGATCATGTATCAGGGGCTTAACTTATCCGCTCATGAGATGATAATTGCAGGTTTCATTATAAAGGCGCACTTCTCAATAAGGCATGCAACCGAGGAATTAGATTGAGAGATTGATAAGGTTATTTAATTAATTGATATTTTTTAAGTTCTGCTAATAACATGATATGAGATTTGTAAAGAATTGCTTTAATTCCTGTTTTTTCAGCAGCCTTCGTATTCTCTTCCTTATTATCAACAAAGATTGTTTCTTCAGGTTTGATTCGCTCTTTTTCCAAGGTATACAAAAAGATTTCTTTATCAGGTTTTTTAAAACCTGTTCTATGAGAGAAATAAGCAGTATCAAAATACTTTAAATAACCTTTCTCTTTTGCATTTTCCTCTAATTCAGGGAAACTATTTGAGAGAAGAAGCTTCTTTTTTACCAAGAGATGCTGAGCTAGATCAATCAAGTCATAATTCACATCAGTCCAAATATTCTTTAATGCATTTCTTAAGCTGTTTTCAGCCTTCTTATTGTTTGTTAGATTAAGATTATTCAGAACAAAAGAATAATATTCACCATGAGAAATTTTTCCGGTTTCGTACAAATCCAGATGATTGATTCTGTCTTTCTGTATGACTAATCCGAATTCATGGCCACTAATTCTTTTCAGAGAGCTAAGTTTACCAGCTGCATAATCCCAATCTTCAGCTTGCAGCACGCCGCCGATATCAAAGATGATGTTTTTAATCATGCGATTGTTTGGATTAATAGGTAATATAAATATTTTTCATATTTTTCTATAACCGAATCATTTCTTCATTTCATCTTTTAAAGTGTTTCTTAAGAACAGGTATCGGTCAGGTGTTCCTTCTTCGATAAGATTATGATTTATGATATAGTCAATCATCTCAATACCAGCTTTTGCAACACTTGCTACAAGATGAGGCTGTTCTTTTCTTAAGATTAGGCTAGCGCTCAAAGATTTGTAAATAACTGCTGCATAATATTCTCTCATAAATTGAGAGCGATCAGTTATTCTGCGCTCTGATTTATTACTCATCTCGCAGATTTCGTTAATATAATCGATTGTGGTGCTGACTAAATGCAATCTCTCATCAAACGTGCCGTAAGGTATGCAATTCAAAAAGCTGGCCAGATCTAGTGCAAATGGGGCTCTGCCTCTGTTCTCAGTGTCTACGATAACTATTTTACAGTGTTGGTTAACAATCCAGTTATCCGTCCATGTATCTTTGTAGTATCCAATATCTTTTGATTTTTCCATAATGCCAATCAATGGATTCAAATTATCTAATACTTCAGGTGAACATCCCTTGTTTTCTATTCTTTTACGTAAGCCATAATCCTTCTCGTTTTCAAAAGGCATGAATACATACAAGGTGGCAAGTGTTCGTAACACATCATCTCTTTTTCTCTCAAACAGTTCCCTTTGTGCATCATCTTTTTTACTATCAGTTATCACTGACGTCAGTGTAATGCCAGGTTCTCTCTGCATAACATAGTAGAATTTTCCGTTTTCTTCAAAATGGTCTAACAAAGAAGGGTATGAAGGCATGTTCTTTGAATCGAAAAAATATTGGAAAGGCACTTTTTCTATCATTCTCAGTACACGAATCTCTTCTGCAAACGGACTGAACTTCATTCCATCCCGCTCTAAAGCATTGCCTTCTTTTATTATGATACCTTCTTTTAAGAACTCATTAAATAACTCAGTCACATAGTAAACAGTAGCTCCGAGTTTTTTTCTATCAGTTAAAAGTGTTCCTCCCTCTCGCATTTTTTTAACCATTCTTTTTAGATAATGTTCGGAGGAAAAAAATTTTTCATCAGGCTTCAAAAGCTCTGTGAATATTGATTTTTCAGGAAAGTAATCTTCAAAGAATTTAACTGCACGAGCCATGAAGCACAATTCCTCTAATGAAGCGTTATCTTTATTGGCGCGATCTCTTAGCATATTGAAATATTGAAATTTTTTGGTGCTATGCTTATGAGAGCAGTCACTAAAATCCTGCATAAAAAGAGAGTATAAAATGCTGGCATGCCCAAAACCTTTTGCGAGGGCTTTTTTCCATGTGGAAATGGCGTCTGATTTTTTTCCTCTTGCCAGGTAACTATTTCCAAGGTTCAAATATACAAGATAATCTGCCTCACCGCTATCAACCAGTGTTTTAAGGATGAATTCTGCTTTTCTAGGATTTCCTTTGTGCTCATAAAAGCCGGCAAGGTTTGACAAGTTGATTGGACCAACATCAATCTTTTTCTGAGCGGATTCAATTAGCGCAATAGCATCGTCAATTCTTTCTAGCCTAAAGTATTTGCTAGATAGCTGCAATATAAGCTCATCTGATAATTGCCCTTTTTTGACGCCCAACTCAAGAGCAGTCATGGCTTTTTCATCATTATTTTTTGAGTATATCATACTTAGATTCATAAAAGTATCTGGCGAAGCCATTTCTTTTTCAATGGCTAGCTCCAGCGTTTTTATGGCTTCTTGCGTATTGCCGCTGTTAAAATGTGCATTTGCCAGAACATTCAGTACATCTTCACGAAACATGTTCTCTTTGATGGCTTCTTTCCCAAAAGAGATTGCACTTTTCAACTCGCCTTTTAACTCATAGAAATCAGTAATTAAAAAATAGATGCCCGCACTCAGCATTCTCCTTTGTTTTGCCAGGTTGAAAGTATCTAACAAATAATCTTCCCTGTCAAATAAATAGAATCGTGCGCACAAATCAGCAAAGAAGGCAGAATCCCCAAAAGAAGAATTGCCTTTTGCAGCATTCAAGCTGCGCACTAACTCGTCTAGGCTAGATTCTTTTTTCACACGCTCTCCTATTTGTTTCAGTTCATCATCTGGATTGGTCATTTTACGTGTGTCCCGAATCTTTGTTTCAGTCTTTGATAATAATTTTATTTTGCCGAAGTTTGATGCGTTTTGCAATTATGGTATAAATACCAAGTTTATGTTTCTTTCTTTAGCCCGCCTATAATCATTCTGAAATGATTGAATACGAGAGTGTATATTTCTGAATGTTCTCCAATCAGGTTTAAAAGCTAGCAAACGATGCAAAATTGATGTTAAGGGAGGAACATATTCTGAAACCGTTTCTGCTGTCTCATAAAGTATTTCGTATTCTTCAGGTCCAATGTCATTCTTTCTTGCTTCAATTTTTTCCTCAATTTGAAGCGCACTTTGTTGTATTTTCATTAATCTTTTTCTTAGTATCCTATCATATTCTCTGCGATCTTGTATCCTGTTGAGTGTTGCTATAAACCCATTATCTGATGGTTTTTCTCTGCTCAGGATGTAATATATGCATGCGCCCAAAGCATAGGCGTCTGATGATTGAGTGGCTTTTTCTCCTCTAATTAGTTCGGGAGCGGCGTACATATTAGAGCCTATAGTGAACCGGTTGCTGGTTTGGAGTTCCTCAATACTGGTTATGGTTTCAAAGTCTCCGAGTTTTACTTTTTTTAAAGTTTGATTTGTTAACATATTCTTAAGTTTTAAATCTCTGAGTACGTATCCGTTTCGATGTAAATAATCAACTCCCTCTGCTATCCCAGGAATCATTGTTTGGAGTAATGGCAAGAATTTTATGTCGCACATATAATCCGAAGAGAGCTCATTTAGCAGTTCTTCTAAATTCCCTCCATTCATGTATTCCATTGGAAGCAAGAAAGTTTCGTGAAAATCTTCTGGTACAAATGTTTTTAATATGTTGGGATGCTGAACATAAGCTAACTTAGTGAATTCATTAATCATAAGCTGTTTTAATTCTCTTCTCTCACGCTCACCCTTAATAATAGGATGTAATTGATTTAATTTAAATACTTTGGCTGCGAGTTCTACATTAGTGATTTCCCCACCTATTACTCTCCTTGTCAAGAAAACCTTGCCCGAGCCGCCTTCACCAAGTTTCTTAAGCGCAATATAATTTGGATGGTCAAATTCAGCGCATTCTACGATTTCACTTATTTCAGCATTTTTATTTCCATATTGGGAGGCGTAAATAGCTCTATACTTTTTTGTAGGATTCGGATTAGTAAGTTTTTTAATGGCTTCCCTAATCAGGAGTTCTTCCTTCTTTTCAATGTTACTTAACCAGGCTTCTACCATGCCTTCGCTCCTTATTAATCGCTGCATTCAAACCATCCTCTCAATTTTTTTCAGAGTGCTTGTCTTTTTTGTCATGCTCATCGAACCTTTTATCATATTCTTCTTTTGTTTTTTTTCAAGGCTCATTTTGCTTCCATCAGTTTTTTATTTCTCAATCTTTATCCCAGATGGTCTGGGCATTTCCATATATTCATCTTGTTTACAGCATTTACAATATATCTTATTGAACCAGATGCAGCCATCCTATGTCTAATAGTTGTCGTTCTCAATTTAGGATTATAAAGTAAGAGATTACCCATGAGAAACAATTCACGTGCCATAATATATGAATCTTGCTCTTTTCCTTTCCATCCGGATTTCAAATATTGATATAATTTTCCATAAAACAGTCTCATAGTTCCTTTATCCATAATCTTATCATGTTTCTCTTCGTTGTCCAAATGATTGAGCTGAGCGATGAACCCTGTCGCTGACGGTTTTTCACCGCTTGCTAAGTAATAAATGCATGCGCCTAATGCATAAAGATCAGAAGCAACAGAAGCTTTTTCTCCTTGAATTACCTGTGGAGATGCATAACTATTAGAGACTGGGCTGATTCTTCCAGGTATGCCAAGTTTCTCTAATGAAATCAATGTTTCTAAATCTCCTATCTTCACGTAGCTTTCTTCAAGTGGTTTGACTATTTTGACAAGCATGTTCTCTAGTTTAACATCCCCAAGCACGATTCCTTTAGAATGTAGATATTGGATGCCACTCAGCATGGATTTGACACAATAGTGAAGCTGTTTGTGATTAAGTTTACCGCTGAATTTTTCCAGATCTCCTCCGTTCATATATTCCATTGGAACTATTAATGAATCCTTGTATTCCTCCGGCAGATACATTCTTATTATGTTGGGATGGTTTATATCAGCCAGTTTCTCAAATTGTTCCATTATAACTTTTCTTAAACTCGTTCTGTCTCTAAAATCTTTAATTTTAGGATGAAGCCCTTCTAGTTTGAATAGTTTTATAGCGATAGGAGTGTCACTTACCTCTTCTCCTATGATTCTTTTTGCCAAGAACACTTTTCCAGATCCACCTTCTCCGAGTTTTTTAAGAGTAACATATCCTTCTGGATCAAATTCAGTACATTCAATCATTTCTTTTACGTTATTCCTACTTTCGACGGAGAGAGATAAATTGAATTTTAGTATTTGAGAAAATTTTTTATAATCAAAAATGGTATCTCTCGTAAAAATTTCTTGTTGACAATAATCAGATTCAACATAATTTTTAATAACTCTATGCACACAGTCATCTATTCTTTGCATATCAGGGCTAGTTTCTCTAAAATAGCTCGGTTCCGCGTCGTCTATCACTTCTTGAAGTTCGCTTAGAATTCCATCTAAATCTCTTTTTGTTGCGTCCCCCATTTTATCCTATTCTATGGAGGTTAAGATTTATAAATCTTTCGCTTCTTAACCACTAGAAAGTAACAAAAATAATTTATTCTGCTTTTTTATGTGCTTATTTTTTCTCAGTCTTCTCTTCCTTCGCAGCAGCGTCCTCTTTCTTCTCTTCTACCAAAGGCTTTTCTCCTTGTTTCAGCACTTTCAGGTTTATCTGTGCAGTCTTGGAATAAACAGTATTCCCAGCCACAGTCTTTCTTATTTTTCTTCCCCTGACATTCTGCCTGATGCCGACTCCTTTGACAATGAGAAGCCTCTTCCTTGCAGTTCCTCTTACATCTCTTCGCATTGGGAAGCCGCAGTAATCGCTGCCACCGGTTAGCTCGAATTCATAGCCAGAAAATCCTATGGCGTCGCCAGAAATCTTTTCTCCTATTCTTTTTTTCAGCAATGCCTGTGCATGCTCTCCAGAAACAACTTTCTGCACTGTCTTGCCTGTCTTTGGGTCTCCGATATTAATTTTAAACTCTACCATTTTTTACCCTCCGAGCAATCACTCTTTGGTGTGCTCAGTCAAGTATTTGGAAAAGGCAAGGCTTTTTAAAGGTTTTGTATCTTCTATCATATCATGAGCTTCCAATCAATTAAGAGAGTAGAGAAAGCACAGACTTACTTAGACATAGCCATAAGAAAAGGCATAAAGAGTAAGAGCGGCAGGCATGAGAAGCTTGATATCAAGAAGACAAAACAGCTTAACATGCAGATTATTGGAATTATTAATGATGTGCTCTCATCCAAACTTGACGAGATTGTCAAGGAGTTTCCTTCTCTGGACAATTTTTCAGAATTCTATGCAGAATTGTTGAAAGTGACCCTTGACAAGGATGAGTTAAAAAAATCTCTTGGCAGCATTAGCTGGGCAAAGAAGAAGATTAATGCCTTGGCCAGGGAGCATAAGAGCAAGTCAGGAGAAGCAGCCAGCTTTGAAAGGCTTGACAAAGTCAGGAGCGCGTTTATCGGAAGAATAAGCTCTGTCATGGAGCAAATAGATAAGTACTTGACCATTCTTGAGAATGCAAGGCAGGTATTGGCTGATTATCCTGTTATCAAGCAGGGAGTTTTCACAGTTTGCATTGCAGGCTTCCCAAATGTTGGTAAGACAACCTTGCTCAGCAAGCTAACAACGAGCAAGCCAGATATCCAAGCATATGCTTTCACCACAAAACAGCTCAACCTGGGCTATGCTGAGATGAAAGCCCAGAAAATTCAGTTCATAGACACTCCAGGCACGCTTGCAAGGCCTGAGAAGATGAACAACATTGAGAAGCAGGCTTACCTCGCTATAAAATATGCTACAGATATTATAGTGTACATCTTTGACCTTACTGAGCCTTATCCGCTTGAAGACCAGAAGAAACTGCTGGAAATAGTTAAGCAATTCAGGAAGCCAATAATTATTTATCTGTCAAAGACTGACATACTGGATGAAAACATAATAAAGAATTTTGTAAAAGAAGAAAATAAAGAAAATATACTCACGCATCTCGAAGACTTAAAAAAAGAAATTACTAAACTAATAGAATAAAAAAAGTGAATAGAAAATTTCTAAAAAATTTTAAAATGTTAAATGTTTATTCGTTCTTCACAATAACAATCTGGCACTGGCACGGAATCTTGCTGATTATCCTGTGCGCAGCTTCCTTTGCAGCAGGAATGTTATTCTTGTCCACCTCAATCTCAAAAACAGTTTGGCCTTTGTGTATCTGGGCTGCCAATCCTATAGGCTTTCCAAATGGGTGAGCCATTCCTGTGCTCATACGGTCTGCTCCTGCGCCGCTAGCCAAAGGATTCTCCCTGAGAACATGATGAGGATAAACTCTGAGCTTGAGCCTGAAGCCTACCTTGCCAGTCTTCTTCTCCAAGACCCTGTTGCTTGACTTACGCGCAGCTTCCAAAGCATTATGCCTTATCTGCAAGTCAGCTTTTGAATTAACCTCTACTGTGTACTCAAACTTCTTCTTCAAGTCGCCCATATCATACCTGACAACAAGGTTATGAGGGCTTGACCTGACAAAGTTCTTCTTCCTGTACTTACTCCTACGAGTATAAGGCCTTTCAATCTTCCTGTAGCTAACGCCTTTTCTCAGCTTTGCCATGCACTACGCGGAGAAATAAGAGGTTTATAAAGCTTATTATTTTATATTATTTTTTACATTTGTTTATGTTTTTTATAATCATTTATTTAACTATTGAATAATCGATTTTTTTAGAAAAGTATATAAATCCCTTTGCAATTAAGATGTGAAGGGAAAAAGGGCGATGTGAACTAATGAAGATAAAAACAGTTTTTATAATTCTTCTTCTCTTACTGACGGTGAGCTTTTTAACTGATTCTGTTTTAGCCGTTGAGTGTGGCGGGAATACTTTTGGAGACTGTCCATCATTCTGTTCTAATGGAACAGCACGCATGCGCTCTACGTGCAAAGCAACTACTGTGCATACTCGAGATGAGGACATAACAACCTATGATTGCAAGGATTTTGGACCATTTAATTGCCCAGCTGATAAACCTGAATGTAAGGAGTGCACAGTAACATCCACTCCTGATTTTGTAAGGTCCTATTGCGTTGTGAGCGGAGGAACATGTGACAATGTGAGTGACACTTGCAATGATAATGGTGTGTGTGATAACGGAGAAACACTTGCAAACTGCCCTCTTGACTGCGCTAATTGCACTGACACAAGCATAAGAAAGAATGACAATACATGCCAAATTAATAGCCAGTGCGCGTGGTGCCCTACTCCTGACTCAATATCTTTTCCATACACCTTCCCTGCTGGAGTAGTCACAGAAACTAACCATGCTTGTGTTAACAAGACCAATGACCCTCTAAACTGTGGAGGCTGCGGATTCACAGCAGAGAGAACCGCAACAACAACTAATCCTGCTGGTCTTTGTCAACCAAATACTCCTTTTTGCACAAATGGGAAGTGCGTCGGCAGAGCAACTTCACCAACTTGCCTCGCCACTAATCCTAAATTCTATTACACTGTTTCAGGAACAGAAAACACAGGATTATACTCAACATGGTGCGGAGCAGACAGTAACAGCAGCAACCCTGCTTATTCCTTATCTACTATTGATAATGATCAGACTGTTTGCACTGGCTTCGCAGGAGGAAATGATTTCTCTGATACGCTAGGCTGCTGTGGAGACAACAAATGCCGAGCTCTCTCTGCTGGCGGAGGAAAATTATGCAATGTAAAAACCATTTGCGATGGAAAGAACTGGCAGAATGGCTCTGATGCTTCTCTTCAAGGAGAAGTTTTCAAACTAACAAACTGCAACACAATATATCCTATCGCTAATATTAACGGCGCTTTTGACAAGTGCGTTGATGATGACAGGTTCAAGAACTATTCCTGGGTGCTAAACACCATACAGTGCAGCGGCTCAGCATCAGGAGACCTTTGTGTCCCGAATATTATCAAGGATTATTACTCTTCAGACTCACGCTTCAAAACAATCTGCACCACTGAGAACAAAGGCATTGATTATATTTATACTGGCGGCTTGGAGTATATGTGCGGCACTGACAAGTGGAGTTTTGGCGGCTCAAGAGTAATTACTTCAGATGGTATATGCAGAACACACGCCCTTTTTGATAAGGCCTATGCATCTGATGGCAGCGGAGAATTAGTCTGCGCAGCCATCGACGCAGGAGGAAGCGACATGTACGGATTCTTAACAATCATTCCTACAGCATCAACAAACCTTAAATGGCGCGAAGAGGGCACTCACTTATATGAAGAGTGTCCTGGAAGCCCGACACAATGGATTGGAATAAATGGTAATACTTATACGCCAAGTGTAATTATGACCTGCCCAGGAATAATTCCTTTTTCAGGAGGGGATACTGGGGCTCGAACTATTGTTTTATACGGAGGGACTAGCAAGAGGTATGCCCTATTCTGCAGAGCATTACAATCAGATGAATTACCTCCTGTTGAAGGCGATGGATTGGCTTCATTAGATTACTTCCAGGGCAACGGAACAATAATGGGAACTGTTACAGGCCACCAATATGCTTGCACGACTAATCTTAACAAGACTTATGATGCGACGCAGTCAAGGGCTTATGTTGCTGTTTGCTGCGGAGCTGATAATTGCACAGGAATTAATAAAGAAAAAATTGCTATCGGAGCAGGAGTGCCATATAATACTGGCGATTCAATAAAGATGAATAATACCGCCCAGCTATTCTGTCTGCCCGATGGAACCTGGAGCAATGACTTGGATTACAATTATACTCAGGCTGCTTGCTCTAAGAATAGTTTCTCTGCAACAGGCAACTACTGCTGCTCAGAATGGGACGACACAAGCACCTGGATTAATGAATCATATAATGACCCTGGCAGCAAGACAGGCGGATGCTTCAAAGGAACTCCTCAACTCAACAACAACTTTTTCATGAAATACCAAGGAACTGAATATGATAATGTGCTGATTTCAAATGGCTCATTCTATGGCTGCGGATTCAACCTTAAATCTTCTTTCACGCCAGAGTATGAGTCAGGCAACAAGACTTGCGCCTTGACCAATGGCATATTAAGCCAGAGCTGCTTGGAAAAAATAGAGAACTGGCCAGACCCAGGAGCTAACTTCAACTCCACCAGCACATTTAGAACCAAGCAACCACTGATAAACAGAATGGATTACTGTGCTCTGGTAAACACCACCAGCAACTTTGGCAAAAGCTTTTACTGCTCATACACTAATAATTGGACTGATTCTGGCGGCAGCAACCTCTCCCATCAATCAATTGTCCCGCGCGATTTAATGGATTACTTCAAGAACCAAACTGGCTCGAACACTCTAATCAATGCAAGCTGCTGCCTGCCTGATGAATGCTGGGACCCGACAGCAGGCGAGTGCATTCCTGAGCAGTCAAGCTCATCAGCATTCTACGCCATCAATGAAACCACAGTCTACAAGTGCCTGCAAGGCAACTGGACTAATGTTCTGGGTGGCGGCAAGAAGACGCCTGACGGATGCTTCATAGGAGTCTGCCCTGGACCATTCCAATGCCTGTATAATATTGCTGGAAATGCTGCTGATAATGGCAACCTTAGCGGGGACCCACAATGCCTGAATAATGCCCAGTTTATTGGGGACTATCTCTGCAATAACGGAAACTGGACCACTAGGACAAAAATGCTGGCAGAAAAAATGGCTTCAATCGCTGGAAGCTCTGACTTCGTTCTCATGTGCGGCCCTGTTAGTGATATTATCATCAACACCAAACAAAACCTGGGAGATGTAAACAATTACTGCATACTAAACCATGGTAGCCAAAGAATAATCGGAACAACACTTAACCAGCCATTGTATAACATCACTCATGTTGACTTCATAACTGCCCTAGGCCAGAGCTTTTATTTATCCTATCCTAACTCTGGCGTTGACTTCAAACCATACTGCGATGCACTCACGACTGGCTTCCATCAGTGCGTGGATAATGATTATCTAAAATTCTATTATGACGCAACTTATAAGATGGCTATTTTTAGCGACCAGAGTGTTAGCCTGAACCCAAGCCTAGGTGACCAAATATGCAGTATACTTCCATCATGGCTGCAATGGCTCTGCCCCAAACCCTCTGTTATCGAAACCAATATGGCCAACCTGAAACTATTCAACAAAATCTACAGCACCCAGCAGGGTGATAAGCAGATATTCGGCGTTGCTGAGCAAACATGCAGCCCAATAAACCTGAAAAGAGGCACTCTATACACCTTCAACTACACAGGATTCACAAATGCCGACCTGAGCTACCTTGTTAATAATGTCGTGGCTGATAATGCTACAATCACCCAGTCACAGAACAGCATCATAATTAATAACCCCGGCAAGGACGCATGGAAAGCCTTGACTCTCATAAGAAATCCAGACCAGCAATAATACTTACTACAAGAAATCCAGTTCTATTTTATTTAATATTATTATTTAGAAAAATACGCCACAGCTCGGATAGTTTACAAGAATAAGACCCAAGTCTTTCTTTTTAAGTAATATCTCATTCTCAAATCACCCCGAAAGATATTCAGCTAACTCATTATTATTTCCGTTTTTTGCTCGAAAAACTTAAATAATATGATCAGCTTCATACAATATTCTTTGAGGTGATTTTCAATGAATTTCGATATTAAACAATTAAAAAAATCAAATGACTTGGCATTATTCTTAGGTATGTTTGCAGGAGATGGTAGCATAACAATTAAGCATAACGGTAATGGTTACAGAATTTACCCAATTAGGTTCTTTAACACAAATAAAGCGCTTGTGGATTTGTTCTCAGATTTGTTCTATGAGCTATTTGATATAAGAGGGGCAGTCCGAGGCAGGGCACGATTGAATAAACAGGTTTTGTGGGAGTTTGAGAAATATTCTATCCAAATTTACAAGATCATCGTGGATGATTTTGAGATTCCCTGTGGTAAGAAAGCTTCAAAAGTTCGTGTGCCTTCATTCATAAGAGATGGCGATAATGAATTGAAAAAACATTTCTTCTTAGGGCTCTTCATAACCGACGGAGGTTTAAGGAAGAAGAGAGATATGATATTTCATTTAGCAAGTAAAAGCTTGATTTGTGACTTACAGAAACTGATTAAAGATATCTGGGGATTTGACCGAAAGGTCGCAGAGTATTTACAATGCGGGAAATACAGGTCATATCAGTTAACTTTAAAAAAAGGAGAGACTTCTAAAGTATTAGAAGACATGCCACAGTCGCATAATCTGGTAGTGCGCCAATTATCTTTCTATCTGGAAGATAAGCGTAAGCCTTGAGTGTATTTTCACGCAAGAAAACCAGGCGAGCTGGTTCCGTAAGGAATTCTCGGTTCAAATCCGAGCTGTGGCGTAGCTGCAGGAGGGCTCAGAAATTGCAAAGTAATTTCTGTTGTCCGAGCTGTGGCGTTTAGCCCCGTAGTCTAGCGGTCAAGGATAGGGGACTCTGGCAGTATAAAACTGAAGAAATCCTCTGGCCCAGGAAAATCTTACCTAACAGAAAGGTGAGGTTTTGGGAATTCGAATCCTGGCGGGGCTATTTTTTTTCTGTTCTTAATTTTTTTTAGAATTATAGCTTTCAGTCCAAGGCCTTTTTGTAACCTATCAGATAGTCCTTAATTAGCCCTAGGTTAAGCTCATCATCAATTCGAACTCCACTTTCAGTGTCGATACTGAACCTGTTCGGAAAAGTTTTGTGTAATACTCGTGATACTTTGCTGACATTAGTTGGTTTAATTCCTCCAGCATAAACCAAGCCTATTTCATTGAGTTTTGGATTATCAGTAATGCTTCGGCCAAATTTTAATGCTAAACTATTTTCATCAAAATCTAGGTCAAGATTTGTTCCGTGGCTCGGGTCAAACATCGCATAATCAATAAGGCCAAGCCTGTCTGAAACCTGAGCAACTAGTGGCTCAACTTGTCCGCTTGAAACATCTTGAACTTCTTTACCTTTCCAAACAGCATATCCTCCTTGAAGTGTTTGCTTGTTTGATACTGCCACCTTAAAGATTACATTAAAACCAAGTTCCTTTACTTTAGATAAAGTTTCTATGGAGAAGGGCAGCGTGTTAAGTTGAAGCAAGGTTATTGAAGGATTTATTCCTAAATCAATTATTTTTTCCAAATCTTGCAGTATTGTTGCATTATCTTTGGTATAGTAATGAACTGCAGTATGCAAGCCATAATTTATTGTTTGTCTGTTTAAGAATCCCAAATCAGAAAATCTTGGTTGTCTGCTGTTTTGCGTTCCTTGGTTAATACTTTTGTTAGATACTTGATATCCTATTACCAAAGGGAAATCAAATCCTTCTTCTCGATATATCTTATTTATTCCGTCCAGTTGATTCGTGTCGGAAATTGCACTTATTGAAACAAAATTCATAACCATGCTTGAGGTAATTATGCTGTTATTAATAAATATTTAGAAAAAAGAAGACTTAACTTCATCATCAGTTCTGTTTCGGGCTACTTTTTTATCTCTCTTTAAGCATTGAACAAACAGAAAGTAAACTTTCTGAGCCCACTGCCTACGCCATTGGACAACAAAAACTTCATTTTAGAATCACATAATTCGGAGGACTTCACATGTGAATGTCCTCCTTGATTGCTTTTTACCAGATTTTTTGCAAAAATCTGCACTGGACATCTTGACGCAGAGCTTATAAACAATAAAAACAATTTTTCTTTTATGAACACCATTGACAAAGCTAGAGTTCTGGGTGATGCAGGCAAGTATGATGTGTGCGGCGGAGAGGTTTGCAAGCCTCCGGAGTTCACTGGCGGCCTTCAAAACCTTCCTGGAATTATCAAGGCAAAGACTCAGAACGGTCATTTCTGCTCTATGCTAAAAACTCTTTACACCAATGCCTGCCATTATGATTGCAAGTACTGCGCTAACAGGGCAGGAGGCTCTGGTGGCTGTCAGAAAAAAATCACTCAGTACAATCCTCCTGAACTTGCTAACCTGTTCATGACTTTGGTCCAGAAAAGAATTGTGACTGGCTTGTTTCTTAGCAGCGGAGTAGCAGGAGACCCTGACAGGACGACCCAGGGCATGCTGGATACTGTTAATATTATTCGCCATCGCTATAATTTCAAGGGCTACATTCATTTCAAGGTCCTGCCCGGTACCAGCTATGAACTAGTAAAGCAGGCTTCAGAGCTTGCTTCCAGGATGAGCATTAATGTGGAAGCTACCAGCACCACAAGGCTTAATGAGCTGAGCAGCGTCAAGGAATTAAGGAGCGATATTCTCAAGCGCCAGGCTTGGATGAGAAAGATGAAGATGCCAAGCGGCCAAACCACCCAGATGATTGTGGGAGTTAATGACGCAACAGATTTTGAAGTGATGAGAATGGCTAAGTGGGAGTATGATAACATGAACCTTCGAAGATGCTATTACAGTGCTTTTTCTCCTGTAAAAAATACTCCTCTGGAAAATCAGCCTGCAGAAAGTCAAGTAAGAGCTAACAGGCTTTACAACACAGATTGGCTTCTTAGAATCTACAAGTATGATTTCAGCCTGATAAAAGAAGCAATGGTTGACGGCATGCTGCCTGACAAGGACCCTAAAATAATTATTGCTGAAAAAACAATTACAGAGCCTGTTGATATCAGGGAAGCCAGCTATGAAGAATTATTAAGAGTGCCTGGCATTGGGCCAAGAACTGCGCAGAACATTGTTAATGTACGCTCTGAAAAAAAGATTGACACAAAAAACCTGGCTCAGTGCGGCGTCATCATGAAGAGAGCTGCGCCTTTCATCAGGGTCGCAGGTGAGACACAGAGCAATCTGAAGACTTTTGCTTAGCAAAGCATCAGTCACTTATTACTCAGCAACTTCAAACTTTATCCTATTGCCACGAAGGTCATAAGCTTGGATGTTTTCTGCAGAATAAGGCAGCCTTATTATCAAATGAATCATGCCGTGCTTTGAAAAGGATTGCAAGTCTGCCTTGCTGGGATAATTGCTCGGGCCAGGATGGCTGTGCACGCTGCCGACAAGGTTGCTGGCAACTGGCGGATTGAACTTGTAAACTGTGTATGATGGATTGGCAACATATTCCTGATAAACAAGTCCATAAATGCGAAGGAGCTTGTTCTTTATCTTGCCCTCGAGGAAAGCAATGAATTCCTTTGGAAGGGTCTGGTTGGCCAGCCCGACAATGTTGTCAATCACTTCCCTATCTATTATTACTTTTTCAAACTCGTACTTGTCAAGCTCAAAAACATGCTTGAGCGCATTGTTTATTCTATTCCGCAGCTTCATAACTCCAAGAACAAAGTTTATATTCAAATAATTATCTCTTTTTAATAAGAATGACCTATTACGATGAAATATCTCCTGGCTACGAGGAATTGCACAGGGAAGAGCAGTTGAAAAAAGTAAAGCTAATCCTGGACAAGCTCAAGCTGAAGAAAACAGATACTATCCTGGATGTTGGTTGCGGCACAGGATTCTATCTGGACCTATTTGATTGCGACGTGACAGGAGTCGACTCTTCTGAAAAATTGTTAGACCAATATCATGGAAAGCACCAAGTAATCCTTGGCAGCGCTGAACAACTGGATTTTCCTGACAATTATTTTGATATTGTGATGAGCATAACAGCTATCCATAATTTTGACGACATTGAGCAAGGACTGAAAGAAATGAAAAGAGTTGGCAAGGAAAGGTTTGTGTTCTCAGTGCTTAAGAGAAGCGATAAGCTTGACTTGATAAAAAGATTAATAACAGAATTATTTGTGATTGATGAAGAAGTTGAAGAGGAAAAAGATATAATATTCTTTTCCTACAAAAAGATTTAAAAGACGCTTCTATTCTCTTCTTTCTATGGGCTCTTAGCTCAGTAGTAGAGCACTTCGTTCGCAACGAAGGGGCCGCGGGTGCGACAGAGTTCTTTGCGAAAGAACTCGGAGAAAGGTTTAAGGAGGATATTAACTTCGTTAAATCCTCCGAAACTTACGAAACGCAAAGACTACGCATGTCCCGCAGAGTCCATTCCCGTCGTTCGTATGGAGTGGAACTTTGCAAAGCAAATGTTCCACACTAATGTTTTTACCAGATTTTTTCTAAAAATCTGTGGGGTTGTAGTGTAACTTGGTCAGCAAAATCCCTGATTTTGGGATTGCTGGAGCAATTATCACCCGCGGTTCGGGGCCGCGTAATCGGAGTTCAAATCTTCGCAACCCCATCAAATTTCACGAAATTTGGGAAAGGTGTGCTACACTCGCAGCTTGGCTGCTCGGTAGCACGCACGGAATGGGACTTCTGAAAAGAATGTCCCATACTAGTACTTTTGTCAACTTTTGTTATGAAAAGTTGGTGGTAATCTTCGCAACCCCATGAGCAAAGCGAATTGAGGTTGTGAATTCAAGAATGAGCACATTCTTGTTATTTGCAACCCCATTAAACTTTTTTTGAAACAAGCAAAGTTTACTGAGTTCAGGTGTTTACTTCTTTTCAAGCTCTTCTAGTTTGGTTCAGCCAATTTTATGTGCAAAGCCCAAGAAAGCGAAATATTTATATATTGTAACTACCATTTAATAGTAATAATATGCTGTTTGCGGAGCGAAAAAATGGAAATCAAAGCAGCTGCGCTTTACATGCCTGAAATACATGTTGGCGAACCAGAAAAAAATCGAGAAAACTTAGAGAAAGTCATCAGAAAATGTTTTGATAAGAATCCTGGAATCGACATAGCTGTAGCTCCCGAGTTAGCCAATGTAGGATTTAATTTAAATTATCTAACTGAAGATAAAGATGATAAAGAAAAAAATGAAATTCTATCGCCTTTACTTGAAATGATTCCTGGCGGTGAAACAGTCAAGCTGTTAGAAAATTTGGCTAAAAAATATGAAACACATCTTGTTTGTGGAATTGGTGAGAGAGATGAAAATGGATTAAGGTATAATTCGGCCGTTTTCATTAGTCCAGATGGTTTTGAAGGAGTTTATAGACAGGAATATCACTTTCTTGGGGGCTCTTCTTGGATAACTGGCTTTGGTCAAAAAGACCAGAATCATATTTATATGCTTAAAGGGAAAACAAATGTAGGCGTATTGATTTGCGCAGATGTAACTTACGATGGCCTAATGATTCCTACTTCAAAAAGATCTTCAATAATTGCCATTGTTGCAAATTGGTATGAAGAAGAAAACGGACCTGAACATTGGAGATTCGATTGGAATATTAAGGAGGCCGGGAAAAAATTCAAAATACCTCTTGTTGTCGGAAATCGAGGAAAAGAATACTTGAGAGGCAATGTCCTAGAAATGGCTCATAAAGGTTATTCTGCAATTTTAATTATTCCTGGCAAAGATCCTATTATTAAACAAGAAACAATTGTTGAGTTCATTCCTGTTAAATGAGAGCGAATTAATTTATTTCACAGTCACCAATAATTTGTTCCAGTTTCTTATTGAATGGCTGTGTACGTTTATCATCTTTATACCACCGCTCTCTGTATATTTGAGTAAACGTGTCATATCTCTTATCTTCACATCTTTCAAAGGCTCTGGCAATTATAAGGATGCCATTAGGAAAGAATTTTGCCATGAAGTTGCCCTTTTCATCTAACGGAACGTAGTGATCATCAATTAAATTTTGACCGTTTGTATAGCTTGCGTGATGTGACAAATTATAAATCGTCATATTCTCACCGGTTCATACCATTTTAAATCATATTCTCAATACTTCTAACAATATCTATGAATTTTTTATTAAAGGATGCCTTGGATGTTGATTGATTCTGTTCTTAATAAATTTTTTTGTTTATCCAAAAGTAGAACTCAATATTAAATTATATCTTTTTCGGTTTTTTGCTTTTTAATTCGTATTCCATTGTGTCTAAGAACCACTTTCCGAGGATTTGGACTGGCTTAACCCTTAATAGCTCAATCTTTTGGTGGAATAATGGTCCGTCAGTGACTAAAGTGTGGTATTCACCATTTTCTCCGCAAACATCAATTCCGAGCTCTTTTGCTTCCTCAATGAATGCATAATCCAATTTTCTCCCAATATATTTCTTTCCAAGCATATCCATATCTCCAGTTATATAAGCAACAAAGCCTAAATCAATGAATTCCTTTAGCAAATTTTCAGGTTTTTCTCCCCACAATGGAAATGCTGGTTTTAGATTGGTTTTTTTTGCTATTTCTTCAGATAATTGTCTGCAGCTTGCCAGATGAATATCGCCAGTAATATAATATTCAATAGCTTGGCCTTCTTTGCTATTTAAGGCTTCGTTTAGGCCAGCCACATAATCTTCAGTATATTCTTTTGCCCGCGTTATTTTTTGGTGAAGAGGAATTCTTAATGCTTGAGCTTGCGTATAAATCAGCTTTTTTTCAATGCCATGAAATCGCACCCGTTCATATTCATCAGATATAGTATTGAATAACCCCGCTATTTCGAATCCTTCTTGGATTGCCCTATACGCTGCAAGGCAGCTGTCTTTTCCTCCACTCCAGGAAACAATCGCTTTTTTCATCGTAATCAGGGTTGAACTCAAAGTTATAAAATTTTTGTATTAGATAAACAATCGAATCTTCACAGCCCCATTTTTTCTTCTTTTAAGAAAATTTTATATACTCGTCTTCGCAGTAATAGTCTTTGCAATGATTCAGGACATTATGAACAGGGATGACTTGCTTTCCAGGGTTTTGGTGAGTGTGAGAGCTCCTCTTGATGTTCTTGGAAAAGCTCAGGTCAAGGATAACATCAGCGTGGTGGAATGGCACATGCCTGCAAGCATTAGCCCGACCAAATATGCGATTAGCGTCAGGAATGATAATAATATTACTAGAATGATTAGCAAGGCTGGCAACTTTGTGGTTAATTTCATGGGCGCAGAGCACAAAAGCCTTGTGTTGTCCTGCGAAAATCAGGACGGAGTATTTGTTGACTTGTTTGACTTCCTTGGCCTGACCAAGACAGAGGCTGACATGGTTGAAAGCCCCAGGATTAAGGAGGCCAAGGCTGTTCTTGAGTGCGAGGTTGACCAGGAATTGGAGAGCGGAGACCACACTATTTTTATTGGAAAAGTGGTTGGGCCAAGGGCTTAATCAAAAATTTTATATATGCTTGAGTTGGTAAAAGAATTTGTTCGTGTTTAAAAAAATTAAATGGTGATGGGAATGGCAGATTTTAACATAAAGTCTAAGAGAGATGAGGAAGTTGAGGCTCTTGCAATGAATTTGAGGCGCAACAAGCTTGCTTCTTCTGAATCAGAAGCCAGGAGAATGGCAGAGGAGATGCTGAGCACCAGCAAAAAAGTTCAGGATGATTTTGTTGAGCGGGAAAGAAAGATTTACGGCACTGAGAAGAAGAAGCCTGAGGTTGAGCTTGCTCATAGGCAAATGGAGATGCTGGCTTCTAACGTGGCAAGGGGCAAGCCTAATGTCAGGATTGATATTCCTGAGATTGATGTGAGCAAGCCTTTGAAAGACCTTGTTAATGAAGATGATGATTTTGAGAAAGATGATGATGAGGTGGCTGTTGAGGAGCCGGCAGTTTCTCAAGAAGAAGGAAAAGAGGAAACTTCTGAAGAGCCAGAACAAGTTGAGGAAGAGCCTTCTGAAGAAGTTGAAGGCAAGGCTGATGATGGTGACGAAGGAGATGTTGGGCCTGGAGATGAGCCATCTGAGCCTTTGCAAGTTGATGAAGATGACGATAATGAAGGCGGAGACGAAGACAAGGATGATTCTGAAGAGGAGAAGACAGATGAGGATGCTCCTGTTGATGAGGCAGAGAAATCTTCTGATGAAAGCAGGGATGCTGATGAAGGAGAGCCTGATTTCAGCGTCAAGGAGATTGATAACAACGAGCAGCTAAGGAAGTCAGAAGAGGACAGGAAGGAAGAGATTAAGAAGATGGCTGAGTCCAAGGTCGACCTGAGCAATATGTTCAATGTGAACAAGTAAATTTTTTCTTTTATTTTTAGTTTTAAATCAAGTCCAATTGCCTTTAAGGCGAAACTTCTTTAAAAAATATAATCGAGCGCGTTGCGGGGTCGCAGGCAAAAATATATGATTTTTGCTGCACCAAAAACCCTTTTGGTTTTTGCTTGCACCATACGGGTTGCAGCGCCAGAGGAAATAAAATAAAAAGTTTCGAGGCAATGACTTGAATAAAGCTCGACACTTTTTGACAAAACTATTTTATGACTACTATTTAGTGGTTAAAAAGCGAAAGATTTATAAATATTGCTCCACATAATTAGAGATTATTCGATTAATTTATTGATTTGGAGGATGATGATATGAAATCTTCAACTTTAATACTTCCTTATGAACCATCACTAACTGATTTTGTCAAGGGATGCGAAACAATGCAAGAAATAATGCAAAAAGCACATCAGAAAGATTATTCCTTGGTGTCTACAAATTTAAAACAACGCAGATACTGTCATGTTTTAGATGCAAAAAAAGAGTTTGTAGTTCTAAGGCAAGACCTGTCGAGTTTCTTTTCAGAAGGCTTATTTCAAGACTTGATTTATCCATATTCTGGAAAAATAGGATTTTACCTTGTAGATAAACATGATAAAAAATAAATAAGGAGGTTGATTAATATGAATATGAAAAAAAGTATAGAAACAATTGGCGCGATTATAATAGCAGCTGCTTTTGGTGCTGTTCTTAAATCAGCTGTACAGAAAGCACCTACAATAGAAGAAATATCTGATTTGACTGGAGATGGTATTCAGGATGTAATATTAGATGATAGTCAAGGAAAGTGGTTGTTTGTAGGTAAGCCCGGTGGCGGATATGAAAGAGCGCAGTATAAGCATCGTATGAATGAGTTCTTCGAGAGGGGGTCATCAGTGAAGTTCGAGAGCGGAGCCTCATTGAAGTATTTTAAAACAGACGAAGGCAAAATTTACGTTTTTAACGGTCAATACTATATGTTGTTACCACAACAAAAAAAATAATTTTGATTCAAGGAGAATGATTTTAATATGAACAAAAAAGCAATAATAATGATTTTATCAGTATTTTTAGTTTTGCTATTTACTACTCTCTCCAGCGCCTACTTGATAAGGGATGTTGCTAAGGCGAAGCAGGCAGAATGGGACAGCTATCAGCAGTACAAAACTGATTATGCAGAATTCTACGGCCTGAAAGGATATGAGCAATATCTTAGTGATTACAGCCTTGAGAGAAATTTTGGGTTTTATGGACCATCTCATTACTACGTGCCTTCAAATGTTCTGGCTGCAAAATATAATCCTCCGTTGCAAGGAGATGTTTATTGCACAGACACAAGAGGATGCACTACCAGCCTTAACCAGCCATCAGCAGTAAAGTATTACGGCGAACAAATCAATGGAAAATATACCGGTTACATTCCCAGCACTCTTAACGGAGTTTACTTTGACCATCCTGAAAGCAACAATGCATATGGCTATCTGACAGTCCAGCCTAATTATGGCTACGGAGCAGGAATTTACAACTATGGCCAGAATTATTATGATTATGGTATTAATGAACAAGCAAGGTTCTATGCAAGAGTTGCAGACCCTCTTAGCAACGGGTTTTACATTGTAGGATATTATTAGAGGTAAAAAATGATGAAGAAAATACTTTTCATAATTTGCGCATTTCTCATGTTATTCTTGACAATAGCTTCAGCAGTGCAAGCCCAGAGCATATATCAATCTGACTGGCAGCCAGTTTATCCTAATTATTTTTACTATAACGAAGGAGCCAGTATGCCAACAGTTGCTGGACCTTATCCAAGATATTATTTAGCCTATCAGGACTTCAACACTAATGAATTTCATCCTGATGACTTCAACCATTACGACGACTTTGTAGGCTACCAAGATCTTGATGTTTATTATCCTGATGGAAGAATTGATGTTCTAAGGAATCCTTATGCAACAGAGCTTGACACACGCAACCTCCATGTGCCTTCAGACATGCAAACCTTCGGTGACCATGTCTCTGGAATACTGCCTGGCGGCGCAATTTATACCAAGCACTACAACCATGAACATGCGTGGGATTTGAACGAAGATTATTATGATTATTCTGGATATGGCTACGGCTATTTCACACCATTCATAGCCCAGCAGCCAAGACCCATATCAACTTGCCAGTCCTGTCTGCAGAGAAGCATCTGCCAGATAAATCATGGCTGCCAATAAAAAATAATATATAAGAAAAATTCTTCTCATTTCTACTTTCTATCTTCCAGGAACTTCTGCATCTCATCAACAAAGGCCTTGGCGTTCTTGAAATACTCATCAAACTGGGCTCCGCTAATCTCAGTCAGCTGGCCGTGCAGGATTATCCTTGACAAATGATAGAATCTTCTCATGATGTCAGCGTATTTCTGGTCCAACAAGCCTCGGTGCACCATTCTCTGCTCCAGCAAGTCAGCGACATGGCTCGGGCTGGGAGGAACTTCATTCAGCTTCATGAGAGCTGCATGGGCTGCGTCAATAACTGACCAGTACAGGTCAAGCACTCCTTGCTTTATGTGCCACTTGGAATTGTAAAGCGTGGCCGGCGCCCTGTTGAAATAGGTCCACATACTCTCTGGACTGGGCCTGATTCTTCCCTGGTAAAGCAGAATCTGCAATGGCTCAAAGAACCCTGAGTCGATGATGGGCACTCCGTCCCTCAGAATGTTCACAGCAACAGGGTCTCCTGCCCTTACATATTCCCAGAAACTTGTGAATTTGAGAGTTGTGATATGAAGCTTTCTAGGATTGACGTCAGCCACTATCTTCTCAACAATCATCCTGTAAGCCTGGATAAATTCCCTGTCAATTATTATGCTGATGTCGTCAACAATTATCAGAATGTCAATGTCGCCTTTGCCTTCCTGCTGCTTCCTCGCAGTGCTGCCAAACAGGATTATGGCTTTTATGAATTTTGAGAACTCCTTGTAAACTCTCTTACTAAAATCATAAGCAGTATCAATAACTTCTTTGGGATAGCTGTCAGAAACCTGCTTCTTTCTCTTCCTAATATCAAACTCCAAAAGTCCACCCCTTTTTCTCAAATATTAATGCAATATTACTGCTTATTATGGCTTCTCTTTTATTAACTTTTTGCTTTTTTAGACAGTTAATAAGTTTTAATAGCTTTGATAATCAAATATAATTGAATATAATCAAATGCCCCACACAGCATTGTCTTTTCTCATGATATCTGCTATTTCCCTCATCACCTGTAGCTCTGGCTCTGTCAAGTATTTCTTCAGCTTCTTCAGCTTCCTGAAATCCTCCTCTGGTATTGCACTGTAAAGAATATCATCGCCGTGGATTTGCCGCCCGCACATTACATCTGGGAGACTCACAGCCACTTCCTTGCCCTGCTCTACCCTGTTCAGTGCCTCTCCTTCTGATTCTATTGCCTTGACATGTGTCAAGGTTCTGCCTGTCTTCATGAGCGGAATGCCTGCCTTTAACACTCCTGCAAGAACATGGACGCCAACAATTGCAGGGTTGCTCTCCCTGAAAATGCAGGTGGAAAGAATCTCGAGCTTGCAAGGCCTCACCAGGTCTTCAAGCTGCTCTGCTTCCAATGCTTTCTTCTTCTCCTCTGTCCAGAGAGTGTAATCGTAGAGTAATTTGTAAATTATCTCCCCCAGGATTATCTTGACCTTCTTGGGCACCTCAATGTTTTTTCCCAGCTCAACATTAAATCCTATTATGGCGCTTAGCAAAGGCTCTTTCTCATAATTGCTTTCAGCATCAGCTATGTCTTTTTTGGTGATTGCTCCAAGGCTGGCTTTCCTTATTTTCAAGCCTTTCTCGCCGAATAGCTTGACAACTGCTTCCAGGCTTCCAAGGCTGTCAGCTTTTATTATTATGCCTTGTGTGCCAGTGTCCAGCAATACTTCATCAACTTCTTCCTGGCATTTTTGTTTTGCTCTGCCTATGCTTTCATCATCATTTGCGCAACTCACAATGGGCATGCCTGCCACTGCTTCTTCTAATCCGTGGGCGCTGATTCTCACTCCAGTTGCTGCCACTGCTTTTTTTATCTGGGTGAAAATAGATTTCTTGTCTCTCATCTCCTGAAGAGGAGCTGGCTGGAGCAGCGCTCTCACCTTGGTGACAATTGGCTCGTTAATACCGCCAATAACAATAGTATCATTAACATTTAATGTGCCATCATAGATTATGACATCCAGGGCTTTGCCTAAGCCTTCTATCTCCTTGACTTCAAGAACAGTGCCTTTTGCAGCTCCGCTAACATTAATCCTTAAACTCTGCTCCATGAATCTCTGGGCGAGCCCTGTGAGCACCATCAATAATTCTGCAAGGCCGAGCCTGGTCTTTGCGCTGCAGGGAATAATAGCTACCTGCTTTGTATAATCCTCAACCCTGTCAAAGCGCTCAGCATTCATGTTGAACCTGTCATAAAGCTGGCCTATTATTTTGTAAAGCCTCTCATCAATCATCTGGCTCGTGCTTTCGGCCTGCGCTTTCAGGTCTGCCAGCAAGTATATTTCCTTCTGGTCGTAGCCTGGCACCAGGTCGAGCTTATTAGCAGCGATCACAAACGGAGTCTTGCTGTTCCGAAGAATGTCAATGGCTTCTATTGTCTGAGGCTTGAATCCCTCATTAATATCCACCACCAGAATTGCAATATCAGCCAGTGCTCCTCCTCTTTTCCTGAGGCTGGTAAAGGCTGCATGGCCCGGAGTGTCAATGAAAAGAAGCCCTGGAATTGTGAGTTTCATTTTTAATTGTCCTAGGAGAGAGCCGCACTTCTTCTCTATAACATTAAGCGGGATGATGCTTGCCCCTATTGCCTGGGTTATAGCTCCTGCTTCCTTGGCAACGATGTTGGATTCGCGTATAGCATCCAATATTGAAGACTTGCCATGGTCCACATGACCCATTACTGAGATTATTGGACTCCTGATGCTCTGGATGTTTTGTTTTTGTTCTGACGCGCTCATAACCATAAATAACTCAGCATTGTTTTTAAAACTTCTGCTAAGAAGAGCATGCAAAGATGTTAAGAATATGCTTCATGATAAACATTCAAAAAAAATGAAAGAGTCTATTTAATATAAAAATCAAGCACTGCTTTGCGAGAAACATGGATCAGTTCCTCTAAGCGAGCTCTTGCTTTTTGTCCTCGTTCATCAGCTCCAAAATTAATGCCTCCAAAACTGGCAAATCCTAGCGGGACTCCTGATTCTTCCACAACATACCGGTTGCAATAAGAGATGCTGATCCTGTGCTTGCTAGGCTTTTTTTTCTTTGAAAAAACAGCGTATTCCCCTGCGCAGGAATAATAAGTATCCGTAGGAGTGAAATTATTCTTGACATACTCAGTCAAAGTAGCAGTAATAGTATCAAGGCTTTGTTTTCCCAAATCATTTATTGGCGGCCAGGGTCTTATATTCGCCTCCACAAGATTACTATTATTTCCAAGAGATTGGATTAGTGAGAGCGCTTGCTCAACTGAATGCACTTCTTCACTTGAATTAGCGTCCTTGATATAGAAAAAATTTCTTAAAAAATTGGTTAACATTTAACATTCCTCCATATTTTTCATAAAAATTTATATACATGCAGTTCCATTATCAATAATAAACAAATGAAACCATCTGTTTTAACTGCTCAATGGGTATCTTTGGCTTGTTTATTAATTTTACTGTTATTCTTGAGCTCCTGTGCTCCTGCAGCCAAGCCTCAGCAGCCTGTTTACATGAGCGTGTGCGGCGACGGAGTGTGCTCTGCCAATGAGCTCAGCACGTGCGATATCGACTGCAACACTAATATCCAGAACCCTGCAGAGCCCATTATCCAGACTCCTACAGAAGTATTGCAGGAACTGAGAAGCAGGAGAAATTACTCGTCAGAAGAAAATCTTAATCAGCCCAACCCGATCAATCAATCTAATCTTGATGTCCAGAACGACCAGAAGATTAATGTGACATCCTTTACAAGCTACATTCCTGTGAAAGGCTTCAGGGTTGCATCACGCTATAATCTCCTGAGCATTGGAGAGAATATTAGCAGCGTTATCGGAGTGCTCAACAGCATGCAGCTGGGGGAAATACTGCGCGGAGGAACCTTGAGAAAAAGCACCGAAGCCTTTGGGTCAAGGGCAGCTCTTTACCAACAATTCCTGCAGCTAAGAGCAGGCAAAGTCATGTTTGGCTATGATGAAGACCAGGATGTAATCAGCACTTATCTTGAATATGATGAGGGCGAGCCCATCTTGGATTATGTCCTGCAGTTGCAGGGAGGAATCTTCAAGTTCTTTGAAGGAGAAATTGTTCATTTCCTGGGCCATGATTATGTCATCACTGCTGTCAGCAATGAGTCAATGACTTTTATCGGAGTAACCACGCCTGACACCATAATGTTCAGGAACCATCATGAAGTAATTATTAATGGCGAGGAGATAACTGACAATATCCTCAATGTGACCATGAAGCCAGACAGCTTGAGGATTATGGTGATGGCGAACAATGATATCAAGATATTGCCTGGCAAAACCCTTCTCAATTATCTCAACAGGCCTGAAATGCTGCTCACCAACAGATTGGACATCGCCTATAATGGCTTGACCCAGGTGCCTGCTTTTGATATCAAGCTAAAGAAGAGCAGCACCAGGTACTCATTGAGCTTCACCACTAATAATAACCTAACCTATACTTTGCCCTTTGCTTACCTCAGCCCTTTTAAAATCGGAGATGCAAATCACAGCTTGATATTCAAGGAAGGAGAAAGCAGCTCTGACTATTTCATCAAGAGCAAGGATTATTTTATTATCAGCAACAACAAGCAGTTCAACGGCTTGACAAATATAATAAGGCTCTTGGATGTGGATGAAGAAAACAACCTGCTCACCTTTGAAGACCCTGCACTTGAAAAGTTCCTGGTTTACTTTGTCGGGACTCCAGGAGTTAATGCAACAGCAGACTTGATAGTTAACAGGGTTAACCACAAGGTTTATGTCGGCAAAAATAACACCATAGCTGTTGACCTTAACGGCAACGGCATGATTAATGGCGACAATGTACCCATCATAACTGCTGGCAATGCAATCATCAAGATTAACAGCGCTTATTATGACAAGATTAATCTCTCAATAATCACGCCCAAGGAGATGAGAGAGAACTCAAAATCAGACTCCGAGATAACCATTCTTGTAAAACCCTACAGCATGACAATTGACAAGAATGACCTGCCATTGGTGCTGGATTCCACAACAGACTCACTTGTCGGGATGACTGATTACGGAGCATTGTTTGTTCTCAGCAAAAACATTGATGAAGAAACCCAGAGCGGAGACAGCCTTGTAGTAAATTATCCATTGGTGCAGAGATTCGCAGATGTTATTGTCAAGGCTTATGAATAATTAAATGAGAACGGATCAGAACCAAAAAGATACAAAAGAAAAAGATATTCAGGAACAAAGCAAACCTATTCTTTCTTTTTTGCCTTTTCGACTGAGAGCAAAAAATCCTTTATTCCGGAGAGGTCGTCATACTGGAAAAATTTTATTTCCTTGCGAGCACCCAAGCCAGGCTCATGATATTCCTTCTCCAGATTCTCTGGCGACTTATCCAACAAGAAAGTCAGTATGACAATTTCTAGATTTGGAAAACGCAAAGGGTAATCTTCAATTACTGTTGGGTAAGCATTCACGCCAGGATGAGCGAAAAATACATCTGCAGTTTTCAGAATCTCTTCAAGATCTGGTTCATGATCAAAGAAGTTCAGCTCATCGGGAAGCTTTCCTTTCATAACTGTGGGCGGAAAAACTTGGTAATCAATTTCTGGAGTTGTTTTAAAATCCTGCTCAAAATCGTGCAAGTAATTCCCAAAGACCTGCGGCAAGTATTCAAAATGAACTACGCGAACCATGCAAGTCCAAATTAACTCATCATTATATAAAGATAACGGAAATGTATGTGAGAATAATTAAAATGTGAAAAAAGAAAAAAATGCTTGTGCTGTTCAGCCAATCGCCCTTCTCACGTCAATGACTTCTACTGATTGCACGCCTTTAATCTTAGAAATATCTTTTTCCAAAGGCTCTGGAGTGCCTTTTGCCTCGTCCATGACAAAAATCATCTTCAAAGCGTTCAGTCCAAAAGCAACCGGCTCTATCTCTTTTTTCCTGTCGCCATCGCCAGCATAAGCAATTATCTTCTTCTCAGCCTCTGTTGCAACCTTGTCAAGGTCAATGCTTGGGCTCTTGGGCATTATTTTCAGCGTTACAATTGCTTTTGCCATGATGATTACCTCAAATTTTTAGAACATTAATTATTAGTTAATTGCTAATTCAGTTCGGCCCCTCAAATCCGCAGACCGGGCATTTGTACTTGGTCACTATCTTCCTGCATTTCGAGCACCTGATTATGGTGTACTTGCCACAGTTAGGGCATGGGAATTTTACAGAGCCGGCGTCATTAACAATGCTGGTGTTGCAGGATATGCATTTCCCCTTTATGCCACTAGACAGCACTTGCTCTGTCATCTTCTCTGCTTCATTCATGTCTTCTTTCTTTTTAGCCATGGTGCTCAGAATTAGAGAGTGGTTTATAAAGTTTACTGCTCATTCCATTCAGGTATTAGAAAAAATATTTAAACCAGTTAATGATTCCTTAATTCATGGTAAGATATAATAAACTCGCACAAGGAGGCATGATTATACCTCCAACTGGCATTAACGACATCGTTGAAAAAGGTATTGACCATTTTGTTCTGCACGAGCCAGAATCAGGAACCCAAAATCCTGTTGATTGGGCTAAAAGAGCTCAGGCGACAATATGTTCATACATAAACCAGCTTGGTGGCGGAAAGATTGAATTGCACTTCCCGGATATTGACCAGATTGTATGTTATACTGATTATGCGCGCAAGCAAAACCCGAGGTCTATTATTTTCAGAGCAGGGAAAAAATTAGAAAAAAAAATGAAGTCAATGTATAATATGAACCTGCCTGTCAACGGTGATAATATAAGAATGGAATATTTAATAGATTCTTACGGCGTATCAATCTATCAAGGCTGCGACTGAATTAATTCTTTGTCTTGAACAATAACCAATTGTTAGCGCCTGCCTTGTCAAACTTTAGAAGAGTGTAGCGACCTTTTAGTTTTTTGCCGTGGAGAAAAAAAACAAACTTATTATCCCTATGGGCTTCCATGTCATAGTTTCCTCTGTCCCAGATTTCAACTTTGCCAGCGCCGTAGTTGCCTTCCTCAATCTCACCCTCAAAATTAGCATAGGAAAGGTCGTGGTCATCTACGAGTATGGCTAGGCGTTTAACATCAGGCTCAGTGCTCGGCTCCTTGGGAATCGCCCAGCTCTTAAGAACACCGTCGAGCTCCAGGCGGAAGTCATAGTGCAGATGAGTTGCTGAATGTTTTTGAACGACAAAAATTGGCATGTTAAGTTTATAGTAATCTAACTCTGCTTTTATTTATTATTGTTTTTAGAATATAATCCCCCTCTGGGAGGGTTTGATTTGCTACAAGTCCGGACGGCTCTTACATACCAAAGGCAGAAGACACAGGTTTCTTGGCATTCTGAGTTTAAAATTATTCAATAAGAGGCCATTCCGAAATAAAGTATTCCTTATAATTTTCCGAAAAATTTTCGGAAAATTATACGCTGGTTTTATAAATAAGTACTACTTACCAATAATAAAATGAGAGAGCGATTTGTTGTCCGAACGGAGCCTTTTGGTTATACACTTTTTGACAGAATTAAACTACGGCATAAGTTCTTGAAGAAGGAAGAATTAAATGATGACTTGACGTTCAATGGCATTAAAGTTATGAACTTTGAAAAATTGGATGGCGAGGTTTCTAATTTACCAAATCACTTGCTCTATGCTCCGATAAGAGTATATTATGAATTAACGCGGAGATGCAATCTTAGATGCAAATTTTGCTTTAATAACTCTGGGAACTCATTGCCGAATGAGATGAAGTTGGACGATATCAAGAGTACTTTGCGAGGGCTAAGGAAAGATAATGTTTTTGATATTAGATTTAGTGGTGGCGAGCCAACTATGCATCCTAATTGGTATGAAATTATAAATTATGCAAAAGAGCTAGGTTTTTCAGTATCCATGAATACTAATGGAAATTTTACTGAGCCAGACACAATTAAAAAAATTGCTTCTTTAGACTTGGAACAGGTTGCTGTCAGTATAGATGGTAGCGAAGAGCTTCATGATTCCATCAGAGGCAAAGGAACTTTTGAAAAGGCAGTCAAAACTCTAGAACTACTTTATGCCAAGGGGGTTCACCTCAGAATCAATACAGTCTTAACCAAAGACACCATAAATGATCTGAAAGAAATATTGGACTTAGCAGAGAAATACACTGAAGAAATAAATTTTTTCTATATGCGCACAGCTGGAAGGGCACTAAATATGCTAAATCAGATCATTAGCATTGATGAATTAAAGGAATTTGACCGGAAAATTGAGTCCCTCAAGCCTAATTATCCCCACATAAACATTATGCATGGCTCTGAAGTTATGCTTATGAACTCTGTTAACAAAGAAATAAAACAAAAATTTGGGCTGAAAATGGGCGGACCTGATGGATTCACAAGATTTAACATTCTACCGGATGGTAGCATTTGGCCCGGAGGATACACTCCTCACTTAAAAAAAGAATTTTTATTAGGAAATATAAAAGATGAAAACTTCACTGTACTTAATTTATGGAGAAACTCACCTAAATTGAATAAATTCAGGCAAATCAGTTTGAGTCTGCAAAAAAAGTGTTTTGCCTGTCCCGATAAAGGCACCTCCTGTCCGGGAGCCGCCATAGAAATGGAGTTTTATCGGGAGATAAATCAAAAACACAAAAACCCTTATTGCCTCTATTAAAATGAAAGAAATCACACTTTTTTTCATAAAACCTGACGCGTTCCGCAGAAAGGAAGAAATCAAATTAGAAATTTCTAATCATTTCAATATCATTTATACAAAATTATTCGAGTTCACAGACTCTCTCATCCGAGAAATTTATAGATCTGATATTGATAAAGCACACTTTCCTGCACTTCTTGAATATATGATTGAAACCCCGTGCGAGTTCGGATTGATAGAGGGAGAATCTGCCTCTGAAAGGTTTTTGGATTTGGCAGGACATCATTCCGACCCTCATAAATGTGCGCCTTATACGCTTAGATTCAAATATGGTGTAGGCCTTGAAAAAACAAAAAGTGGCTTATATCTAATAAAAAATGCTATTCATAGACAAAAGAGAAAGGAAGAATTTGAGGAAGAACTTCATATCTTTAAGGCTTATCATATCCTGTGAGGAGAGAAATGGCTCAACCAAAACCGCTCAAAGCGAGAAATGAAACCTTCGGAAAAACAATCTACAACCCAAACACATTTACTCATTTATTTGTTTCTGAAGAAAATTTCGACAATTTGAAAAAAGAGAGCAAGATAGAAGAGATAAACAATGAAGTGTTCTCAGAAACATCTAATATTCTCCAAGCCCCAATAAGAACATATTATGATTTAACCTTCGAATGCAACCTGCGCTGCAAAACATGCCTAAATAATTCTGGCAGAGCAGCAATTGATGAATTAAACCTAGAAGAAGCATTAAGGATTGTAGAAGGCTTAAAAAAAGATGGTGTTTTTGACGTTCGTTTCAGCGGAGGCGAACCTACTCTAAAAAAAAATTGGGATATAATACTTGAAAGGGCAAAAGAACTGGGATTGACAATTACATTAAACACTAACGGAATCTGTGAATCAAAAACTCTTGATCGGCTCATTGAACTTAACCCTGATGAAACAACAGTTAGTCTAGATGGAGCGAAAAGACTTAACAATTATTTAAGAGGCAGAGGAAGCTTTGAAAAAGCGATTGGCGCGATAAAAAAGCTTAAGGCAGCAGGGTGTCGCGTCACCATTAATTCTGTAGTTACTTCTCTTTTTTGTAATGAGGATATTCGTGAACTTTTAGAATTTGCCGATTATTATTGCGATGACATAAGCTTTTTCCCATATAGACCCATTGGTAGAGGAGCGAACTTAAACGGAAAAGAGTCTAATTATAAAGAGATGGGTGCGATTATGAGAAAAATAGAAGAGTTAAAGGAAAATTATCCTAATCTTAAGGTAAGGACAAAAGGCAGCAGTCTACAATTAAATGCTATTAGCGAAAACAAAGCAAAGCAATGGAGACTTTTAGAGGGCGGAACTGATGGTTTCACCCGACTTAATATAATGCCTAACGGAGATATATATGCTGGCGGGTGTGTTCCCTATGTAGAATCATCTTTTCAAAAAGAACTGGTTCTTGGCAATATGATGAAAGAAAATTATTCATTACTTAGAGTGTGGAGATTCAGCGAGAAATTAAAACAAATTAGAGCTGTCAGCTCAGAATTAAAGAAAAGATGCAACCGTTGCGATGAGTATAATCATGATTGTGGGGGCTTTATGCTTGAGATGGAGTTGTATAGAAGAATCAATGAAGGCAAAAATCCCTACTGCAAGTTTTGAAATGAAAAAGAAAACAATTTCAAGAACATCTTCTTTATTTGATATAAAGGCTTATTTTAAGAAATCTTTTTAAAGAACACTTCGCATTCGTACTCCTATGAGAAAAGTTCAGCTTGAATGCATAGTCTTCAGAAAAAAAGGTAAAAACCATGAATTTCTTTTGCTAAAACGCATCTCAGAAAAAGGGGGATTCTGGCAACCGCCTTGTGGAGGAATGGAGGAAACAGATAACTCACTGTTAGACGCTGCTTATCGCGAGTTATCTGAGGAAGCCAATATTTCCAGAAAAGATGTTTTAAAAGTATTTGATAATGTTCATTACTTTGAAATCAACAAGCATTATTTAACAGGAGAACATATCTTGCCAATAAAAGAGTATGTCCTGGGCTTTGAAGTTAAACCTGACTTCACACCGACTATAGCCAACAACATCTACATTGAACATGAAGAAATGCGCTGGGTGGGATTTGAGGAAGCATTAAAATTACTTAAATGGGAAAATAATAAAGAAGGATTCAAAAAACTTTATTCTCTAATTACAAAGAAACAGAAAAAGAGTATGAAGTGAAACTCTGCACTCTTGGCTCATCAACTCTCTCGTCTCTTCATTTCCTTTTCTTCTTAGAATCAATGATGTGCACTGTGTGCGTCGGGAAGGCCAGGCCTATGCCTGCCTTGTCAAATCTCTCCTTGATGCCCATGTTGATTTCATTTGTTATCTGTGAGAACTTGTCTATGCTGTCTTTCTTTATCCAGTAAACCACAAAAAGGATTAGCGATGAATCTCCAAACTCTGAAAGCGTTGCTACGGCCTCATTTTCAGTGTACTTGTTCTTTGCAATCAGCTCTGTTATTATTTTCTGGGCTTCAATAATCTTTTTCTTGGGTGTGGAATACTCGAGTCCTATGCGGAACTTTATCTTCCTTGCTTTCTCTCTGGAAATATTCTCCAGCACTGACTTGGCAATCTCTGCATTGGGAATTACCAGCTGAGTTCCATCCAGTGTTTCTATCCTGGTGGTTCTCATTCCTATCTCCCGCACCCAGCCCTCATTAGCTCCTATCTTAACCCTGTCGCCTATTCTGAAGGGCTTGTCGCTGAGGATAGCTACGCCTCCAAAAAGGTTGCTTAGCAAGTCCTGGGCTGCCAGTGCAAATGCTAATCCTCCAAGCCCGACTCCAGTAAGCAAAGCAGAAACATCAAAGCCAAAGTTCTTGATAATCATAATGATGACTATCAGCCAGAAAACAACCTTCATCAGCTTCCTTATTATCGGAAGAATATGCTCATCAATGCCTGACTTGTCCCTGTCGGCCTTTGGCGTGGCATAATTAACAATGATTGCGTCAACAATGTTTATGAGGACCCAGCATATGTTAAGTGCAAACAGTACAATAAAGATTTTATTTGCTATTATTTCTATGTTAGCGGGCAGGTTAAGCTGCCATACACCAATATACACGCCCCAAAGTATTATTAGGAATATTACTGGTTTTTCCAGCAATTGCGCAAGAAAATCATCAAGCTTGGTCTTGGTCTTCGCAGCCAACACTCTCAGTATCTTTGAGCTGATAAAATAAAAAATCTTTCCCAGAGCAATTCCTAGTATAAGGCAGATTAGCAGAATCAAATACTGCTTGTAGCTATTGCCCCATAGCATAATATCCAAAAATCCCATGGTTATGCTAGAAAGAAAAGAGGTTTATATAGTTTTTGTAGTTTTTGCTCTGGCCTGTGCCATTCTCGCCTTAATCCATCAAGGTTTATATCTCTTTATCAATAGTGAATTTGATACAACGCTTACTGAGCTAAAAGCCATTGCAGCCCCTGCTATCATGGGGTTGAGAAGAAAGCCTGTGAATGGGTAGAGCACACCGGCAGCGATTGGTATGCCGAGCGAATTATAAAAGAATGCCCAGAAAAGATTCTGCTTTATCTTATTAATCGTCTTGTTGCTCAGGTTAATGGCTTTTATTACATCCTGCAAATCATTTTTTATCAGCACAATCTGGCCGCTCTCCAATGCAACATCAGTGCCTGCGCCGATTGCAATGCCAATATCAGCTCTTGCGAGCGCCGGCGCATCGTTTATGCCGTCGCCAACCATTGCCACGACTTTTCCTTGCTTCTGCAGCTTAGCAATCTCTTTTTCCTTGTCTGCCGGCAGAACCTCAGAAAGCACCTTATCAATTCCTGCCTGCTTAGCAATTGCTTCTGCTGTTCTCTTATTATCTCCTGTAATCATTATTACTTCCTTGCCCATGGCGTGCAGTTGCTCAACTGCTTTTTTTGAAGATTCTTTTAATGTGTCTGCTGCTCCAATAAGTCCTGCTGCTTGATTGTTGAGTGCAAGAATCATTACTGTTTTTCCTTCTTTTTCCAAACTTATTATTTTTTCTTCAGTTTTTCCCATGCCCATGTTCACTTTATATTTTCTCATCAGTCCTCTGTTGCCCAGAAGAATAGTTTTTCCCTCTGACCTTGCAATAATTCCAAAGCCAGGCAGTGCCTTGAAGAATTTTGAATCAATAACCCTTATTTTTTTCTCCTTTGCTTTAGCGAGGACTGCGTCAGCAAGCGGGTGCTCTGATTTCTTCTCTGCAAAAGCAGCATATTTTAAAATCTCATTTGCATTTAACTTACCTAACTTGTCCAGGACAATTATGTCTGTTACTGAAGGCTTGCCATTGGTCAAGGTACCGGTCTTGTCAAAAACAACAGCTGTTATTTTATGAGCGTTTTCCAAAGCCTCTGCATTCTTAATCAGGATTCCATGCTCTGCTCCTTTACCAGCGCCAACAATTATAGCTGTAGGCGTTGCCAGCCCAAGAGCGCATGGGCAAGCAATTATTAGGACTGCTATAAAAATGCTTAATGAAAATACAAAGCTCTGCCCAGCAAAAACATACCACGCAACAAATGCCAGGATAGCTATTGAGATGACTACAGCAACAAAATAGCTGCTCACCTTATCAGCCAGTCTCTGGATTGGCGCCTTGCTTCCCTGGGCTTCCTGCACCAGCCTGATTATCTGGCTGAGCACAGTGTCCTCGCCTATCTGGGTTGCCCTGAATTTGAAAGAGCCGTGCTTGTTAATGGTGCCTCCAATGACTTTGTCGCCTTTCTTCTTCTCAACAGGAATGCTTTCGCCTGTAATCATGGACTCGTCGACAGATGACAATCCTTCTGTAACAATTCCATCAACAGGTATTTTCTGCCCTGGCTTGACAACAATAATATCTCCTACCACAACATCCTTAATAAGCACCTCAACTTCTTTTCCTTTTCTTATCACAATCGCCTTTTTAGGCTGCAAGCCCATGAGCTTCTTGATAGCTTCAGAAGTCCTGCCCTTAGTGACTGATTCCAGCCACTTCCCCAGAAGAATGAAGGTTATGATGACTGCAGAAGTCTCAAAATAAACATGCATGCCGAGCAGAGGAGAGAATAATATGACTGCGAGAGAATAAAAATAAGCAGCAGATGTGCCGATGGCTATGAGCACGTCCATATTGGCAGATTTGGATTTCAATGAATTCCATGCTCCCTTGTAAAACCTGACGCCTGCAATGAACTGCACCGGAGTTGCCAGCAGTAAGAGAATAATATTCTTGTAAGGTATTTCAATGCTCAGCCATTCGAGCGGCATTGCAATGATAAATATCGGGATAGAAAGAGCTAATGAGAGCAGGAATAATTTTTTTAGCTGCTTCACCTCTGCCTCGCGGGCAGTTTTCTCTTTGTCAACTAATTCTTTGGCTTCCACGCTATCAGCCTGCTTTGAAATGACTTTGTAGCCCAGCTTCTCAATTATTTTTCCCAGCTCCTGCTCATTGGTTTTATCCTCTGCAAACTCGACAGTTGCTTTTTCTGTTGCAAAGTTCACACTAGCCTTGCCAACGCCTTCTGCCTTGCCCAAATTCTTCTCAATATTCAGAGCGCAGCTTGCGCAGTGCATGCCTGCAATTGCAATGTCTTTTTTTATCATTTTATTTTCTTAACTTTCTATTCTTTCTTAATCTGCCTGAGCAGCCAGATAATAAATAATAGAACCAGGATAATCATAATCAATATCCCGGAAATATATATTACTATTAATCCGCCGCTGCCGCAGCTTGAACAGGCTAATTCCATTTTTATTATATGAAACTTTATCTCTTATAAAAAAGTATTCAAAAAATAGCAAAAAATAATTAAACTGCAACTCCGCATGTTCCTTTTGCCCCGCCTCCACCGCCGCAGCCGCAGCCTCCTGTTGAAGGAGTTGAGGCTGAAGGATTAGTGTTCTGCGCAGTGTTGGCATTGACGTTGCCTAGAGTGTTCTGCTGGACAGCCAATTGCTCTGAAACCACTGTTGCCTTGAAATCCTTGAAAATATCTGCGGAGAGTATTGCCTGTTTTGAAGTGAGCGCAGGATCATAGACTACATCAAAATTATTTGGTAAGCTGAACTTCACGCTCTGCACTCCATTTATTTTTTTCAGCTCTCCTGATATAAGAGGAGCGTGGCCAGAGCAGGGTATGTCAACTTTAAGATTCAGCTCTGCAAAGTTAGCATTGGCGATGTTAGCACTTGCACTACCAGCAGCCCCTCCGGGGGACGAAGAAGCTGTAGGTAATGACGAAGCTGCACTGACATTTGCTAGCAACGGGAATATTATCAGGAACAAAAGCAGGTTGACTCCTATGGTGGTGCCGTACATTGTTGCCAGATACTTCCATTTCTTCCTGACGCCTTCGCCAGAGAGAAAGCCATTTTTTCTCAGGTAGAGCACCGCAGATATTGTGGCGAGCAATAATGATAATAGTATTAATATGTAAAAGAAGTTCTTGTTCATCAGCAAAGGCTTGAAAAGCGATGTCAGCAGAGTCACACCCAGCACAGAGCCTATTATGAAGGCTATGCAGCCGACATGTGGTATGATGCCGTATATTATGCCCTGCCATATATTCTTTGATTCTTTTTTTGGCTTTGCGCTGCAACAGCTTGGCTGCTCTTGTTTTTCTTCTTTGTCTTCTTTGCTTTCTTTTGCTAAACTTGATTTTTCTTTTTCATTCGTCATGGTTTCATCCTCCAATACATTTAGTTGAATATTTTTTGAAATCGTCTTTAAAACAACTTCTAGAATATATGATACATGAAACAGCTTATAAGCCCTTGTTTGAAACCAGTTTCAACCTTAAGAAGGTTGACAGAAGCGAAGCTTCTGGAACTTCAAAAGCTTCGCTTTTGTAAGTTGACGAAAAACGTCTGTACAACACAAAGTTCGCTCTGCTCACTTTGGTTGTACTTAGTGTTTAACTTAATCTAATGTTTCAGAATAACAACATTAGTCATTCCTCGGCGCTTGCGCTCAATAATGCTCTTGCCTTCGAGCTTGTCAAGTATCCTTGTGACTTTTACCTTGGTGAAGCTTGACTTCTCCACCAAGTCAGATTGAAAGATGGTGCCTTCTGCTTCTATTATTTTCTCAAGAACTAGTTTCTCATCATCATTCAATTCTTTCATGACTTTTTCATAATTTTCTTTTGTTATCTTCTTGGGCTTGACCTGCTCCTTGACAACTTCCTTTACTACCCTGGTTTCAATTACTTTTTCCTTCTCGTCCTTTACAAAGAAGATGAGGAAAAGCCCGACCAGAATCACAAATATCATTATGCCGATGCTTACATTGGTCTGGAAATGAATAGTGCCCCACATAGGGCAGCTTGGCCCATGGGAGCAGGAAGTGTTGACAATATCAGTCATTGCCTTGTTAAAGGCTAGTATGATGAAGCCTATGAGCAAGGCGATTCCAATTATTATAGTGCCAACATTGCGGTTCTTCATTTTATTCTCAGAAACAGATGAGAGTTTAAATATTTAATGAGAGTCACCTCCTGAATCATCTCCGGTAGTATATGCTGCTCACATATATTTCAAAGTCCTTGAATGAGCCCCACTCCCTCTCTGCCAATGCCCTGGTAGTGTAATTATTCACCTGGAATATAACTTTATCTGCAGATATGAAAATTGGCTGTACAGTAACCACTGCGCTTGATATATTATAGATTTTTTCTTGCTGCTCTGCAAGTATGTCCCTCAAATAGGCTTTGCCTTGGAGCAGAAAATAGAAATCCACTTGGCTTTTTCTCTGGAAGGTTTGGTTCTGAGATGTTTGGTTCGCAACTGTTCCAGTTCCTTCTGTTGATTCATTTCCAATTATGCTGCTAGCATTGCTAATATTATCGCTAATGTTAATTGTGCTGTTAAGCTCTGCTGCAGGAGAGGTATTATTTTCTGCGATCGTGATGGTCTGATTAGTGGTGTTGAGGATTATGATAATGCTGGTCATGTTCTGTTCTGCTGGCTTACCAGATTGATTTGAAATATGCGTACAGGAGGTGAGCAGAAATAAAAATAACAAAAAGATAAATGAAAGAAATGAAAAGAATAAAAATCTCTGTAATAAAAATCTTTGGCTAGCGCTCATCTTTCTTAACATACAAGGCTGAGTTAAAGATTTTCAGGACCTTGATGATGTCCTCCCTCTCCACCTTGTCCTTGAGCTTCATCCTGGCAGCTGCCTTGGCCATGTTCATTATGCCTATAACAGTCCTAGGGCTTATCTCCACCAGGAACTGGCCTTCGTCCTTCTTGACATCTTCCACAAAGCCCTGGATTAATGGGCTGAGGCTCTTGTCAAGCTCAACATCTCTGGTCAAAGCATAGCTAACATATTCCTTTACAAACCTCTTATCATTATCGCTGGCATGAGATTTATCTCCTTGTATTATGTTGCCAGTTATCTGCATGAACTCTTTTACCCCTGGCTTTCTTATCAGGAAGACCAAGTGAAACCTTGTGAGCAGGGCAGAGTCAAAAGGCATTTGTTTCCTTAAAACTTCAAGAGTCCTGCCAATAAATCTTTCGCCTTCGGGATTAGCAGTTGCAAAAATCTTGACTCTGGCGTCCAGCCTGAGATGGTCATTGCCTTTGTCATAGGTTATGAAGCCTTTCTCCATGGCATTAAGCAAGCCAGCCCTGTCAGCATTCTTTAGGAGGTTAAGCTCGTCAATGCAAGCCAGCCCATTATCAGCCATTGGCAGGAGGCCTTTCATTATTTCCTTGCCGCTCACTGCCACTGTTAGCCCTGCTTTGCTGGCGCCGCTTCCAAGCCCAAAGCTGCTAATGGGCGCAAGCTCTGAAATGCTGCGGAGTATATCTGTCTTGCCAGTTGCAGGGTCGCCTAATAATAATATGTGCACTTTGTCCTTTGCAAACAGCTGGATAAGGCCTGCCTTCTTGACATCATCCAATCCGACAATGTTCGGAGCTATCAGGCCAGTTATTTTTTCTTCTGCAAAAGGAGCGAACTCATGGAACACTCTCTGCTTTTCCTGGTGCACGATCTTTGCATTAAGCAGTTCAACCTGCTTCTTCACAGCCTCATCCACCACATTGCAGGCCAGGGCAATGTATTTTGCGTTCTGGAAAAAGTCATGGCTGGTGTTGAAGTCTTCCTCTGCAAACCTTGCCTTGTGAGTCTTTAGCAGGAATTTCAGCTCGCTAATCTCATCTGATTCCAGGAAATCCTGCACCATGGCCAGCTTGGTTTTGTCCTCTTCTCTTAATGGAATAATAGAAGCCAGTATGCTGCCGAACTTCTTCTTTTCAGGCGCAGCAGAAAACTTTTCTTCTTTTTCCTCACCCATGTTAACAATTTCTACCTTGGGCTTGTCCTTCTTTGCTCCAGAAACTGAAACTGGTTTTTTCTCTGCCCCTTTATTCTTCACAACCACCATACTGCAAAGAAAAGATAATTGAGTATTTATAGTTAACTGAAAATGCATTAGCTCTTAGAACTTTCGCCGTAAACATATTCCTGGTTTTTCTTGTTATAAAAGTCAAAAGCCATCTTGCATGGAAGAGTCTTGTTTTTCCAGCTTTCAACAAAGTCTTTTATATTATCTATTCCCAAGAACTGTAAACTTCCAAAGTCAAGAACAACGTGTATCGGCTCATGATAGGAAATGCGAAAGTCAACGCTTGGTCCTATGTCCCAATAAGGGATTTTAGCTTCTCTTAAGAGATTTCTTGCTTCTGCAACCTGCTGATAAATCTCCTCCTGCCATTGCTTCTCAGATAGTCTAATACAAGAATGCTCGTCATCTGGGCTTCGATAAATGAATTTAGGCCGAAAAGGATCTTTAGAAAGGTCTACAACCGTCTTCTCCAAGGGTGAATTTGTATCTTGTTTATCTGCCATGGGCCTAACTAGGAAACCAGTTTAGGTTTAAAAAGTTAATGAAAGAATTTTTAAGAATAGATTATGATAGAAAAAATATTTAAACTTGACATTCCAAGGTTGGAAGAGAGGAAAAAAGAGGATTAAATATATGTTCGTCAGGAAATCTGTAGTGGATGTTGAGAAAGAGTTGTCTGAACTTCGCAAGAGAGCAGAGCATCTTGAGAATGAAATGCAGAGGATTGAGCTGCTTGAGAGGATGCAGGCTCAGCATGAGATTGTTCTTGCAAAGAAGATTGCTGACATTAACAGGATTGAAGGAGAATTGCGTAAGAGCGTTAAGAGCGAGGAAATTGAAGATATAAGGGAAGCTCTTAAGAAGCTTGAGGAGCACGAGGCTATGCTATCGGAGAATGCCAGGTTCGCAAAAGAGCTTGCTAGTGAGCTAGGCAAGATAAAGGAGTCTCACAGGATGACCAGGCAGGAAGTTTTTGAGAAAGAGCACGTCAGCAAGGGAGAGCTGGATGAAAGGCTCGACATCATAAAGGAAGCTCTTAATGACTTGGCGCATATAAGGGCTACACACAGGAAAAAAGCTGGTAAGGACGAGCTTGCAGCCATCAGGGATGAGTTGCACGACAGGATGTCCCAGTTAGAATACCAGAACAAGCTCATAATGAAATACTTGAAAAGAGTGGACGAGCTGATACAGCAAAAGGAGTAAAATTCTAAATCAATACTCTCCCAACAATAAACTTTATATAAGCTGGTTTCTCACTTATTCTTAATATGCTAGAGCAGAACTATGAAGCAGAAAAAGTAGAGAAGAAATGGCAGGAGTACTGGGAAAAGGAGAAGATTTACAAGTTTGACCCAGACAGCAAGAAGCCAATATATAGTATTGATACTCCGCCGCCCTATGCTTCTTCAGGCCACCTTCATGTAGGCCATGCCTTGCACTACACCCAGTTTGAGATTATTGCCAGATACAAGAGAATGCGAGGCTTTAATGTTTATTTTGCCCCATGCTTTGACAACAACGGCTTACCAACAGAGAAGTATGTGGAAGAGAAATTTAAGATTAGCAAGAAAGACACTAACCGTGCTGACTTCAGGAAACTTTGCCTTGAAGAGAGCAGACAGGTTGAGAATGATTATGCAAACAGGGTTTTCAAGAAGCTGGGTCACAGCTATGACTGGAGCCTGCTCTACACAACCATTGATACTGAAGCCCAAAAAGTTTCCCAGCGCTCTTTCGTCGAATTGGTTAATCAGGGAGATGCTTACAGGAGCAAGGAGCCAACACTCTGGTGCACTTATCACCAGACAGCCCTGGCCCAGGCAGAAGTTGAGGATGCTCAGAGAAATACCACACTATATTATATTAATTTCGAGCTTGTTGATGGCGATGGCACGAGCAAAAAAGAAAAAGCCAGCAAGAAAGAAGGGAAAAATAAGAAAAGTAATATTAGCATCGCAACCACTCGGCCAGAATTCCTGCCTGCTTGCGTAGGCATATTTGTGCATCCTGATGACAAGCGCTACAAGGATTTGATTGGGAAAAAAGTAAGAGTGCCTTTGTTCAACCAAATCGTGGAAGTGAGAAAAGATGAGAAGGTTGACTCGAATTTTGGCAGCGGCCTTGTGATGATTTGCACTTTTGGCGACACAACAGATATTGAGTGGTGGAAGAAGCACAAGCTTGACCTGAAAATCATAATTAATGCTGACGGAACCCTTAATGAGGCAGCAGGAAAATACAAGGGCATGAATATTCCTGAAGCAAAAAAAGCAGTTGTTAATGACTTAAAAGAGCAAGGACTGATTACAAATGAAGAAACATTGCAGCAAACAGTAGGCACTTGCTGGAGATGCCATAATCCTCTTGAGTTCGTGGTTTCAAACCAGTGGTTCATCAAGACTCTCAAATACAAAGATGAAATGATTGAACAGGGCAGGAAGATTAACTGGCATCCGGACTTCTACAGGGTCAGGTATGAGGATTGGACCAATAACCTTGCCTGGGACTGGTGCATCAGCAGGCAAAGATTCTACGGAGTTCCGATTCCTGCATGGTATTGCGAGAAATGCGGAAAGCCAATGCTTCCTGAAATAAATGATTTGCCCATTGACCCTATTGTTGACAAACCAAAGAAAAAATGCAGCTGTGGCTCTGACAAGTTCAAACCTGATGAGGATGTTTTTGACACATGGATGACAAGCAGTATGAGCCCTGAAATTGCAATCAGGTGGCTTGAAAAGCCAGAGCAATTCAAGAAAATGTTCCCTATAAGCCTCAGGCCCCAAGCCCACGACATCATCAGGACCTGGGCGTTTTATACTATTCTAAAAGCTCACCTTCACTTCAAGAGCATACCTTGGAAAGATATTGCGCTTGGTACCTATGTCCTGGACTCAAAAGGCAAGGGCATGCATAAGTCAAAAGGCAATGTTGTGTGGACAGAGGATCTGCTTTCAAGGTACAATGTTGATGTTGTGCGCTACTGGGTAGGCACTGCTAACTGGGGAGAAGACCTGCCTTTCCAGGAAAAAGACCTGATAACAGGCAACAGGTTTATCACCAAGCTATGGAATGCTTCCAAGTTTTGCTACCAGCACCTGGCTGATTATGACGCTAAAAAAGGTGAGAAAGTAGATTTTGATGAGTTGGAAATTATTGACAAATGGTTCTTAATAAAGTACAATGAAATGGTTAAAAAAGTAACTGCTGAGTTTGATAATTATAATACTGGCGAAGGCAAGAGAACTGCTGAGCAGTTCTTCTGGCACACCTTCTGCGACAACTATCTGGAAATTATCAAGTATAGAATATATAATACAGAGAAGAGCGGAGAAAAGGCAAGGAAGAGTGCCCAGCAAACTCTTTACGAAGTGCTTCTTGGATTGCTAAAGCTGTTTGCTCCAATAATGCCTCACATCACTGAGGAAATCTATCATGATTATTATTCTGATGCCAAGAGAGAGGATTGTAAGAGTATCCACATAAGCCCTTGGCCTGCTCATGATGCTAAGATGAAGGATGAAGCTGCTGAGCAACTTGGAGAGCTTGCTATTAATATTATAGGCGAGGTTAGGAAGTACAAGGCTGCCAAGCAGATTTCTTTGAAGCAGGAAGTTGCTAAAGTGATGGTTGAGACTCCTGTCGAGATAAATAAACTAGAAAAGATGAAACTAAATGAGTCTGAATTTAAAAACTTTAAAGATGACATACTTAATACAATAAAAGCCAAGGATTTAGAGATAATAAATGGCAAGGAATTCAAGGTGGAGATTAAAAACTGAGATTATTTGATATCATCTGAGTTCAAATGCGCTAATGCTAACTGTCACCTTTCTATGACTAATTCTAAACCAAGTCACCCTTATGGAGAGGTATCTAACGAAAGATTTATATAGTAATTAAGCAAAAAAACATATTAAGATAAATTAATTTTATGTCTTAAAAAGTGGGAAGCGGGTGAAGATGAAATGGAAGGAGATGTTTCTAACAAAACAATATTAGTTCTTGTAGTCCTGACAGTAATTATTTCAGTGCTTGGAACCCTTGTGGTTTTAAGCGAAGTTAATAATGTGAAAGTTTCGCCGCAAGTTGCTCAGCCAGTTCCTAATAATCAGAATGGCTATGTCATGTTAAGCATTTCGCCGAATGCTCCAAAAATGAACACTAACGGTTATGTTACTTTGTCAATAGTAGATAACAAGAAAGTATAATAAAAATAAAAAATAAGAATATTATGGGTGAAAAAAAATGGATATGTCTAATAGAAGTCTGGCATTATTGCTTGTAGCAGCGATAGTCATAAGCCTAGGTGGCACTTTAATCAGCCTGAACAAATTGAATCAGTACGGAACCACGGGCCTTGCAGTAGGACAGGTTAATCTTTCGCTGGGAAACCTCACTGCCTGCAATGTTGACAAGAGCGTGAACTTCGGTTCAGGAAACCCAATAGGCACAGTAAACCTAAGCACAGACACAGACCAAAGCACTTACGGATTCACATCCTGCGCCACAGCAGGAACCAACTGCGGAGACGGAATACAAATAAACAACACAGGAAACGTAAGACTAAACGTATCATTCTCATCAGGATACAACGCATCAGTATTCCTAGGAGACAGCACATCAGCATTAGCAGGATTTGAATACATAGTAAAAAACGGAACATACAAAACAGGCAGCGCAAAATCATGCACAACCGGAACACTAGGAACAAGCACAACCTACTCTGCCATCACCCAATTAGTCAACTACAGCGTATGCAGCAACATGACACCAGACATGGGAGCAGACATACTAAGCCTAGGATTCTACTTAATAATAAACGAAACAACACCCAAAACAGGAACCATTTATGACAACATAACAATATACTGCGCCCAATCATAAATTATATTATAGATAGATAATAAATTAAATAGAAGTAGAGCAGTACAACAGATTTAGATTTAAGTTAAATAAAAAGTAATGTAGTAAAATATAAGATTACAAGGAGTTTTTAGGAGGGAAGAAAATGGATATGTCTAATAAGAGCCTGGCTTTGTTACTAATAGCAGCGATAGTCATAAGCATCGGCGGTACAATGATAAGCCTTAACAAATTAGCTGCGGTTAAAGTACCTCAGGGAACTCCTTTTAAAATAGGAACAGGCCTTGCAGTAGGACAGGTTAACCTGACTCTAGGAAACCTCACTGCCTGCAATGTTGACAAGAGCGTGAACTTTGGAGCAGGAAACCCAACAGCCACAGTAACACTCAGCACAGACACAGCAAGCGGAGTACTCTATGGATTCACAGACTGTAGCACAGGAGGAACCGACTGCGGAGATGGAATACAAATAAACAACACAGGAAACGTAAGACTAAACGTATCATTCTCATCATCAGACAATGCATCAACCTTCCTTGGAGATGGTACATCAGCTGCAGGAGCCTTTATGTACAAAGTAGTAAACGGAACCTACAAAACAGGCGCAGCAAAATCATGCACAGCCGGAACACTAGGAAGCACGTCATTCGCAAACCTTGTACAAAGCACTAACTACAGCATATGCAGCAACATGACACCAGACATGGGATCAGACATACTAAGCCTAGGATTCAACCTAACACTAAACGAATCAACACCAAAAGCAGGAACCAAAACTGATAACATAACAATCTACTGCTCCCAATCATAGAGATTAATAGAGATTAGAAATTTTAGTAGAGATTGGATGGTTTTTAGTGAATTAAGAGACAGGGGGATTTAAGATAGTATAAGGGAGACTAATCAGTATGAAGAAGAGGTATTTTTTTTCTATCTTGTATTTTACGCTGATATTATTTTTAGTGATTATTAATTCTTTTAATGCGCAAGCGCTCGGCGTGTCCCCAGGCAGGGTTTCTTTTACTTTTGTGGCCAACAAGGTATATGAAGGAAAGGTTTGTTATTATCCCTCAGTCTATCCTACTGTAAGAGTAGGAGTTGGAGGCCCTTTTGCCGAGTATGTAACACTGAAAGGCTTGAACAAGGACAGCCAAAAAACTGTTACAGCCACAGATAACTGCGTGGAGTACACTATAAGGTTGCCTGCAAAAACAGACAAATATGGATTGCAGAGGACTGTAATCAGTGCCATAGAAGCTCCTCAAAATTCTGGTTCTGGCATGTTCGCTCTTGTTAGCATCCAGTCCCAGATAGATATTTTTGTTCCTTATCCCTATAAATATTTAGACTTTGGTTTCAATGTACAAAGTGTAAAGGTTGGTGAAAATGTTCCTATCACCATCAGCGTTATGAGTAAAGGCGACCAGAATGTGACGTCGGCAAAGGGAGTCATTACTATTTATGATAACAACCACACCCAGATTGGCCAGGTTCAAACCGAGACAGAGTATGACCTTAAGCTCGACGAGTTGCGCATACTGAACACAACATGGAATTCGACTGGCTTTAGGGAAGGATATTATTCTGCCTGGCTGGACTTGTTATACGACGGAACAAAGGCTAATGCTACAATGCCTTTCAAGCTGGGAGGTCTTGATGTTGACATCACTAATTATACCAAGGAAGTAACCAAGGGAGGAATAAAAGAATTCTCAGTAATGGTGGACAGCATATGGGCTGAGACCATCCAGAAAGTAAGAGCTGTTGTGAGTGTTTACAATTCCAGCAGCACAGATGCAATAACATCCTTTGAAACTGTGAGCAGGGACCTTGCTCCCTGGGGCAATGATATTCTTAAGGGCTATCTTGACACAGGCAGCCTGAAGCTTGGAGAATATAATATCAAAATAAGATTGTATTTTGATGATACTACAAAGGACTATGACGGCAAGATAAAGATTGTAACCGAAGCTCCTCCAAAAAAGCCCGGCATAAAGATTAACTTGTTCACCGCACAGAACCTGCTCATCCTGATGGGCGTGGCTTTGGCAGTCATACTTATTATTCTTGTTTACACGCTCATACCCAAGAAAAAGAAACAAGCGCCAGCATCAGAGAGTAAGCCCAAATAAATTATAAGCATAATTATAAGCAGCGGATTTTTTTCTTATTCTTATACTTCACATTTTTAATTTGACCTAAATATCATCTAATATTAGAAAGTTTTATATAAAACATAAATCAGGAAATTAATGAGATTAATGAAGCAGATTTATAAAACATTCATCGTGATAGTTCTGACTTTAGCCATTCTGCAATCTTTTATCTTAATACTCATTGCCAGCAAGGTGCTGTATTCTTACAGCAGGCCTGCTGAATTCACAGGCAAGGCAAGTGGTTTTGTCAAGTTCTGCATTAACACTGCCCCTGGCATTAACCTAACCAACTGCAGCAATAGCACATCCCAGGATATTCATTATTCGTGCTGGATTAATAAGTCAGATCCTGACCAGGTTAATTTAACATATACTTCTGTTTTTAGAGAAGCTCACAGGGCATGCAATACTTCAACAGAAGGTTTCTTTAATGTTACCAATGAAGGACGTCTTGATTTTACTCCTAGAAACAATGATGTAGGTAACTACACAATTGAATTCACAGTGGACGATGGCATGGGCTGCGCTAATAGCGTGAACTCAACCTATCTTTCCTTGAAGGTTGCTAATGTGAATGACCCTCCTTATCTCATTAAGCCAATACCTGACCAATCCCTGCATCTGGGTGAGGTTCTCCACGCATTCTATCTCAGCGATTACTTTGCAGACCCTGATTGCGCTGACTATCTGACATACAGCTTGATACTGCTTTCTTCTGATTTTAATGTGCAACTTAATAATTTGACTGGCGAGGTAGTGATGAGCACCAACACCTGCGACATTACTGGCTATGCCATGTTCATCGCCAAAGACCCTCACAATGCAACTGGCTCGAGCAACCTTGTGGTTCTCCGGTGCACCACACCAACACCTGCGACTCAGACTGGTGCTGGAAAAGGAACTGGAAGCGGAGGAGGAGGCGGAACCACGGCCAAATGCATTCCGGAATATGAGTGCTTTGATTATTATAAATGCAGACAAAATAACACCAAGATTCAGAAGTGCGTGGATGCCAAGGGTTGTGATGATGACAAGTTTTTAACTGTTCCCTGCCAATATGAGGAAGCTGCAGTGTGCACTGAGAGTTGGAACTGCTCTGAATGGGAAAAATGCTTTTCAAACGGAACACAGAGCAGGGAATGCCTTGATGAGAATAATTGCGGGACAGACAAGACTAAGCCCTTGCTAACACAGGCTTGTGAGTACATTGGAACCTGTGATGATGGCATTAAGAACTGCCATGACGGAAGCTGCGAGGAAGAGATTGACTGCGGAGGGCCATGCTCTCCTTGCAAGAGCATACAAGTCCCTTATCCTTTTGTGGAGGAGAAAGGGATGCTTGTTTATATTATCACAGGAATTATCCTTGTGCTGCTCGCAGCTGTGCTGCTCTATCACTATTTCCATAAAGAGATTAATGCTGCTATTGCAAAAGCAGGCTGGCTTATTACCAGAAGGAAGAAAAAGCAAATACTGCTCAGCATTGAGGACAAGAAAAAACTGCTCGCCGGGCTTTTGGCAGTTGAGAAAAAAATTGACTCCATTCCCTTGCCAGACATACTTAACAAGTACGCAGAGCTATTAAGATATTATATAATTAAAGTTTGCGGTGAGAAGAATGGCCTGTCATCTGCGTTCTACCTTGACGAGCTCAAGGCAGTGCTCGAGAAGAGGAAAGGAAGAGTAATTGAGAGCTTAAGAAAAATATTTGTTTCGCTATTTGACAAGTATGTAAAGGTTGAGCAGAGCAAAGCATTGGTTAACAAGAAAAACATCAGCCTGCTTATTGAGGAGCTAAGGAATCTTGTTCTCCAGACTTCCAAAGTCGAGCCAGAGGATGCTGCGAGGGAGCTCAAAGAGCTTGCTGTCCCTGAGAAAGCTAATAGCATGGACAAGATTATTATCAGGATTAGAAACGCGTACATCGCCCTGGAATTCCTAGAGATTGAAGTGGCGAAGAAGAAATACCTTGAGCTGCTCACAGATTATGAGAAGCTAAATGTCAAAGACCAGGAAGCAATATTCGAAGACATAGCCAGGCTCTACAACAACGTCGCCTATGTGAATTCCTGGCTGGAAAAGCCGAAGGAAGAATAAATTTGAATGAACCTGTTATTTATTTCTTATTCTCTTAATTTCTATTTTGGTTCTGGGATGAGAACATCCAACAAATTGCCTGGCATTAATATGGCTATAATTATTGTTGATAAAATTAAACCTTTCAGCCAATAACCACTGAAGAACATGTTTCCCAAATAGTAGCTTAAGCCTATTGCTACGGCAAAGGTAAATGATTTGAACCAATGCCTAACAGACCGTAATCTCTTCCAGTAGTTCTTCTCTTTAACTTTCTTTGCTATTTTTGTTATTCTCTTGGCCATTTAAACCGCCTCCAGGAATGGTACTATTATTTCTTCTAGTAATAAAATTTCCGCATTTTTAGGCCTTCTAACCACTTTATAGCCAACCCAGGAGTTTATAGCCAAAGCCCTCCAACCGCAACCTTTATAAATAAGTTATCTTAGTAAGTTTACTTATATAAGTTATTAAATGAGTTCAGCTGTTTGGGTCGTCGTGAATGGTCAATTACAAAAACATAGTTTTTGAATCAACAAAATCAAAGATTTTGAGTGCTGAAAAAAAGTTTTTCAGCATCCCCAAAATTTCAAGGGTGAAATTTTGGTGAATATAAACATAGAAATTCCTGATGAGCTTCATAAGAAGATAAAGCTGGCTTCTATAACCAAGGATTTGACCTTGTGCGCTTATGTGATTGGTGTTCTTGAAAAGAAGTCAAAGGAGTGCAAGGCAAAGCTATAGCTGATGGAGGGGATATAATCATGGTGAATATCAATATTGAAGTTCCAGACGAGATTCACAAGAAGATTAAGATTCTCTCCGCCATAAAAGGCATTCCAATCAAGGAGTTCATTGTCAAAGCATTGGAGGAAAGCGTGAAGAAGAATGAATAGCAAGAAAAAACTGGTTTTAAGAGGAGCATTGCTGTTAATCCTGGCGGCAGCCATCTTGTTCTCGATTCAGCTGACCACTTCAATATCATTTACAACCAGCCCTTCCATCAGCCCATCGAGCAGCACAAGGCCTGACACCAACGATACCCTCATCTGCTCCTGGAACGCATCTGTAGACATGACTCAGCAGAACGTGACCTGGTATAAGAATGGAAATTCATTGCTTAACGACACCAACATCAACATATCCCAATCCACTCTTAGCTCTGACTATACTTCAAGAGGAGAAATCTGGAATTGCACAGTAACCTTAAGCAACGGCTCAGGCTCAGTAAATCAGACTGTCAACGTCACAATCCAGAACGCCCCGCCTCCAACTTCCACAGTAATCAACAGCACAGGCCAGGACATTGGCAATCTCACAACCGTGGTTGAGGACCAGTGGAATAATTTCACTTTATCATCAATAGATCCTGACGGAGACAAAGTAACCTACGGCTCCTATGACACACTTCCAATCAATTCAACCTTCAACGCGCAAACGGGCGTATTCAGCTGGAGGCCTGAGCAATATGTTGACTATGACACTAACATCACCTTCTATGCCAAGGACAACCAAACTCCTTTTGCCAACACCAACAAGTTCGTGATGTTCCTTGTTGATTATGTTAATGATGCTCCTGTCTTTGCTCCAGCACTTGCTAACCAGAGCATAAAAGAAGGAGACAGGTTCAACTATTATATCATCGCGACAGATGAGGAAAACAACACTCCTCTTAACTTCACCATGAGCGTAGACTCTGGTCTGCCTTTAACCATTAACACTACCAGCAACACTTCTGCAGTCATAATGTTCACAGGCAATGATACTGCCAGGTATGATGCATCTGGAAACTACACTGTTAATGTCACAGTAAATGACAGCCTGGGAGCCAGCACAATGAGTAGTTTTGTTCTTAAGATTAATGATAGCAATGTTAATCCTGTAATAAGGAGGCCAATTCTTAACTACAGCGGAAACCAGACCCAGAGTTTTAATTTTTCTGTCTATGCTGATGACTTCGATGTTAATGACACTCTTAATTTCAGCATCACAGCACTTGACTGCCCCTTGGCAGGCCTCACATATCCTGTTAATCCTTGGAACATCACCACAGTTAATAACAGCAATAATGCAACAGGCTTGGTTAATGTAACAGCACTCATCAACAACCATGTGGTCTGCTATCATGTAAACATCACAGTCATTGACGTCAATGCACCAGGAGCTGAGGACTCTCAAGACGTGTTCTTGAACATTTCTAACACAAACGATCCCCCAAATGTCGAAGCCCTCAGCTCCTCTTCTAATAACACAGGCGGAAATAATATCAGCCAATTATTAGCCTATGCAGAAGCTCCATTTGTCTACCTTATCAATGCAACAGATATAGACCAGCTGACGCGCTTTGGAGATGCTCTCACTTTCAGCTCCAACTCAAGCTTTTTCATTATCAACAGCAGCACAGGCCTGATAAGTTTTACTCCCAACCAAAGCATGGTAGGCAATCAAACCATTAACATCACAGTAACTGATAACGGAGGATTAAGCAACAGCAGGATTATGAACCTAGAAATAAAAAATAACTCTGCCCCTGTGCTCCAGCCCATTGGCAACTTGTCCTGCGCAGCAGAATTTCAATGCTTAATTATCATCAATGCAACTGATGCTGAAAATCAAAATCTTACTTTCACCAGCAACAACTCGGACATGTTTAACATCACCAACAACCTGTCGCAGAACCCTGTCTGGAGCGCCTATGTCAATTATACTCCTAACCATGGCTTGATAGGGAACTACAGCATCTTGGTGACTGTGGCTGACATCAGAGGAGCTTCTGACAATGAAACCATAAGATTAACCATCAACTTCACCAATGATCCTCCTGTGCTTCATGATTTAAGCTTCCCAAAAATAGTTGAGACTCATCCTGTTGTGCTCAATGTTTTTGCTGACGACTATGATTATGATCTTTCAAGCAAAGGCATTTACGAGCATGTCATTTTTAACAGCACCAATGTTAGTGGAGAGAACCTTTTCAACATCACCACTGAGACTAATACTAGCAACAACCAAACATATGGGCTAATTTATTTTGTCCCTCAAGAAGGGACTGCTGGCAATTATTCTGTGAATATAAGCGCAAAAGATTACTACAATGCAACTAATTACACAATAAAGAATTTCACAGTTTACCAAAAAACCAACCCTCCAAATATCTCCCAGATAAGGCCCTATGGCCTGCCTTTCAGCAATACAACTGTTTTCAACTTCACTGACACTAGCAATTACGCAACTCCACTTACGTCTATTGAATTCCCAGAGAACACAACAGTATTATATAATATCACAGTAATTGATAATAGCACGCCAACAGCTAACCTGACATTTGGCTGGTATATTAATGGAGCCCTGGATAGCACTAACAACTATCTTAATAGGAGCTATGATTTCTTTAGCTCTAGGAGCTATAATATTACTGTAATTGTTACCAATGATTACTATGAGAATGCCTCGTGGACATGGAATGTTACTGTTGATAATGTTAACAGGGCGCCATTGTTCATTAATCCATTAGGCAATGTTACCATAAATACTTCCACCAGGTGGCCAGGGTATTTATCTGATTCTGGTGGGATTCATTTCATAGACCCTGACGATGACTTTGATAGCGACGGATACATTAATGCAAGTAATAATGAGAGCTCGACTCTCGCCTACAGTGTTTCGACTTGTGATGCAGCAGAAATCACCATGCAGGGGCCTAATGTCACATTCACTCCAAAAATAGTTGGAAGCTGCTTGGTGGTATTTACAGCAAGCGACGGCGAATTTACCAACACCAGCAATGTTGTTGTAATTAATGTGACTAATGTTCCCAATGCTACTGAACAAACTCCTATCCAACAGCCAACCAGCGGCGGAGGCGGAGGCCAGAGCAGGTCTGTAATTACGCCAATACAAAAACAAGAGGATAAGCCAAAAGCCCTTGAGCTCATAGTTCCCAAACTCGTAACTATTTATGAAAACAAGACAGTACTCATACCTATCAGGGTGCAGAATAATTGGAACTCCACTTTAAAAGAGATTCGACTGAATGCCAGCACCAATGCATCTGAAGTGCAGCTCAAGTTTTCTGATGATTATTTCCCGGAAATGGCTAAAGGTGAGAAAAAAGATGTAACCTTAATGGTTGATAATTATCGCCTAGGCAGCAATTATGAGATTGACATAATAGCCAATGTAACTGAGCCAAAAGCTTCTGACAGCGCGTTGGTATTGCTTAACGCCATTGAGCAGTCTCAGAGCGGGCAAGAGGTTGAAACCAAGGTAACCTTTGCCCAGGACCTGCTGACTGAAAATCCTGAGTGCCTTGAATTGAACGAGCTATTGGGCAAGGCCAAGGACGCACTTGCAAAAGGCTCGACAAACGAGGCTTCCAAAATGGTGGACGGAGTTATTAATGGCTGCAAGTATCTAGTAAGCATTTCAAAGAAGAACGAGCAAAAGCCAGAAAGCATTGTTAACAGGCTTATTCAGAGAGCAAACCTCAAGTTTCTTATCATCTTCATTGGAATTGCTGTCATTTTCACCTTGGCTGTGCTAGTGATTAAGAAGAACAAGACCAAAGCTACAAAGGAAAAGGCAGAGGAAGCTGAAAAGGCTGAGGAGAAGGAGATAAAGCCTTACTGGTAGGGAGAATCCGCGAGACATACTGCACATCTGACTAAATCTATATGGCTAAATCTAATAATTTCCTGATTATCCCCCCCTGCTTTTGATAAGAGCGTAGAGCTCTTGAACAGGCTTGAAATAAGCCTTTTTCTTGGGCGCGTCAAGAGAATTGTATATGCTGAGAAGCTCCTTGTAGGCTTCTTTTGATTTGGCAACATCAGAATTAGACCATCTTTTTGCATTGTCAAGGAGCATGTTCATCTTAACAATAAGCCTTTCTTCCTGGGAAAGAACTGACTCATCAACCTCAAGCAGTTTCTCGTGCTGGCGGGAAAATGTTTTGTGAATGTTATCTCTCAGCTTTTTAAGAAATGAGCGCTCCTGCTGATAGTGCGAAACTATTAGGCCATCAACAACGCTTTTGAAATCAGTAAGTATTCCCTCAAGCTCTTCCCTACGAAAAGTCTTGCTGCTGTGCTCGATAGCAGATATGTCTTCCAGAAGCTTTTTTACTTTTTCCTGGAGCTCAGGCGACAAGTAAACTCTTTTCAGCTCTTGCATCAATTCCTCTTTGGTGAATTCGTAGTCAATTGATAGATGCTTCTTGAAGAATCCGCGTATGAGGTCATAGACTTCTCTCTCAGAAATGAAAGCCTTGGATAATATCTGGTCTGTCCTCTTGTAAACAGCTTTTTTTAGTATAAGCTTATTAGTAATAGAACTAGCTTCGTCACCTCTTTTCTCTGCCATGCTAAAACCTGCTTGTGCTTAAGAATATATAAACTTTATGCTCAGGAGTTCATGAATAGATGCATTTCAAATCACCCTGAGTTATAAGAAAAGTTTTTATATAAGTGTGCATGAAATAGGATTAAGCATGGATTATGCTAAGGGAGAAGAGGTGAGGGAAAGGGTTAATGACCCTGAATTTGAAGCTAAGATTAGTTTCTACCAGAAAAAATTTGATGAGATAAGAGCTGAGATTGGCAAAGTCGTTATTGGGCAAAGAGAAGTTGTGGACGGCCTCATTGAATGCCTCATCTCCAACGGCCACGCGCTTGTAGAAGGTATTCCTGGCATTGGTAAGACTTTGCTAGTCAAAACTCTCGCAAGGATTACTGGCTGCGCTTTCTCAAGGATTCAGTTTACTCCAGACCTTCTGCCAACAGACATTGTTGGCTTGACAACCTATGAAGAAGGCAGAGGCTTCTTCACTGTCAAAGGTCCTGTGTTTGCTAATTTTGTATTGGCTGATGAAATTAACAGAAGCCCTCCCAAGGTTCAGTCTGCACTTCTGGAAAGCATGCAGGAGAGGCAGGCCACCATTGGAAAGGAGACTTTCAAGCTTCCAAATCCTTTCTTTGTCATGGCAACCCAGAACCCGATTGAGCAGCTTGGAACCTACAAATTGCCAGAAGCACAGGTCGACAGGTTCCTGTATAAGCTTGTCATGACCTATCCTGAGCCTGAGGATGAGATAAGAATCCTCAAGACCAACATCACGCTCTACAATTTCGATGATTTTGACCTGAGGAGAGCCTTGACACCCGACGATATTATTCGCGTACAGGACTTTGTGAAGGATATATATCTCGACACAAAAATCGAGACTTACATTGTTAACATTGTTGAGGCCACGAGAAAGCCCGGAAAGTATGACATCAAGCTTGGCAAGTACATTGAATTCGGTGGAAGCCCAAGAAGCAGCATTGCATTGTACATCGCTGCAAAGGCCCATGCCTTGCTTAACGGCAGAGGCTATGTCGTAGCTAACGACGTGAAGGAAATCGCCTATAATTGTCTCAGACACAGAATTCTACTTAACTTCGAAGGAGAAGCAGAGGGGATAAAATCAGAAGCCATAGTCAAGGAAATACTTGAGAAGGTCCCCATTATTTAGGCAAAAAAAGTGGTGAATAATTTAACATGCCTATCAAGGAATTAAAAGTAGACCTGACTCCTCATCTTCGGAATGTGAAGCTCAAGGTGAGGATGGATGTTCTTAACAGGGCGCTGGAAGGAAACTGGAGCACTGTGTTCAAGGGCAGCGGCTTGGAATTTGCAGGCTACCGAGCCTACACTTTCGGAGATGATGCCAGCAAGATTGACTGGGGCGCAAGCCTCAGAGCCCACGAAACCCTGGTAAGAGAACTCGAGGAGTACCACAACTTTAATGTGTTTTTTCTCGTCGATGTGAGCAACAGCATGCTTTTTTCATCAACAGGCCAGCTCAAGGCAGAGTATGCTGCAGAGCTTACCTTCAGCCTTTGCTATGCAATGATGCAGAGCGGCGACGCCATTGGGCTGGGCTTGTTCACTGACAAGCTCGTCACCAAGATTCCTCCCAACCTGGGCAAGGGAGTGTACTACAAGATTATGCGAGAGCTTACCAATCCTAAGAATTACGGCGGTGATTTTGATTTTATCAAGGCATTGCAGTATGTCAGCTCCTTTCTCAAGGAGAGAAGCGTCATTATCATCATATCTGATTTTATCGGCTTGAAAGAAGGGTGGAACCGCTACATTAACATCCTCTCTGGAAAATTTGATATTATCGGCATCATGGTGCGTGACCCGAGGGATTTTTCAATGCCTGCTGGCAGCGGCCAGTTTCTGGTGGAAGACCCTTACTCTAACGAGAAGCTTTATATTGATTCACACCAGTATACCAGGATTTATGCTGCTGAAGCCAAGAAAAAAGAAGAATTCGTCAGGAAGAGCTTTGAGAATGCCAAGCTCGGATTCATAAGCCTAAGGACTGACGAGGCATTCCAGGAGCCTGTCCTGAAATATTTTAGGAAGAGGCTCAGCCTGGTGAAGTAGTGGCAAAGTAGATTAAATAAAATAAATAGTAGAAAAGAAACTTTAAGAGTTAAGAAAAAAAATTTATTTGTAAACTTGAAAAGAAGTAAAAAAAATGATCGAGTTCACCTTTGAAAATCCAATCTACCTATGGTACCTGCTCAGCATCCCGCTGCTGGTCTACACTCATTTCTATCTCTTAAGACATGCCAAAGCCAAAGCCATGAAATTTGCTAATTTTGAAGCTCTCAAGCGCGTGACTGGCGAGAAGCTCATAACCAGGAACATCACCCTTCTTGTCCTGAGAGTTTTAATCCTTAGCTGCATTATTGTTGCTGCAAGCGGCGCTGTTCTCTGGTACACAGGCAATGTTAATCAGAATGATTTCATAATCGCGATTGACAGCAGCGCCAGCATGTCAGCCCAGGATGTTCAGCCGACAAGGCTTGATGCTGCCAAGCAGACAGCCATTGACTTCATTAACAATCTTAAATCAGAGTCGAATATTGGAATCATCAGCTTTTCAGGAACCACTTTTGTGGACGCTATTCCCCTTAATAACAAGGAAACCCTGCGCAAGACCATAGAGAATATTTACATTACCCCTGAAGGAGGGACTGATATTGCAGGCGCCATCATAACCGGGACTAACATGCTCCTGTCCTCTACCAAGGGCAAGATTATAATACTCATAACTGACGGCAGCAACACTGTCAGCGCTTTTATAGAGAACAGCATCCAGACCAGCACAGACTATGCTGTTAAGAATCATGTAGTGGTGCACACTATTGGTGTGGGCTCAGAATCAGGCCCTATTGGCTACCTGCCAGAGTATTATAATATTTCTGCGGTTTACAATGAGAAGACTCTTCAGGATATTAGCAACAGGACTCATGGATTTTATTATAAAGCCCTAAGCAAGGAGGAGATGAGCAAGGCTTACAAGGACATCAACGAAGCTTCCAAGAAAGGACTCATACCTATTAAATTAAGCTACAGCCTGATGCTAATCGCCCTCTTGTTGTTATTCCTGGAATGGGGGCTTATCAGCACAAGGTTCAGGAGAATACCATAAAATATATTAATGCAGCCATTTATAGTTCTCTAAATAAAATGATACTAACCTTTGCCCTGGCAATAGCAATAAGCTGGATTATCGGAAAAATAATAAAGATTACCATAGACATAAATAAAAAAAAATTCTCTTCCAGGAGAATCTTTTTTGACGGCGGAATGCCATCCGCCCACACAGTGTCTGTTGTCTCCATGGCCACAGCAGCATTCCTTGAAACAGGCTTCAGCGCCCTTTTCGTCCTGAGCGTAGTGCTAGCCCTGATAGTGATGGATGATGCCATGAAGGTGCGCTGGATAACAGGCGAGCAATCCAAAGCCATCAACAAGCTCACCAAGGGAAAGAAAGGCTACCCAATACTCGAGGAGAGAGTAGGCCACAAGCCAATCGAAGTGCTGGTAGGCATAATAATCGGAATCATCGTTCCCATAATTATTTATGCCCTAATTTAGAAAGTTTTTTAAAAGGTTTTCTCGTTCTTAAGACGTAATGCCTCCGTAGCATAGTGGTGGTGCGGCGGACCTGTAACAACCTTTTACCGAAAAGGTTGGCGAAAAAGTGAGTTTCCTCACTTCGTTCGTCAAGCTCACATGGGAAAAAGTTGATCGAAATCCGCAGGTCAGGGGTTCAAATGAGATTTTTGCCCAAAAAACAAAAACTCTGAATTTCCCCTCGGAGGCTTTTTTAAGAATATTTAAATAAATCAAAACAATTCTTTACTGCTATGAAAGAGTGGATGCTAATTTTTATTTTAGTTATTCTTATTTTAAATGGCTGTGCTATTCATGAAAGTGTTCTTGATGAAAAAAACCAGCAAGCTCAGCCTGTTGTTTCGAATCAGGCTCATGAAATATTAGGCCAAAAAAATTCAAAGGTTCTCTTCATCATCGCCCAGGCTAATTTCCGGGATGAGGAGCTGGCTGTGCCTGAGCAGATTCTTAAAAATGCAGGCTATGATTTTGATGTTGCTTCTATCACCACAAACAATGCTGTTGGAATGCTGGGAGCAGTTGTCAAGCCAGATGTTACTGTGAAGGACGTCAATGCCAACGATTATGAATTAATAGTTGTTGTGGGCGGAAGCGGAGCTCCTGCTTTGGCTGATAATCCTGATGTTCTCAACTTATTGGCTCAGGCAGAGAATAGCAGCAAAAAAATAGCAGGCATCTGCCTTGGTCCAATGGCTTTGGCAAGGGCTGGCGTTCTAGAAGGCAGGAAAGCCACTGTGTTCAACACTTCTGAAGCAATTGCTGCTTTGCAAGCAGGAGGAGCAATATTAGTTAACAACAATGTTGTTATTGAAGATAAGCTTGTGACTGCCAATGGCCCTGCTGCTGTCGAGGAATTTGGCAATGCACTCGTCAACCTATTGAAGAGTTAAATAGCAAAATATTTAAACATCTGTTTGGAGAAAGCAAGGGTATGGTTGATGGTCAGAAAAAGGCGAGAAGTAATCCTGCTGAGAGCCTTATTATTTTTCTGGACAGGATTAGCTTCGCCCAAGTATTCCTGTTATGGTTCTTTGTTATACTGCTCTTTGCAACAGCATTTTTCTTGTTGTCAATGAGCCCTGCCAATGCGTTAGGATACAGAGGAGAGTTTCTTACTGCTAACTTGAAAGGCTTCTTTAACAGCCTCTACTACTCTTTCATAACCATCACAACCACTGGCTATGGAGATATTTCTCCCAATGGCTTTAGCAAGTTATTGGCAATCATGGAAGTGGTTAGCGGGGTTATAGTGACGGGCGTGCTGATTTCAAAGCTTGTCGGAATAAAGCAGGAAAGAATCCTTGAAGAAATATATGACATCAGCTACGAGGAAGTCATTGACAGGCTGAGGAGCGGATTGTACCTGTTCAGGTCTGATGTTAACAGGGTTATTGGAAAGATTGAGTCAAACGCAATAAAGCCAAGGGAAGTTAAGGATTTGTGGATGATTTTCTCAGGTCTTGATGCAACTCTTGCCAACATAAAGAATTTCATAATGCCGGCAAAGAGCGAGAAATATTATTACAAGAAAATCGACAGCTTCAGGCTGGAGCTCTTCCTTAACAGCATTCAGCTTTCAGTTAACAAGATTCTTGAGTTGCTTAAGAACATGAAAGCATATAATCTTGACTGGAAGAATGACTTGATGCTCACCAGCCTGCAGACAGACATGATTATTATAAAGGAAATCATTGATTATGAGACCAAGAAGAGCACTGACAAGAAAGTTAATGACAAGCTTGACGGCCTAAGGAAGACTTTGTGGGAGATTGAATGCGAGATCAAGGAGCCTGAAAAGGACAAACAGGAGAATAAGGACAAGCAGGATAAGTCTAAGGAAGAAAAGGTCAAGAGCCTGTGAGATGAAATGATATGGAGAATCGCAGCATCACAATCATCATACTCGTAGCATCTGCATTAATACTTCTCCTGGAAATAAGCATTTTTGCCTCTTTGCTGCCCGCCAAGATTCAGGGCTTGGGGGAATACAAGAAGCAGGTCAACAGCACCTTATCTGACAAGGAATTCATAGAGGAGCTTATCAAACAGAATCAGGCGCAGAAAACACAGGTTGACGAGCTTGAGACCGAGCTGGCTAACCACAGACTGCTAATAGATTACCTAAGCAACAAGCTGAATATGAGTCTCAGCGTTGAGACTAATCCTTTCAAACGAATAAGCAAGGAGGATGTAAAGGTCTATAACGACAGGGTTATCATATATATTAATAATGCATTCCCTGCCAGCTTCACAGAGTCAAAATCAATGTACCCATTTATTAACGAAGATGTTTATGCTCTTGAAGAAAAGCCTGCGAACAGCACAGAGCTCAAAGTTGGAGATGTGATTGGCTTTAAATCCCAAACCTTTAATACAAGCATCATTCACAGGATAATAGAAATAGGCAATGATGAAAATGGCTGGTACGTAATTACAAAAGGAGATAATAATCCTGCTCAGGACCCTGACAAGGTGCGCTTTGAAGATGTTGAAGGAGTGCTAGTGGGTCTGATTTATTAGAAGAATATTAGGTGTTAGGTTAAATTTTTAAATTTGTGATACTAATTATACTAAGTTGCCCGCTGGGATAAGAGGTGAAGAAACAAAACAAACAGGAAGGGTGATTCATATGAATAAAAAAATTGGTTTGATAATAATTGTTTTGCTAGCTCTAAGCCTCTTGTTCAACATTGCAGTGCTGGTGCTCATGCATAATAAGGGAGGCAGCAGCGGAAACAGCGCCACTGGCTTCACCGTAAACACCAAGCAAACACCTGCGCTCATGCTGGAAAATGACACAATTGAAATCAGTAAAACAGACCTTACCAAGTGCTGTTCCTTTGTTAACCAAGCAGGAAAAGAAGATGGTTGTTATGTGCTCAAGCAATATGGCTGCACTTACTGCTCGACATACTGTAAATAATAACTTTAAAAAAGGGGAATAATAGCAAATAAGAAATAGGAAGCTCAAAGTAAGAAAAATTTGAAAATTATAATTATACTTTCTCCAGCTCTTTTATCCTCTTCCTCAATCTCTTTACGAATTTATGCTGGTCAAGCTCATTCTTAATCCTTTTAGCCAGGATTTCATCGCCTAGCACGTCCAGGATCCAGTTATAAAAATCATTCTTCTCGCTATTAGCATGATATTCAAAAATGCTTTTGTCGCAGCTATCAACAGCATTAACCAGCTCATAAATGTTCCTGGCTACAGTGCCGTTGGTGAACCAGAAAGCCATGTGCGACTCGGGAACATCAGATAATATTCTCTTAACATCTGCCACTTTACTCTCACCTCTCTTGTAAACTAATTGCAAAGAGTAGTATAAATATTTTTTGGAACTGGAACTGGGGAACAGGGAACTGGAAAGCAAAAAGCTTTAATATTAAGAAGGAATTTAATCTTAAAAGAGAGCAAAAAATACAAGGCAATACAAAAATGATCAGCAAGCCAATCATTGAGCTCAAGGATGTGTGGAAGATTTACAAAATGGGAGATGTAGAAGTCACTGCCCTGAACGGCTTAAACCTCATTGTCAGGAAAGGAGAATTCGTCTCCATCATGGGACCTTCTGGCTCTGGCAAGAGCACTGCCATGAACATGATAGGCTGCCTTGACATACCCACCAAGGGCACCATATTCCTGGAGGGCAAGGATATTTCTCATCTCAGCGAGTCAAACCTCGCCCAGATAAGAGGCAGGAAGATAGGATTCATCTTCCAGCAGTTCAACCTCATACCAACGCTCACTGCACTGGAGAATATCACGCTGCCAATGATATTCCAGAACATTCCCAGAGGCGAAAGAACAGAAAAAGCAAAAAAGTTGCTTCAGATGGTAGACCTTGGTGACAGGATGAATCACAAGCCAAATGAATTGTCTGGAGGACAGCAGCAGAGAGTAGCAATAGCCAGGGCTCTTTCAAACAATCCAGAAGTCATACTTGCAGATGAGCCAACAGGCAACCTGGACTCAAGAACAGGCAGCACTGTAATGGATTTCCTGAGAAAGCTTCACGAGCATGAAGGCAAGACCATCATCATGGTTACTCATGACGAAGATGTTGCAAAGAATGCTGACAGGATTGAATATCTCAAGGATGGAAAAATATTGAAGACACTGAAGAATTAATGCAAAATAATTGATTAATTGATGCTAAAAAATTAAAAATGCTTAACAGAAAGAATAAAAATAACTAATAAAACAAAAATAGCAAAGGTGAAAAAATGAGAAAGGAAAAAATGAAAGCAAAAAGCATGGTGCTTGGAAAAATGATTTTTGTCGTGATGACAGTCATGATAATAGTAATGATGTTTGCTGGTCTGGCAGGAAGCGCGAGCGCACAGCTGTCAACCTTCCCGCAAGTAACAGTAACGCTTATCAACCAAGAGCCGAACCCTGTGGCGCCGGGCAATACTGTTGACGTCAAATTCAGGGTTGAAAATCAGGGCTCTGACCCTGCACCGAATGTACAGGCAAAACTAATCCTAAAATATCCTTTCTCATTGTACGGCGGCGATAATGAAGTTCAGAGCATAGGAACTGTTGCTGGCAATCAAGTGGGAGATAGCGGAGTGCAGGTCAAATGGACTTTGCTCACCGACCAGGGAGCAGCTACAGGAGATAATACTCTTGAGTTCTGGTACAGGATAGATAATGGGATTTGGACCAAGGCAGAGGATTTTAATATCTCTGTAAGAAGCAGGGAGGCTGTGCTTGCAATCAATACCATAAAAACAGAGCCAGCCAACATAGTGCCTGGAACCATGACAAAGGTTTCATTTGTGCTTGAGAACCTTGCAGACAACACCCTGCGCGACATCAAGCTTAACCTTGATGTGCTATCAGAGCTGACAACTGCTACGTCAATAACTTTCAGGGAACTGCCTTTCACGCCCATCGGTTCTGGAAATGAGAAGACCATAAAGAAACTTGGGCCTGGAGAATCTGCAGAGATAAGCTTTGACATTTTCACAGATGCTACTGCAGATACCAAGGTTTACAAGGTTCCATACGTTCTCACCTATTCAGATGCTTCTGGAACCAACTTCACTAGAGAAGGCATTGTTGGCTTGCTAGTCCAATCTAGCCCTGAGATATCAGTCAACATTGACAAGACTGAAATTTACAGTGCAGGAGCAAAAGGAAATGTTGAGATAAAAATAGTCAACAAAGGCTTCAGCGACATAAAATTCATGGACGTGCTGCTCACAGAGAACAAGGATTTTGAAATACTCACAAATCCAGAAGTATATATTGGCAAGCTTGACTCTGACGACTATGAAACAGCAGATTACACATTAATGGTGAGCAAGAATGCAAAAGACAATATTACCCTGCCATTGCACGTGGAATACAGAGATGCCAATGGAAATTTATTCTCCAAGGACATTCCTCTTGAGCTAAGGCTTTTCTCAGGAGCAGAATTAAAGCAGAGAGCCAATGGGACAAGCTCACCGCTGGCAGCTATCATAATAATCATTCTTGTATTGGTTGCAGGAATATTAATCTACAGGAAGATAAGAAAGCACAAGAAGAAAAAGGAGTAAAGCAGGGACAAAAAAGAGTAAAGCAAGGGTGAAGTAAAAGCCCGAATAAAGCTTAAACTTAAAGTCCTTGTTTTTTTGCAACATGTTCAGGGATTATATCAGCCTAGCTGTCAGAAGCCTCACTAAGAGGAGATTAAGGACCTATCTGACTATGATAGGAATATTTATCGGAATAGCAGCAGTTGTCTCGCTCATTGGGCTTGGCCAAGGGCTTCGCATTGCCATAACTTCACAGTTTGGGTTTCTAGGCACTGACGTGCTGAGCATACAGGCAGCAAACATTAATTTTGCAGGCGCTCCTGGCCAGGGTGCACCCAATCCATTAAATGATACATTAGTTGATAAAATAAAAAAAATAAATAATGTAGAGGCAGCCTTCAACAGGTACATTGGCAGCTGCACCATTGAGTTCAAGGGCAATCAAAAAATAGAATTTGTTGTTTCTGTTCCTGGCAAGGATGACCGGAAGATTTTTGAGAGGATTAACAACCTGAAAGTCCAGGATGGCAGGCTGCTCACAGACCAGGATAACAAGGGCCTTCTTCTGGGAAGCAATTATTTAACAGGAGTTACCTATGGAGCCACTTTTAGCAAGCCTATACACGCAGGCGACAAGGTATTGATTAATGGCAAGCAGTTTGATGTGATTGGAATCCTGGAAAAGAAGGGTAGCTTCATGTATGATGATGCAATATGGATGAATGATGACACCATGCTCAACGAAGGCATCAGGCCAAGTAATGGCGCAGTAAACATAATCAGCGTGAAAGTCAAGGATGTCAACAAAATAATTCAAACGCAACAGGATATTGAGAAGCTTCTCAGGAAAGAAAGAAATGTGAAAGCTGGGGAAGAAGATTTCACAGTCGAAACCCCCCAGAAAGCACTTGAAACCCTGAACTCGACCTTATTCGCTGTCCAGCTCTTTGTAACAATCATTGCACTAATCTCTCTGCTCGTCGGTGGAATAGGAATAATGAATACCATGTATACTGCAGTGCTTGAGAGAACCAAGGAGATTGGCATAATGAAATCCATTGGAGCAAAAAACTTTACCATCTTCACGCTCTTCTTTATAGAATCAGGCTTGTTAGGAATGATTGGCGGAGCAATTGGAGTAATCCTCGGCCTTATCCTTGCCTATGGACTTGCATTTATTGGCAGCATAGCCCTGGGCTCTAATCTTATACAAGCGCATGTCAGCCTCGGCCTGATTTTCGGAGCGCTGGCATTCTCATTTGTGATAGGAACAGTATTTGGTGTGCTACCTGCCTATAGGGCTTCAAAGCTGCATCCTGTTGATTCATTGCGAGGGGTTAAATGAAATTTATTAATTGGGATGAAATAAAGTATGCTCTGCAAAATCTTAAGCAGAGAAAACTCAGAAGCAGTCTGACTGTCATATCAATAATGATAGGAATAGCAGCCATCTTTGCCTTAGTCAGTTTTGGCCTGGGAATACAGGACTATGTTAATAACCTGGCGACGCAGTCAGGGACAGACAAGCTTTTTGTCATGGCAAAAAGCGTGGGCGCTCCTGGCACAGACCAGACATTCTTCATATCACAGGATGATATTGACTTCATGAGCAAGATAAATGGCGTCAAGGAAATCTCAGGCATGTACATGAAGCCTGCACAGATAAGCTTCAGGGATAAGAAGAGATACAACTACTTAGTCGGGATTGATATGAGCAAGATTGATTTCATACTGCAGGCATCCAACAATCTGAAGATAATAAAAGGCAAGCAACTGCAAAAAGGAGAGCTAGGCAAGGTCGTCCTTGGATATAATTACCAGATTGCTAACAAAATATTTCCTAGGGAAATAAAAGTGGGCGACAAGGTTCTTATCAGCTCTCAACAATTTGATGTGACTGGGTTTTATGATTTAGTAGGCAGCGCTTCTGATGACGCACAGATATATATAACAAAGGAACAGTTTGAGCTGCTCTATCCTTCTGAGAAGGACAAGTACAGTTATGTGATGATAAGGGCAGAGCCTGGAGTTGCGCCAAAAGACCTTGCAGACAAGATTACAGAAAGGCTCCGAAAGCACAAAGGCGAGGAAAAAGGCAAGGAAGATTTCTTTGTGCAGACTTTTGAAGATGCAATCAAGACATTCACCACCATAATCACCATAATAAATTCTATCCTTATACTCATAGCACTCATTTCTTTGGTGGTAGCTTCTGTCAACATAATGAATACCATGTATACTGCAGTGCTTGAGAGAACCAAGGAAATCGGAGTAATGAAAGCAGTGGGCGCTCAAAATCGTGATATCCTCATCATCTTCATCTTTGAATCAGGACTGCTGGGAATGATTGGCGGAATAGTAGGAGTGCTGTTAGGATTTGTAGTTGCTAGCATTGGCGGAGGCTTTGCAGCAGCAGCAGGCTATGCATTACTAAAGCCCATCTTCCCCTGGACGCTAATAGCAGGATGCATACTCTTTGCCTTGGCAGTCGGAGCAGGCTCAGGAGTAATGCCAGCCATAAGGGCGTCAAAGCTGAAGCCAGTCGACAGTTTACGATATGAGTAATATCGGAAAGCTCAAAACCGCAGTTTTGTTGGCCTGAGGTATGAGTGAAAAGAAAAAAAGAAAATTTTGAAAAGCTTTAAATAAAGCAAGGTTCAGGATATATTCAGAGAGGTGAGAGTTTGGCAGAGGAAACTAAGATTTCAAAATACATCTTTATCATACTCCTGCTTATATTCTTATATCTGACTTTCAGGCTGGCGCAGCCTTTCCTGTCCTATCTTTTCGTGGGCGCAGCCTTGACCATTGCTGCTTATCCACTCTACAAGTGGTTGGTCTCCAAGATTAAAAAAAAGAAGCTGAGCAGCATCATAGTTATTTTTCTAATCCTGCTCATAATAATCCTTCCTTGTGCACTCTTCATCGGTTCCCTTGTAAAACAAACCTTGGGATTCATCAACACCTTTGACCCGCAGTATTTTGAGAAAGCCAATAATTATGTTGTACATGTACTGGGACCCAAGGCTGACTTGCATAGCAATCTAGACCAGTTCCTAACCAATATCAAGGATTTCATAATAAAAACCAGCTTGTCAATAGCAGGCTCTGTTTTTGAAATCAGCATAGGATTATTCATGATGTTCTTCCTTATGTATTACGGATTTATAGAAGGAGAGCAATGGCTAGCTCACATCCAAAAGCTGGTGCCTTTCAGCAAGAAGAGAAAAGAAAAACTGGTGCGCAGAATCCAGGAAGTTACCAGCGGGATTATTTACGGCCAAGTCTTCATCGCAATATTAGACGGCTTGCTTGTAGGACTGGGCTTCTTTGCTGCTGGAATAAGCAATCCTGTCTTCTGGGGCTTCATCACCACCATACTCGCATTCCTGCCTTTAGGGGCGAGCTATGTAATGATACCGGCAGGCATCATAGAAATAACTAAAGGCAGCGTACTAACAGGAATATTATTGATAGTTTATTGTTTCTTCATTGTTGTTGGGATTGAAGACTTGCTAAGGCCAGCCATCATCAGCGGGAAAGGAAAAATTCATCCCATAATTGTTATTATTGGATTAATTGGCGGGCTAAGGCTCTTTGGATTTGCAGGAATCCTCATAGGCCCATTGATAGCAGCCATGTTCATAGCCATGGCAGAGTTCTTCCACGAGGATTATATGAAAGACGAGAAAGAAATAAAAAGAAAGAACACAGCTTAACATTGAATTTACTTAATTTAGCCATTTAATAATTTTTCACATATTAAATTCGGCTTTATCAACTTTTCTCGAATTCATTTTCTTCAGGTAAGCATTTAATTTAATCTTAACCTTTTCTTTCAGCGCATCATCAAGTTTCAACTTATCAACTTCTTTAGTCCAATTAATTTCAGGAAGCTTTGTAAGAGTTCCTAAAAATTTTCTGTCTGCAAGCCTTGCCTGCTTCTCAATCTCCTTTGCTTCTGGAGAGCCAAAACTCTTTAATGCAGGAAACTTGCTGATGCTATTTGCTCCTGCCTCTAAAAGCTGAGCCACAGTATTCACTCTGTCAAGCCATATCCCTGCTTGGATATCAATATCAGGGAAAGCTTTTCTTGTCTTACTAATCCACTCTGACTGGTAACCAACAGTAGGCGGCGGGGAATTTTCAAATATAGTTCCTTTCTGCGGGTTTAATCCATAAATGTGAATCTTAGTTATGCCATATCTTTTTATAAATTTCTTAAGAAGCTCAAAATCATCGAGCGTCTCTCCAATACCTAATATTATTGTCATCCCTCTTTCCAGTCCAAGCTTCTTAGCCTCAACAAGCATTTTTTCAAAAGGCTTTATTGGCTTTGAAGGACAGACAAAATCATGAACCATCGGGTTTATTGTCTCTATAGAAGCAACCACTCCCTTAATGTAAGGTTTGTATAAGAGCAAGTCTGATTTTTTCAAAGCACCAATATTAATCCAAACCTTCTTTTCTTGCACTTTCTTTATCTTATTCAGCAAATCAAGGAACTCAACAGTTTTATAGGCAGAATGCCCTCCGGAAACAAATCCTAACTTCCAGCCTAATTTCTTGCACAGAATTACTTCAGCCAACAGGGATTCTGTAGTTCTGCGGGCTAATTTAACATTGCTTTTTGGCTGAGTTGACATATAGCAGAATTTACAGTCGCCTGTCGAGCAGTACCAGCTAAAGAATAATGCGCGCTCAAAGCAGGTTGTTTTCAAGTTCGTTGCTTTCTTCATACTAAGAAAGAAGAAAAAAAGTTTGTTTAAAAAGTTTTATCTTGTTGGGCCTTCAAAATCAATGTTTAATTCTGAAAATGATCTGGATTCTTCTTGATTAAATAATATGTGTTGTAAAGGAGTCCGTACTTGTGAATGAATTTATCGTATTTGCCCATCTTCAGGGCATATTTCTCAGCAAGCTGGCGGTGCATCTCTGATTGGGGTTCATCTTTTCCTATGAAATTTATTGCTTGATGGAACTGATGCATCTCCAGGAACCCTGAATCAAGGCTTTTGTACATCGCTCCTATTTCTAATCCAATCCAAAGACTGACTGTTAGACCTGCCGCCATAAGAATCTTTTCCAGCCTGTTCATCTTCTTCATGACTAGAAGAAATGAAATGGGATTATTAAACGTTTCTATTTTTTCCCATCTCATGCAATAATTCTATCAGGCTCGCATTGCTCCAGGCTTGAGATAGGCATCCTTCGCTTCTCATCTGCTTTGCACTGCTGACTTCTGCGCAGCATCCTATGAATCCTGAGAAGAACATTTCTTCCTTGCTGGCGTGGGCAATCCTGTTTATCTTGTTTGCATAATATTCCTTGTCCAGTCTGTGCATTGCAAGCGCTGCATAATTATTAACATAATACCAGGAATCACCGTTGTGGTAGCTTGCATCATCAACTCCTGTGTATTCTGACCTGAACATTGGACTTGTATAATTTATTGTAGTCAATCCTCCCCAGTCAAGCCATAAAGCTCTCAGTGCATTATCAAATACGCTCTTCCATTCTTTCTTAGCCAATAACTCAGGATAAATATAGTACGCCAGGAAAACATTTGGCCTTATGGCATCAACAGGCCCTTCTTCTGTGATGCTGTCATACAATCTTTCTCCGTTAAAAAATTCTTTTCTAATCTTTTCTTTGTAATCATTTTCAAATCCTTTATAGAGTTGCTTTGACCTAGTCAAGCTTGCAAGGTGGCTGTGCAGGCTGAGCATTTCCATGAACAATGCTTGTACTTCTATGCACGCTCCTCTTCTCTGAGCAGGCTTGGTGTCCATCCAGCTCTCCTGCTCATTATTATATATCATGCCATTTGTCATGTGATGCTGGGTCAGTCCGTGAAGTGCTTTTTCCAATGCTCTCTTGACCAGCATCAGCTCCTGTTCTGGAAGATACTCCTGCATGAGCTTTTTTGATTCTAGAATGTGAATGTACTCCTTAAGCCTGAAGAACAGCCAGCCTACGCTGTCAATGCTCTGCACATCTCCTGGTTGGCTTGGAAACCTGCTCAGTATTAATCCATCGTCCTCTATTGCATTAAGGTATTTAAAAAGTATGCTCTTCACAAGGTAATGCTTGTCCTGCAGCATCAAGGCTTTCAGGCTGATGAGCTCATCTCTCGCCCAGAACTGATAGAACCAGGGCAGACCCGCAACTATTCCCACTCCTCTTTCTTTCTTCTCAGTGCTGATGAGCAGGTCATCCAGTGCTTTCATGGCAACATCAAGCGCCAAGTCCTGGCTTGTGAACGTGTTGATAACATACTTGTGGAATGAGCTCAGGAGATACTGCTGGTTTTCATAAACAGTTCCTGCATGCTCCTTTGCCTTCTCCTTATTATCAGAAAAAGAAAAGATAAGCTCAGCATGGTGCTCAACAGGAATGCTTATTGCCTTGTAAACATAGAATTCTGACTTTGAATTTCTTCTTGCATCAAAGGAATAATCTTTCTTGACCCATTCATTGATGAGCTTGAAGCTTGCTGCTCCTTTGATTGCCATGAACTTCGTCTTCTCAATCCTTGACAATGAATCATCTGCGAACTTGTCATAGCGTATGATTATCAAGTCATCTTCTTTGGTTACAGTATAAATCCTGCCTTTGTCATCATAGTTGAACATCTCCCTGAAATCAAGCTCCAGGACGAGATTGCCTGTATAGTTGTGGACGGAGTAAACCAGTGAGTTGTTGAAGAGGTTAAAGCTTTCCTCAGAATCGCCTTTGTAAAGCCTTTGCACATTAAAGAGATTATTCTTCACTGCAGTCATCTCCCTGCTGAGCTTTATGTCCTCAATTGTTTTGTAAAGCTCCCATTTCTCATGGTCAAAAAATAACAAGCCCTGCATGTGCGTGAAGTTTTTCTCTCCCAGGGAAAGATAGTTGCCTTTCTTATTGGTGATTAGAAAAGCAGCCTCTCTGCTGACATGCTCGTCAATTCTCTTCTCATTAAAAGAATGTATTATGTGCAAATCACTCAGCCTCTTTTCTCAGTAATTAATCTTTTTTCTTTTGTTCAGAGCAACGAACAACGCTATGATCCCCTATGTTAAGATGCTCAAAGGCACCTGTCACCTGGCATTCATCTCCAATAATTGAATCCTTAATATCAGCATTGGTTATTTTGGTGCGCTGGCCGATAACGCTGTCCTTTACAGTGCTATTAATGATTTCTGAATCCTTTCCAACAGTAACATAAGGCCCGATGGTAGAGTCAGTTATCTTGACATCATCAGCTATGTGAACAGGCGGAATAATCTTGCTGTTTTCTGTCTTTATCTCTCTGTGCCTGCCTGGTTTCTTCAGCAGCTCCCTGTTGGACTCCAAAAAGGTCTCTGGCTTGCCCGTATCGAACCATCCCTTTACCTCAGGGCAAATTATCTTTGAGCCTTTTTTTACCATGTAATCAAAAGCATCTGTGAGCCAGTATTCTCCCTTACCTGTTATTTTATTATCAAACAAATATTTTATTCCCTCGAACATCAGCTTGTAATCCTTGACATAATATAATCCGATGTTTGCAAGCCTTGAGATAGGAGTGTCTGGCTTCTCTACTATCTTGGTCATGTAACCTTTTTCATCCAGCACAACAACGCCAAAGCGCTTGTAGTCCTCAACAGTCTTCGCCCAGATAATTCCATCCTCATCTTTTTTTAATTTTTTAATAACAGAAAAATCTACATCAAAGATAGTGTCTACAAAAATTATTAGGACTGACTCATGTATATAAGGCTTAGCTAAGTTTATTGCTGCTGCAGTGCCGTTCTTGACTTTTTGCTCTATAAACCTGGCCTTAAAGTTATAATTCTTTTTGATAAAATCCTCAACCTGCTCCTTAAGGTGGCCTGTTATGAATATGACTTCAGAAACATCTAATTTCTTAACTTCGTCAAGTATAAAGTTTATTCCTGGTTGGCCCGCAATGCTAATCAAAGGCTTAGACTTTGTATGCGTGTGAGGCCGCATTCTTGTGCCTTCACCAGCAAGAGGAATAATGACTTGCATAAAACATCACCTGTACCGAGCATGTATTTATGGAGATTTATAAAAGTTATGATAACGCAACATTACAGCTAAAAGTCATACTTCTTGTAGAATAATCTCTTGCCGAACTCCACTGTGACTAAGTAGATTACGATTAGACCAACAATGCAAAGCATGATGTAAACTGGCAATGGCTGAAACTTGAAGAACTCTCCTATGATGGTGTAGGGAAGAATCCAGGCAATAACCACTCCCAGGATGCTGCTTAAGATGAGCTTGGCACTCGCAGTGCTCTGGATAAAGGGCAGCTTCTTGGTCCTGATGACATGAATCACGAGCGTCTGCGTGGCGATAGATTCAATGAACCATCCTGTCTGGAACTGGGCAGGAGAAACCTTGAAGATGAAGAAGAGCATGATGAATGTCAGGATGTCAAATACCGAGCTTATTGGCCCTATTAATAGCATGAACATCTTTATGAATTTCATGTTCCATCTCTTGGGCTTCTGGATGAAATCAGCATCAACATTGTCAGAAGGAATCGTTATCTGGGAGCAGTCATAGATGAAGTTGTTCAGAAGAATCTGGATGGGCAGCATTGGGAGGAAGGGAAGGAACAGCACTGCTGGAGCAACTGAGAACATGTTGCCGAAGTTTGAGCTTAATCCCATCATTATATATTTCATGGTGTTGCCAAAAGTCTTTCTTCCCTCGAGTACTCCGTTTCTCAAGACTTCAAGGCTCTTGTGAGTCAGGATGATGTCTGCGGACTCCTTGGCCACATCAACTGCGCTGTCCACTGAAATTCCTATGTCAGATGTTTTGAGCGAGGGAGCATCGTTTATGCCGTCGCCCATGTAACCTACTATGTGGTTATTCTTCCTTAATGCCTGGATGACCCTGTTCTTCTGGTCAGGCGAAAGCCTTGCAAAAATAGTGGTTTTCTCTACTCTTATCTTCAGGGCTTCATCATCCATCTGGCTTATGTCCTGACCAAGCAGGATGCCTTTAATCTTGAGTCCTATTTCAGTACATATTTTCTTAGTCACCAGCTCATTGTCGCCTGTTATGATTTTTACCTCAATGCCGACTTTCTCAAGCTCCTTGACCATAATGCCAGCATCTTTCTTGGGAGGATCAAGAAAAGATATGAAGCCAATCAGCTCTAAATCGCATTCATCATTTTTAGAATAAGTTTTGGTTTTACGCCCAGACTTCACCTGCTTGATTGCAATCGCCAAAACCCTGTATCCCTGCTTGCTGAGCTTGTAGTACTGCTCCTTTATTTTTTTGAGCGCCTTTTCAGTCAAAGCAACACGTTTTCCTTTTGACTGATAGTATTTTGAGCATTTGAAAACCTCTTCCGGAGCTCCCTTGGTTATTATATAAGTGCTCTTTGACTTTGAGACTATGACGCTCATCCTTCTTCTGATAAAATCAAATGGAACTTCATCTATTTTCTTGTAAGAATATATTTTTTCATGCACATTGACATCAATATTTTCATGCCTGAACTCGAGGACTGCTTCGTCCAACGGATTCTTAATGCCTGTCTGGTTGAAGCTGTTGATATAAGCGAACTCCAATACTGAATGGGATTCCTTGCCTGCAACATCAGTGTACTTGACCAGCCTGATCTTGTCTTCTGTAAGGGTTCCTGTCTTGTCAGTGCACAGCACATCCATGCTTCCAAAATTCGGGATGGATGAAAGCTTTTTCACGATGACTCCTTTCTCAGCCATTTTCATTGAGCCTCTGGCCATGGTCACTGACATTATCATGGGCAGAAGCTCAGGAGTCAAGCCAACAGCAACTGCAATTGCAAAGATGAAGGACTCGAGAACATTATGCCTGATTAATGAGTTTGCCAGGAAGATGAAAAGCACAAGAAATATTATAGCTTTCATGATAAGGTAGCCAAAGCTCTTTATTCCTTTGTCAAATTCTGTTTCTACACTCGCGGCTGCAAGGCTCTTTGCAATTTTTCCAAACTCTGTGCTGTGGCCTGTCTTGACAATAATAGCCATTGCAGAGCCACTGATAACACTTGTTCCCAGAAACAGTATGTTCTGCATGTTTGTGAGAGCCAGCTCTTTTGCGCCAATAGCCTGGGCTGTTTTCTCAACAGGAAAAGACTCGCCGGTGAGAGAGGATTGGTTAACAAAAAAATCTTTTGCAGTAATAACTCTTGCATCTGCAGGAATCAGGCTGCCAGCATTAAGCTCAATTATATCTCCTATGCATAACTCATCTATTTTTATTTCCTTTTTCTGACCATCGCGCAGCACAGTAGCCTTGGTCTTCACTCTTTCCTTCAGCTTCTCAGCAGCTTTCTCAGCATTGTGCTCCAGATAAAAGTCAAGGCCAATGCTGAGCAAAATCATTACTCCAATTATTGCCGCATTAATAATTTCGCCAAAATAAGCTGAGACTGCTGTGGCCACAATCAATATAAGAATTAGGGGGCTCTTGAAATGATACAGTATTTCCAAGACAAGCCCTAGTTTTTTTTTCTCAGCCAGGACATTGTGGCCGTACTCCTTGAGACGGCTTTCTGCCTCAGCTGTGGACAAGCCGTTTTCAGAAGTGCCGAACTCCCTGATAAGAGCATTTACATCAGAAGTTGCGTAATACTGAAGCGGCTTCTCACCCAAAGCACCCAAAGTCATGTTATAGTAAAACTGATTAAAGGAATATATAAGGATTTTGATTTTTAGCTCGACAATGTTGGACAATGTTGCTAACTAGAAAGAGTTACATTGAGGGTTAAGTATTTCCGCAAACTTTTTATAATCAGCTTACAAGTATTTTTTGCATGGTGTCAATCATTGAGCTGCCAAGCATTATTGCTGGCTTAAAAGAGGATGAGAAAGAACTGTTCAATCGCTTCTGCATAGTGCAGGAGAGCATTGGAAAACTGGTGCTACCCGAGGAGATGAAGCCTTGGGCTGAGAAGAGCTTTGGCAGCTCTGCAGCAGTTGAGAGCCAGAAGATTATCAAGATTTTTAACAAGCTCACTTTTGAAACTGCTTTGTTCAATGAGCTCAGGGCCAAGAGACCCATAGAATCAAAGAGTGATGAAGACTCTGAAAAAATAATTAATGACAGCATAGGAGACCCTTTTTGCAAGCCACTGACAGGAACTCCAGCAGATTCTTTCGGAAGGATTAAGGGAAAATATTGCATTACTGCAAGCAATGTTGCAAAATATGATGGGCTCCATGGATTAGTAATATTCAAGGAGCACCACCCGCTAAGATTCAGCGAGAAAGAGCTCCAAGATTACTTTAAGGCGGGATTGAAATGGTTTGACAAGGCTTACAAGAGCGACAAGCAAGCTGCTTACCCATTCATGCTCTGGAACTGCCTCTGGAAATCAGGAGCAAGCATCATCCACGGACACATGCAATTGGTTCTTGGCACAGGAAATCATTACGCAGAAGCAGAATATTACAACAAGATAAGAAAAGAGTATTATGAGAAGTACAAGAGCGATTATTTTAATGACCTCTGCAAGATTTATGGACTGCTCGGATTAGGAATTAACAAAAAAGGGATAAGCGTGTTTGCAAATATTGTGCCAAGAAAAGACAAGGAAATAACAATCATTTCTGAAAAGCTTGACAAGAAATGCGTGAGCGCCATTTACAAGGTCGCTAACTGCCTGGTGAAGGACTTGGGAGTCAACAGCTTTAATTTTGGAATAATTCTTCCCCCTCTAGGCAAAGAAGCTGGCGCTGATTGGAAAGGATTCCCAGTCATTGCAAGGATTGTGAGCAGGGGCAGCCTGAGCAACAAGACTTCTGACATCGGCGGAGTAGAGCTTTACGCCAGGAGCAATGTAATAGAAACGGACCCTTATGTAGTGTTTGAGAAAGTTAAGAATTATTTCTGAAATGAGATGAAAAGCTGATATGAAAAAAGCATTGATTTTAGTGGATTTTGAGAATGAATGGATTGATAAGGATTCTGATAATTTTGTAGGAGATATTTCGGGAACAATTAAGAGAACCAATGAGCTAATTGATTTTTGCAGGACAAAGGGCTTCAAGATAATATTCACGACCCATATTGAGAAAGGCTCTAAAGAAGAATTTGTTGAAGGTTCAGAAAGCGTGAAAATAATTCCTGCACTTCACAGGAAAGAATCTGACATTCTCATCTTAAAAAATAAAGTCAGTCCTTTCTACAAAACCAATCTTGAAAATGAGCTAAAGGGCATAAAAGAAATAGTTACAACAGGCATTTTAACTAATCTTTGCGTTAGAAGCCTGGTGCAGGACGCCTATGATAGAGATTTTGCAATTACTGTGATAAAAGACTGCTGCGTTGCCCTGGACAAGAAAACCCAGGACTTCACATTCAAGGACTTGAAAGCCACAAGGGAAGAAATTGCGTTCTTAGATTTAAAGGAGTTTTGCAAATAGAAGTTATAATGTAGCTATAATTTTTTCTCATGATTATTTATTAACTTTTATTATTCCAGCGCCTTGTTATGGGCGACAATGTAGAACTTGACGAAGTGCTTCCAGTCGCAGAGGTTGGACAAGTACTTGGCATTTATCTTGTTCTGCACTCTCTCAGCATGGTCAAGGCTGGCGTACCTGTACATTATATCAGCAAGGTCCTGTATTTCCTGCTCCTGCGTTCTCTCGAACCTCTTCAGTATAAAGATGCCTGAGTTCTCCTTGAGCAGATTATTCTCAATAAATTTTCCAAACCCTGAAAGGTCGCTGGTGAGCGAAGCAATGCCCAGGGCTGCTGCTTCCAAAGGTGTATAGCCCCAAGGCTCATAATAGGACGGGAAAAGCCCAAGGTGGCAGCCTGCCATTGCATCATAATAGGAGAGATTCAGCAGTCCGTCGTTGCCTGACAAGTAGACAGGATAAACAATAACCTTGACCTTGTCGTCTGGCTTATTATCCAATCCTTGCTCAAGCAATCCTTGAATAAGAGGGTCTTTGTCCTCGTTCTCAATATTATGGGTGAGTATGGACGGGTTTCCGCTCCTCTGGAAAGTGAGTATGTTGGCTTTCAGCTCGCGCATGAAATCCTTTTCAAAGAAGCTTTCTTCGACGCTAAGTTTTCTTGATATGAAGTCAGTTACTATCTGCTGGAGTATGTGGCTGGACTTCATGTCCACGAGGCTCTTGATATGCCTGTAATAGTTCTTGTTCTCCAGCAGCTCAACCTTTACGCCAAAGGTCTTCATTGGCACCCAGAAGAAAACACTAATGGTTCTGGTCGTGTCTTCACTCTTCAGCTTCTCATTCAATATTCCGAGAGCTTTTATCAGTATGTCCATTCCCTTGTTATGAAACTCATACCTGCTCGCAAAGAAAAAAGTCAGATTGTGCTTCAGGTCAAAGGTGTAATAAGGAAAGAAGTGATAGGTCAGGAATTCCCTAATTATGGCCTTGCACGTCACGTGCTTTATCGAGGTCTCCTCTATTGTCGGGAATTTCTCAACATCAATCCCGTTGAGCAGGAGCACATCTGGTTTCCTGCCGAGAAGCTTTTCTGCCTCGTAGCCAGTTATCTCGCTAACAGTCGTGAACACATCTGCATTTTTGGCACAGGCCACTTCCATGGTGTACTTAGCCATTATTCCGTAATCCTTTGCTTTCTGGCCGGGATCAAACTTGCCAAGCTGATTGTAAAGATCAAAGCCGGAATCAGCAAGAGCCCTACCCAGAATGGTGGCATGAGTTGTGAATATTGTCTTTATATGAGACTTTTCGCTTTTCAGGTGAAGCAATCCTCCGCCTGTCAACCATTCATGAAACTGCGCAATGACTTGCTTATCATGGAGCGTGCGCCCAATTTTTTCGAGCAGCATACCTGCACTCCAAGCCCAGATGGTTGGCTCGTCAAAGTCATAAGGCGAGCCTAATGAGTCGACTTGGAAATCCTCCCAGAGCCTGGTTTTTATCTCATCCTTATGTGAAAAGAAATCCTTGAAATCAACCAAGATAATGCTGGGCTCGCTGGTTATCTGCCATTTGCCATAGTGGCATATGAGCCCTTGGCTTTTCATCTCATCAAATATTCCTTTTAGGAACAAGGGTGGATCTTCTTCCTGGAGCTCAACATCAGCCTTATCCTTGAAATAGGGACCAATTAGAAAATAATTGGGATAATAGCCAATCATATAAGGCGCCTTGGTCTTCAGCACAGTGTTTATTCCTCCTGCCTTATTGCAAACTTCCCAGGATACTTCAAACACATAATCTGCACTTGGCCTTATCATTTTAACCTCATCCTTTTAACTTTATCATTTTAACTTCATTATCTTTTATTATCTTTTTGAATTTTGAATTCTTAAGCCAACTTCAGGTTCAGGATGATACCCAGCATTATCAGGCCAAAAATAAGCCCGATGGTAAAGCCGTAAATAAATTCCCTTACAATGAACCTTTGGCTTCCTTCCACATGCCTTGGCTTCTCTGCTCCATAGCTGGGAGCATATTTTTCAGCGTATTCATTGTATACTCTCTCTGATTTATCTGCTTCATCTTCTTTTCTGAATTCTTTCTCCTGAAATTTTTTCTCTCTTTCAAAGTTTTTCTCCTTATCAAAAATATGCGCTGCCTCGTCAACCAAAGCCTTTATTTCCTTCTCTGACAATTCCTTATCTGGCTCCAAGCTCAGCTTCCTCTCCTCAGGTATGACTACTTTTTTTACAGGCTTTGGACGCTCAATTTTTTCAACTGCCAGTGCCGGCAGTTCTGGTGTTGCTGGCTTGCTTTTCTCACTGAGAAAATCATCGAGAATGATTATCATGCCGTCTCTCTCTGAAACCTCCCTGAGGCTTCGGGCGAGCTTGGCTTCGCCAAATACTCCCTCAACCCAATTTGCAAAGTCATTCTTCTCGTTGTTGACATGATACCTGAAGTCAGCCTCTGTCATATCTTCTAATCCAGCTTTTAGTTCTTCTATGCTAGGTGCTCTTCTTCCATTCACGAAGTAGAACCATTTATCTTCTGGTAAAATCATTCTTAACCACCTCTTTTTTAATTTGTATTTGATCTGGATATCCTTTTGATATCCTTTGAAAAATAATTTAGTCACCACAGCTTATGAGCTATGTGCTTGTAAAGTACCAACTGCATGTTCTTCTTATCCTTAACACCTGCAAGTTTCTCAGCCAGCTCTATGTCCTTGAAGATGTCCTTCACCCATATTGCAAAGTCATTCTTCTCAGGAGTTACGTGATGATTAAAGACCTGGTCTTCAATTACTTCCATAACATCTGCTAGCTCCTTTATGTTCTTGACAGGCTGGCCATTGCATAATAGAAAATAGCTGGTCTCTGGCGCATCTGCTAATACTGCAGCCTTAGCTTCAGGCAGTTTCTGAAATTTCCCCAGACCTGCTTCTTCTGTATGCCTGCCTAGATTCTTCTCGCTTATATTCTTATTCTTGGGTGGTCTACCCCTTTTTCTCTTTTCTTTCTGAACCACACTTCTCTTGTGCATCCCCATTCCTCACCTCATTTTTTCACAAAATTTTTTACAAATACTTTTTGACTTTTTATTTTTCACTTTTTTATAATTTTTTTATCATTGGATCAATATTATTAATTTTTATAGTATTCACATTTAAATCCATGAGTATTAAACTAGGATGGTCGCTTATGAAATTATGGGCATATTCACTTGGGCTTGACTGAACATAGCTATCTAAATTACCTGCGCTTTCAAGACCAGATTTTTTCTTCCCTGCGTCTCTTATTCTTATTACAATGTCATTGAGCACATTCATAAAAGTAATAAAGCCTTCATAGGGCGTATCATAGGGATTGAAATACTTGTGGACATCTCCGTCAGAGAACCATTTTATGCACATGTAATAGAAGTGGTCGCTGGTGGTTAATTTTCTCCAATCCTCAATAAGCTTTGCATCTCCGCTCTGCTTTGCAAGCTTTCCTATCCTGTAGAGCTCAGTGGCAGCAGTGTTCTGCAATGAATTGCCAAGCCAGGCACTAAGGTCTCTTTCAATATCAGCCCAGGACATGAAGTGGTGAATGTCAAGCTCTCCAACGGACTGGTATTTCTCAGCAGCCTCACTCACTGTTACAAAATTATTATCGGGATGCCTTAGCAGTTCTGACGGAAGCTGCTCTAGGAATTGGAATATGCCTGTGTCTTCCCACTGGTGCTCTCCAAAAGTCTCGTAGTCCATGAAAAGATTCACAACATAGCCGTTGCCGTTGGTTGAAGAAACCCACTGGGCATACCTATCAACTGTCAATGGATATTCTGACCAACTCTTATTGCTGAACCTGAAAGCAATATCGTCGCTAAGCCTGTAATTCTTGAGCATCAGCTTCATCTTGTCAGCAGTCTTGGGAGTGTAGATGAAGTTCGGGCTCCTCCAGCCCAAAACATGGTCTGCTCCTTCTGCAAGTATTGTTTTGTAGCCCATGGCCTGCACAAAATTTGCGAGCTCGTTATTGTAGACAAGTTCTGTGTTCCTGAAAGCACTTGCTTCCTGGCCAAACAAATCCTTTATCTTTTGCTTGTGCAGCAAGACCTGCTCCTTGAACTCATCCTTGTCAAATAAATATGAGAGTGAATGATAATAAGTTTCATTAAGGAATTCTACGCAGCCTGTTTTTGCAAGCTCCTTGAACGAGTGGAGAACTTCAGGAGCATATTTCTGGAACTGGTCAAGAGCAACGCCTGAGATGCTAAAGCTCACCTTGAATTTTCCCTTGTGCTTTTTTATCAAGTTGAGGAGTATCTTGTTGGTTGGGAGATAGCACTTCTTGGCTACTTTCTCAATTATTTGCCTGTTCTTTTGCTCGTCAAAGTAATCTGATTTATTCCCAATATCAAATACAGTGTACTTCCTCAGCCTAAAAGGCTGGTGCACCTGAAAATAAAAGCAAATTGAAACCATATAACCTTAACCTCTTGACTCGATTTTTCTTTTTTATTTTTTTATTTTCTATTTTCTATTCCCTTTTTTATTCATCCACCTTTCTTCATTCTTAACAGCTCATTATAAACATCAAGGCACTGGCTTGCAGGCTTGTCCCATGTCATGCTCCTAACTTCCACAAAGCCATGCTGCTTTAGTTCATTGTGCAGGCTCTGATAGTGGAGCACTGCGAGCACTTTGTTAGCAATATCATTAACATCCCAGAAATCTACTTTGAGAACATTTTGGATTACTTCTGAGACTCCTGACTGCTTTGAAATAATTGCAGGAGTCTCCTGAGCCATTGCTTCTAAGGGCACAAGCCCGAAAGGCTCTGAAACAGAAGGCATGACAAAAACATCTGCTATCTTGTTGAGCTTGGCAACTTCTTCCCTGCTACAGAAGCCCGGGAAGATGAACTTGTCAGCTATTCCTAGCTGGGCGACACGCTCAATCATCCTTGGAAGCATATCTCCTGTGCCTGCCATTATGAACTTGACATTCTGGTCTAGCTCCAGAACTTTCTTAGCTGCTTCCACAAAGTAATCAGGTCCTTTCTGCAAGGTTATCCTGCCAACGAACAGAACTATTTTGTCAGTTTCTTTTATCTTGCTGGCATCATGATAAACAGTCGGGTCTACTGGCTCGGCAGCATTGTAAATCACGCGGATTTTGCTCTCAGGAACACCATAATTATTCATGATTCTTTGCTTGATTAAGTTGCTGACTACTATTATGAGGTCTGCTGCGTGCATTCCTTCTCTTTCCATGTCATAAACGCGCTGGTTCACGCTTGTTCCTCCTGATTTATCAAACTCTGTTATGTGAACATGCACCACTAATGGTTTGCCTGTTGCTTGTTTGGCTGCTATGGCTGCTGGGAAAGTCCAGTGGTCATGCGCATGGATAACATCAAAGTCTTCCTGCAAGGCTATCAGCTTCACTTTTCTTGCAAACAAGTAAGCTTCCTGAAAAACATTCGGGCCATACAGGGACCTTGCTCTTTCTGTCGGTGAGAGCTCTAAGAGGTGTTTCCTGAACTCCTCATCGTAGCCTTCTGGTGTCTGGTAAGCACTGAGCAAGCTGTCTACTTCCTTGAGCTGGAACCTCAGCCTGGGGAAGAGGTTGTCTGCTACCAATATTTTCATATAATCACTGCGTATCATTCTAGGACCAAAGGGCATGACATAGGTTATGTCTACGCCTTGCTGGCACAATGCCCCGGTCAAGTGATAGCAGACCATGCCTACTCCGCCTGCAAAAAATGGCGGCAGCTCCCACCCCAACATTAATACTTTCATACTTTTTACTCACCCTCTTTTTCCCACGGAATACCAAAAAAAATATTAAAATATCAAAAACATTATTTTTAAAAAATATTGTCTTGAATTATCTTGAAAATTATTTTTTATTGTCAATTATTTATTTGTAATTATCTTTTATTTCTTAATTATTTTTAATTATTATTTATTAATATTTTATTTTTTATTCTTCGATTTTATTCTTGTTTTAGCTTGTTTTATTCGGGAATTAATTGAATTAATTAATTTAATTCAATATCAATATTTATTGTGTTTCTTTTTATTTATTTCTTAATTATTATTTATTATTATCTTATCAACAGCATATTTTTTATTTTATTTTTTTAATATTTTTATATTTATGTCTGAAATTATCTTTATGAAAATAAAACAAGATTAATACTAATTATTATATTCACCCCTACCATTCCATTCATTTAAGTAATGTGTTGAGGTTTATTCTTTATAAATCTATTTATAATCTTTATAATTTTCCAATAACATTTAGTTTGAAACTACTTAACTTATTGAATAACTTACTTTTAGAAAGATTTATATAGCTGATTAATAACAAATTGAGTTGTGGAGTTCGAAGACCTATTAACCAAGAGCAAATGGAGCATCCTCAAAGAGCTTTCCAAGGGTGACAAATCAGCAGTTGATATAGCCAGGAAAACCAGTCAAAGCATTGCCAATGTCACACAACAACTAGCCCTTCTCGAAGCCTATAACTTGGTGAAAAAAGCAAAGCAGGAAAAGCTGAAAAAGCCAGGCAAGCCCAAGACTGCATATGCGTTGAGCCAGGAAATATTTGCCTTTAGCTTCCTCAAGCCAGGCATGGCAGAGAAGAGCATAATAAAGTTGCGGGAAGCTGACCTCTTTCCTAAATTTGTGCTTAATGCTTATTTTACCCTGAAAGAAGAAGACCATTATCCTGTTATTAAGTATGTGTGCGAGTCTGAGATTATCAAGAAAGCAGAATGCATAGCTTTTCTTCAGTCAAATGAAAAAGAAATCGAGCTTTTTGTAATCACAGAGCAGCAATTGCATGATTTCAGGGAAAAATTCAGCAACTTCCATGTGAATTGCTTGGATGGAAAAACCAAAAAGATTATAAGCTGGAGCCACAATAAAAAAGAAGTAGAGGAAGGGCTGGAAAGGAAGGAAGATTATTTTATTAACCTTGTGAAGAACAGCAGAGAACTGATTGACAAGAAGGAAGAGCTTAAAGAGCTCAAGGAAAAAGTATAGAACAAATAAGAAAGATATAAAGATAAAGAATATGCAAAGATGAGTGCATGAATAAGCTGGCAAGACTGATTGAAGGATTGGATGAAGACGATCTGAAGCTGATAAAGAAGGACTTGGAGCTGGGCAATATAGAAAGATTAATAAACAAAAAAATTCAGGAGAATAAAGAAGAGGACTTCAATAAGGTGTGCCCTGTTTGCCAGTCATCCATTGGCGAAGAGAATTTAACCTTGATATTCGGACCAAAGGGGCTGAGGAAAAAAGCAAGCTTTTGCGCTCTTGACTGCCTGGAATACTTTTTGAGCAAGATCAAGCAGGAGCATAAAATAAAGGAGAAAACCGAGGAATAAAAAATGTGGGAGCTAAAAAAAGAGATTGAAAACAGGAAAGAGAACCTCATCTACACGCTGAAGAACAAAAAGGATTTCTTAGAGCTTGAGAAGCAGCACCAGATTTACGGCGCAATAAAAGAGCTAAGCCACATCATCAGCCTGATGGAACAGTATCGTGAAGAAGAAAGAATTAACAAGCCGAAAGCATTAGAGCTCAAAGCTTCCTATATACAAACAAAAGGCGGAGATGAGGAAGAGGAAGAAATAAAGACGCAGAAGGAAAAATTAATTGGGCTCAAACTGGTGAGTGAAAAAGTCAGAAAGTTCAAGATTCCCATAAGAATCAAATTTGCAAAGAACGACGCCTAGCCCGCATAAAGATTCTGCCGTTCCTGTTCTCGAGCTGCTTGTGAATAACAGCGCCAGTGGATTCATTTATCTGAAAGAAATTATATGTTCTAGAGTTTTTTTTCTCATCTAATGTTATGAATTCCAATCTTAATCCCCCAAAACTAAATTCCAGGATAAGCGATGGGTTTTTAAATTTTATTAAGGCACAACCAGCACAGAGCCACAAAAAGCTATATTGTTAGCTTAAAATAGCGAAAAATATTTATATTTAGGACGCACTTCTAGGCCTAAGGGGTGAATTAGTTAGTTTATATTATTACAGTCACCAGATAAAAGACTATCAACTAAAAAATGGACCAGGCAGACTTTGATGACTTAGTACGCCAGCAGAACATGATGCTGCGCTCTGTATCAGATGAGAGTGAGACAGACAGCAAAATAAAGCTCATGGGCATAATCAATGACCTTGTGACTGACAGGAACAAGAAAATCCACAAGGAAGCAGTCATTATTGAAGCAGAGATGCAGGGAATGCCTGAGTCAGAGGTTGAAAGAGTGCTGACATTGCTCAAAGACGATCACTTTATAATAGAGCCAGAGATAGGATTCATAAGGAGAGCTTAAAAAAATATTAAAAAGATTTCTTATTTCTTAAAATCTTATTATTTTCAATACCCAAACAGCGTCTTCTGGCTGCTTCCTTTGATTATGTCGTCAAAGTTCTGGTTGTAAAAGACTAGGATTGCGTCTGCTATTGGTTTTATCTGTTTCTCAATGTAATGCTCATAATCTATTTTGTGCTTTAATTTTTGTATTGGTTCTGGCCCTTCCTTTGTCATGACATACTCTATGATGTTGCTCTTTAAATCATTGCCAAGCAATCTTGCTGCCTTGACATGCGGAGGCGTAGTCTTGGTGTAGTCATCAATTTCTTTTCTTATGGCTTTCCTGTAGACGAGCAAATCATCGTGCTTGCCTTCCCTTATTTCCTCAACGATTTGCTTAATGTAATCAGCAACTTCTTCCTTGCGGAATATTCTCTGCAAAAGCTCTGACTGAAAGGTTTTTGCAATGTCAGTCCAGTCCCTTCTGACAAATTCCAAGCCTACAAAATCCATTTTTTCCTTGCCATCAGCATCGATCAGCAAGCCAGCGTATCTTTTCTTGCTTCCCACTTCAGAGCCTCGCACCATTGGCATGATAAACCTCTTGTAGGCTTTGTCAAACTGCAGCTCCAGGAAGTTCTTGCGGTTGTACTCGTCATGCATGTGCTTCTCAAAGAACTTGTTAATCTTCTCAGCAATCTCGTCTCCGATTTTGTGAGCAGCTTTGTAATCATCAATCTTCAAGTAGACGAAAATGGAGTCAGTGTCGCCGTAAATAACTTCATAACCCATTTCCCTGACTTTTTCAGCAGTCATCTTTATTATGTGTTGGCCTGCAAGAGTTATGGCATTGCCCATTTCCCGGCTGTAGAACCTGCATGTTGGATTGGCTAGCACTCCATAGAATGAGTTCATGAGAATCTTAATTGCATATCTTGCGAGCTCGTTCTTCTGCTTCCTTGCCTTTTCTCTCTGATCCCATAGGTGCTGAATTATCATTGGCAGTATGCCTTCCTGATTCTTGAAGCAGGCTCCACTGGGGGTCTTGATTATTTTCTTCTTATCAATTTCCTTGTCTTTGCAGGCAAGTACATGGCTCCAAGGGTCTATGTTAAAAGTCCTGATGATGCTAGGGTACAGGCTCTTGAAATCACAGACAATCACATAATCATATATGCCGGGCTTTGAGCTCATCACATAGCCGCCCTTGCCCAAATCATCTCTCTCTTCATAGCCTCCTGTTGGAGCAACATATCCTCTTTTCCTGAGTTCTTTCAGGTAGAGTGAGTCAAGGCTTGCAATGCTCGCCCTCACCCTGTCAAGAGGCATGCCTGTAAGCAATGAGCGCTGAATCGCAAGGTCCAATGCTGTGCTCTTTTCGAGTATTCCAATCACCAGTTCTGAATCCTTGAGATTGTAATCTGCCAGCAGCTGAGGATTTTTCTTAAATGCATTTTCTATCATTTCCCTGCGGTCTTCGCCCTCAAAGAGTTTCTTATCCTTAAGAAATGTTTCTGCTGCTGTGCTCAGCTTATAATCTGCCAGAGAAACAAAATTGTTCTTTAAAACTTGTATCCCATCCAGCACCATCCTGCCATTGCAGTCTGCTTTTGAATTCTGAAAAAAAGAGCTGTACAATCTTAGCTTGCAAGGAATATCATCCCTGCCGATGGCGAATGGTAATTTATAATCCTTGAACTTGCGCTCAATAATGTTCAGGTCAAAATCAATCAGGTTCCAGCCCGTTATTAGGTCGGGGTCATATTCTAATATAATATCCTTGAATTTTAACAAGAGCTCTTGCTCAGACTCAACGCTCACAGCATTCTTTAGCTTTTCCTTGCTCCTGATTATTACTTTTTTGAAATCATCAGCATAAAAAGAAACACAATAAATCTCCTTGCCTTTCTTATCAGTCTCAATATCAATTGAGAGAACCTTGAGGTTTTTTGGGAAATAATCAGCAGGCTTGAGCTCTGACTCTGTGTAGATTCTGTCAACAAATTCTCCTTTTTCCTTGTCTCCTTTCTCGTATTTGCCCTCAACATCAACGCTGCCTTGCAGGAATTTGTCAATCATGAATCTGTAAGCAAACCTGATGTCTGCCTCATAGTGAGGAATCTTCTTGTTAGAAAACTTATCCCTGAGCTTGGCAACATCGCCAGGAATGCTCATGAGAATTTTTATAACTGGCTCTTCATCAAAGTTCTTGAACTTGGTTTCCTCGTAATCAAACTGCTCAACTTTCAAAGCCTTGTCCAAATCTGATTTTTTGATAAAGAAATAAGGCTTGAACTCGTTGATTGTTAGAAAAGATTCTCCATTCTCAAGACGGCCGTACAAATGAATAAAAGCCTTGTTATCCTCAATCCTATAAGTGGGATGAATGATGAAGCCCTTCATATCTCATAAGAAAGAAAAGAAGTATATATAATTAGTTATTCAGGACTTATTCAGGACGTGCAGTATTTTTTTAATCCTTAGAAAATTCCTCTCTGAGATTGTTCATCTCGTCTCTCGCATCCAATAGTTCTTGTTTCTCTCTGAACAAGGGTTAGTCTTGATTCAAGAGGCACTTGCTTATCTTCTTCTAAACAAGTTTTGCAATAGGCCAGCACTCTTACATCTATTTTTGTGAATCTATTCTTCCAAAAGTATCTTAATTGCTCAAAAAATCTTTTATCTGATTCCATTTTTCTTTCCTTCAAAAAAATTTTTAAAATAAAAAAACAAAAAATTTATTTTTCCTTAGAGTCTTTCTTCTAGTGAAATCTCTTTTGCTCCAGCTGCATCGATTTGAACTCTTTTGTCGCTGATAACAGTGACTGCTACTTTCTTTTGAGTCATAATGTCTTTGAAAGCTGCTGAGTCAACTAAGTACTGCTGAATAACTGGATTCTCGGATAGATATTCTACTGCAGGAGCGGCTCCATAAACATTAGCTCCTCTGTTTAGCAAAAGGTTATAGGCTTGCGCTATCCTGTTCAGAATTCCGGGCTTGCCTCTCTTGACACCAATTGATAGACTTCCGTTCTGGCCCTTCACTAAAACCTTGTCTTTTGTGCCAAACTCAAACTCAAAAAGATGAGTTGCGGCATAATTTTCTTGGCCTGCTATTGTTGGTGCCCTAACTTCAGTTATTGTTCTTATCTGCTCCACAGTTTCTCTATATTCTCCCTTTGTTGCTTTATAGTCTCCATTCATTTTTTTCAATCCTCCATTGTTTTCTAAATTTTCTTTCTCATCTAAAATTTGAATCCTGTTTTTGTATAAAATCCTAGTTTTCCATCTCTATAATTCCCTTCAAAGTAAATTAGCTGGCCTAATATCTTGTAGTTGGCAAACATTGCTATTGAAGGTGAAAGCTTGGTTTGGTCATTTGCATGCCTAAGCCTTAATCCTGCGCCTACACCAACATTTTTTGATAATCCAACGCCTATCTCGTTTGCTACAAGCCATTTATTAGGAGCTATTTCGAGCTCAAAGTGCTGGGTTGTTTCTCCAAATGTTGCGTAAGAAGTGAATATTGGAGAGTTTACTTCTACTGTTCCCAGAGTAAACAAGTCGGAGAATAATCTTCCTACATCCTGATTGTAAATATCTTGCCTTGCTCCTTTGAATGAGTTCTTTGCAAAAATACTTAATGTCTTTGTCTCTAGATTATAATTAGCGTTTACTGCAAGTCCTAAGCCATCTGTGGATTTCCACAAAAATGCTGCATCTATACTTTCTTTAGTTGATTTTCCTACAGATACATGAAAATCTTTGTTATGAAACGCCAGGTAGCCTTGAGGATCTGCTTTTCCATCCCTGCCTATTGTAAGTTGATAGGCTGCGTCAAAGTTTTCTCCTAATATGTGAGCGCTGACCTTATCGTAAGGATTATCGCCTTCTTTTACTGAAGTTAATCCGAAAAGATTTACTGAGGAGTCTCCAAATAAAGGAAGCTTTCCTATTCTCTGCGTCAGTGATATGGCGGGACCGTATGTTCCTACTTTCCCTTGTTCTTTTATATCTCCCGCGTATAGCAATGAAAGAGCTGTATTATCATTTTTCAATGGGGTATAGACAAACATTACCTGGCTTTGCCTTCCCTCATTCTTATCAAGCCTGACCAAGTAATTGCTGCCTGTTAAAGTAAGTCTGAGCTTATCATTATTAAATTGGTCTCCGTAGTTTAGCTTATCTTCTATGGTGAAACTAAGTTTTTTGTCCTCTGCTTGTACTTTCTTTGGAGAAATCGCAATAGCTCCTGCTAGCATGACTGGCAGTAAAGCTCCGCTCACTATTTTTTTTCCTATTTGTTTTAATTTGTTCATTTGTCTCAACCTCGAATTATTTTACTACTTAATAGTAAGTAAGATTTAGAGAGAGATTAATATTTATCTGATATTATTGATATCATTAATATTAAAAACCAAAGATTTAAATATAAAATCCGCCTTCTTTTAAGCTGTGAACAGGAAACTAATAAAGCAAGGAGGAGGGGGCTTCACAGTATACCTGCCAAAGAAATGGGTTGATACGAAAGACCTCAAGCCCGGAGACCAGATAAACATAAAGGAAACCGGCACTGCCTTAACCATAGACTCCTCTGTAAAAGAAAAAAAAGAAATCAGCATTGAAATAACAGACGAGAATAAAAAAGACCTGAACAACACCATAACCCATCTTTATAGAAGAGGCTTTGACAGCATCATAATAAAAAACATTGATGAAAATTTACTTAACAAGATAAAAGAGACAATCACTCATCTATTATTGGGCTTTGAGATGACAGAAACAGGCAAGGAAAGCTGTAAAATAGAGAACATATCAGAGCCGACAGGAGAAAAATACGAAGTTATGCTAAGGAGAATATTCTTGATAATAAAAGAGACTCAAAAAATAGTGGGCGCTGATTTCAAAAGCAATAAGTTCAACAGCTTAAAAGAAATAGAAGAGTTCAAAAACCAGCAAGACAAATTCATATTATTCTGCAGAAGGATATTAACCAAGGAAAGATTTGAAACAGAGAATCCTGCTCTTGACTGGGAACTCTTAACCTTCTTAATGCACATTGAGCATGCATATCATTATCTTTACCTCTATGCCTCAAAGAACAAACTGACTCAAAACAAAAGAATTATTGAGTTGCTGGAAATTCTAGAAGAATACTTCCAACTGTATTATGACGCTTATTACAAGAAAGACATCAAGTTAGTTCACAAGATAAACCAGCTCAAAGAAGAATATCAGTTCGGCAGGTGTTACAAATATTTAGAACAAGCAAAAGATAAAGATACTGTTATTTTCTCTCACATACGAGAGCTCTTTAGGCTAATACAGATAGGCACTAGCCCGATTTTAAGCGAATATTTTGAGAAAGCTCCTTATTAATAGAAACATTGTATATTAATCTCTTGAGAAAATTCTGTCTTGCTTCTGAAATAATATAATTACCCTGCCTGTCTTTTGCATGGATATATTTATCAAACTCAAAGCTGTTGGCTTCTTTTTGAGCTTTATTTTTTATAAAATCACCCAGATAGGTAGTCGCAAGAGCATCTTCTAAACCCACAACATTCTCACTGACCTGATTAGTATCCATTGCATAGCCCAGTAAATCATGTATATACTCATTAAGGAATGTTGAAGGCAAAGGAGAACCTCCCGGGAAAAGAATATTATACCTTTCACGATAATCAACAGGATCTATCACTGTCTCAGCTGTACCTTTATCAATGAATACAAGCCCTATTTCCGAGGCTGTCTTTATCCATTCTGTAACTATTTTATCAATCAGAGTCTTATTCTTGAACTTACTAAAATGATAATTCAAAAGAGCATCGTATTCACCATCTGCTTTAGTATTGGGTTTTACACTCCTTAGCTCATTAGCATACTGATGGTCTATTTCTAAAGTCACCCCGCTTTTATCAAGCTCTCTTACTTGTGATCTGGTAATAATATCTGTCTTATTCTCATAATGCGGCTTTGGAGATATGTATCCTAACCAAAGCATACCTACTCCGAGACCAGCAAGAACAGTTCCAGTAGCTATTCCTGAAAGAAGCTTCTTCTTTAGCTTTGACTTGAACTCATTAACAGCTTTTTTCTTAACCCTAGCTTCAAGGTATTGTGTTACTACTTCTTCAAATTCCCTTTTTAAGTCATCTCCATCACTAGGGTGCTCTTGGATGCAACGAACTATTAAGTTCTTGAATGGCTCAGGAATGTCTTTGTTCTTTAATTTCTTCGTAATCTCTTTATCCATAACACCATAATTCATAACGCTGCCACCAAAGCTGAATCTTTCATAAAATTTTTTCATGAATTCCTTGACCTTACACAAACCCCCTTCCTTCATGGCTTGGTCTATTTCTTTTTCAAAAACATACTCTCCTGTGAACATCTTATATAACAAGTTACCAAAAGAATAAACATCTGCGGATTTCGTGGGATGTTCTCCTTCTGCAAAAAGCTTTGGAGACCTGGTGTAAAGGAAGCCCATATTATCCCTTGGCGCTCCAGTAATAACAAAAGAAGCATAGGTTGATGTTCCCATGTCGCTGACCAATACTTTTCCATCATCATCAACAGCTAGATTATCTGGCTTTAAGTCGCAGTGAGCTTTTTTGTAAATCTTGTGAATTTCTGCAATGCCATTGATTATATGCCTTGAGTACTTAATTATCTCATCCATGCAAAGTCCTGACTCAAACAAAGCTTCCTCTCCAAAAGCACTTATTACTTTCCTTGTTTTTCTTGATGCAAATGCATCGACAAGAACATCTGAGAAAAATTTATTATACTTAGGCATTACTATGAAGGGTTTTCCTTGCTCATCCATTTCAAATCTTCTTGGAACAATGTTTGCGCAAGCAGTCAGTTTTCCTCCTTCTTTTCTCATTGCTTCAAATTCGTCAATATTTCTATAATTCATTTGCTCTAAGCCAATCTGGTTTGGAGAAAGTATTTTGATAGCAACTTCTTCCTCTAGAATTTTGTCATAACCAGCATAAACAATTCCCCAGCATCCTCTTCCTAAAAAGCCCCTGAGTTCATATCTTTCAGAATTAATTATTCCTTCTAGTTCAGAAGTTTTTTTGTTAGTGGTGTGCTTTTTTCTTTTTGGCACGACAACAGTCTCATCTGTTCTAGGAGTCATTTCTATTTCCTGGGTGCTCATCATTCAGCACCTCCTAGAACTTTGTTTATAGAATATTCAAAAGCATGTGATTTATTCCTGAATTTGCCCTGCCTTACATGCTCCATTACTTTGAGAGCAGTTTCTTCTTCCACAGATATGCTGAGTTTTATCTTCAAATTTAATCACCGTCAAGCTTAGTATAAAGTAGTATATTGTACTACTAGTATTTAAATCTTTCGTTTTGTAGCTACCATAAAGTAGTTACTTTTTCATTTTCGCAATTCGTTCCTTAGGCATAACTTTATAAAATTCATTCAAGACCCTAAATATCATGGCTAGAATATGCATTGTCAAGAAGGAGAAATGCAATCCCATCATTTGCGGCAATTATCTCTGCATCAGGATATGCCCTGTTAACAGGCGCGGTGATGAGTGCATAATCAAGACTCCTGATGGAAAAGTAGGAATTAATGAGGAGCTCTGCATAGGCTGCGGAATATGCCCTAAGAAGTGCCCTGCAGAAGCATTGGACATTGTTAATCTTCCTGAAGAGCTGACCAAGGAGCCTGTTCATCGCTATTCTGAGAACGGCTTTGCTCTTTACAGCCTTCCTGTGCCTATCTTTGGCAAAGTCGTTGGAATTATAGGAAAGAACGGAATTGGCAAAAGCACTGCTTTAAAGATTCTTGCAGGCATTGAAAAACCTAATCTCGGCAGGCCTGGCAAGGAAGCATCTCATGACGAATTAATTGAGTATTTTAAGGGCAGCGAAGCCCATGGTTTTTTTGAAAAAGTAAAAAAAGGCAAGGTCAAACTTAGCTATAAGCCTCAGCAAGTTGACTTGATTCCAAAGCAGTATAAAGGAACTGTTAAAGACTTGCTGAAAAAAGTTGACGAAAAAAAAGAGCTTGATAAGATTGCAGAAGCTCTTGAGCTCAAGGATTTCCTTGACCATGACATCAGTAAGATTAGTGGCGGAGAGCTCCAGCGCGTAGCAATTGCTGCTTGCGTCTTGAAAAAAGCAGATGTTTATTTCTTTGACGAGCCAACCAGCTATTTGGATGTAAAGCAGAGATTAAAGATTAGCCAGTTCATAAGAAATCTTGTTAACGAGAACACTGGCGTTATTGTAGTTGAGCACGACCTTATAATCCTGGATTACATGGCAGACTTGATTCACATGATGTATGGTAAGCCTTCTGCTTATGGAGTTGTAAGCCAGCCCAAAGCTGCGAAAGCAGGCATCAATACTTACTTGTCAGGCTTTTTGAAAGAGGAGAATGTGAGGTTCAGGGACCACGCAATTAAATTCGAGGCAAGACCACCGATTGACATCAAAAGACTTCATCTATTGACAGAATGGGAAACGTTCAAGCAAAAGCTGGGAAGCTTTGAAATTGAAGCAGAGACTGGCAAAATTTACAAGAATGATATTATCGGAGTTCTGGGAGAGAACGGAATTGGAAAAACAACCTTTGTGAAAATACTGGCAGGAGAAATAAAAGGCCATGAGCTGCAAGGACTGAGAGTGAGCTATAAGCCGCAATACCTTGAACAGAATGACGAGCTTGTGCTTAATTTTGTGCAGGAAGCAATCATGAAATATGAAGTGCAACTGGTCAGGCCTCTTGAGCTTAAAGAATTATTCATGCGAAAACTTTCTGAGTTAAGTGGCGGAGAACTGCAAAGAGTTATGATTGCCAAAGCCCTGAGCCAGGACTCGGACATTATACTAATGGATGAGCCCTCTGCTTATCTTGACGTGGAACAAAGGCTGAGGCTGGGCAAGATTGTGAGAGACCTGCTTAATATTACTGGCAGAAGCGCGCTCATAGTAGACCACGACTTGTTGTTTGTTGACACCATATCGGACAGGTTAATTGTTTTTGACGGCAAGCCCGCAGTTCATGGAATTGTAAAAGGACCATTCTTCATGGAAGAAGGAATGAATCACTTCCTGCAGAACATCCAACTCACATTCAGGCGTGATGAAGAGAGCAAGCGACCAAGAATCAATAAGCCAGGAAGCCAGAAAGACCAAGAGCAGAAGAGAAGTGGGAAGTTATATTATGCTTAAACGCCAAGCCAAAAAGAACAATAAGGAAAAACAAAAAATCAATTTTCCAGAGCAAAAAATCCTCTTGATAGTCTCTATTGTGTTAGTCATCTTTCTAATCCTCACTGCCAGCTTCTTCCTGGTGTTCTTTGACAAGAGTTTTTATGACAAGAGCTTCAAGAAATATGGGGTGTATGATGAGCTTGGTATCACAGGAGCCAGGACTACTGTTGACTATTTAATTAATTACTTAAGTGGTGAAAATAGTCAGATAAACAAAACAACAGAATTGAATATCTTTCTTCCGGAAGAAAAATCCCATCTTGAAGATGTGCATACTATTATTCATACGCTAAAGATTAGCGGGATAGCTGCCCTGATTATATTGCTGTTAATAATTCTTAGGCTGAGGATGCTTGAAGACTTTCAGAAGAATGTTAAGAGAATTCTCTTCTACAGCCCAATAATCACTCTGGCTCTCCTACTCGTCCTGTTCGTGCTCAGCCTTAACTTCCCAGCCTTCTTTGAGAATTTTCATAAGCTCTTGTTTCCTCAAGGAAATTACTCATTCCCATCACAGTACTTACTAATCAAGCTTTTTCCAGAATCTTTTTTCGATGATTTCGCAAGAAAAATGTTCTTCCACTCAGCCATTATCAGTCTGATATTATTATTCCTAGGCTCTGCCTCTGCTTTCTCCCTCCGCAATCCCAGACGCCACTAGATGGGCAACGCGAATCGCCTCAGGAAGGTTAGAATGAGTGCAGCAAATCTTTAGCAATTTCTTTGTTTCTTCCTTGCCGATGCCTATGTGCTGTACATAAACATCATTAATCTTAACAGGCTTAGGCAGCTTCTCAATAATTTTTATTTTTTTCTGCATCCCAATTTTTTCCAGTGCAGAGAATATTTTCTTATAATCAGGATAATCCCTGATCACCACGACAACAGGTATGCCTGTCATCTGGTTTAGAGTAATAGGATTAATCACATTGAATCCGGCAACTGCTATGCCGTCAAGAAAAATCGCTTGTAGCTGCGGCTTGAACTTGGAATCATTAATCATCTCAATGATTTTCAAAGTGGCATCCTCTCCGTCCTTCTCAACATGTGTGGAGAGTAATCCATCAATGAAGCTTCCGCCACGAAAGACAGTGCCAACTACAAGAACATATTTCTGCAAAGGGTCAAACTTGTCAAAAGGAGCATCATCAATGCCGATGACACGAAGCTCTTTCTTCATAACAGCTTCCTCGCAAACGTAAGGAATCCTGTGTGGCCAAAGTCCTTGGTTGCTGGCCTTGCTCTCTTAGCATCAGCCACCCATTCCCGCTCTATAACTTCTATTGTCTTCTCTAGCAAAAACTCTTCTGGCAATGCTTTTACCAGTTCCTGCACCTGGTTGATGTTGGGCAGGTAAACAACTAAGAAGCCTCCTATTTTCAATACTTTCTGGGCTGTCTTCATCGCCTTTTGCGGCTCTGGAACATCCAGGACAAAAACATCAATGTCTTTCTCATTTATCTTCTGGTAATCGTAAATATCTCCTTCCTTGATAATAATGTTCTTGAGCCCCAGATCTTCCACATTGAATTTGGCAATCTCAAGGCTTCTCTTGTCCTTGTCATAGCTTATCACTTTCTTAGCAATCATTCCCATAAAGCAAGCCAGTGCTCCTGAGCCAGAGCCTGAATCCAGCACCACTGATTCCCTATTGATGCCTGTGTGAGCAATTATTGCTCCAATATCCTTAAGAGTGATTATCTGAGCCATCCTCTTTATGCGCTTGTAATGGTCTAGAAAAACAGGGTCTAGGATTATGAACTCCTGCACTCCTACCTTTACTTTGGAGCCGGGCTTCTTTGCCAGGTCCTTTTTTCTTATCATGCCGTGCTTTGTGGAGAAGTCCTTCTTCTCATCAACATAATGCTTTTCAAATCCAGAGATGACTCTCTCAACGCCGTCAACTTCTGCTGTTTTTTCTTTCTTTATAATCAGTTTTGCCATTTTTATTCAGAATAACTAAGCACTCGGTGAGACTCGAACTCACGATACAAGGGTTGCAGCCTTGTGCCTTAGCCGCTTGGCGACGAGTGCATCTTTGAATAACGGATAGAATGAGTATTAATAAAGATTACGAAAAACATTAAATAATGCTTCCGCTAACTAAACTAAAAATGAGCATTAATGAACTTAAAAAAGAACTTGACAAGCTGGCTGACAAGAAGCAGGCAACCTTACTTCAGCGCTTCTTCAAGACAGGAAAAGGCGAGTATGGCGAAGGAGATATTTTCTTAGGCATAAAGGTGCCTATTCAAAGAAGTGTTGCTAAGAAATACAAGAACATTAGCCTGGAAGAGTGCGAGGAGATGCTTGGCAGCAAAATCCACGAGCACAGATTAGTTGCTCTGCTTATCATGATGCAGAAATACGAGCTAGCAGATGAGGATGAAAAGAAAAAAATCTTTGAAACTTACTTGAAGAACACAGAACATATCAATAATTGGGACTTAGTTGACTTATCTGCGCCGAACATTGTCGGTCATTACTTGCTGGACAAAGACAGGGCAATCCTTTACAAGCTCGCCAGATCAAGTTCGCTCTGGGAGAAAAGAATATCTATTCTTGCAACGTTTGAGTTCATCGGGGACAAAGAAACCAAGGATGCCCTGGCAATCGCAGAAATCCTTCTTCACGACAAGCACGACCTTATTCACAAAGCAGTGGGCTGGATGCTCAGAGAACTGGGCAAGAGAGTGAGCCAGGAAGAAGAAGAGAAATTCCTGAGAAAGCATTACAAGCAAATGCCGAGGACAATGCTCAGGTACGCCATTGAAAGGTTTGATGAGAAGAAGAAAGAGAGATATATGAAAAAATAATATGACCCTGGTGGGACTTTCGTCAGATTTTTCTTTTGGTAATTCGGAGGATTTCACGAAGTGAATATCCTCCTTAATTTGTTTTTACCAGATTTTTAGCAAAAATCTGCTTCGAACCCACGACCTACAGCTCTCATCAACGTAGGTGAGCTCAAAAAGCTCGCCTTTTGTTGTAGAAGGCTGTCGCCCTATTTTCTCAAACCTTTGCGAAATCTTTCTTAGTTCGGAGGATTTCCGAAGGAATATCCTCCTTAAGTTTTTCCCTTAAGGCTTTCGCAAAGGCTTACCAGGCTAGGCTACAGGGCCATATGAGAAATAGTATTTTGCTGGGTTTATAAAATTTATCTCAAAGCCTCAACTTATTCGCCATAAGCACGAGTATGAAATAGATGGGCGCTACAATTATTAGTAGGATTAGGGCAAGTATCTGGAACAAGACCAGCAATCCATAGGCTTGTGCAATCCAAGCTCCCACGGGTATGAGGATGATGAAGGGAATGATTACTGCTATGCTTAGGGCTGCGAAATAAAGCTTTCTCTGCTCCTCGCTCAGAAGTTTTCTGATGAGCAGGCCTTGGCTCATTCCCAGAATGGCTGCTCCGAGCACAGAGAGTGCGTTGGCCACACTAATGTTCATGAAATGAGGATTATAGACGGCAACTAAAGGCATTATGGCGAGCAGGACTGTGCCAAACACCAGTGTGGGGGCTAGGCCAACTTTCTTGTTTAAGTATTTTGAAAAAGCAGGTCCTAAAAACGATACAATTATTGCAAAGGCAAAGATTATGGCTACGTTAAGGAAGCCTCCCAAGGCCATAAAGTTGAACTGCCTATAAATATAAATTCCATAATAAGAATTACCCAGTATCTGAACCAGGCCTGTTATTGAGCTGGCTATCAGCAGGATAACCAAGTATTTGTTCCTCAAGAATTCCTTTGCTTCTAGTCTTATTCTTAGCCAGTATTCTCTTAGGAAGCCTTGAATCTTCTGCTTCTCAATCTTCTTATCCTTTATGTACTGCAGAACATAGCCTGACAGGATGAAAGCAATTGCTGTTATCTCAAAAGCTATCAGGTAGCCAAAAAGAGGAAGGCTTTTGCCGAACAGCGCGACCTTTTGAGCATTGAATATTGGGAATTTGTCAAACAAATAACCAGAGAGCAGGAGGGAAATGCAGGTGATGAGAACGCCGTAATGGGATATTCTCATGAGGAATTTGCTCTTCTTTTCTTTTTTCAAAGTCTGCTCAACCAGCCTGTTGTACAAGTCACCATAGGTGACAACTCCGACAGAACCAATCAAGAGGGCGATTGAAAACAAAGGCAAGGATTTAATCACTACTGCCAAAGCTATGAACAAGAAACTTATGCCAAAGAGTATGCCTGCCTTGCTCATTAATTTCTTGCTGATATTCTTGACTTTTGCGTATTCCTGCAAAAAAGAAGAGATTAGGAGCGACAGGATTGTCTTTAACCCATTAATTATTCCTATGAGAAAAAAGCCTGCGCCTGTAAGATAGAACAATATGTTGATGAACTGGACGCTGGAAAAGCCATAGCCAATTCTGTCAAAAATTTCCTTGGCAGCGAGGAGATGATTGTTGCTCTTATCCTCCCTGCTCTGCTCAGGACCCTTGATATCCTGTATAGTCTCAATAACTTCTTCTTCCAAGAATCCTTGGCTTAACAGTTCTGTGCGGATATCATCGACACTCCTGCCCTTTTCCAGAGCCTGCCTCACCTTGTCTTCCAGCTCCTTATTCATAGATAAAACTCTGGGCTAACAAGTTTATAAATTTATTGGAGAAAAATACATTACAGAAAGAGGGCACAGCTTTCCTAATATATCAAAGCAAAAAAAATCACAAACTATAAATAGCACGGTGCGTATTTTCTGTTTGAATGAGCAATATTACTTTTGCCTTTAAGAAGCTCGCAAAAAAGAGGGTTGGAAGGCTTGACAAGACTTGGGATTTTGATGCGCAGAGCGCCATAGCCAGCGCTCCCTTGGTTGCTGATATTGACGGTGATGGCAAGAAGGAGATTCTCTTTGGCACCAAGAAAGGCAAACTGTTCGTGCTAGGTTCTGACGCCAAGATTAAGTGGTTCTATGATTCCAGTGAGAACGTGGATGAGGTCGAGCTCATGTTCCTGGATGTTGAGAATGTGAGCAGCATAGAAGCCCCGCCTAATGTTGGAGACATTAATGGTGATGGCAGGCATGAGGTAGTGTTTGGCACAGAGCTGGGAATGGTTTATGCCTTGAATGAGAAAGGCAAATTGCTCTGGAAATATAAGTCCGGTGGTCCGATTCGGGGGCAGGTCCTGCTCTATGACTTGTATGAAGATAATGATATGAAAATAATTTTTGGCAGCGAGGACAACAAGCTTTATGTTCTTAACAGCAATGGCAAGCTGGTGTGGTTTTTTGACGCAGGAAGCCCTGTCCAGAGCACTCCCGGAATTCTGCACAAGGATAAGCCCTGCATAGTGTTCGGCACTGATGATGGCAGTGTCTTCTGCGTCAACAAGAAAGGCGACATGGTGTGGAAGTTTATGACCAAGGGCAAGGTGTTTGCCCAGCCTGCAATTGAGAAGCTTCTCAAGGACGACAGGTTATTCATAGTCATCGGCAGCAGTGACCACCACCTCTATGTTCTGGATGATGCTGGAGAATTATTATGGGAGTACAAGACCGAAGGAGCCATACTTGCAAAAGCCTGCGTCGTGGATATTAATAATGATAATAAGCTGGAAATTGTTTTCGGCAGTTGCGATAATAGTGTTTATGCCTTGAGCTCTACCGGCGACAAGCTTTGGAGCTATGAAACAGACTTCTGGATTGTAAGCGAGCCCATTGTCGAGGACATTGACGGAGACGGCAAGAAGGAAGTTATTGTTGGGAGCTATGACCATAATATTTATGTGCTGGATTCAGAGGGCAGCTATGTGCTGGATTATGTTCCTGGCCTTAGCGGAGTAGTGCAGCAGGCAGGCCATTATAGCGACATAATCACTCAGGAGCCCGGGAAAATGGCTGGCAAAAAAATCTGGCAGTTTAAGACTGAAGGAGTTATTGTAGGCTGCGCCTATGTGCCAGAAGGCAAAAGCATCATTGTGAACACCAAGCCTGGCCTGGTCAACCAGATAGTGCATAAGGATGAGTGAAAAGCCAAAATTTTGAGAAAGGTTTAAATAGGAATAAGCTAATAATAACAAATTAGCAAATATAAGCTAATAAAAAAGAAAGCATATCAATTAAAAAAGAGGTTGAAGAGTAAGTGGCAGGAGTTATTTCTAGCAAGTCTGAGATTAAGAGGATTCCTTTATATATTGAAGGATTGGATGAGAATATCCAAGGCGGAGTACCTGAAGGACATATCACCTTGATCAGCGGAAGCGCTGGAACCATGAAATCATCAATTACTTTTAATGTTCTTTACAATGAAGCTTTGCGAGGAAAAATCTGCGTTTACTGCTCTCTTGAGCAGTCCTATAATTCCATTATCAAGCAAATGATTAACATGAACTTTGACATGAGCAAAGTCAACCTGGTTATTGTCAAGGACCTGGCAGAGCTCAGGACTGCAATTGCCAAGGTGAAAAATCCTGGAGGAGCTCTTATCATGGTAGACATCGGCTGCATAAGAAAAGAAATCAAGGATGTAAAAACAGCTGATAACAAGAGCTGGCTTAATGTTATTAAGAATGTTGTCAAGAAGATTAAAGAGGAAGCCAACTGCAACCTTTTCTGCCTTGACTCGCTCAGCGCGCTGTATGTACTCTCGAGATTCGAAAACCCGAGGATTGAGCTTTTCTACTTGTTCGAGTTTCTCAGGGACCTTGAAATAACATCATACTTGGTCTCAGAATGCCAGCCTCAGAGCGGAAAGTATAGTGAATTCGAGATTGAAGAATTCCTGTGCGACGGAATAATCTTCCTTAGGCTCACTCCTTTCAGGAGGAATGTGGTGCGTGAGATAAGCATTGTCAAGATGAGAGCCACTGCCTGCAACAACGACATCTTCTCCCTGGAATACAAGCATGACAGGTTCCAGGCATTGTACGGCGGACAGAACCCGCTGCTGTAGTTTTATTTATTTCAGCAATGAACCTAAAATTCACAATCTATTTATAGATATATCTTTTATTAATCAATGTCATGTGCGGCATTATTGGTTTTAACTGGGAGGACAAGAGCCTTGCCAGGCGAATGACTGATGTAATCACTCACAGGGGCCCTGATGATTCAGTGGTGTTCACAGACAGCGGAATAAGCCTGGGCATGCGAAGGCTGAGCATTATTGACTTGAAAAAAGGAATCTATCCTCTGACCAACGAGAACAAGGACATCTTTCTTGTGTTCAACGGCGAGATTTATAATTTTCAAAAGATAAGGGAGATACTGGAGGCCAAGGGGCATTTCTTCAGGACTCGCTGCGACGGCGAAGTCATGGTTCATGCATATGAGGAGTACAAGGAGAATTTCCTGAAGCTGCTGAACGGCATGTTTGCAGTATGCATTTATGACAGCAAAGCCAAGGAGCTGATTATTGCAAGGGACAGAGTCGGCATCAAGCCTCTTTACTATTATTACAGAAAAGGGCACTTGGTTTTTGCAAGCGAAATCAAGAGCATATTGGAGCTTAACAGCATCAAGAGAGAAGTAAACCTTAGCGCTCTCAACCAATACTTTGCTCTTAGATACAATCCTGGTGAGGACACGCTTTTCCAAGGCATCAAGAAGCTTCTTCCAGGCCACTACATAAGGTTCAGCCTCGAGGACAAAACCATGATTGTTAGCAAGTACTGGGACATTAATATTGAAGAGGGAGGAAGAAAAGAAAGCCTTGCGTCCTATGAAAAAAAACTTTTTGAGCTACTAAAGGATTCTGTAAAGAAGCAGCTCATCAGCGATGTTCCCCTGGGAGCTTATCTTAGCGGAGGTCTTGACAGCAGCGCAATAGTCATGATGATGAGCCTGATCAGGAAAGAGGAGAAGAGCAACGCTCCCATAAGGACCTATAGCGTGGGCTTTGCCCATGGCGAGCATGTGAATGAAACCCAATATGCAAAGCAGGTTAGCGAGCTGTTTGGCACAGAGCATCAGGAATTCCTTATTGAGCCTGATGTTGTCAAGCTGCTGCCCAAGATTGCCTGGCATTGCGACGAGCCAATGGCAGACCCTGCGCTCATTCCAGTCTACCTCTTGTCAGAGGCTGCCAAGAAAACTTCCACAGTCATACTTACTGGCGACGGCGGCGATGAAATGTTTGCTGGCTATGACCAGTACAGGATACTGAAATTAACCAACTGGGGAACAAAAATTCCATTTGCAGAAAAATTAGGGCCTGCTGCCATGAAACTAATTCCTCTAGGAGCATGGAATGCTGTGCAAAAGCACGCTTCACTCGTCGGCAAAGCAACCTACAAGAGGGGCGGGCAGGTTATTAGGGACATGAAGCACAACAAGGCAAAAGCATATTATGACTTAGTTGGCATGTTCAATGATGATGAGCGCAAGGAGCTGCTCAAGGCAGATTACTTTGAAAAAATAAATTATGCTGCAATTAACAATGAGTTTTTTAAGAGGAGAGCAGACTATGTGAAGCAGCTGCAGTACTTTGATTTCAAGAGATTGCTGGCTGAAAGCTTCCTGATGAAGACTGACAGGATGACCATGGCTAAGAGCATTGAAGCCAGAGTTCCATTACTGGACCACAGGATTGTGGAGCTGGCTTTTAGCATGCCGAGCAAATACATGCTCAAAGGATTTTCCACCACCAAGTATGTCTTCAAAAGAGCACTCAGAAAGCACCTTCCGAAGAATATTATTGAAAGAAAAAAACAAACCTTCCATGTTCCTGTTGAGAATTGGCTTGACAAGGAGCTGAAAGGCACAGTGTCAGACTTGCTTAACACCACCCAGCTCTTCAGGCAGGGAATCCTTGACCATAATTATGTGAAGAAAATCCTTGAGAATTACAATGAGGGAAAGCTCTTCTATGCCAGGCAGATATGGACTCTGCTTAATTTTGAACTGTGGCACAGGACTTTCATACAAAAGGAAAAAATAAATTTGTAATTGAAAAATTAAATTGTAAGAGAAAGAAAAATAAAATAATAAAATGAAAAATCCTTACCCAAGCAAAAAAATATTTTTTGTAATACCTGCATATAATGAGGAGAAAAGCATTTCTAGAGTAGTCAGAGAGCTGAAAGCAGCAGGCTACAAATACATTGTTGTTATTGATGATGGCAGCAAGGACCGCACCTATGAAGAGGCAAAGAAGCAGGGAGTTGTTGCTCTCCAGCACATGATTAACAGGGGGCAGGGCGCTGCGTTAAAAACAGGCATTGATTATGCCTTGAAGAATGGCGCAGAATTCATAGTTACTTTTGACAGTGATGGCCAGCACAGGATTGAGGATTTGCCTGCAATGCTCTCGCCTGTTGTCAAGGGAGAAGTGGATGTTACCCTGGGCTCAAGGTTTTTGCACCAGAAAAAAATCAACATGCCTCTTGGCAGGAGGATTCTCTTGAAAGGCTCGGTGTGGGTGCAGTGGTTCTTCTACGGTGTAAAGCTCAGCGATGCCCATAATGGCTACAGGGTGCTGAGCAGGAAGGCTGCTGAGATGATACACATTGACTCTGACAGGATGGAGCACGCGTCCGAAATAGTGGAAGAAATAATGAAAAAAAACATTAAGTACAAGGAAGTGCCTGTTATCATCAGGTATACTGGTTATTCCATGAAAAAAGGAGAGGGTTCATTCAAGGGCGCACTAAAGATTTTCTTCAAGATGCTGCTGAGGCGGGTTGCACACTAGCAAGACTAGCAAATCCATCTAGAATTCCTAGAATTAAATTGCTCTTACAAATTTTTCTTACAGATGCTTCAAGCTGTATCTAATCAAGCCAGGGTTTTTTAAGCCCAGTTGAATCAACAGGCTAAAAGCTTTGTCTCGATTAATGTTCTGCAGTATTTTTTTTGACTTAGAATTATTTAACTCATCAATCAGATTGTTCCAGTCATCTTCTGAGAACCGGTCCATTAATCTCCTCATCTTGAGATGAAGCAGCATGTTCGGGAATAAGTGAAGAAAAATTCCAGCATCATAATTCAATCTGCTGTTAATGCTTTTAGCGAGTATTTCTGCTGAGCGCAAGCCAGGAATTATTCCTCCGCCTGTTGTTGCCTTGACAAAACCAGCAGCATCTCCAATTAAATAGGTTTTTTCCTTGCTGAAAACCGTCCAAGAATCGAATAGGGGAATTAATCCTCCTTGCTTTTCAAGAATTTTTCCAGGATATTTTTTCAGCAATTTTTCAAATTGTTCCTTGGGATTTGCCTGGGAAGCCACACCGACTCTCAAAGTATTCTTGTCCTGGGGCACTGCCCAACCAAAGCCTTGCTTGAAAGGGTAAAAATCAACTGCGTTATTGTTTTTCTTCCTGACGACAGCCTGTACACCTATGAAAAATTTTCTTCTGCCATACAACCCTGCTGTTTTTGCTACTGCGCTGCGAGGCCCGTCTGCTCCTATGAGATGAGAAAACTTGAACTTCTTGATATGATTAGATTTCAAGTCCTTAACAATAATATAATTGTCTTCCCTTGCTATGAATCTGTGATTAAAAAGGAATTTAACTCCTTTTTTCCTGGCTAAGTTATAGAAATACAAGTCAAATTTATGTCTGTCCAAAATGATGTCTGGCTTCTCAAGCTTTAGGCTGAGATGTGCATCAGGCGTATTATGTGTGTTATTAGGAGAGAATATTCTAACATCACTGACTTCATTAATGATGAAATTGTTCTTCCTCGGAACAAAATTAAATATTTCCTGTGTAACAATGCCTGTGCACTGAACAGGAAGGCCGACAGATTTGTGTTCTTCAATGACTATGACGTCATGCTCATCAGCCAGAAGACTTGCAGCATAACAGCCAACAGGACCGGCACCAATAATTGCTATCATCATTGAGTAGAGAAAAAGAAGAATGTTTAAATAGTTTGTTGAAATACCTTAAATGAATGGGGGAAGAAAAAACAGAAGATAATTCTAAGCATACTAGCTTGGAAACCATTCTTGAGAATGAGCTCTACAGAGCCAAAGAAACCAACATATTCAAAAGAGCTAAACAAGGAATAGAAAAGATAGTTCTGAGCAACAAAAATAAATTTCTTATTTCAGTCAGCGCTGTTAGTGGCTACGTAACTTGGTATATAATGACCAAATCAACAGATAGCTCTGCATATATTGCGAAACTTGCGCATTCCTATACTGACATGAATTATTCTAAAACGTATATTTTAGGTGCAGCCGCAGCACTCATAGCAGGGTTGCTTTCAAATTTTGCAATAAACAAATATGTTGGAAAAAAACTTTGTAGCTTGGAAGAACTTGGAATAAAACAAAAAGAAATCAAAACCAATTTTCTGCTCCAACACAAGCTCAAATTATCATTAATAACCGGAGCAGGAACGATTTCAGCGATAATAGGCTCCGCCTACCTTTCTCAACATCCTAAACAAATTCAGTGGCAAATGATTATGAAAAACGCTAATAAAGTTATTCTCTCCCTAGTTCCTTACATGGCAGGAATTGTAGGAAGCACCTATTTAATGTTTCATTCGGTCGGCACATTATTGCAGTTTAAAGATAAAGATTTGCAGAAAGCAATGGTCGGAGAAGGCTTATACTCTTTTTCTAAAAAGAAAGGATTAAAATACTTGGAAAATGAGAGCCAGAAAAATAATATCTATGCAAGCAGGTTTCTTGCTGATGTAAAAAAAGGATTAGATGAAAGATTAGAATTAAGAAAAAGAATTATTGATTCCTTGCCAAAAGATCAACTGTATTATTCAAAAGAACCAACTTGGACAAAATATCAAGAATTAGGCAAGCAATATTATATTTTTAAAAGGAAAAAAGAAATTAATTCAATTCTGGATATTACCATGCAAATCTATTATGCAAATCCCCAAAGAGCCATAAGAATAATTAACAAGCTAAGCCAAAGCTCAGGAAAAGATGCAAAGCCAGGAATTCTTGCAACCAGGAACTATTTTCTTAACAGGCACAGCAAGGACTCCATATCTGATTGGCAGGAGCTAAGGTTTTGGTTGGAAAAAGAGGGAAAATTACAGCTCATTGAAAGTACTGAAGGTCAAGTTTCCAGGTTCATGGATGAGTTTGTAAACAAGAATTTTATTTTCAAAGATTACGCTGAGGACAAGAGCGACAAGTTCTTTATTGAAACCACGCTAAAAGAAATTTTTAAGGGAACACCAATCCTGGTGGAGACTCCTCTGTTCTATTATGATGAAGGAGGCTTACAAAAGCACATCTTCATCAGAGACGGAGAAAAGAATTTGAGGGAAGAACTAAAGCAAGCCAACATAGAAAAGAGAAGAGAATGCTTTAAAAAAGCCATTTCTTTATTATTAGACTATCAAGAAATAGCGACGGCTGCACTTGAGAAACAAGGCGATGAATTCATTCTAAACAGCGAATTCCATGGAGAAACAAGAAGAATTATAATTCCTATAATTGACCTTGAAAAAAATCTTATGCGCAGAGCATTCATGGGCTCAAAACAAGGGGAGATGCGACTCGGGGTAAATGAATATTTGCCTTTTCTCATACTTAAGATTCACAAAGAGGATTGCTTAAATCCGTATCGACTCCCATTTGCTTTTAATCATGGTGATGCTGTAACAACAAATATAACTAAAACATTATGTGTAATTGACCCGCATGCTCAAATGGCTCCACCGCCACAGGATTCTACTCACATATCTTGCGATTCTGTATTCTTTCCATTAAGCTTTGAATCAAGAAAAGAAAGTTTTCTCGAAAATGCCCTGAAAAGAGATCACTTTAGAGGACTTGAGAAAGACCTTAATAAGGCGTTTAACTCGTTATACCTTAAAAATTGTTTGTGTCGTTCCGGAGCTACTTTACATCTAGGAAACAAGGAAGAAACAGCATTTGTTCTCAACGAACTGCTGGAATTCTCAAAAGCAAAACAATATGAAAGAGAACTTCTTGATTACTTAAAACACAGTAATGCAAAAGATTTGTTAAAACTTCTGTAATAAAAGAAGTCAGTATAAAAACTAAACATGAGCTATGATAAGAGAACTATTCATTTCAAAAATCATTGAAAAAATGTTGAAAAGATACTGGGAGAGCTTTAACTCCTTTAAGGAAGACTTATTCAATCCGAAGGAAAATTCTTTCTTAATTTTTTCGCTATATTGGCCGAATTCTTCTAGTTTTTTGAAGTCAAACTCATAAAACAAATCATATGAAGCTCTTAGCAGCTTATTTGTTTCAGAAAGGAGATGCGTAGCTTCTGCATCAAGATGATTTATTTTGTTTTTTATTATAAAATTAGCAAATGCTTTGTAACCATCGCCTATCTTTTCCAAGGCTTCGCATATATAATAATGCGTTGTCGTTTTATGAATAGTCTCTCTTCCATGAATGTTAAGCATTCTTCTACATAAATCACTATATTTAGTAATTAACAAATCTCTCATCTCTATTTCTGCAAGCGCTTTAAGGTTACCCTGCTTTACATATTCAAAAGTGTCTTCAGCTGATGAAAGCAAAGCTAAAAAAAATCTTCTTAAAACATTATCAAATTCATCTGCATGAAGCTCAGAAATATTTTTAATGAGAATGGTTCTTTGGCCATGTCTAATTATTTCGTAGCCCATACAGAACCTGTTCAAAACTTCTCTTATGGCCGAATACTGTTCTGGAGAATAGTATATTATTTCTAACTCATCATATCCTGCCTTATAAAAGCCACCAATAATTCTGCCAATCATAAAATGAATATCTTTTAAATCTATGCTCTTTGTTTTTTGTTCACCTTTGCCCTGCGTCTTGACAATTATTTTCTGCTCTCCTTCCTCTACTTCCACTTCATCGCCTTTCTTTACTCCGTATTTCCTGGCCCATTTGTTGGGCAGGCTTACTACCAGTGTCTTTCCTGCCAGTTGTATGACTTTTCTTTTCATGTATTCTGGTTAGTCTGGTCTTATTTTTAAATTTTTCTAAATTATATAATTATAAGGTATTATATATAGTATAAGAAGAAAGTATATATCTTTCCTAGAGAATACTTCTTGTAAACATTCCGGTTTAAACAAAGGAGCTCCTACATAACCGGAAAAAAATCATAAAAATAATTGTGAGGTAAATTAAAATGATAAAAAACTCGGATTTGAAACTTATTTCATATCTAAGAAAAAACTCAAGGCAAACATTAACTGAAATCAGCAAGAAGACCAGGATTCCCATAAGCACGCTCTATGACAAGCTAAAAACCCACGAGCAGTCGGTAATTCTCAAGCACACCACTCTCCTGGATTTTGCAAAGCTTGGCTTTAACTGCAGGGCTAACATCCTGCTCAAGGCTGGGAAAGATGAGAGGGAAAAGCTCGGAAGCTATCTCAAAACTCATCCTGCCATCAACAATCTCTACAAGATTAACAATGGCTATGACTTCATGGCAGAAGGCGTATTCATCCATGTTAAAGAGCTTGAGGATTTCCTTGAAACCCTGGAAAAGAGCTTTGCCCTGGAAGAGACCAGGACGCACTATATAATAGAGGATTTAAAGCGGGAAGAGTTCATGCCAGAAGAAACAGTCTGATTTTATAATGTTATCATCACATAGTAGTTAAATATCGAAATATTTATAAATAACTTCCTCTTTCAAACCACAAAAAGGATAAAAGAGAGGAAGGAAAATGACCATTGACAGTATATTAAACTCAACAGACATAAAATCTCCTGAAGTTAGGCCAGAATCAAGAAAGCCCAGCTTCTTTAATAAAGCAAAACTAGCAGTTCTAGTTCCAGTCATCGCACTTACCATCGCGTGCGGCTACAAAAAGATATATGACGGGAACAACACTCAGATTTATGTAAACAAAGATGGCTCTCAAGTAAAAATAGAATTGAAAAATGAAGAATTTATTTACAAAGGACCTTCTTTGGAATCATTATGGGCTCTAAGCACCCAAAATCTTGAGTTAATAAAATACACAAGAAAAAACACACAGCCTTTTAAGCCAAATGAAGCCTATAGCAATAAAAAAAATGTTGTTGATAAGGCACAGTTACAATTAAAATCTCCTAAAGGAAAGCGCATTCTATTGGAAAACCAGGAATATATGAAAGCATATCTGAGAAGATAAAAATGAAAATCACACTCGAAAAAATACTCAAGGGAACTCTCGTTACCGGCTTTATGGTAAAGTCTTTTCTTCTTCCAAGCGTTGGGCTATTGCCAACCAAAGCCAATTACCTAAACGCACAGACTACACAAACAACCACAAATCAGGAAAAAAATAAAGAAAAGAAAAAAGAAGAGCCCGAATTCTATAATCTCAAAAAAGAGCTCAAGGAATTAGAAGCAAGCGAAAAAAAAGTAAATCAGAACTCAGCCCAGTTTTTAATTCAGCCATTGGATGTGATGATAAATGGTGAATATAAGCAGCTAAAAGACCAAGACATTTTAAGGATGCCTTATGATGCTAACTTCTACATTAATCCGCAGACCAAGAATGGTTTTGTCACAGAGTTTCTTATAAGATTATCAAATAAAAATACAATCCTTAACGACCTGTACCAAACAGACAACAGCGGCTATATTTGCGACAGGTTAGGCAACAGAGTTAAATGCGTCAATCAGACCATCAGGTTTCAAGATTATGGCTTAAGACCAGGTGACCAGCTGATTCCTGAAGTTACTTATGAAACTTCAACAAAACTTTTTCAAACTGCACAGCTCTTGGTTGAGCTAGTGCCAGGTGAAGAAGGAATGTCGGAAGGAACATCTGGGACACAATCTGAAACACAAACCGGTGTGACAGAACCTTACAAGCCAAATCCGGTTCAAATGCAAAACACACCCAACCCGCGAGGAGCTATTGATGATTTGAGGAGCAGAATGGTATCTCAGCCTCAATCCGGTTCACAGAAAGAGGCTAAATCAAAATCAAAAGGGCCTACTATTATTATTCCAAAGTTCGGCTATGTTTTGGATACTGAAACTTCTAACACTGACGGAACAGACCCAGGCTCTCAAAGAACAGGAGCAGGCTTCTTAATTGAAGCAGAATACGCAAAGTCCAAGCTTGATGCCTGGCTAACTGTTCTCACCAAGACTTATGATAATAAGATTCGCGCATTCGGAGGCTCAACAATAGAAGAAACCTTCACAGATGCTGATTTGGGCGCTGAGTTCAAGATTGGCTCTCCTGACGGCTTAGGACTTGTTACGGGATTTAACCTCATAAGCACCAACAAGAGATGGGTTCCTACAAGAACTCCATTATTTATTCCTTATGAAATGAATAACTATAATTTTAAAGGAGCCTATGCAGGAGCAGGCCTTGTTTTAGGGCAATTTGACAAGAACTTCATAGCAGGAATGATTTATGGAGGCTATGGCAAGGTAGTAGAAGGAACTAACATGCCTGGTGAGTCTTTTGTCGCAGATGTTTTCAAGGATTCGTATTCATTTGCAGATTGGTTCTACAAGGTGCATGGCAGGCTTGAGCTTGATCCTTTCCTTTTGGAAGGAGGATGGACCAGCGGGAAGTCTATTAACAAGAACATTGGCCTTTCAAGAACCTCAGAGAGCTTGAGCGGAAAAGCATTGGTAAGCCTGGGTGTCATCTCAGACTCACTCAATAACTTGTATATCGGAGCTTTCGTTAACAAGTTCACATCTACGGACTCTGCTAAACCTAAAATGAAGTTTGATGATTTATCCTGGGGACCAATTGTTATTTGGAAGATTCCTTACAAATAATTAATTTGATAATCATAGATAATAAAGCAACTTAAAAGAAGACTTAAAATAAAAAAACTTATAAACTATTGACTATTTCCAAGTGATGAAAATGAAAAAGACATTTGATTGGATAATTGCTGTATTCTTAATTATAATCATGATGGCAACGACTGCTACAGCAGTTTCTGCGCAAACATGCGCCATCAGCCTTGGAACTGGACAGCCATTACTTGCAGACACTGACTGCGACAGGATACCGGACATTCATGATAACTGTCCATACATAACCAATCCTTTGCAACAGGATTCTGATGGCAATGGAATCGGGGATGCTTGCGACCTGTTCATTGAAAGCATCAGAACAAGCCCATCCAACTTTGTTTACAACGGCAGGGCATTCGATACTCTCGTCACACTGCAGAATAACCGGTATTATAATATCCGAAACCTGAAAGTAAGAGTGTTTCTCCCAGAACTGGGAATAGAATCAGTGCAATATGTTTCAAATCTTGAGGTTTGCGGCTCCCAGACAATAGAATTTTTCCTGAGGGCGCCAATGTGCGTTCCAAAGAATAATTACAAGATATTTGTTGAAGCGAGCTTCATGGACGAGTTTGGAATCACTGAAGTCATACCGGGCATTACAAGCATAAGTGTTGTGCCTGACCAATATTGCCAGATGGTACTTGACAACAACCAGACCATAGGCAACACTTTCATTGATGTCATGCAGATTCAGGATGTTTACAAAGGCTCCGAAGCAGTCTTCCCAATAAAAATTTCTAATCAGGAGATGACTGACAAGGACTACACAGTCACAGTCACAGGACTTGATGACTGGGGAAGCTACAGGTTAGAGCCAGGCAGCCTGATAATTGTTCCAAGCCAAGCAGATAGAGACATGGACTTGTATGTGAGTGCTAATAGCAATGCAGCTCCTGGAGAGAAAACCTTTGTTGTGAGCGTGCAGAACGGAGAAGAAATCCAGAGATTCTTATTGGTAGCCAATGTAAAGGAATCTGGAAAAATTGACAATACCTTCCTATTATTCTTTAGCCTGAGAATGCTCTTGATAGGCGGGTTGATTGTATTAATCATTGCTGCTCTTGTTATTGGCGTCAGGAAGTACATGGGAAGCGCAAGAAGCGAAGGAGTAGAGTACTATTAGGCTTTATCTATCTAGAAAATCATCAATCCTTATCTATCATTTCTACTAATATTTTAGATTTTTATATTATTAACCACTTCAAAATGGTTATCAAGCGAAAGCTTTAAATATAAAACCTCCTCTCTTAAAGGTATGAAAATGAACAAGTCTTTAATTATATTAATCATGTTGCTAAGTCTTACAATAATAACCAACGCGTCTGCAATTGCATTGGAAATTGTAGGCACAACAGAACTGAAGAACACGAGCATTGATTACACGCCTTACAGGGAGCTAGTCATTAATAAGCCTGAAGTTGTTTACCTTATAAAAATTACTAATACGGGAGCAGTCGACAAGACCTATGAAATCATTCCTGATTCTGAAGTTGTTGAGAGGATTGGCACCTACAGGATAGATCCCTCTAGCGCCATAACAGTAAAGCCGGGCCGAGAAGAAACAATCTACATCTATCTTTCAGTTGAAAAGAGAGTGAGCAGCAGGACAATTATTCCTGTAAAGATAAAATCCGGAGCAACAGAAAAAAATATTGAGCTGGTAGCCAGGCCCATTGGCCCACAAATGCCTGAAAAGCCAAGAACCGACATGCTCACAGCAGTATTCAAAATTATAGTCTCAGTAATCCTTGCAATAATGATCATCCTGGCCATAGTCTTTGCTTTCAGGAAAATGAGGAAGAAGAAGGCAGAAGAGACAGAGGAAGAGCTAAATCCTGAATTAAATGAAGATGAAGAAGTGGAGTCTTACTATTAAGATATAATTAAAATATAAAAAATTTTTACTTCAAAAAAGTTTTGGGGGAGTCTGACATGAAAAAAATTATTGAAACAAGATGGTTAGTATTAATCGCAATGCTTGCGCTGCTAATAGTCCCTGCTGTGCAGGCAGCAATGATAGTCAATGTGGTTAGCGACGAATTCTCACTGGGCAGCCCTTATCCTGCTGATAATCTAAAGGCTTGCGAGTGCAGCCAGAGGACGGATATACTTGAAGTAAAGAACATTGGTGATTTCAAAGCCCTTTTCACAGTGAACATTGACTCCTCAATAAAAGGACTAATCACTCTTAGTGCAAATACCTTCGAGCTTGCACCTGGGCAGGAAAACAAGGTTTATGTTAAAATTAATGTTCCCTGCGGCCAGCCACTGGACACCTTCTATGTAGCAACTGTAAGCACCAATTATGGCAGAAGCAAGGAAATAACCAAGCAAGTGGTTTCGCAAGCGTGCCAGAACATAAAGTACACGAGCAAAGTGTTGAATGACAAAGTACTGCCAGGAGACACAGTAACTGTTCAGGTTGATTTGCAGAATGTTGCTGACTTCACAGACACCTACAAGATAACAGCTGACGCTTACCAGGATTTCACAGTCCTAAGCAAAAACGAGGTAACCCTTGGGCCTGATGAGCAGAAAACAATTTACATGTATGTTACATATCCATTAACATATTATGGAACCTTCAAGTACCCATTCACAATTACTTCTGAAAAAGCTCAGAACAAGATTAGCGGATTTGAGAGCTTCACAATTGAGAAAGACTATGACTTCACCATGAAAACAGAAAGCTTTGATCTCAGCACATGCGCAGAAGTCGCTGATGAAGCAACTGTAACCTTTACCAACCTCGCTAACAGCACACCTAACAAATATTATCTCTACTTGACAGCGCCTAGCTTTGCAAAGCTAAGCCAGAACTCGCTCGTACTCAGAGGCGGAGAGCAGAACTCAATAAAGCTGCTCCTCAACGCATCCAAAAAGGATGTTGGCGAGTACAACCTGCTGCTAAGCGCAGGAACAGAGTATGGCGATATGCGCAAGGACAAAAACATCAAGCTGAAGGTTAATGATTGCTATGAGTCCAAAGCAACACTTGAAAGCCAAGCATCACTGATAACTGACAAGGCTTGCTGCGGAGACAAGAATTACACTCTTAACATAAGAAATGACGGAATGTATGAGGAAGCCTATTCCATAACAGTTGACAGCCCAGATAACTGGGTGAAAGTCAGGGATGAAGACAGCACTGTCAGGATAAAGCCAGGACAGAACATCAATATTCCTGTATTTGCCAGCTTCCCATGCACTGATGAGAACCAAACAGCCTTTGTAATAGTGAAGCAGCTCAGAGCGCCTTACCAAACTCATGAAATAAAACTTGAGCTGCAAAGCCTGAGCCAGAGAAGCTGCTACAATGTTGACTTGCTGCAGGACAAGTACAGAATCAACTATGAAACCAACAATATGCCATTGCTGATTCAGAATACTGGATTAAAAGGCGGGGTTTACAAATTGAAGCTTGGAGAACTTGATTCAAGATTTGTCTACCTTGACCAGGACACAATGGAATTCAAGCCAGGCGAGACCAAGGTGCTGCATGTCTATCCAAAGAATTACAGCGACTACAAGCAAGGAACCTACCTGAATAAGTTAACCCTGACCATAAGTCTTGTCGACCAGAAACTGGACATTGGCTATGACAGGCAGTTCTGGGTAGTGCTAAAGGACAAGAACTTCATTACAAAAGCAATTGATTACATAAGGCACTTCAACTATTCACGAATAGGCTGGTGCGGATTCTTCACACTTGTGCTTGTGGCTCTTGCAGTGATAATGCTGATAATAGTCGCCTACATGAGGCTGAAGAAGGACCTGAAGCTTAAGAGAATAAGAGCAGCCACCATGAAAAAGATAAGGATAGTAAACATCGCGCTGATATGCCTCTTGATACTCAGCATCCTGGCCTTGATACTCATAGGCAGCCCTGACACGAGCAAGTTCTATGAGCAGTCAAAGAAAAATGTCTCTAACTCTTCGCTCTACTTTGAATGGAAGCAGAACACTCCTTACCAGTTTGACCTGAACCAGTACTTCACAGACCCTGACAAGGACGTGCTCAGCTACACCTCAAGCCAGCCAGACCATGTTGACGTGAAGATAGAAGGCAGCCTGGTAACCCTGGCGCCAGAGCATAACTGGGCAGGAGAAGAGAAGATAGTGTTCACAGCCAATGACAAGAACGGCGGAGTAACTGACAGCCCAATAATTACTTTAAGCGTGCTAGCCAAGAAGCCCGTCGGGATAATGGGTTACTGGAACACTTACTGCAAGCACATCAACATAGTAGTGCTCATAATCATCATCCTGCTTGTTCTGCTCGCGCTGGACGTAATTGAGGAGAAAGGATACAATTACTACAATCCGAACAAGAACAAGAGAAAGTAAACAAATTATTTTATTTTCTTTAATTTTTATTTAAAAAAATATGAATATAAAAAAAAGGACAATTGATACTGAAGGTAAAGGGCATGACTAACGAAACTGATTATTTAAGCAGAAGAGTCAGGATGTTTGACGGAGATAATGCTTACACTGCATTGAAGAGCTGCCGTGACGCATTATTTGAACCGATAACAATGCCACAAGCAATAAATGCCCCTCCATTAACCCCTCTTTATCAAAGCATAAGAAATCACGGAGCGACAACTACCATAAGCCTGAAAGCAACAGGACTTTCTAAAGCAGGAAATCGAGTTGTTGTTTACGCACACATAGCAGATCACTTTTTTTCAAAACCCAAAAATATTCTCTCATATACAATTCAGAACATGGCTGAAAAACCTGGAAAAATGCCAGGGCATACATTCAACAGCCTACTAACAAGAGAGGATAATAAAACTGTTCTTGTAATTGATCACAAACTATTCTTCTCAGGCAAATACAAGTTTAATTATACAGAAGCACTGAAAAACCCACGGCTCGTTGCAGCCTGCGGAGGAGAAAACGGAATTGAGGAATTATTTAAATACACTTCTGAAGTAATATTTCATCAATACTGCGACCATGAAGCTTTCCGAAGACAATATAGCGCTTTGTGGAGATTCATCGCAATAGGCCCTAGTTATGTTGCAGAGACATCTGTTAACTATCCGCACTGCTTTATCGGCCTAGAAACACCAGAAGCAAACCTAAAATCAGAATTAGAAGAAGAAGTATTGCTTGATTGATAAATCATTAAGAAAACAATTCCATGAACACTTTCTTGGCCATGGTTTCTTTTCTCTTAGCAGTCTTTATCTTCCTTGCAAGGCTGGTGTGCTCGAACACATCATTCACCCAATTGTAGAAGTCGTTCTTCTCCTCGTTAACATGGCTGTTAAATGCTTCTGGGCTCATGTTCCTGAGAGCATCTGGAAGCTCTTGAAGGTTCTTAATGACAGTGCCGTCACAGACGTAAAAATATTTTTCAGCCGGGATTTCAGTTGTTATCATGGAACTAAGCTTTGACTTAACTTGTTTATAAGTTTTTCTGTTCACAGGAATTAACAGTAAGCTTTAAATAAGCAGGTTCTCCTCTATAGCATTGTCGGGGACGTAGTATAACCTGGCTAGAATAGTGGCCTCCAGAGCCTCGGATGGGGGTTCGAATCCCTCCGTCCCCATCAGCTTTTCATATCAAAAGCTGGCAAAAGTTCTAGTGTGGGATATTAACTTCGTTAAATCCCACTCCGCACGTGCTACCGAGCACACAGGTGCGAGTGTAGTACACTTTCGTCAACCTTTCATAAAGGTTGGTGGGAATCCCTCCGTCCCCATTTTTATTTTTTCTTTTATGTTTTAAGAAAATTTTATAAATAGTCTTAACTTAAGCTGTGGAATAATAATTAAACAAAGGATAAAGGGTGGTTAAAATCGTATCAAAAGATATTAACAAGGACTTGGGTTCTTATATTGGCAAAAAGAGGGCAATGGAGAAAGGCTCTTTGTTTAGCTTTAAGATTCCAAAAGGGAAGAAGAGCAAGCCTGTTGAAAAACCTCAGAGCAATGGAGAAGAGCAGGTGCAAGTGGAGTACAAGCAGCCAGGATTATTATCAAAATTATTCTCTTTTAGGAGAGGCCTTATCAATGAGACAGAAAAAAGAGAGGAACTGACTCCTCAGGAAATGGCCAAGCTGAAAGGAATGGAAGACGACATAGAGGAGACTGAAAAGGAGATTGTTGAGAAGGAAGATGAAGTCAAGGATATTAAGCAGAAAGAGGAAGTGTTGGTGCAGAAAAGAGAGGGAATGCTGACTAATTTCTTTGGCAAGATGAATGTTTTCAAGCGAAGGCAGATGGAGCCTTCTGAATCAAAGGAAGAAGAATATGTGAAGGAGGAGCCTGTGCTTGACCAGGACGTAGTCGAAGTCATAAAGATATCCCACAAATGGCTGGGAGAGCTGACGCCTGGCAAAAAGAGGAGCTTCAAGGCCAGCAGTGACTTCCAGAAGTACAAGGAAGTATTGCAGAAGTACGGCTTGGTAAAGGAGAAGAAAGAGGAATAAGTGAGAGAAAAAGCCGCGCCGATGAATGAGGCGCCTAAATTTTTTCTTTTCTTATTAACTTTTTAATAGCTTAACTTTATTTACTTGTTATAATTTCTATGACGTCGTTATTCTGCAGAACATGCTCTTTACCCAGTGCTCTCTTAGTCTTCACATCCATTGCCTTGACAAAGTTATTTCCCAAGTCTGTGTGTATCTTGTAAGCAAAGTCCAAAGCTGTGCTGCCTTTTTTCAGCAGAAAGCAATCCGGCATTATGTTGCCGTCCTTATCTGCGAGTTTGTTAACCCCACCCGGGAAGATAGTGATTAATTCGAGAAGTTCAAAGACTGCCGTGTTCAGCACTTGCTGCACTCCTGTGCCAAAGGAATATTTTTCAAGAACATTAGTTTTTATGAAATTCAGGGCTGTCTTTTGCTTGTCAGATAGTTTGGCATCTCCTTCTGCAGTTATTGTGAAGGTCTTGTCACCAGGCACATATTTTATCAGCTCGTGCTTGTTAGCTTCCTTGAGCGCCAGCTCTGATTCTGCACTGCAAGGCACGATAAGCCTGTCTGGAAATTGTTTTTTCAGCTTTTCATAATTATCATAGGCTCCTGGCACATCAATCTTGTTAGCAGCTATTATCATGGGCTTGGTTTTTCTTCTCAGGAAGCTTGCAAGCCTAAAAAGGTCATCACTGGTCCATTGGATAGGTATCTTCTCCATTAGGTTGGTTTCTTTCAAGCCAACTTTCATCATTTCCTCATCCACACCCAGTCCTCCAAGCTGCTTTGCCAGCACTCTTTGTATCTGTGAATGTTCCTGCTGTATCTGCCTGGCTAATTTGTCCCAGCCTTTTTTCAGGATTTCATGATACCAGTGGTCTAGCTCAACTTCTAAGAATTGAACATCATTTGCAGGGTCATAGGATAATGGCTTCACAGGCTCTCCGTTCTCATTGGTGCTGCCGCTCACATCAATGACATGAATCAATGCATCAGCCTGGTTCAGGTCATTAAGAAACTGGTTACCCATTCCCTTGCCTTCATAAGCACCCGGAACAAGACCTGCCACGTCTATGAGCTCAATAGGAACAAACCTGTTATGGTCAATACAATATCCAACTCTTGGGTTGCATTGAACATTAAAGAACTTGTCAGCACAAGCTATCCTTACAAAGCCCATGCCGTGGTTAGGCTTGATGGTGACGAATGGATAATTAGCTATCTCCACGCTCGCCAGAGTCATGGACTTGAAAAAAGTAGATTTTCCAACATTGGCTTTTCCTACAATCCCCACAATCATGTTGTAAATCAGGAATTAATAACCCTTCTTAAAGGTTTTTAAAATTTACAAAAAGTTTAAAATATGATAGTTTCTTCTGCTCAGATGCGCAGCCGTGGTCTAGTGGTATGACCCGAGCTTCCCATGTGAGAACTGAAAAGTTCTAAACTTTTCGCTCTCGCGAAAAGAGCTCGTGGTTCGGGTTCGATACAGCTTTTCATAACAAAAGCTGGCAAAAGTAGGCGACTCCTAGCTAACGCCGGAGTCCCCTTCCAGTTAAATATGAAAACTGACGAAATTCCCGGCGGCTGCATATTTCAAAATATTTATTAACTAGCAAACAGAATACAGCATCGCAATGATTATTAATAAGATATTTGCAATTGCAATGCTGCCTTTCAGCATTTTGATAATTCTTGAAGCCACAGGTGTTTTTGAGCTGCAGCTGCCTTTTAACGAGATAGCTATCGGCGCTATCCTGATGATTACTCTTCAAATATTAAACCTGATTTTTGCGAAGGTGCATAATGGCAAGATCAGATTCATCACTATTTTAACAGCTGTTGTTTTCATAGCTCCGGCAATAGCTTATTTTGTCTCAGCACTTCTTGGTAATTTCCTAGAAGGCTCACTTCCCTTGATTCTTGGAGTCATGATGTTTGTAGAAGGATTATATGCTTTGCATTAAAGAATAATCTTAATAAACAGTTGCTGTTTTCTAAACTTTATGAATGCAGAATCTGTGTCATGGGTTAAGAAGTATTCTCCTAAGAAGCTTAGCGAGGTTGACGGCTTGGATTTGGCTATTGCTGAGCTGGGCAAGTTCGTTGCTCATTTCAAGAAAGGAAAAGCATTGATGCTCTACGGCTCCAGTGGAGGAGGCAAGACCAGCAGTGTTTATTCTCTTGCCCAGGAGCTAGATTATGAATTGATTGAGATTAATGCCAGTGATACAAGGAATGCTGACCAGATTAATGCTTTGCTGGGAAATGCTTCCAAGCAGATGAGCCTTTTCTTCAAGAGCAAGATAATATTAGTGGACGAGCTTGACGGAATTGCTGGCAGAGAGGACAGAGGAGGAGTGCAGGCTATTCTCAGGCTTATTGAAACAAGCACTTTCCCAATCATTCTTATAGCCAATGACCCTTACAATGAAAAGCTCAGCAGCCTGAGAAAAAAATCTGTGATGCTCGAATTCAGAACCAGGCCTTACAATAGCATTCTCAAAGTGCTTAAGCACATTTGCTCAGAAGAAAAAATAAGGTATGATGAAGAAGCACTCACAACTCTCGCAAGAAGAGCTGGCGGAGACATGAGAGCTGCTATTAATGACCTTCAGAGCCTGGCTGCTGATGATAGAAGGCTGACAAGAAAAGATGTAGAGGAGTTTGGCGACAGGGACAGGACAGAGAGCATAATCCAAGCGCTGGTCAAGGTTTTCAAGACAACAGACATTGATGTTGCACTCAAAGCCTTTGACAATGTTGACGAGGACTTAGATAAAATATTTCTCTGGGTGGATGAGAACCTACCGCACGAATACACCAAGCCTGCTGACCTGGCGCGGGGTTTTGAAGCATTAAGCAAGGCTGATGTTTTCAAAGGCAGAATAATGCGCTGGCAATATTACAGGTTCTATGTTTACTGCTACAACTTGTTGAGTGCAGGAATAGCTCTTTCTAAAGACGAGAAATACAGGAGCTTTATCAACTACAAGCCAACTTCCAGGATTCTTAAGCTGTGGATTGCAAAGCAGAAGAATATGAAGAAGAAAGCAATCGCAGAGAAGATTGGTGATAAGACTCACACCAGCAAGAAAAGGGCATTACAAGATACTCTGCCTTATCTGAAGCCTGTCTTTAAGCAAAACAGGAAAGAAGCTAAAAAGCTTGCAGATTATCTTGGCCTTGATGAAGAGCAGGTTGAGTGGATGGCGAGATGAAACAGAAAATATTTAAGATACGACAGTTATCGTGTTTAGCATGTGGGTCGCTAGAATAAAGCTTAGTGAAAAAGATACTCTAATCGGGAGTAAAGCCATAAAATATAAAGTAAATTTATTTGGTTTTGCTCTTTCTTATTACTATGAAAAAGATGGTGTTATTGTTCATATAGCAGGCACTCTGATGGGAAAAGAAGAAAACAAGAAAAGATTTGTTAAAGACCTAAAAAAAGAAGCAAGAACAATTGATTTTGAATTGAACAATGATTTCTTTATAGGAACTATCAGAGAACCAATATATACAAAGGCCATCTACAATAAAGAAATAATTCATCTAGCTCCAGCTTTAATCTCAGAGTTCGGTTATGAGATAATAACCATGGGCTGCTTTAAAAGAGAACCTTTGAATAAAATAATTAAATTGATACAGAAAACGTATAAAGGAAAACTATTATCAATCCAGCAAAGGAAAGTCAGGTCAGTATCTGTTATGAGGGTTCACCCCGAAATCACAGATAAACAAAAGCAAGCCATGGAACTTGCAATAAAACATGGTTATTATTACTCACCCAGAAAAATTGATTTGCCTAGGTTAGCTAAAATAGCTGGAATCAGTTATTCTACCTTTCAGGTTCACCTAAGAAAGGCGGAACAAAAACTGATTCCATATTTCTTTGAGTAAAACACGACATATGTCGCTATAAAATTAATATGCCACTTAATAGTATCAACTCCAAAGTGATTTAAATGGATGTAATTAAAGAAGAGGACATCAGAAATTTGGAAAACAGGTTAGCAGATACAAAAACACATTATGCAGACACACGTGCTTATCGAAGGTTTGCAAAAACAATAGGATTAGTAGGGCTCTCATTCCTAGCTTATGTTGGGTTAAGAGTAATTACTGGAACAGATATTTCTGAATTATTGAAATCAGGAAATCCAACAAGTATAATTGAGATGATAGACTTAGTTAGTGTTTGTATAGGAACTGCATGCTCGCCTTGTCTTCTTGCATGGCCTGTTTATGCATCTGAAGAAAGAAGTGCAAGAAAAGAATTATACCAAATTGAAATGAGATTTAAAGATTTTCAATAACTTTATATAATCTGGTTAATTAATTCTCCTCTATGAGCAAGGATAAAGCTGTTGACAAGAAAGAAGCTAAAAGAGAAGAGAAGAAGGAGCAGAAGAAAGAAAACAAATCCTCGGGCGAGGAAAAAGATTTCCTACAAGAGCTTGTGAGTTTTATGCAGCGCAAAGGCTTCATCTGGGGGCCTGAGCCTGAGATTTACGGAGGCACTGCAGGATTTTACACCTATGCTCCTCTTGGAAAGCTGTTGAAGAATAATGTTGAGAATGCCATAAGAAAGACTTTGCAAAAAGAAGAGTTCTTTGAAGTCGAATGCCCGATTATAATGGAGAAGAAAGTCTGGGAAGCTTCTGGCCACCTTGGCGGCTTCACCGATGCCATCATAACCTGCTCCAAGTGCAAATCAACTTTCAGACTTGATAATTTGCTGAATGATTATCCTGAGACCAAACATTTCAAGCAGCCAGAGGAATTCTTGAAGTTCATTGCAGAGAAGAAAATCAAGTGCCCGAGCTGCGACAGTGATTTCCTGCCTGAAATCAAAAAGCTTAACCTGATGATGAAGACCACCATTGGCATTGACCAGGAAGCTTATAATCGCCCGGAAACAGCCACAACCACTTATCTTCCGTTCCTTAGGTTCACTGATTTCTTTAGGAGGCAGCCAGTCTTCGGAGTCTTCCAAATCGGAAAAGCTTTCAGGAATGAGATAAGCCCAAGGCAGCACGTTGTCAGATCCCGAGAATTTACCCAAGCAGAAGCTCAGCTTTTCATAAAAAAAGAATTAAAGAATAATTTTGAGAAGTACAAGAATGTAGAGAATGATATTCTTCCGCTCTGGAATTACCAGAACCAGGAAGCAGGAAAAGAGCCTGAAAAAATAAAGATAAAAGATGCATTGGAGAAAGGCTTTTTCAAAAGCCAGGCTTATGGCTGGGCAATAGCAGTTGCTTACAAGCTTTTCAAGAACACAGGCATTCCTGAAGATAACATCAGGATGAGGCAGCACTTCCCTGACGAGAAAGCATTCTATGCAGATGATGCCTGGGACGTGGAGATAAAAACCAGGAGCTTTGGCTGGGTGGAAATGTGCGGAGTGCATGACAGGACTGATTATGATTTAAAGCAGCACTCCAAGTTCAGCGGAACAATGCTTGAAGCCTTTGACGAGGCAACAGGACAGAAATATGTTCCTCATGTTATTGAAATAGCCTTTGGAACTGACAGGCCAACATTTGCACTGCTTGACACATTCTATGAAAAAAAAGAGAAAGAAGAAGGAAAAACTGTTTTCAGGATTCCCTACCACCTCAGCCCAATACCAATCGCTGTCTTTCCATTGATGAAAAAGGAGGAGCTTGCTAATAAGGCAAAGGAAGTTTATGAGCTGCTCAAAAAGGATTTCCTATGCACCTATGACGAGACCGGAGCCATCGGAAGAAGGTATTTGAGAGCAGCAGAGGCAGGCACTGCTTTCTGCATCACCATTGACTTTGAAACCCTTGAAAAAGAAGAGCAGGATGTGACAGTGAGGGACAGGGACAGTGAGAAGCAGGTGAGAGTTAAGATTAAGAAGCTAAAAGAAACTCTTACTGCCCTGATAAATGAAAATATTAAGTTTGAAGACTTGAAGTGATAAAAAATATTTTCTGCTCTTTATTTTCTTGCTATTAATCCTGTGATTTAATTATATAGCTTTAAGGATAGAAAAGTATAAAAACAACAAAAGGAGAGGTTTTCTTCAAGGCATCGACGTTTTGGGGTTGGGTTTTGACACAAAAGAATCTCATTGACTACTATACTATGGAAGTCGGGATTCGCTCTGACATTCCGACTTATTCTGGTGGTTTGGGCATTCTTTCAGGAGATATTTTCAAGTCAGCAACTGACCTTGGCATTCCTTTACGGGTCATTTCTAATCTTTATGACCATGGCTATTTCACCCAGAAAATCAAGGACAAACAGCAGATAGAGATCTATGAGCCATATGATCCTGAGCATGACATGAAAAAGCTTGAGGAAAGAGTGAATGTAAATATTGAAGGTAGGGATGTTAAAGTTAGAGCCTGGCTCTATGAGCATGAAGGAATAAACGGCTTCAAAAACCCTGCTCTTTTGCTCAGCACCAGATGCAATGGCAACCCTTTTTGGGATGAGAGAATCAGCGACACCCTTTACAGGGAAGAGGATAATGACCGACGCTATGCAAGAATCTGCCAAGAGATGGTTTTAGGGATAGGCGGAGTAAAAATGGCTCATGCGCTCCAGGAAAGATATTCTCTGCCAGAAGTCCTTCACTTAAATGAAGGCCACGGAGCCTTTGCAGCGCTGGAAATGCTCAAGTGCTACGGAATTGAAAAGGCAAAGGAAAAAATTGTTTTTACCACACACACTCCAATCGAAGCAGGACATGACAAATTTGATTATGATAAGATATCCTCGATAATGGGCAATTATCTTTACGGCATTGACATAAAAGACCTGGCTGGGGATGACAAGCTGAACATGACATTGTTAGCACTGAACATGAGCAGATATGCTAATGGCGTCTCAAAAATGCACGCCTTGGTTTCAGGACAGATGTTTCGTAACTACCTAATCAACTCAATAGTAAACGGCGTTCACTCATACACTTGGACTTGCCCGGAATTCCAAGCACTCTACGACAAGTATATCCCTGAATGGAGGCATGATCCTTGCGCTCTGATTCATGTAGACAGGATTCCAAAATCAGAGATGATAAAAGCGCACAGGACTGCAAAGCAAAGATATGTTGATTTTCTTAATGCTCACAGCAAAGTAAAGTTTGATCCTGACCGCCCTATTCTGACTCTCGCACGCCGCATCGCAGATTACAAGAGGAATGATATTCTTTCTCATGATTCTCAGAAGTTAATGGAAATAAGCGACAGACGGATTCAGCTGGTATTTGCAGGCAAGGCGCATCCCAGGGATGGACGAGGAAAACAGATAATAACCAATGTCATCAACTTTTCTGAGCAGATAAGCAGGGATGAAAAAGTTCCCTCCACATTCCTTGAAAACTACAATGCAGACATGGCAAAGATAATGGTTGCGGGCTCTGATTTCTGGCTGAACCTTCCCAGAAGACCATATGAAGCTTCAGGCACTTCTGGCATGAAAGCAGCGCATAACGGAGTGCCAAGCATTACCACAATCGATGGATGGATTTATGAAATTCTGAAGATTGAAGGAAAAAGGCAGGGAATCCTGCAAGTTGGTCCTGAGCCTGACGAAAGCAACCCTTGGGCAAGCAATGACCACGAAGACGCAGTCAGCCTGTACAAGGTTCTCAAGGAAATGATTTGTATTTACGAAAATGAGGACTTGTACGCCGAGATGATGATAGGCGCAATAAAGAACGCAGCTTATTTCAACACCCACAGAGTTGTGAAGGAATTAATGGAAAAAGCTTATCTACTCCAAATTCCTTAGCCCTAGAAAAAGATTTATAAATCCTCAGCTAGTCTCAAGTGCTACAAGTAAAAGGTTGCGAGAATAACGCAGTTCGGAGGATTTTGCAAAGCAAATATCCTCCTTAAGTTTTTTGATCAACCTTTCCTAAAGGTTGGGCTGGTAGCTCAGACTGGGAGAGCACACGGCTGAAGCGCAGCTGAAGAATAATCTTTAGCGCCTCGAAACCGTGGTGTCATGGGTTCAAATCCCATCCGGCCCATTTATTTTTAACTGAAAATGAAAAAAATGCAGATGGCAGTGTTTCTGAATATATTATAAAAGTCTAGTTACGAGAAAACCTAGATAATTTTTTGTAGACCACAGAAAATCCGGGCATATATTTTCCATCGTATTCTATTCTGACTTTCACTCTTTGTGTCTTAGCATTGTCAGCAACAGCAGTAACGAGAAATTCAAAATATGATTTTGGATTGGAAGAACAAATGACTTCTCCCAAAGCGTTAGGTGTTGAAGGAAATGAAAAATTAATTTTCTCAGTTGTGTTTTTGGTAATAGAACAAATATCAAACCGAATGCTCCCTGTTCGTGGCGGAAGAACTTCAATTAGTGTGCCTCCGATCCAACCTTTGCGAAGAGGTAAATTTCTATAATTTGAAAAGTCATTAACGACATTAGATTTGATACCGCTCCAATACAACATAACATTCTTAGCATTAGCGAGACCAATATTGTCCACACCCACTCCAAACCAAGCTTGCTTCAAATGATATGCAGTTGTTTCAACTTCGTGAAAATAATATGAATCAGTAGATGCTGTTATCTCTAAAACCGGAGAGAAAAATAAAGTAACTATTTGATCCTTAAACAAAGCCACCAAAACAGCTAAAAGAGTAAGCCAAGCCATAATTAATTCAATCATTTTTAATTTCACAATTATAAAGATAGGTAAAATCACTAAAAATAGAAATAAAAGCAAGAACATAATCAAAGCACGCAAAATAGGAGGACTTTTCATACAACAAAGTAATTCATTTTAACTATTAAATCTTTCCTTTTATTTAGTCAATCGTTTAAATCAAATTTATTTTTAAGTATGCATAGTCGCTTCTCGACCCAATCATTAATGACGAAAAAATGTATTGATCCCCTTCCTTAAGATCATACACGGGGTTACGAATACTTTCCGTTTGTGCGCTAAAACTTAAATAAGTTTCTTCCTGAAATAGCATTGTATCATTTTCATCATAACCAGTAACATTCAATTTTATTTTATAACTTGGTAATTCCTCTTCTCCTTTCAAAACCATCACTCCAGCTATATCTGGGTGTTCATAATGAAAAGAAGGCGTAATCTCTAAAAATTTTATTTTGAAATCTTCTTTTCTTAAACAAAAGTTTTCTATTTTGACATCTTTAATAAACTTATTTTCAAAAGTAATGCAATCTCCAAAATCATAATTTTTGTTAAAGATATCCACATCTATCCATGATTGGTTCGAATAATATTGAACATAATAATACTCTTTATCTCCAACAATGTTATTTTTATATTTTGCAGGGATTCCGATGGCTCTTAGTAACATAGTATAAACATATGCAAACTCAGAAGAAGTACCATAACCTTCATTAAATGAATTCAAAGAAGTGTCTGTTTTATTGTCATATTCCTGAACTAGTTTATATCTCCCCGGGATTAGCATCTTTTTCCAAACGAGATTAAAAAGTATTTTTGCTTGTTCATCTTCAGTATTGTTAATCATAAAGTCAGCGTGGGCATTACTATTTATCCAATCATAAATTGATTGATCCCAGAGAATATTTTTATCTTGCAAAAGATATTCAGTCACCGCGTCATTCTTGACAACAAAAAAAGTCGTACTTTTGTTATGCCACTCTTTTTCTTTTTCAATAAAGATAACGTATTCATAAGAATCGTTATCTGAGCTTGCGTTAGCAAAAAACCAAGTGTGCCAAATCTGTCTTCCAGTATGGACGGTTAAATTACTATCAAAATCAAAATTAGGGACATATTCTCTCTTACCTACTTTACTTTCTCTAAATAATTCTCCATGTACTGTTAGCTGAGTTATGTTTTCTTCTTTATTCATGGGAAATGGATAATTTACATCATAAATAATCATTGCAGTGCCGCCGCTATAAAAGAATGGTCGTATTGGTTTAATAGATACGATTCCTAACTTATTAAAATCAAAGGGAGGTGGTTGTAGTTCTGGTTCAATCGTATTTTGATTTGAATTAGGATTTATTCCAGGGAAGAGATCATAACAACGAGTAATGCCAAAACAGAATCCGCCAATGGTTATTATGGCTGCTAAAACATATAACAAAGTCGTGATAGGACCTTCAGCCTTTTTAGTTACTCTCGCATTATTCATTTACTATCTTCTATTAATAATCGTCATTTAATTATATGTTTTTTGTTTTTATATAACAAATCAAAATTTAAGGGTGTCGCTATTTTCTTGGTTTATGCCGTCTTAGCAAATATTTTTTTATCTTATAGTTCTCCTTTTTGGGAAAAATATTTATATCTGAAGCAAATATCTATTTTGATGAAGCAATGGTTTAAACGAAATTGGAAGAAACTCTTGGGCCTTTTATTTTTTGTTACAGCTATTCTTCTGCTTCAAATACAATCTGGCTTTTCTAAAGCTGTAGGAATATGTTTGTTTCTGGGAGCATTATATCTTTCAGGTATTAAAATAGAGGGTTTCTTTCCAACGCTCATATTAGGTACTGGTGTTGTTATATTTGTTTGGATTGGCGTTAATTGGTGGCAACACAAACTCTTTTTTAATCAAACAATCACTGATAGTATGATGCTAGTAATAGTCACGTTAGCATACGTTGTTCTTACATATTTAAATCTGGCCAGCACAAAGAAAGCATTTGATATTTCAAGACTTCCAAGCATGATGATTTCGATGGAGAGTGATAATGTTGTAATATACAATACCAGTAAAAATTATAAAGCGAAGGATGTTGAGGTCGAAATTGAATTGATTTATCCAGTATATAATGATTTTTTAAGTTCGACTAAATCTTGGTTTCTTAGCTTGTTTAGATATCAACGTGGACACTTACTCAAATATAGAATAAATGAATTATTGCCTGAAACGAATAAATTGTGCAGTGTCAAAATATTTTTCAAAAAAATACTCAAAGCAAAGTTTAAGAAAATACATCCTGCTGAATTCGGAATTCCCTATCAAACTGCAAAAAAATGTGAGTTCTATCTGAATGTTATATTAAGATATGAAACGGACACGGGTTATGCTCCGTCTGAAGAAATTAAGGATTGTTTTCACATAAAATGTGATAAAAAAGGTTGTAAATTTATAATCGAACCGGATGTAGAAAGGGTGTTATAAATTTCTTTTCTCCTTTGTCTCATAATCGCAACAATATATATCCTCTCCGTTTACCCTTCTAGCATGATCATCAAAATTAATCTAGAAGATATAGTCTATGAAAAGAGTTTTTAGGGTCATAATCATACCCCTCATTAATCTTAGCTCGTCGTAAACCCGCTTAGTATTGAGCCAGCTACTATGGTAAAGATTAGAGTTATTATTATTGTTATTATAACGTAAGTGATTGTCGTCTTGATTAGGCTTTTGCCTATTATATATCTCTCGCTGAGCTTGTCGCTTCCGTTCTCTATGCCGTTGATGAGTATGGCTAGTATGTAGGTTATCTGCACCACATAAAGCCCGACAATTATTTGGAAGTAATAGGTGGATATTCCTGTTCCGAACATGCCCATGAGTCCTGCCCCGCTAATATTTGCTCCTTGTGCCTGGCTTGATAGTTCTGAAAGCTTCATTGAAAGGCTGCCAAGGATTTGGGTTATCATGCCTGTTATGCCTACAACAATTCCAGCTATTGCAGGCGTCAAAAAGCTGACTTGGCTCTTCATGCTGCTAACAATATCTGCCATCAAGTCCTTGAGTCTCTCGTCCACCCTGTGGATTTGTTTTATGTACTCTGCAACATTGATGACTGCCTGGCTTGCTATTGTTGGTCCTTTCTTGCTGCTCTCAACCAACACTTTCATGCTGCTCTCAATAAGGTTGGAAGGATAATAAACCAGAGCTCCTCTTTTCTCGTCGAATATTGCCTGCTCCACGCTCATGCCCATCTTGGATATGTTGGTGCTCACTAGCTCAAAGAAGTTGCCGCTCAGTGTGCCTTCCATTACTTCAGCCACTTTTCCAAAAGCAATCTCTGCTGGCAAGCCGTCGCCAAGCCTGTTGCCCAGCTGGAACAATGCAGAGGCAAACTCCTGCTCCAAAGCCTTGGCTTGCTCCCTAATCTTGATTACATTCTTACTCTTGAAATGATAGTATGAGCCTATGCCTATGCCAAAGGCCAGCACCACGAACATGCTAATCATCGTAGCTCCCAGTCCAAAGGGTCCTACCATGTTGCCTGTTTTTTCTCCATTCTTAATCTCATCTCTATAGCCTAGGAAGTAGAAAGTTGCTTCTGAGGATGTTGAATTAGCAATTACTTTCACGCCATCATTGGTCGTGACAATATCATAGCCAGGGTTGGCTGCATGAAAAACCAGGGGCGAGATACCAATTATAAAGAAGACAGCAAAAAGTAGTATAGCTATTACCAATGGGCTTATTCTCAGCTCAGATTTCCCAAATGGAATAATAATATATCTATACTTCCTTATCTCCTGGTTGGTTTCAGATATATCGCTCTCGCCATAGCCAGTTGGCCTGGTGGATAATATGTTCCTTGCGAGATAAAATACAATGACCGGCAGCACGATGTTATAGAAGACAAACAGGTGATACCATTTGACTTCGGGCATGAAGCTAACCATCAATGGCAGGATTACCAAGCCAAGGATGGGCAGAATGATTCCGAGCATATGAAGCGCTGTTATCGGGCCCTTAAGGTTGTGGGCGTAGTGGAGCATTTTATCGTAGGTCTCCTCGAGGATGACGCTGAGGGATTTGTCAAGAGCATCAAGTCTCCTGGCTTCTGTTGTTTCATAGAGAGAAGACTCGATTAGGTGCATGCTCTCAATAAATTCCATGTTGTACTTGCGCCAGGTCTGAAGATAATTGTCAAGGCTTTCCTTGACAGAATCAAACTTCTCTGACTCCACATCCCACAAAATCTTTTTTATGTCAAGGGAGAGAGGAGGAGCCAGGTGCTCTGCTGAAAAGCTCAAGGCTCTTTCAAGGTTGCTGGTGTGACGCATATATGTGACGAGGTAGAAGATGCAGAGGACCATCTGGTTGCTGGCTTTCATTCTCCAGTTATTTGCCAGGAAATAGGGAAGCTTCTGCAAGGGAAGGATGATGCCCAGGGCTGCTAGCAGACCAAAAATTATAAAGAAGGTCTTGCCGCTTCCAGGAGAGAGAAACGATGGAACAATGTAGAGCAAAAAGATTATTGCAAATGCCAATGCAATCGGCGCTAATAATGAAAAGCTGGTGATGCCTGCTGGCGTAGCTTCAAGATGGCATATCTTTATTGCCTCCTCAAGCTCAGGTATTTTTTTCTTGTCAGGCTCTACCTTAATTATTTTTTCAGACCAGTTGCAAGCCTTTTCATAAAGGTTGAGATGGTGAGGCCTGTTTTCTTTTTGAAACTCAGAAAATTCTCTTGAGGTAAGCGCATCCTCTCCCGCTGCTGAGCTGCCAGGAACTCCTTGGGAGCCTCCTTTTCCTTCATCCTTCTCCTTGAAGTTTCTTCTTATCTCTTTCTCATATTTCGCTTTTAAGTCTTCAAGAGCATCGTCTTCTCCTGCCATGAGCCAAATCCCTGCCTAAGTTTTTAATTTAATTTTTACTTTTGTTTTTTCTTTATTTTTTAATTCTTTTTTAATTTTTATTTTGTTCCAATTATTCCTATTGTTCCCTGTCGTTCCTATTCTTCTAAATCCATTCCCTTGTTCTGCTTCTCTTTCTTGACTTCTTTTTTGAGCCACTCATTCCATTCAAAGAATATTCTCTCAGAATCAAGACTGCCTGCCTTTTCCTTTATTTTATCGCAAAGGATGTGAAACTGGTCATTGCACTTAATAACAAAGCCTGCTTCAAGCAAGTCCAGGTTATTCTCTTCCTCTGCAGTCTTGGTCAGCGCTTCCTTCATTTTTGTCCTGAGCATCACATTATCCCACACAGCATCCCAGTTACCCGCCCACTCCTTGACATTGCCGGCAATGGATTTCAGCACATCGCTGTCGCCGTTAATAAGCTCGTCAGTGGGCTCGAGCTCATCTGTTTTTGAATTATATTTCATCAAGTCGACAAAAGCATGCTCTTTCAGCGGGTCATCATCCCACTCCTTCCTGACTTCAGTTATCTGGGTTACTCTCCTCCACTTGTGCAGGCCGTCGGGGCTCTTGATTGGATTAGCAACAATTATTATGTCCGTCGCCTTGAAACTCGTCTTAGGAACTTTTAAATCATTAACCACCCTGTCAAAGACTCCATAAGGACTATCGCCGTGAATTGTGCCTGCCACAACATTCGCCAGCGCACCAACACGCATTGCTTCGTAAAGGGCAGTTGCTTCTGTGCTCCTGACTTCACCAACTATCAGAGCAGAATCTCCGAGCCTTAGAGTTGTCCTGATGCCTTCATCAGCAGGCACTTCTGATGTTCCTTTTGAAAGCGCAGACGCCACTTTCATCTGCTGGATATTATAACCCAGGCTTCTCAAACTTTCCGACGGCAGCTCAAGAGTGTCTTCTATTGTAAGAATCCTGTAGCGCCGCATAATCTCTATCATTATGCCTCCAAGAAGACTGGTTTTTCCTGCGCTTCTGGTTCCTGCGACTAGCAAGGTCCTGTTTCCGTCGACAATAAAACTTATCAAGCCTGCTGCCAGGGGATTAAGCATTCTGTGGTGTATAAAAAGCGAGAGAGTCCATGGCTTGTCCCTGTGCCTCCTAAAAGCATAGGCAATACCGAAGGGATTGAGAGGAGGAGCAATTACGCCAACCCTCGCCCTGGCAATGTGAGGTATGCTTATCTCTGTGTCAAGCACAGGATTGGCTTCGTCCAAAGGCCTGCCGCTAATCATCCTAAGCTTTGACGCCCAGCTTTCAGAATCGTTGATGCTTGGCATGATATTTGTCTTGCAGTCACCATAATCCTGGTGCACAATAAAAATAGGTGACTGGCCAGCTGGGCTGTTAAAAGTGATGTCCTGGATTTTTGGGTCCTCCAGCAGCACTTCAATCAAGCCAAAGCCCACAGTATACCTTATGAGTATCATGGTGAGCTCGTTAAGCTCTTCCTCACTCAGTTTCACTCCCCTGTAGCCTGCCAGCTCCTCGAGAAGGTCGTGGCCGACATTGTAGAATACTTCTCTCATCCTCTCAGGATCAATGAACTCCTGCCTGGTGGGCTTGTGCTCTGCAATGATGTTTCTCGCCATGTCAAGAATTTCATAGTGCTCTTCCTTGAGCTTGAACTCTGGTGGGGTGATGTGATAGAGGTACTGGACGCTCTCATCCAGCGCAAATACCACAACCTCTGTTTCGCCGACGCTATAATTCTCAAGCTCAGTAGCTCCGCGGGGATAAGTGGCCATGAGCTTGGTAAACATGAAGTCAGGCTTTATCATGGGAGCAAATATCTTGTTGTAAATCTCCCTGTCAAAAGGCTTAAGCCCTGAAAGAAAAGGCTTGGCAATGGTTACGAGTCTGGTCTTGTCCAGCTCTTCAATAAGATAATTCAACAATTTTATGTAAAGCTTGTGAGCTACCGCAGCCTCGCCTGGCTCTGTCTCGAGCAGAATCTTCTCATGGCGCAGGATTCTTGTGAGCTCCACAAAGCAGGTTAAAGGATCTTTTTTTAATGTGTCAAAGATTAAGTGGTGTATCTGGTTGTAAATCCTGTCAACATATTTCAGGGAAGCCTTGATTCTTATGGACTCGTAACTGAACACTTCTTTCTCCTTGACTAGTTTGTTGTAGAGAAGGGCCAGCTCCATGAGAATCCTGGTCTGAGCATAATCATACTCATAATCCCTTTTCTGGACAAAAACAATTTTTGTAGCTGCCTTGTTCTCAATCAGCCTCTCCATGGTAAAAGCCATGAGGCTCGGGTTTTCCTCGAGAGAAGGAACTGTTGTTAGGTTCTCGCAATTAACCTTAAGAATAGTATCCTCTCCCTCCCTGACCAGCTCATAGGGAAGACCATTCTTAGACTTGTCAAATAATGCCAAATTCCACCCTCTTTTTTATATAAGTATCAATAATTTTTAAATAATTTTTATAGCTTAATCTAACCAAAACAAAATACGCCAATCGATGTATATAAATCTTTTGTTGATAATTTAGGAAAAGGTTTCATAAGCAAAAATATTAAATACTCTAAGCAAGTAAGGAGAGGATAAAAAGATGGTTGAACCTACCCTATTTCCTAATCCTGCAATTCCTGCACCGCCGACTTCTAAGAAGCAGCCTGTGGATGTAGAGTTGCTGGGCAAGGTGTCAAAGAATGTTAACACTATAGCTGCAAATCTCAGGATTATAGAGGAGAGATATTCTACTCTGCGGAATACCAGCCAGGTGTCTGAGCAGAGCGTTATAGGACTGGAGAAGGACGTGGGAAACGATATCAAGCTGCTTTCCAGCGACCTGGTTGACCTGAAGAGGGAGATTAGCGATATCAAGGACAAGTTAAGGCTTATTAGCGCTGAGCTCAAGAACCTGGTTAACAAGGACGAGTTCAGAGTCATGGAGCACTACCTTGACATGTGGCAGCCCATGAATTTTGTGACGAGAAACGAGTTGGGCAAGCTCATAGAGCAAAAGCAAAAAGACAAGGCTTAATATTATCTAATGTTCCTGATACTAAAACAGATGGCAATAATACAGCAACATTTATATACCCAATTTTATAAAAAAACATTTGAAGACAGCAAAAGAGCTGAAAAGAGGTGCTAGCTTGGCTTTGAGCAGACCAAATGACTTACCAACTGACCAGATAAAGGCCATGCGGGCCAGGGGCTTTGATAATAACCAGATAGTCCAGGCTCTTCAGAGGAACGGCTATTCCTCGACGCAGATATTTGACGCCTTGAACCAAGCAGACCTTATGCCTGTTGGCGGAATTCCTGAGCCTCCTTCTTTTATGCAAGGGCAGCCTATGCAAGCACAGGAATCTGTAAGAGATAACTCCCCTGCTGGTGGAGATACTGGTGTGACTGCTGAAGAAATCGAGGAGCTGGTTGAGAGCATTATAGAAGAGAAATGGGACGAGCTGGCCAAGGATGTTACCAAGATTGTGGAGTGGAAGAATGATGTTGAGTCCAAGTTTGCCAAGATGGACCAGCGCCTTGAAAGCCTGAAGGATGATTTTGACAAGCTTCACCAAGCGCTTATTGGCAAGATAGGAGATTATGACAAGAACATTCTTGAAGTTGGCTCTGAAATCAAGGCCATGGAAAAAGTATTCTCCAAAGTTCTTCCTGTGTTCACAGAAAACGTGAATGAGCTCAACAGGATAACTCAGACTCTAAAGAAAAAAACAGAATAGAACAGAATAATTAATATTATTTTTCTAGATTTTAAAATTTCTTCTAGAGTAAATCTCTTTCTCGATTTTAAGAATGTTTAGAACTATAACTCTGACTCTTACAGTGTTTTGGAGGTTCTGGTCAGGAAGAGAAGAGCAAAAGCAGACATAATGAAAATAAATAATAGCCCGAGGACTTTTGGATTCCTAAGCGTGTTGAGCAGGTTGGTTGTAAAGCTGCTGGTGCTTGTGCTCGTTGTTTGAGCTGTTCCTGATGAAGGCAGACTCGTAGTACTGGTGCTGCTAGATGCAGAATAATTGGTTGAAGACGACGTGCTTCCGCCCTTCTCAAGCAAACCCTGCCCAAAAGCAGTTGAGAGAGCAAAAATCAGGATTAATCCTACAAATACCAAGAGCCAAGGATATACATTGTCGTCTTTTATCAATTCCTTCATCTCTTTTTCTCCAACTCCAAAAATTCTTACAAGGAAGAGCGTGAAGAAGATGAAGATGGCCACCACCATGAACCACGGCACCATGAAACTCACCATATTGGTTGCTACCTTTGATACTAAGAACAGGAGCGCGACCATCACAGCTATTACTGCATGTATTCCTTTTTTGCCGTCGCCAAAAGGCTTGATGTATTCCAACAGCCCAAAAAGGATGATAAATACTAATAAGAGAACAAAAACCACACCAAAGTGCTGCATTAATCCAACATCAAGGAAAGTAGCCATTTTATAAAATCAAAGCTAAATCAAGTCTAATACTGCTTTTACTTTTTTTTCTGAACAACAGCTCCTAGCTTTTCAAAGCCTTTGCCCAGCCCTCTTTCTTTATCCTCTTTATGGTCATCTTTGGTTATGAACCATATAATTATTCCAAAGATAAGCACCATGACTATTAAGGCTTGAAGCTGAGGGTCTTGAAGGAACACCATCCACAAAGGAAGCTGGAACCAGCCGACTGCTGAGCCAAAGATAAGCACTACCGCAACAAATGCAAAGATTACAACCACTCCTGATAAGGGGGTTCCTGCAATCTCAATCTCATTGCCAAACACTCCAATAATCAAGAGCAGCATCACAATTGCAACCACTATTATTGAAACCTGAGGCAGAGCCTGGTTGATTACATCAACAGGGTCAAAGTTGAAAGGATATCTTCCAACAACGTGAGGTATTACCACTGCCAGCGACATCACAAGAGCCAATATGGTGTTGAAGCTTTTCCTCCCATCCCCAAGTATCTTGGTCTTCTGAAATGTTGCAAACACAATAGTAAAAATCAGAATAAATGGCAGCAGAACATCAGTCACACCCCATTGGTCAAGCATTGCAATAAAATTTTCAAACATCATTTTCACAAACCTCCTTCTGTTCTATTATTGTTCTATTAGTATATTTTATTCTTGTATATTTTATTCTTGTATATTTTATTCTTCTTTTTTATCCTTTTTCTTTTCACTTGGTGATTTTGTAACAAAAAATATGAAGCCTATGAGAACTATAACAAGGACTATGGAGGATACTACTGTAGTGTCAAACCTATAGAACAAATAACTGTAGATAACCTCAAGCCATCCAAGAGCATTCAGGAATATCAGCACAATGCCAACGAACATTATCCATGTGAAAGCAGTATTCCAACCTCCTTCAAGGAAAAATTCCTTGCTTCCTGTGTGAAAGCTGCCTACTAGCAAAAGGAAGCAGATGGATAATACAAGCAGGAGGACAACATTGGACACTACCTCATTGATAATGCCTACCAATCTTACTGAAGCAACAACAAAGAAGGCAATCACAAAAGCAGTCATGCCATTAAGGTTTTTTTTGGTAATATCCTTACCTTCAATCTTATCCATACCAAAGATTCTCGTCTTCTCAAGAATAGCAAATACCAGAGTAAACACCAGCAAAAAAGGCAGAACTACATCATAAACTCCTAGCTTGTCAAGAAAGCTGAGGACTCCTCTAAATGATGATACTTCTACTGTAGGTGTTACCATATCTCTTTCTCACCCCTTACTTTATAATGTTACCTATTTAAAGGTTTCGCTCTATTTTATATCTGGTTTAGCTCTTGGTTTTTCTATTTCTTATTTCCTTCTCTTTAAGCTCTTCCGTCCTTTATTCTATCCTTATTTCTCTTTTTAATAAACACAACTATTAATAATGCAATAACCAGCACCAACACCATAATCAGGATTGCTATGAACAGCGGCTGAGCATAGAATGGCTTCTCAGCCAGGACCACAGGCTTCTCGCTGATAATCACTGGGAAAATTTCTGTCCTGACCTGATTGGCATAGGCAAGGGTTATGCTCAGGTTATATTTCCCAGGAGAAAGCCCAGTTGTGTCCAAGAAGCCATTCACTTCCTTTTCCTGTCCTGAATCCAGGCTAAAGCCAGCCACCTCGTTCTTCTTCTCCTGAACTTGGACTGCTCCTGCAGCAGTAAGTTCTGAATCCCAGTCATTATAAGCCTTGAAAACAATCCTGTTGATTTCTCCGACAGTCAGGCTCTTGGTTACTAGCTCTTGAATTCTTATCACTGGCTTTCCAACTGCAAAATCATATTCTGCTGTCTGGTCAATGCCGTCATAGGAGGCTTTTGCAATTGCCTTGTAAAAACCTTTCCTGAGAACAGGACTGGGCTGGGCTTGGGCTTTGTATAATTCTGTTTTCTTAATGCTTACTTCAGGAGTTTTAAGAGTTGCAATAGACTTATTCTTATTATTAAAAATCTCAATGTCAGCTCCTGCATTTGCAATGTCTTCTGAACCCATATTTTCAAAAATAACATAAACTGGCAAGGGAGTTCCTTCATCAACATCCACAATTAGCAAGCTGACGGCTGCATATTTTGAAGGATAAGGCACCTTGATATAAACAGGTATTTCATAGCTAACATAAACTGAGAACATGCTCTGAGATGATTGCGGATTGGGAGTGACTTTTATCGATGCCTTTTGCACTCCCGGCGCGAGGGTTGAAGGAAACTTAATCTTCATGTTAATTGGAGTGCTGTATTCATTTGGTTTTATCTGAACTGTTGAATTCTCCAGAAAAACCAAGTCTTTGAGTTCACCACCAGGAATCAGGCTGAGGTTGATATCTGCTCCTTCTGAGTTGATAATATTCAATGTGGCTTCTGCAATAGAATCTGGATGATAATCAACTGTGATAGTAGCAGGGCTAATTTCAAAGCCACAGGAAAAGCAAGCTGCCAATAGCATAATTATTAATAACAAGAAAATAAGTGCACTTGCTTTGGTTATGCTTTTTGTCAGGTTCATTTTTGTTATGCTTTTTTTCTATTCTTTTAGTATTTTTTACTATTTTTTATTCTTTTTATTCTTCTCTTACAATTTTCTAACAATTTTCTGTGCTTCTTTTATTACTTTGTTTATTATTTTTTTATTATTCTGTCTGAGTTGCTGTTAATTCTATTATGCTGGTCTTGGTCCCGCCCGGCTCGTCATTAGGCACTGTTACATTCAAATGGAGTTTGCCTGTTCGGCTCGTGCTTTCATAGGACAAGTTGCAGAACAGATTAGTCTTGGATGCATTATTCATTGGCGTGAAAGTTGTTTGGGAGCAGCCCGTGTTAATGCTGCCAGACTGATTATTTGCTCCTTCATACATGTAATTGTACTGGTTCATGGCAGCCTTGGTGAAAAGAGCAGAGGCATTAATCGTCACGTTTATGAGAACATTGCCTGTGTTCCTTGCAACCAGAGGAACAGGATTATCAGTGGTAGTGTCATTTTGTTGACCTAGAGGCATGGTGCCAAAGCTGGTTGAATTCACTGGCAAATCAAGCCCAATTGTTGAGGCAATAGTAAAATTAGAAGTGTTGGATGTGGTGCAGGCATTATAAGAGTCGCAGGCAGTAACACTCCAATTATAATAGCTACTGTTAAAACAGAGTGCTGATACCACTGTATAATTGGTTGTGGTGATGCTTCCAATATTAACATCAGCGCAAGGGCATCCTGTGCCGCAGGTGAGATTCAGCGAATAAGTCAGGACATTGTTCTCGGGGTCGGTGCATGTCCAGTTAAAATTAGGCCGCCTCTCTAGCACACTAGTATTTCCATTAGCAGGATAATAAAGAATTGGTTTTGAAGGAGCGCTGTTGGTTAATCCGCAGCACACTGTCTCATTGTATACTGAGCAGTTCCCGACATGAGCATTAGTGGTATTGCTTCCTTCTGTCCCAGCCATAGAGAGAATGCAGCTATAATTAGTTGGGCAGGCAGATGCGGTGTATGTGCAGCTTACTGTTTCCCAATTACTGCTAAGACAGGCAGAAGCCGAAGAATATGCTGCATTATTGTTAGTTCCTATCTCGATGTGAGCATTGGTGCCATCGGACAATCTGACTACCGTAACATTGCCAGGGCAGACAGTACTTATGTTCATGCTGGAATTGGTGCTGTTGCAGCAGATAGAATAATTATAGGTAGTAAAGCTTGTGTTCTGGGCATGAGCATTGCTGGGGCCCAAATGACTACTATTCTCCAAGCCCATAAGCCTTGACTGGTTTGTAGAGCAGGTATTATTCTGGACGAAAACGCATTGCATATCATTAGCAGCCAAAACAAAAAAAGCTATGGCTGCGGTAAATATGACTATGAATAAAGATAAAAATATTATTCGCAAAGATTTCTTCATCTAAAAACCCGCCCTTTTATACAATTTTATTAAGAATCTATGAAATCAGAGCATATATAAAGTTTTTTATTCGAGCCTTGAAATTATTAATACTGATTATTTATAATTATTGTTGTTTTTATTCCTACCTTAAAAACTGCCTTGATTAGCGCTTAATTATCATTAACTTTAAATAAGAATAATCTTTACAAAACACAAGAGGGTGGAATAATGAGAATACTAGGACTGGATATTGAGCTTTTGAATCATGCGTGTGTCAAGATCAAAGACAAAAAAATAATTTACATTGATCCTTTTGAGCTGACAGAAGGGCCGAGTCTGGAAAAAGCAGATGCAATTCTCATCACTCACGATCATTACGACCATTGCAGCCCCAAGGACGTGGCTAAGATAAGCACAGAGAAGACCATAATAATAACTGTTGCTGACTGCCAGAGCAAGCTTAGCGGGCTGAAGATAAAAGGCATAGCTCTCATAGAGCCTGGCAAGAGCATTAATATGGATGGCGTCAAGATAACAGCAGTGCCAGCCTATAACCTTAACAAGCAATTCCACCCCAAAGCCAATGACTGGGTTGGCTTTATCGTCGAGATTGACGGCGTGAGGGTTTACCATGCAGGGGACACTGACCTGATTCCTGAGATGAAAAACATTGAAACTGATATTGCATTCCTGCCAGTGGGTGGAACCTACACCATGAATGCAAAGGAAGCAGCCCAGGCAACCAAGATTTTCAAGAAATGCAAGATAGCCATTCCCATGCATTACGGCACGATAGTAGGCACTGCGAGCGATGCAGAGACTTTCAAGAACAATGCTGGCTGCGAAGTAAAGATATTGATGTAAGAAAAATAAAGGTGATAAAATGTTACTGCACAACTCGAGGTTGGGCAGTTCATAATTTTACGGAGGGAAAATTATGTTAAGAACTCATACTTGCGGAGAACTAAGAGCAGAAGATGCCGGAAAGAAAGTAGTGCTATGCGGATGGGTTAGCACGCACAGGATTCAAGGAAAGCTAAGTTTTATCCTGATTAGGGACAGGTATGGCATAACCCAAATTTTTGTTAATCCTGAAATCACCAAGAATATTGGTGAAATAAGAAGGGAGAGCGTTATTCAAGTAAAAGGCGAGGTAAAGAAAAGACCAGCTAATCAAATAAAAAAAGAGATGGTCACTGGAGAGATAGAGGTGGTTGCGAGCGAAGTCAACATAATCACCAAAGCTGCTCCTCTTCCATTAGAGCTCGATGAAAGCGTTGCTTCAACAGAAGACGTGAGACTGAAGTATAGGTACTTGGACCTGAGAAGACCGAGGTTGGTTAAGAATCTTACCTTAAGGCACAAGGCAATACAATTCATCAGAAATTATCTGGATAAAAAAGACTTTTTGGAAATAACCACGCCTATTCTTACCAAGTCAACTCCAGAAGGAGCAAGGGATTATCTTGTGCCTTCTCGGATTCACAAGGGAAAATTTTATGCCTTGCCCCAGTCGCCGCAGCAATACAAGCAGCTGCTCATGGTCGCAGGCATGGACCGATATTTCCAGATTGCACCGTGCTTTAGGGACGAGGATGCAAGAGCTGACAGAAGCCCAGGCGAGTTCTACCAGCTCGACATCGAGATGAGCTTTGTTGAGCAGGAAGACATCCTTAACCTAGTTGAGGACTTGTTTATCAAGATGATAAAGGAAATATTCCCTGAGAAAAAGATAAAGCAAATACCTTTCCCGAGAATCACCCATGCAGAAGCCAAGGCCAAGTATGGAAATGATAAGCCAGACATACGAACTGATAAGAATGACAAGGATGAATTAGCTTTCTGCTGGGTGCTAGACTTCCCGCTTTTTGTAAAGCAGACAGAAGAAGACTTTTTCCACGGCGCAGGCAAAGTGTGGGGGCCTTCCCATCATATGTTTACAGCACCAAAAGAAGAGCACATCCACTTACTGGACAAGGAGCCTGGCGAAGTAAAATCATACCAGCACGACCTTGTTCTCAACGGCTTTGAAGTTGGCGGCGGAAGCATAAGGATACACGACCCGAATCTTCAGGCCAAGATATTCGACCTCATTGGCTTCACAGAAAAGCAGAAAAAAGAATTTTCACACCTGCTAGAAGCATTCAGCTATGGCGTACCGCCTCATGGAGGAATAGCTCCGGGTATTGATAGGCTTCTCATGGTCATAATGGGAGAAGATTCCATCAGAGAAGTGATTGCATTCCCAAAAGATAAGGCTGCAAGAGATCCTGTTATGGACGCGCCCTCCGAGGTAACCAAGGAACAGCTGGATGAGCTCGGCATTAAAATAAAGTAAAAACAGAATCTCATGATCGCATTTCAAAAAATCAAGACTTTTCTTGACGAGAACCATATCTCCTACGAATATAAAGAGCATGAGGAAGTGCACACCAGCGAGGAGGCTGCCAAGGCTCGTGGTGAAGACATCAAAATAGGTGCAAAGGCAATGATTCTCAAGGCAGACGATAAGTTTGTGATGCTTGTTCTGAGCGCTGCAAAGAAGATTGATTCCAGGAGAGTAAAAGAGATTCTCAGCGCCAAGAGCCTTAGGTTTGCGACGCCTGAAGAAGTCATGCAGTTAACAGGCTGCCTGCCTGGTGGCGTACCGCCTTTTGCAAATATTTTTAGCCTTGATTTCATTGTCGACAAAACTATTGTAGCCAATGAGTTCATGGCTTTCAATGCCGGTGAGAGGACTAAATCCTTGAAGATAAAGACCAAGGATTATCTGGAATTGCTAAAGCCAAGAATTGAGGAGTTTTCAACAGAATAAAATAAAAATAAAGAATAAACATAAAGGCGATATCATGGCTTTTTTTAATAATTTGATTGCGCAGTTAACTTACAAGCCATCAATGGACTACTGTGAAAAAGCAGGCTCTGGGCTAGTAGCTAGGCCGGGCTATGCTATTTCAAACCTGCTTTACATTATAATTGGAATAATAATCCTTGTTAAGTATTGGAAGAACAGGGTATCCAGAACATTTGGGTTCATGACTGTTGCTGTAGGGCTGTTCTCTTTTGTTTATGATACTGCTCATGTTTATTGGTCCCAACTTTTAGATTTAACAGCAATGTTTGTTTTTATAGGATTCATACTCACACTGAACATTAAGCGCTTGGCTAACCCGTCGCACAGAAGCTTGCGAGTAATTTATGCCTTGGTTGTTGCTATCTCTGTACTGCTCATCTACATATTCAGAAGCTTTTCTGGGGATATAATCTTTGGCATATTCATAGTATCTAACCTTCTCCTGGAGTTCAACATGATCAAAAAGCAGAAGGGAAGTTTTGACTATAAGTACAGGCATTGGATTTTGGGAGTTGGAGTTTTTCTTGTTGGAATTGCCCTTTGGTTTATTGACTTTTTCAATATATGGTGTGACCCGACTAACCTTTTTAATGGCAGGGGAATATTTCATTATCTTGGAGCAATAGGAGTTTATTTCCTCTTCAAGTTCTATCAGCAATTCAAGTTCATCACAGTAACGCGCAACCCTAGGAAAATCAAGGAATAAATTTATAAACCTAATGTTATGCGTCCTTATAATGAGAATTCATTCCAAGACCAACAAGTTATTTTTCTTGCAAGTTCTTAATAGCTGGGGCTTTATTCCAATAAATTATTAAAGCTAAAGATTCTTTTTATCTTGGTTTAACCGTTAAGTGCCATAATAAAACAAAAACAGCACAGGTGATGATCATGAAGTTTTTATCAATCAAGGAAGCGATGAAGAAGGGAAGCGGCAAGGTAAGTGTCAGAGGCTGGGTTTATCGTGAGCGAGGGAGCAACAAGCTGAAATTTGTTGTGCTCAGGGACGTATCAGAGATTATTCAGTGCGTAATAAAGAAGGAGAAATTCTCTGAAGATAAGTTCAAGGAAGCTGACAAAGTCCAGATAGAAGCCTCCATGGAGCTTACAGGCACAATAAAAGAGGACAAGAGAGCTCCATCTGGCTATGAGATTGATGCTGATGAGTTCACAGTGGTCGGCAGCAGCGATAATTTTCCACTGGCAGCTGACCAGAACAGGGAATTCCTAGACGACAACAGACATTTGACTCTCAGGACTAGGAGGATGACTGCCATACTCAAGATTAGGAGCACTTACATACAGGCAAGGGATGAGTTCTACAGAAAAAAAGGATTCTTCAGGTTTGACGCACCAATACTGCAGCCCAGCCAATCAGAAGGAGGAAGCACTCTTTTCGAGGTAAAATATTACGACGCCAAGACCTATCTCTCCCAATCTTGGCAGCTTTATGCAGAATCCGCAATATTTGCGCTGGAAAAAATATATGATATGGGCCCTACTTTCAGGGCAGAAAAAAGCAAGACTTCAAGGCATCTCTCTGAGTTCTGGATGGCTGAGATGGAAGCTGCCTGGTGGGATTTAAAGGAAGTGAGCGAATTCGCAAAAGAAGAGATAAAGTATAGCATCCTCAAAGTCGTAGAGGAGAACGCTGATGACCTCCAGTCCCTGGAACAGAATCCTGAGAGGCTCAGGAAAATCGCAGAGAAGGAATGGCCCACAATAAAATACAGGGAAGCTCTCAAGATACTCAAGGAAAAAAACAAGATGGAAGTCCCATTCGGAAAAGACCTGAGAACTATAGAGGAAGAAACCTTGATGAAGCACTTTGACACGCCAGTAGTTGTAACTCATTACCCGGTGGTGGCCATGGCCTTCTACAAGCCAAGAGACCCGGATTTTCCTGACGAAGCATTGTGCTTTGACATGCTTTCACCGACAGGAGTCGAAATAGTTGGAGGAAGCCAGAGAAGCCTTGATATTGAAGACATGAAAAAAAGGCTTATAGACGCAGGAGAAGATCCGTCTTCGCTTGAATGGTATTTTGATTTGAGGAGATACGGCTCAGTTCCTCATGCAGGCTATGGCGTGGGGATTGAAAGAGTGATAACCTGGATTTGCGGCCTGGACAACATAAAGGATGCCATACCATTCCCAAGAACATCCGTGAGATATAAGCCTTAAAAATTATTTTGAAAATTTTTTAGAATTTTTTCTTCTTTTCTTAATCTTTCTTCTTCGCTTCCTCTATTGCCTTTTCTGCCCGCTCTATTTTTCTTTTCTTTCTCTCAGCAGATTTCTGCTTCATGGTCTCGAGCTCATTGGCAACCAAGTCATCAAGGGCGTTGTCGCAGAATTCTAGCGCCCCATCATAGTATTGCTTGATAGGGTCCTTGTCGTTGTTTATGAGAACATCAAGTATTCTATCATTACCATCGGAGTTCCTGCCTATGTGCAGGAATTGCTTCATTTCTGCCTTGTCAAAAACCTCTTTCTCAGGCTTGCTAAGAAGGTCCAGTTTGTCTTTTATCTTCCTTAAAAGCTCTATCGCCAATATTCTTCTCTTCTCATGCGGCTGGGCCTGGAGCTCGTTAATCTCATTATAATCTTCAGCATCAATCCTTATCTTCTTCCTGAGAAACTCTGTTCCTCCGTGCTTGACGCTGTACACTCTGCCAATGACTGCATTAATAGCCTTGGACTTGTCTTCTATGCTACTCACAAAGCTCTTAACTCCTTCCTCATCGTCAAGCTTGATGGCCAGCTTTTTTTCTTCTTTCATCTCCTCATTGATTTGTTCAATCTTGACTTTTCTCTCCCTTCGAAGGATGCCGTAATGAACCGTAACTGCCACTTCAAACAGCAATCCAAAGATTATATTGACTGAGCACAAAGTTGGGTATTCCATTCCGTCAAGTAGATGAGCCACTCCCAGCATCAAGAGCACACCTGTGAATATTATTGGAAATATCATTAGGAATCCTGACTCCAAATGATATTTGTCCACTAGAATATAGGTCACGATGATGGTTAAAAGAACAGGGGATAAACCTACGAGAGTGTTGAAAGGACTTGAAATAGTTATTATGCTAAGAAAAATTATTAGGATGACCCACAGCAACAGGGCGATAATGCAGGATGCTCTTATTATCTTGTGCACAATCTCAAAAGGCAGCCTTGAATATTCAATGTTTTTTTCCTGAGTCCTGGTCTCAGTCTCTATCACGGTCTTGGTTTGTCCCATCTCATGCTCATCAAAAGCAGGCAATTCTTCTACTGTCAAAAATCCTTCTTCTAGTTTCTTCTGCTTCTCCTGAGAAGGAACCGGCGGGATAATTACATCATCCAATAATATACACCTCTTTTCTCAAAGATATATTCAGCGTATTTTATATGTTTTATGTTTTTTGGTGGTTTATGACAAAAGCTTTTTAATAAGAACGGTTTTCCAAGATGATATGAAGAAAAATATTCCTCAAATAGAAATAAGAAAAGCCAGCATCACCACCTGCCAGGTTGATGCTGTTGTTAATCCTGCCAACAGCTTTGGATTTATGGGCGGCGGAGTGGCTGGCGTGATAAAAGCAGTTGGCGGGCAGATCATTGAGGATGAAGCCATTAGCCAGGCTCCTGTGCAAGTCGGAGATGCAGTTATAACTTCTGCTGGCGACTTGGTCTGCCATAAAATAATCCACGCTCCTACCATGCACAATCCTGCTGAAAGAACAGATGCTCACAAGGTTTTCTGCGCAGCAAAAGCAGCTCTTGAGCTGGCTGACAAGCAAGGTTTCGGGAGCATTGCAATGCCAGGCATGGGAACAGGAGTTGGCGGGTTGAACAAGCTAGAGGCTGCAAAGGCGATTGTCAAGGCGATAAAATGCATTAAATTCAAAAGCATTGAGAAAATACTGCTGATGGATATTGATGAGGAAATGATTGGTGCATTTGAGAAAGCGTTAAAATCCTAGTGTCTCATCAGCTTCTTTTTTCATCCTGGCTTCGTACTCGTACTTCTTCTCTCCTTCTTTCTGCTCCTCGCTCATTAATTTGATGAGGTTCTTTATCATTTCCTCTTCTTTGCCGCTGAAAATATTGGTTTTGCCGGCGTGCTTCTTGATAAGCTCTTCTTCTATCTGCTCTGCTGTTCCTGAGCTGATGCTCACTTCCTCCATTTCCTGCGACGTCAGCTGAGAAGTGTTCCTCATGACAAAATATGCTGATTTATTATATAGCTCCCTGAAGAAATTTTTGAAGTCAATGTCGCTGGGCTTGCCGCTCTGAAGCTTGCCGTGCACTTTGAGCAGGACGATGGTGTTGTTGAATTCCTTATTCTGAATTTTGGCTTCGAGCTCATTGTTTATCTCTTCAGGAGTTTTTCCCTGGGAATTTATTTCTATTTTGTAAGTGTTCTTTATGTTGAGAGGAACAAATTCTAGTTTATCCTTGTTGTTCTTGTTTTCATCATCATAAATATAGAATCCTCCTCTGCCCAGCTTCCATAGCTCTGCAAAGTTGGCAGGAAATACTGGTCCTGGATATACCAGGTTCTTGTAATCCTCAATGTCTTTATGCTCTACAATATGGACGTGTCCTCCTGCGTAATAATCAAAGTCAGCAGGCATCTCTGTTGCAGGCATTGATTCCATCTTCTCCAGCTCTTCTGGCTTTAGCTCGTCAATGGCTGTGTGAAACATGAAAATCTTGAATCCTTTCTCAGCTTCCAGGCTCTTGACATCCAGCATTTCAAAGTCTTTCTTCTCCAAGCTGCCTCTCTTTCCCCTGATGCCAGTAATCTTTGCGCCTGTTTTTTTATCAACAGTAAAGCTTAGCCTGAGTTTGTTGCCAAATACTTCTCCCTTCATCACATTAACAAGCAGTTCTGCTTCTTCAAGCACATCAAGTATGGTTCTTCCTCCGGGGCTGTAATCATGGCTTCCAGGCACAACATAAACTGGTATGCCTTGCTTCTGCAATCTTTTGAGCAAAGACACTGTCTGCTTCAAATGCTCGAGCGAAGGCAAAGAAGTGTTGAACAAGTCACCTGCAATGAGAACAAAATCAAGCTTCTTCTCCAGGATTAGGTGGACTGCTCTCCTAAAAGCTTCCAAGCTGATATTCTTCAGAGCGGGGTCTCTCCAAGCTCCAATATGCACGTCTGCCAGGTGGGCGAATCTCATAGCAGGAAGAATTCATTAGCAGAATATAAAACTTACCAAAAAAGATTAAAAGATAAGCTTAAGGCAAAATTAAAATATTATTGATATGCTTCATTCGCCTGATTGTAAGATACATTCAGGGAACGAGCGATTTCTTTAATGAGCAGTTCAGCTTCTGCAAACTGGTTCATGCTAATGCATTGATTAATACGGCCAAATGTACCTGCATACTTAGTTATTATTTTCTCACTTTTCTTCTCGCCAAATTTCTTATTAAACAGGTTAAGCAAAGCTTCGAGTTCTCTCAGTCGGAATATAACCTGCTCAGCGCCCTTATGTGCTTCTTCAATCCTGAATTCCTGATTTTTTACTCGCTCCTCTAATCTCTTCAAAGCAGGCATGTGCCTTTGAAAAATACTCATGAGCAATCACCAATATATTTCTTATATCTGTATGCTTGTTATGTTGTGATATTTAGGTATTTGGGGATATTTATAATTTTCTATAAACCATCACAACAAAACATTTAAATCGCTAAAAGCTATTGGTGTCTGGAAAGAGGACGGAACTTGAGAAGCGAGATTATCAATCTTTACAAAAAAGCTGACAAGAAAGGCTTTGCCATAGGAGCTTTTAATTTCTCGACCAGTGAAATAGTCAAGAGCATTGCTGCTGCTGCAGTCAAGCTCAGGGCTCCTGTGATAATCTCCATGAGCGAAGGAGAAAGGAATTTCTTTGGCTGCGAGGAGAGTGTTGGAATCTACAAGGCCATCAGACAGAAGTATCCTCATGTCATACTGCACGCAGACCACACCAAGTCTTTCAAGGAGATAAAAAAGGTCATTGATGCTGGCTATCCTTCTGTTCATTTTGACGGCTCAGAGCTGAGCCTGAAGGAAAACATCAAGTGGACTAAGAGGGCTGTTGATTATGCCCACAAGCATGACGTGTTCATTGAGGGAGAACTGGGCGGCATAACTGGTGGCTCGACTGTGCACAAAGAAAGCCTGAAGGACGTGCTCACAGAGGGAATGCTCACCAAGCCTTCCCAAGCAGCTGCCTTTGTCAGGATTACTGGAGTAGATTCATTAGCCATTAGCATTGGCAATGCCCACGGATTGTGGAAGGAGCAGAAAAAGCTTGACTTTGAAAGGCTTGCAAACATTAAGAAGAAGACTGAGAAGTTTCTTGTGCTGCACGGAGGCTCTGGCATCAGCGCCCATGATTTCAGGAAGGCTATCAGCCTCGGCATTAACAAGATTAATATTAACACAGAAACAAGGGTGGCCTATGCCCACAGCCTGATGAAAGCATTGCACGGGCGGAAGGATTATGTGCCTTATCATTATCTAGAAGAAGTTGTTGATGCTGTTTCTAAGGAAGTGGAGGAAAAAATAATAATCTTTAAGTCAGAAAAAAGAATTTGAGAAGACTTGAGAATTGAATTAATAGCTTGAGAAAAAAATTGAAGTGAATAAAAGATAAAAAGGGATAAAATGAGCCTGGTTATTGGTGTTGATATCGGTGGGACTAAGATTAAAGGTATTCTGGTAGATGAGAAAGGCAATGTTATTAACAGCTATGAGCGATTAACAGAGGCTTTTAAGTCGAGAAAAGAGATTCTTGCCAACTTGCTCGAGGTTGTTGATAAGCTAAGGGTTTCTGGAGTTGAAAGCATTGGATTTGCAACTCCTGGCTTTGAGCTGCCTAATGGCAGGATGGCTTGCATGCCTAACATCAAGAAGCTTGAAGGCTTTAAGCTTAGGAAAGATTTGGAGAAGAAAACGAAGCTGATTGTTTTCCTTGAGAATGATGCTAATTGCTTTGCGCTTGCAGAGCAGAGAAGAGGATCTGCCAAGGGCTGCAAAAATGTGGTTGGAGTAATCATAGGCACTGGCGTGGGAGGCGGGATTATTATTGACAGGAAAATCTATCGAGGGGCTATTGGCGGAGCAGGAGAGATAGGCCACACCAAATTGGTCGTGAACAATGAGGTTAAGGAGGTGGAGGACTTAATCTCCGGCCCTAATATTGTTAAGAGATATGAGCAGCTCAGCGGAAAAAAAGCAGATAGCCCTACTGTGATACTTGACAGGAAAGATGAATCTGCAATAAAAGTTTATGGCGAATTCATTCTTTACACTGGCTTGTTCTTTGCTAATTTAATCAATGCCTTTAACCCAGAGGTGATTGTCGTGGGCGGGGGAGTAAGCAACATTGATTTTTACAAAGATGTGGCGCAGACAGTGAAAAAGTATGCTCATCCGGAATTGGAAAAGGCTTGCAGGATTTTGAAGAACAGGCTCGGCGATGATTCTGGAGTCATAGGCGCTGCTGAACTGGCATTTAGCCGTTAAATTTAGCTGTTAAAGCCAGATAATCCTCATTTAATTTTTGTTTGTCGTTAAACATATAGTAAAACATTTAAAAGAGTTCTTCTACAAGCTTAATGTATAGTAGGAGTTAGATTTTGATAGGATTATGAATATCAAGTGATAAAGAATATCCAATAATTTAGTAGGACCTTATTATAGAAAGATGTGGTGAGGAATGGTGGACTGGATTACAGCAGCAAGCAATTTTTTTCTCGAGCCTATCTGGCTCTATGCACTCCTGCTGCTTATACCTCTTATTCTTCTTTACCTCATAAGGCCTAAGCCCAAGCAAAAAGTTATTCCCAGCCTCATGTTCCTCTTCAAGGACCTCGGCCAGAACAAGAGAATGAATTTTTTCAGGAAACTGATTCGTGACCTGCTATTCCTGCTCCAGTTCATTATCCTGTTATTCCTGCTTGTATCAATTGCCAAGCCATATATCAACGTCACAAAGGAATCCATGTTCAAAAATACTGTGCTGGTGCTGGATGTGAGCGCGAGCATGAAAGCTGATTATAATAGCCACACCAGGTTTGCAGAGGCAGTTGATATTGCAAAGAAAAACCTTGGAAGCATCAACACGCTCATACTTGCAAAGAAAACACCCGAGGTTGCGCTGGTTGAGGAGAGCAGCGGAGCTGTCAAGGATTATTTTAACAAGCTCCAGCCAACTGACACGCCTACTAATCTTTACGAGGCCATAAGCACAGCAGGGAGCTATGCCAAGAGCGATTCAAGAGTCGTGGTCATCAGCGACTTCATTGACACAGAAACAGACACCAGCCTTGACACTGCCAAGAAAACCTTGGAGGCGCAGGGAATAAAAGTTGATTTTCTCAGGGTGTTCGGGAATGTAAATAATGTGGGCATTATTGATCTTGTAATTGCCAATGATAAGACTAGCGCGGTGATAAAAAACTATAATGATCAGCCAGTCCAGGCAAAATTGAAGATTAATTCTTTCGAGGACACACTAAACATTTCTGCTCATTCGCAAGAATTATTCACTTTCTCAACGCCGCCAGGAACCAGCAAGCTTGAGCTCAGCACTCTAGGAGTAAAGGACGGCTTTAGCGTCGATAATGCTGCTTTTATCAGCGCGCCGAGCGATGTGAAGAAGAAAATCCTTCTTATCACCAACAACAATAATTACAAGAACACTTACTTGTTCAATGCATTTGACGTGATGAACAATGTGCGGGTGGATGTGGCTATTCCCCCAAAAATTCCTGACCTTGGCAGCTATGACTTGTATGTGTTCAAGGACATAAATCCCAACCTTATACTTCCAGGCACTTTCACAGGAGTGAAAAAAGAAGTTAATGACAAGGGCAAGGCAGTAATAATAGCAACTCAGCCAGACATGCTCAACCTGGATTACTATGGCTTAATGCCTCTGCGCTACAATGATACTATTGTCTTATCTGCGCCCAGCAACATCATTTCCGGAAGCATTGAGAGCCTCACAGCTAATATTGAGTTCGGAGCAACCAGGAAATACTTCCTGACTGCACCAGTGGAAGGAATCAATGTGCTGGTGATAGCTGCTGCTGAAGATAATACCCCTCTCATAACCTTTAGCAATCTTGGCAAAGGCAAAGTATTCTTTTATGGCATATTGGACGAGAACAAGCTTGGAGAGCAGAATCCTGCAGACACCAGTTTTGCCAAGAGCCCAGTCTACTTTGTTTTCTGGAAGAGAATTGTGGACTTTGCAACCAACACTCCATCAATAAGCAATCTTAACTACAGGACTGGAAGCATGCTCAATTTCAATGCAGAGCAAAAAATACAGACGCCGCAAGGAATAATAACTGCCAAGAGCCTGAGCCTGGACAATGCCGGTCTCTACACTTTGAATGACAGGGTAATAGCCATTAATCTTGTTGATGAAAAAGAATCTGATGTGAATAGCAATGGAAGCTTTGCAGAGCAAGGACTCGTCCAATCCAGCAACAAGTTCCAGGACAAAGTTCCCTATGAGCTCTCTGATTATTTTATAGTCCTTGTAATCATAATCTTATTTTGCGAATTGTTTTATGTCAAGATGAGAGGCGACTTTTGATGAAAGGTGATGCTAGTGAGAAAGGTGATTTGAGAAAGGTGATTATTCGTGATTAATAACCTCTTGAAGCCGCAGGTGTTGTTATGGCTGGTGCCCGTCCTAGTATTACTCATAATCGTCCTGTTCAGAGACTTTATGCCTAACATGTTCAGCCCTAACAAGAATGAAAAGAAAAAGTTCAGGCTGATTATTCTAGTCTCAAGAATACTCATCTTCGCGCTCCTCTTCATAGCCCTTGCAAAGCCTTTTGGAGAAGTAAACACTACAACCTCTGGCAATCCCAAGCTCACCATACTAGTGGATAACACCACATCAATGCAGGTTATGGACACAGACTTCATACCCAAGCTAAAGCAGGACTTGGAAAAAGATATACCTGTGAGCGTCAAGGTTATGAGTTCTGGAATGAAATCAGCAATTGGCGATGACCTGCTGAATTATCTTGACAAGGACACCAACCTGCTCCTGATAACAGATGGCAATGTTAACCAGGGCACAGAGCTCGGAGATGTTGCATTGCTCGCTGCTAATCTTAACAGCACCATCAGCGCAGTGCGGCTGACTGAAAAGGAAAAAGAAGTTGGCGTTTATATCACTGGCCCTGAAAGCGCTGTTGCTAATGTTAACAACACCTTCAATGTCAACATTGTCAATCTTGCGCTGCAGCCCGTCCATATAAAGATTAGCGTGGATGACCAGGTAATTATTGATGAGCCTGCAAAGCAGAGTGTTTATTCGTTTGAGAAAAGGTTCAATGAAGGAGAGCACAGGATTGTGGCAGAGGTTAGTGCTGACAATGATTATTTCAAGGACAACAATGTATTCTACAAGAGCGTTAGCGTGGTGAAAAAGCCCAAGATATTGTATGTCAGCAATGTAGCAGACCCTGTGGACCAGATATTCAACACGCTCTATGATGTGACCAAGCTGAACTACATACCTGATAATGTTAATGATTATTATGCTGTCATCATCAATGATATGCCTGCAGGAATCTCTGGTGTTGAAAAGCTGGCAGATTATCTTGTGGACAAGCAAGGAGGATACTATGGCAATGGATTATTTGTTATCGGAGGGTTTAACAGCTTTGACAGGGGAGATTACAAGGGCTCATTGTTAGAATCCTATCTGCCTGTGACTGTGGGCCAAGCAGCAAGGAGAAGAGGCAGCAGCAACATTGTTGTGACCATTGACTTCTCAGGAACCACTGGCACAAGATATGAAGTTATCAGGGACCCAAATACAGGCCAGGTTATTGACTTAAAAAAAGTCACTTCTGATGTGCAAGCCATTAACAAAGCCTTGGCAGCCAGCGTGATTGACAGCCTGGGGCCCGACAACACTGTCGGGGTTACTATTTTTAGCACCCAGAGCGCCACAGTGTCTGACCTACAGCCATTGTTCAAGATTAAGAAAGACCTGATTGACAAGATTTCAAGAATCCAGCAGCCGCCTGGACAATCCTACTTTCACATTGGGCTGAGCGGGGCTTACGCTCTCATCAAGGACCATGTTGGCAGCAACAACATCATCCTTATCACAGACGGACAAACAGGCAGCGACACCATAAAGCAGGACACCATCAATACTGCCAAGACCATTAATTCAAGAGGGGTCAAGATTTATGTTGTAGGGACTGGAAGAAATGTAGATGAGACTTTCCTGAAGGACATAGCCTATAATGGCGGAGGAATTTATTTCCCAGCAGACCAGCAGAACAATTTACGAATATTATTTGGCGAGCCAGAAAATAGCAAGTTCGGAGAAATGTTTGACTTATTCACACTCAATCCTTATCACTTTATCACCCAGGGCTTGACTTTGGATGCTTCGCTCTACGGATTCAACCAGGTGATTCCCAAGAGCAGCTCTCAGTTGCTCGTTACGACCCAGCATGGAGAGCCTGCAGTTACTGTGTGGAACTACGGCCTTGGAAGAGTGGCTACCTTGAATGTTTTCAGCGGCAATCATAATCTCGGAGACCTGCTCAATCAGAGGAATTCAATATTGTTGACCAGGATTGCCAACTGGTGCATTGGCGACCCTCAGAGAAAAGAGCCTTACTATGTGATAATCTCTGATTCGAGGATTAACAGCCTTGTGAATGTTATTGTGAAGAGCGACAAATATCCGAGTGCAGAAGGCTTGAGCTTCACCAGGAGCGGAGAGAACCAGTACAAGGCAGATTTTCTGCCCACTCAAAAAGGCTTTAGCCAAATACTCGGCAAAGGCTTTGCTGTCAACTATGAAGCAGAATACCAGTACCTGGGCATGAACCAGCGCCTCGAACAGGTTGTTACCATGAGCGGCGGAAAGTTTTTTAATCCAACAGACTCCAAAGAGATTGCTAGCTTTGTTAAGAGCGTTTCCAAGAGAAGCCTGACTGAGAAAACAACTATTGTCTGGCCATTCCTACTTGCAGCTGCCATCATATTTTTAATAGAGATATGCATCAGGAAAATCAGGGAAAGAAGATTAAATGAATAAAAATTAATACGCAGAACAAAAATACTAATAATAAAGATAAGGAATACCAAGCAAAAAAATCGAGGTTGATGAAAATGAGTTCGGGTTTTATGGGCAAGAGAGTTAATCTGTTTTTGGTATTAATGCTAATGCTCATACTGATAGGCTTCGGCATAGTAACGGTTTATTATCAGTACACTTTCAAGGATATTAATCAGAGGTTTGAAAATGTAAGCTCTAATCTTGGGACCTGCGAGCAGAACCTGAGCCAAACCACCACTGCTTTTTCAACTGCTGTTAAGAATCTTAATAGCACAGAGACTGATATAAGAAAATATGATATCTTGTATGAGCAAAAAGCAAATGAGCTTGACCAGACCCAGACTCAGCTGAGCAGCACCCAGACTGATCTTACGCGAGTAACCATGCAGAGAGAGGTTTACAAGCAGCAGCTCGATACTGCCTATAACCAGATATCATCCCTTAACCAGAGCATTATAAGCCTTAATACGCAGGTTAATAGTTTGCACCTGCAGATTAACAACCTAAACAGCCTGATAACCTGCCTGAAGAATACTGATGACAGCCAGGAATCTGACTGTTGGAGTTAATATTAATTAAAACTATATTAATTAAGACTAAAACAAAAATAATACTCAATGCTAAAAAAGAGAATAAAAAAGATAAAAAGTAAAGAAAAGCAAAAAATGAAACCAATCAAGGCTTTGTTCGCAGAAGTGAAGATTGAAATGCTCAAGGTAGTGCTCATCAATAGTTTCCTTGACGCTATAATGGTCTTCTTTGTGAGTTACTTCATAGTTTCATTCTTCAATATCAAGTTTCTGTACATCATACTTGTGCCTGCTTTTATCACGCTCATATTTTTCATCATCGCCTTGCTTCTCAAGGTTAAAAAGATGCGCCTCAAGGCAATGGAGGACGCCAATCCCCAGGTTAAGGAGATGCTCAGGACTGCCCACGACAACATGGACGCTGACAGCAACATCATGGTTGTGGCTTTGTTCGAGGAGCTTAAGGGCAAGATGAAAACAGTGTCATCAGGCAACCTGCTGCAGTCCAAGAAGATTGTGACAAGAGTTATCAGCGTTGTAATTATTGTGTTCCTAATCATCTTTGTGTCTGCGCTGAACATCAACCTGAAGAAGATTGATATTCCCTTTGACAAGCTCAGGTTCATGATGCCTGAAAGCAAGGCCAGAACAGAAGGCAACCTCACAGACCTGGTGTTTAATGAGACCAATGTTATTTATGGTGACGCCAATATTGCAAAGCTGGGAAACCAAGAGATAAAGCTTAACCTGAATCCGACCATGAGCCAGGTTGATTTTAACAAGCTGAGCGAGGCAGAGCAGCAAACCCTGAGGGAAGGCTCTGTTCCGTCAGAAGTCAGTGTTACTCCTGATGCTTTCAGCAACCAGCAAGTGCTTGAGGTAGCAGAGCAGACTGCTAACTACAGCTTGAGGATAAAAGATTTAAAATAAAAGGCTTAAGATAAGATAATAAAGAGATAAAATAATAAAGAAATTAAAATTTGATATTTGCCAAATTTACTGAAGAAGAAAAAAATAAGAAATTAAATAATTGAAAAAGATTTTGCGGAGGCGATTAGCGTGGGAAAAGAAATCGAGACTGTAAGAAATATTGAGAAATTAAAAGACACTTTCAGCAATGTAACCAAGGAGATTGAGAAAGTCATTGTCGGCCAGGAAGAAGTGATTGAGCAGATACTCATCGCAATACTCTGCGACAGCAATGCCCTTCTGGAGAGCTACCCTGGACTGGGTAAGACCACCATGATCAAGACCATTGCCAGCGTCCTTGACCTGAAGTTCAGCAGGATTCAGAACACCCCTGACCTGATGCCTAGCGACATCCTCGGAACCTATGTTATCGAGGAAGATAAGGGCAAAAAGATTTTCAGGTTCCAGAAAGGACCAGTATTCGCGAACATCATACTTGCCGATGAGATTAACAGGGCAACTCCCAAGACTCAGTCTGCACTCCTGGAAGCTATGCAGGAAAAACAGGTGACCATGGGCACTCAGACCTTTGAGCTTGAGAGGCCTTTCTTTGTGCTGGCAACCCAGAACCCCATTGACATGGAAGGAACCTATCCTTTGCCAGAAGCACAGGTTGACAGGTTCCTGCTAAAAATACTTGTGAATTATCCCAAGTTTGACGACGAGATGGAAATTATTAACAGGTACACCAAGGCTGAGACCAATCCTGGAGTCAGGACTTTGCTAAGTAAGGAATCTTTACGGCTGCTGCAGAACCTGGCAAGGCAGGTGCCTATTGCTGACGACATAAAGAAGAGAGCTTTGGAAATTGTCGCCAAGACCAGGACCACCAAGGACTTGATTGAGTACGGAGCAAGCCCAAGAGCAAGCATTGGCTTGATACTGGCTGCCAAGGCAAAGGCTCTTCTTGACGGCAGAAAATATGTGAGCGCCAAGGACATTGAGGACATGGCTTACCCAGTCCTCAGGCACAGGCTCATACTTAATTTCAAGGCAGAGCGAGAAGGAAAAACAGCTGATGATGTGATTAGGGAATTGCTTAAGTAAAACAAGCCTTTGCGAAAGCCTTGAGGGAAAAATGCGACATGCGCTCGTATTCGCTCGCTTAGTCCCATATGACAAACACTAAAAAGAAATAATCAATGAAAAATGGCTATTGACATAAGCTTCCTGAAAGAATTGGACAGATTCAACGTTGTGCTGAAGAGAAGAGTGCTGTCCAAGTATCAGGGAGAAAGGGCTAGCCATGCACAAGGTCAAGGATTGGTTTTTTCTGATTACAAAGATTATGTTCCTGGCGATGACTTCAGGACAATTGACTGGAAGGTTTATGGGAGGACTGATAAGTTCTTTGTCAAGAGGTTCGAGGAAGAGAGGAACATGACGGTCCACATCATAGTGGACGCCAGCGCCAGCATGGATTATGGACGGAAAATCACCAAGTTTGATTATGCGAGCATGATAGGACTGGGCTTTGCCTACATGGCTCTCAAGAACAATGAGAAATTCAACTTCTCAACTTTTGCTGACAACCTTAATTATTTGAGAGCGAGAAAAGGCTGGAACCAGCTAATGAACATCTTGTCAATTCTTGAAAAGCTCAAAGTCGCAGGCAAGTCAGAGCTGAACAGGGCTTTTGACGAGTACAAGAAATATGTCAGGTCCAAGAGCTTCATAGTCATAATCTCTGATTTTCTCTATGATCTTGAAGAAATAAAGACTGTGCTGGAAAGGTTTACCAAGCATGAAGTCATAGTAATCCAGGTTCTTGACCCTGACGAGAGAAGACTAGCGCTTTACGGCGATGTTGTGCTGGAGGACAGCGAGCTGCACACCAAGCTCAAGACCTTCATCAGCAACAGATTACTAAGCAACTACAGGAACAAGATAGAAGCGCATATCAACGCAATAAAGAATGTGTGCGAGCACCTGGACCTGAACTTCATCAGCGTCACCACAGACACGCCCATCTTCGACACGTTCTACTCAGTGCTGAGGACATAGAAAAGTTTATTCTTTCTTTTTCTTCCTCGTCACAAACCAGTACCAGATGACTAAGAGTATTATCGTAAAGGCTGCACCTATAATGAACCACAGGGCTGTGTTGGTTGGCGGGGTTTGCTGGATTACATTAATCACTGGCTGAACAACTGGTTGAGTAATGTTCTGGGTGATATTTTCAGTAATATTCTGAGCTGCTCCTGATGCTGTCATCAAGAGATTTCCTCCTTCTTCAGCAGCTGGAACAATTGCTTTCTGAGCAACATCTGCTGCTCTTTCAACTCCAAATGATGCTGCCATTGGCGCTGCTGCCATTAATTTTGTACTGCCTGCTCTGAACATATTGAATAATTGGAGTATTCCTCCGACTGCAAGAACTATGATGCTAATTGGCAGTATTGATTTTAATTTGTCCTTGAAAGATTCTGTTCTCGCATTCTTCGGAGCAATAATTATTATTTTATTAGCCAGAGAATAATGATTAACTTCTTTTCCTTTTTCAGAATAATGGAATTCTTCTGTCTTCACCAGGTTAGCCTTGACAAGAGCTTGCAGGTTATAGTGCACAGTCGATAATGGAACCTTGAGGTCCTTTGCAACATCAGTCTCTGTTGCAGACTCTTTCTTACTCAACAAGTCCAATATCTTCCTCGCAGTATCATTGCTCATAACCTGAGCCAATGCCTTGGACTCATTCTCTTCCAAGGATACAAGTAAAAAAGGGTCTTTTGCCATGATAATAACAAGAGAAGAAAACAGAGTATTTAAAGTTTTAGATGAGTTCTACTCGAGTTGAAGCTAAAGAAAAAATTCCAAAGCAGAATAGCAAACTAATTCACTTGTGCTCCCAATGATAAAGCACTATTCCTTGAACGTGCGTTTTCGGCTGCCAAAGGTAAAAATCTTTATTCATCCATTCCTTAGGCAAAGTCCACTTAGAATCTGGCATTGCCTCGAACTTGTCATCTCTGTACCATCCGGGAGCCGGCCTTGCTTCGCGCATAGAATACTTAGACATGTTAGGCACAATGAGTATGCTATCTCCTAATCCACGTACAACAATTCGGTCCTTGCCTGTTTGTCTCAGTTCTTCCTGCAGGAGAGAAAAATAGCGCGATTCAGGATTTTTTATCATACACTGAGGTGCAGGCTTCAAGTGGAAGCGTATTTTGTGCTCGTGCTTCTGCTGGGAAAGAGCAAGAGGGCTGGCGATGGCGAGATAAGCTGAGAGAACTATTCCGGTGAGTATTTTTTTGGCATTCATAACAAAGGGAAGGATAAACAATTATAAAAAGCTTTCGCGCTATTGAGAGAGAGTAAAAAATGCTTAACCATTATGCCATAGCTTCAATTCAGCTTGAAGACTAAAACATATTTAAATAGAAGCTTCACTATATAAGTTAAAAAGCCACTTATCGAGGTGAAATCATGAAAGTTCAATTGATTATTGTCGGGCTCATATTCAGCGTTGTATTCATTGCTGGCTGCACAGCAAGAACTGTGCCGATTGGCTGGGATGACAAGCATTATGACATTGCAGAAGTCACCAATGCTAGTTGTAATAAGGATTCTGATTGTATAACTCCTGATGATTACCTAATAAGGTCAAGCTGCCCTTTTTTTTCCAAATGCCTTGAGCACAAGTGCAACGTGGTCTGCCCAAAGCAATTAGTAGGCAATGACCGTGATAAACACGGGTGCATTCCATCGGCAGGCTACAGCTGGTGCGAAGAAAAGCAGAAATGCTTAAGGACGTGGGAGGAGAACTGCACAGCAGAGTGCGGAACTTGCCCGTTGCTAAGCCAACCTGCTCCTGGCTGGTGTGCTAACGGAACAATTGTCGCAGGCAATAAGGACGAGTGCGGATGCCAAAGCCCGCCAAAGTGCTTGATGGCTTGCACAGAAGAAGCAAAGCTCTGCCCTGATGGTACGGCTGTTGGCAGAAATTCTGAGAATAATTGTGAGTTCGACCCTTGCCCTAATGGCACAGGAATTGCAAATCCTGCTTCACAGTTCTGCATTTTACAGGGGGGAGAATCAAAAATAATTACTGCAGCAGACGGAAGCCAGAGCGGAGTATGCACGCTTCCTTACGGCATTGAGTGCGATGAATGGGCTTATTTCAGAGGAGAATGCCCTGCATCAGTAAACTGCACTGCTGAGCAAAAAGCAGCAGAAGTATGCACAATGGAGTACATGCCTGTGTGCGGTGATGACGGAGTGACTTATGGCAACAAGTGCTCAGCTTGCGCCAGCAAGAACATTGATTCATATGTGCCTGGAGAATGCCCTCAAGAAAAACCGTCCACTTGTGGTAATGGTGTGTGCGACTCAGGAGAAGCTAACCAATGCCCTGCATGTTACTACAGCACACCACCGTGCCTTGCGCCATGCACTGCAGGAACATGCCCTGAAGATTGCGTAGCGACAACGGGAAATTAAAAGCGAACATTACTGATTTTTATTCTTCAAATCTTTTTATTTCTATTCAAAAGAAATAGCTTCATGCGTGCAGGCTACTATGCACGCTCCGCAATCTATGCACTTGGTTTTGTCAAACTCTACTTTCTTTTTTCTTGTCAATGCTTCTGTCGGGCAGGCTTCTACGCAGCCATTGCAGGCAGTTGTTGTCTTGCCGCAGCAGCAGCTGCTCGTGCATTTGCCGTCTTTCCAGCAGCATTTCTTGTAATTAATCTTGATGGGCATGAATTAATCAGGTTAATAGTTAATTTATATGTTTTATGAAAAAAAGAATAAGTGATTATTTTATTCCCAGCTTCTTCTCCAGCTCTGCAACGACGACCATGGTCTTGATTACTGAGTCTGGGTTGAGGCTCATGCTGTGGATGCCTGCCTGGACCACAAACTCTGCCATTTCTATGAAGTCGCTAACGCTCTGGCCGCAGATTCCTATGTATTTGTTTTTCTTATTTGCTACTTCTATTACTTGTCCTATTAGTTTTTTTACTGCTTCATTCCTCTCGTCATAAATGCTGCGAACAAGTTCTGAATCTCTGTCTAGTCCGAGTGTTAGCTGGGTTAAGTCATTGCTGCCAATAGAAAATCCATCAAATATATCAAGGAATTCGTCTGCGAGCAGGACATTGCTGGGTATTTCGCACATTGCATAAATTTCAAGACCATTCTGACCTTGCACTAGTCCATTCTCTTTCATCACCTGGATTACCTGCTTTGCCTCGTCAAGCGTCCTGCAAAAAGGAATCATCACCTTGATATTAGTCAAGCCAAACTCATTCCTCGCTTTTAGCAGTGCTTTGCATTCCAGTGCAAATGCTTCCTTGTATTCCTTGCTGTAATACCTTGATGCTCCTCTCCAGCCAATCATTGGATTGTCTTCTTTTGGCTCGAACAAATGCCCGCCTATAAGATTCGCATATTCATTGCTCTTGAAATCGCTGGTCCTCACAATCACAGGCTTTGGATAAAACGCAGCTGCAATCCTTCCAATGCCCCACGCCAGTCTGTGAATGAAGAAGTCTTCCTTGTTAGCATAGCCATTGACTATGTTTGTGATTTTGGTTTTCAGCTTCTTGTCTTTTATTTCATTGAACTTGAGAAGTGCTAATGGGTGTACCATGATTTCTGAATTGATTATGAACTCTTCCCTTGCAAGCCCGACTCCGTCGTTAGGTATGAAGCTCTCCTTGAATGCTTCGTCAGGATTAGCAATGTTCATCATTATTCTTGTCTTAGGATTCGGCAAAGAACCAAGGTTGTGCTCTTCAACATCATACTTAATCAGGCCTTCATAAATCATTCCGTCGCTGCCCTGGCTGCAATCAACAGTAACTTCCTGACCTGTTTTTAATAGTTCAGTTGCTTTTTCAGTGCCTACAATGCATGGTATGCCTAGTTCTCTTGAAATAATTGCTGCATGGCAAGTCCTGCCGCCTCTATTAGTTATTATGGCACTGGCAATCTTCATGATTGGTTCCCAGTCAGGATCTGTCATGTCTGTAACAAGCACTTCTTTATCCTTGAAATGGCTGATGTGGCTGGCGTCTTCTATTACCCTTACTTTTCCGCTTCCTATCTTGTTACCAACTGATTGTCCTGTGAGAATTACTTGGCCTTTGCCTCTAAGAATATATTTGACTAGCTTGCTCATATCCTGGAGTGCGTGAACTGTTTCTGGCCTTGCCTGGACTATGAACAGCTGGCTTGTATTGCCGTCCTTGGCCCATTCCATGTCCATGGGCTTGTGATGGCCTGCTTTCTGAGAGTAATGCTCCTCGATAACGCAAGCCCACCTGGCAAGCGTCAGGATTTCATCATCATTAAGAACAAATTTCTTCCTGTCTTTTGATGAGACTCTTATGTTCTTAGTGCTCTTCTTATCTTTCTGGCTCATATCATATATCATCTTGATTTCTTTTGAGCCAAGCTTCTTGCCAATAATTGGCCTGTAGCCTTGGTTGAGTGTGGTCTTGAAAATTATGTACTCGTCAGGATTAACAGCGCCCTGCACAACATTTTCTCCCAAGCCATAGGAGCCATTGATTAGCACTGTGTCTTTGAATCCTGATTCTGTGTCAATGCTGAACATCACTCCGGAGCAGGCTTTGTCAGAGCGCACCATTTTCTGCACTCCAATGCTCAAGCCAATCTTGAAATGGTCAAACCCCTTATCTACTCTGTAGCTTATTGCCCTGGCAGTGAACAAGCTGGCAAAGCATTTCTTGCACGCTTCCAGAACATTATTATCTCCTCTGATGTTGAGAAATGTTTCCTGCTGCCCTGCAAAGCTGGCATCTGGCAGGTCTTCTGCTGTTGCCGAGCTCCTAACTGCGACGTCAATATCTTTTCTATCTTTGTCATAAGCGCCGCAAAGGTTCCTGTAAGATTCAAGAATTTCTTTTTTCAAGTCTTCGGGAATTTCTGCTTTGATTATTAACTCCCGGACCTTGTGGCCCCGTTCCTGCAAATCATGCATGTTTCTTGTATCAAGTCCTGTTAGCAGCTCCCTGATTTGGTCCTTGATGCCTGCTTTTTCCAACAAGTAAAAGTAAGCCTTGGCAGTTATTGCAAAGCCATTAGGAATGCTGACTCCTCTTTTCGTGAGATTGGTGTACATCTCTCCCAGACTAGAATTTTTGCCACCAACAAAAGGAGTGTCTTCTATACTGATTTGGTCGAACCAGAGAATAAAAGCATTAGCTTTATCCAAAACTCATTCACCTCTTTTTTATAATCGTAACGAACTAAAGCTCCTTATTCTCGTGAAAGTATATAAACTTTACGCTAGTAAATAAAGAATAATTGACTGATGAAAGTCGTTCTGAAACAATTCTCGTCTAAGGTAATCTTTATATATTACTTCTACTTCCCCTCGCCCTAAACATCATTTTTTCGGGGGGGAAAATGAGAAATTACTGGCTAAATGTTCTTATGCCAACTTATTCTGTTAAATTCTTACAAAAACACAAAAATTCTGAAAAAAACGTTCGGAGGAAATAAAATGAGAAAAGCACTAGTCATAGGAATAGCATTAATGATAGCATTATGTTTGGCAGGCACTGCCACGGCTCTTAATACGGGTTGGTATGCACCAAGCTATTATTACCAATATAATTGGTACAACGCCGGTTATGCTTGGTATGCGAATAATCAGTACGCTTACTCAGATTATACAGGCAGTAGCCGTAATGATCTGCAGTTATACCAGTTTTCTTTTCCGCTTCAGGCCGGAGTCACCATCAACGGTATCGAGGTACAAATTAAAGGTTATACCAGCACTACTGGAAAACAGGCGTATATCTACCTATCTCCGGATAGCGGTTCAAGTTGGCTTGGCGCAAAAAGAACAGCCATGACTACTTCTGATGCTACGTATACACTTGGTAGCTCTACAGATTTATGGGGTAAAGCTTCTTGGTCGACAAGTGACCTTAGTTACGGCAACTTCCGAGTGATTATTCAACCAGAAAAAATTTCAGGAACTTATTATGTAGATCAGGTGTTAATAAGAGTATCTTATACTGACACTGTTCCACCCACAATAACAGTATCTCAGCCCAATACAAACCCTGCTCAAAGCAAGTTCATATTTGCGAGTTTGAATGAAGCAGGAACCACAACACTAGCAGTTACCACTGGCGATGTATGTGATGGCTCCTTAACATTCACTTCTCCATACTACATAACATTCTCGTCAGAAGCTGATAATGGTAAAAAAGTCTGCTTTAAAGGTGTTGATACATCAGGCAATGTTGCCTATAAGATGTCACTTCCTATCGCAGGTATTGACATAACCCCGCCGACAGTGACTATTGACCAGGCTGCAGGACAAGCTGATCCGACAATGGATTCGCCAATTAATTTCGCTGTTGTGTTCAGCGAATCAGTTAATAACTTTGCAACCGGCGACGTCACATTAAACGGCACAGCAGGCGCTACTACTGCCACAGTAACTGGCAGCGGCATCACGTACAATGTCGCTGTTACAGGCATGACTAATTCCGGAACAGTCATTGCATCGATTGATACAGGAAAAGCCAATGATGCAGCAGGCAATGCTAATGCTGCATCTACGAGCACTGATAATACAGTAACTTATAATTTGTGCGGTAATTCTGTGCTAAACCCAGGAGAGGAGTGCGACGGCTCAAGAAACTGCGGAGCTGATTGCAGGTGTATTGCTGGCTATATTCCAGACTCTGAAAATCCAGGCTACTGCAAAGCTGCTCAAATCTGCGGCAATGGTATCGTGGAAGGAACAGAGCAATGCGACAGCACTCCAAATTGTGATGCAACTTGCCAATGCCAAGCAGGTTATATACCTGACCCTGCTAATCCAGGCTACTGCATTATGTTAGACTCTGATGGAGATGGCGCAGGTGATTATTTGGGTGATTGCGCACCATTAGACCCGACAATATATCCGGGAGCGCCTGAAGTTTGCAACGGAATCGATGATAATTGCAACGGAGTAGTTGATGAAGGAGTTACAACCACTTATTATAGAGATGCTGATTCGGATGGCTATGGTGACCCTGCTATTTCTACCCAAGCATGCAGCCAACCAGCAGGATACGTAGCTGACAATACTGACTGCGACGATACAAACTCGGCAGTTCACCCAGGAGCACCTGATGCTGTTTGTGATGGCGTAGATAATAATTGCAATGGCGTTCCTGATGATGAATATGCACCAACAACTACTTATTGCGGTTTAGGCGTGTGCACTAATACTGGCCAAATGGTTTGTGATAATGGTAATCTGCGTGATACTTGCACTAGAGAACCAGCCACTGGATCAGATTATAACTGTGATGGTTTAGACGATGATTGTGACGGAGCAGTTGATGAGCATTATATATCAACGCCAACTAGTTGTGGCACAGGAATATGCGCAGCAACAGGGCAACTAAATTGTGTAAATGGAGCAGAAGAAGACACCTGCCAGCCAGGACAGCCATTACCAGAAACATGCAACGGAGTAGATGACGACTGCGACGGAATAATTGATAACGGATTCAATGTCGGAACAATTTGCCAAAGTGGTCCTAACAGCTGTAATGATGTGAGCACAGGAATTTTTATCTGCACAGCTGATGGATTAGAAACTATGTGTGATGCAGTAACTCCGTTTGAAAGAACACAATGGAATCAGCCATGTACATCAAGCGCTAATAGTTGTGGAGACACAAACAGAGGAGCGACAGATTGTGAAGGAGCATGCCTAGCAACAACACCAGCTGAAAGAAGAAACTGGAATCAGCCATGTACATCAAGTGCTAATTCATGCGGAGATACAAATGATGGCCTAACTGATTGCAATGGTATTTGCACTGCTGTGACGCCAACTGAGAGACCAGCATGGAACCAAGCATGCACATCAACACAAAACAGCTGCGGAGACGTAAGCGGAGGCTTTACTGATTGTGATGGTGTATGCGGTGCCGTAACACCACCCGAAAGGTCGGGTTGGAACCAACCTTGTACATCAGCTCCTAATAGCTGCGGCGATGAAGGCAGAGGATTTACTGATTGCAACGGAGTTTGTACTGCTGTGACCCCAGCAGAGAGACCTGGTTGGAACCAACCTTGTATTTCAGAAGCTAACAGCTGCGGAGACACAACTTCAGGATTAACTTTGTGCGATGGATCATGCCCAGCAACAAAACCAACAGAAAGAACAAACTGGAACCAAGAATGCACATCAAACGCCAACTCATGCGGAGACACAAAC